>OLRR01000009.1_pt1 | contig 178362 bp, 163 predicted proteins | sample 1671941 | NCBI WGS metagenome assembly OLRR01 (sample SAMEA3136628, study PRJEB25190) | human gut metagenome
GAGTTGTCTTTTATTGTGCTCTCCTTGAGTTCAACAACGTGGCTCCAGCGCTGGAACGAATCCGCAGGTTCGTTAAAAGCAATGTGTCCGTTTGAGCCGATGCCGAGCAGTTGGATATCGATTCCGCCGCAGGCTTTAATCTTCTTCTCGTAATTCTTGCATTCAAGTTGCAAATCTTCTGCGTTTCCGTTAAGGAAATTAATGTTCTCCTCCGGAATATTTATGTAATCAAAGAGATTGTCGTGCATAAAGGCGTGGTAACTGTTTTTATCCTTAACATCAAGATTTACATATTCGTCGAGGTTAAACGATGTTACCTGAGAAAAGTCAACTGCACCTTTTTTATATAATTCAATCATCTGCTTATAGGCTTTGATAGGTGTTGAGCCTGTTGCAAGACCGAGCACGCTGTCCGGCTTTTGCAAAACCTGACCGCACATATAGTAGCCTGCTGCGATTCCTATTTGTTCTTCTGTGTCAAATGTGAGTACATTCATTTTTTTCTGTCCTTTCGGTTTTAACTTTAATATATTTTATTATCAAAAAAATAACTATGAAAAATATTGCTCCCGCTGCACCGCCGCAGGTGTCGAGCAACCAGTCGCTTGCCTGGCAACTTCTGCCGGCAACAAATAACTGATGAAATTCGTCGCTCGCCGCATAGAGTGAGCTTAAGGCTATACCGAGCGGTATATGTTTTTTGCCCGTGGTATACAGCAGGGCAAAATTAAATAAAAACGCAAGAAGTGCAAATTCACAAAAATGAGCCACTTTTCTTACTATAAAATCGCTGAAAGCGTTTTCGCCGAAAATTGCTCTTACTATTTTAAGTATTATTTCGCTTTGATGAGCCGATTGTCCTGCCTCTCGTGACGAAAACCAAAATATCAGCCCCATACATACGCCGCTTAAAATCCAAAAGACAACGGCGAGAACTTTATTCTTACTTTCGTTTTGCATTTACAAAGTTCACCCTTCCGCTTCCTATGTGGAACTGAACATCGCTTACGCCCTTTGCACAGGCATAGTAACTGCTTTCATATATAACGGGGCAGAGCGAATATGACGAAATAATCTCGTTTTCTGCCGATTTAAGACAGTCTGCAATATCGTTCAGGTTTTGTGCATTTTGGGCTTTTGTGAGATAATCGCTCACTTTGTCGTTGTCAAAATCACCGTAGCCGCTGTCATTTACCGAGGAGATAAAGCCGATTGCATCATCGTTGCTCGCCTTAAACGGCAAAAATGCGATATCGTATTCATTCATTGCAATGGCTGTTTTTATATCGTCCTCGCTCATAGCCTCAACTTTGAGCGTAAGAGTTATGTTGTTTCCCTTGCTGTCTTTGAGTGAAGCGCCGAGACCGCTTTGGATTCCCTGAAGCAGTTGCTTTACATAGTCCTGCATATAATCCGGAGTTAGTATTATTGCTTCTATGCTTGTTGTTTTAAGTACGCCGAGCGCTTTTTTCCAGTCGGCGATGCTTTTGCTCTCGTCCTGTCCGACTGTGGTTTTGCTCATTGCCGCTCCCGCATCGTTTGCTCCGATTTTGCTCGATGAGGGGATAAAGTTATTCGCATTTGAAATATATTCCGCACCGAACGAGTCCGGATGGCTGAATCCCAGACAAAATGCCTTTCTCAGATTTTTTGATTGAAAAGCCTCGTCGTTCGTGTTAAATATCATAGCCCAGGTTGTGTCGCAGTATTCCGTATAGGTGACGCCGCTGCTCTTTTTTATGTCGGCACTCTCATGACCGTTTATAAAAGCGGCATCGTAATATCCGTTTTCCAACTTTGAAAGTATCTTTGTACACTCATCGTCGGTCGGAATTTTTAGCGTGAGTTCCTTAGCCTTTGTCGGTGACGGACCTGTATAATAGGTGTTTTTTTTCAGTAAATACGAACTTTCCAAAATTTGGCTTAAATAAAACTGACCGTTAAATAATGTGTATTTCGTGTCCAGTCCGTATCTGCCCTTTGTTGCGTTAAAGAATTCCTCGTTACACGGCATTGCCACAGCACTCGAAAGAGTTTGCATAAAGGAATCATCCTTATGCTCGAGGGTGATTTTGAGTACATTCGGATTTTCGGCAGTAACACCGAGCGAATCCTCCGACATCTGCCCCGAATGAACGGCGTTTGCATTCTTTATGCAGGAGATTGAGGAGAACATAGGACAGTCGGTAACTTTTGACGCTGCTCTTTGAAGCGCAAAAACAAAGTCGTCGGCAGTTATATCGGGGTTGAATTCCTTGCCCATCATCTCGAGTCTCTCGTCCTTGAACTTGCCTTTGTTGTCGCCGTCTGTATACTTGTCGGTGTTTATGTTCCATTTTATTCCGTCCGGAATGTGAAAGGTATAGGTGAGCCCGTCTTCGCTGATTTCCCATTTGTCGGAAACGCCGGGAACAACCTCGCCGTCGTCATTCACCCTGATTAATCCCTCAAAGGTATTTTCTATTATCAGGTATTCGTCCGAAGTGGAGGCCACCTGCGGGTCGTAACTGTTTACATCTGCATCAAACGGATAAATGAAATCATAAGCCGTCTCGCTTTTTGAGCAGCCTGCCAATGCCGAAATTATTAAAATAAATGCCAAGAAAAACGATATATATTTCTTCATTTAATTTTCCTCTGTAATTAATAAAAAATATTATAACAAATTAATTACATTAATTCAATATCAAATCAAACTTTTCTTCAATGATTTTTCAGTTGTCGCTTTTTGAAACAAATTATATAAACACACGGCGGCGTTGATAAAATATTTTTTCAGGTGGAAAAGTTGTGGAAAATTGTGAATTTTGAATATTTTTCTAATTTTTTTATTTTTTTCTTGACTTTATATTATAAAGTGTGTAATATATTACCACGATTGTAAACTGGGAGTATGTGCTTATGTGGGTGCATAATATAAGGCTTATATAATATATAATTACGCCGACCTCTCGGTCTATCATTGCAAATAACAAACGAAACGGAGTGAAACCTTTTATGGTAAATGTGAAGGATGTGCAGCTCGGCACTACCACACGAAAAAGTTTTGCCAAAATCAATGAGGTTATGAAAATGCCTAACTTGATTGAAGTGCAAAAGAAGTCTTACCAATGGTTCCTGGACGAAGGACTCAAGGAAGTATTTCGTGACATCGGTTCGATAACCGATAACAGTGAGAAACTTATTCTCGACTTTATCGATTACAGCATGGACGATGACCCGAAGTATTCGATTTCGGAGTGTAAAGCCAGGGATGTAACATACTCTAAAGCGCTTAAGCTTCAGGCTCGTCTGAGAAATACCGAAACGGGCGAGGTTAAGGAAAGCACTATTTATTGCGGAGATTTGCCTTTAATGACAGATGCAGGCACTTTCGTAATCAACGGTGCGGAGAGATGTATCGTATCTCAGCTTGTTCGTTCTCCCGGTGTGTACTACGCTATGGATCACGATAAGACAGGTAAGGAACTTTACACCAACACCGTTATCCCTAACCGAGGCGCATGGCTCGAATACGAAACGGACGCAAACGATATTTTCTATGTTCGTATCGATAAGAACAGAAAGATTTATATCACCACTTTCCTTCGTTCACTCGGCTTAGGCACTGACGAGGAAATCAGAGAATACTTCGGCGACGATGAAATGCTTGAGGCTACCATCGAAAAGGACCTCACAAAGAATGTTGAGGAAGCACTTCTTGAAGTTTATAAGAAACTTCGTCCGGGCGAGCCTCCGACGGTAGATACCGCAAAGGCTCATCTTGAGGGTCTTTTCTTCGACCCGAGAAGATATGACCTCTCCAGAGTCGGCAGATATAAGTACAACAAGAAACTCGGTATGGTCGAGAGGCTTACCGGTCAGATTCTTGCACAGCCTGTTATTTCTCCTCTCGGCGAAATTCTTGCAGACGCAGGCGAAAAGATTACCAAGCAGAAGGCTCAGGAAATCGAGGATGCCGGTGTTATGTCGGCATATGTTGAACTTGAGTCCGGTAAGGTAATCAAGATTATCGGCAACGGTATGGTTGACATCGATAAGTATGTTGACGGAATCGACAAGAAGGAACTTGCAATTAACGAAAAGGTTTCATACCGTGTTCTTTCCGATATCTTGGAAAGGGTAGGCGATGATAAAGAAGCTCTCGTTGCAGAACTCAAGATTCATCATGACGACCTTATTCCGAATCACATTATTGTTGACGATATTTTTGCAACGGTTTCGTATCTTCTCAACCTTGCAAACGGCGTAGGTTCAACAGACGATATTGACCACCTCGGCAACCGTCGTATCCGTGCGGTAGGCGAGCTTTTGCAAAACCAGTTCCGTATCGGCTTTACCCGTATGGAAAGAGTTATCAAGGAGCGTATGAATGTCCAGTCTCAGGACGATGCAGACGCAATTACACCTCAGGCGATTATCAACACCAGACCTGTAAATGCCGCTATCCGTGAGTTCTTCGGTTCATCACCGCTCTCACAGTTTATGGACCAGAACAACCCGCTTGCGGAACTTACTCATAAGAGAAGACTTTCCGCCCTCGGTCCCGGCGGTCTTTCAAGAGACCGTGCAGGCTTTGAGGTTCGTGATGTTCACTATACACACTATGGCCGTATGTGTCCTATCGAGACTCCCGAAGGTCCTAACATCGGCTTGATTTCATATCTTGCTTGTTACAGCCGTCTTAATGAATACGGCTTCATCGAGGCTCCTTACCGTAAGGTTGATAAGGAGACAGGCGTTGTTACCGACGAGGTTGTTTATATGACAGCCGATACCGAGGATAACTATGTTGTCGCACAGGCTAACGAACCTCTTGATGATGAGGGCAGATTTACCAACGCAAGAGTTACCTGCCGTTGCAGAGACGAATTCCTTACTGTTCCGCCCGAAAAGGTAGACTATATGGACGTATCTCCTAAGATGGTAGTTTCCGTTGCTACGGCAATGATTCCGTTCCTTGAAAACGATGACGCAAACCGTGCACTTATGGGTGCAAACATGCAGCGTCAGGCAGTACCTCTTCTTAAAACAGAGGCTCCCGTTGTAGGTACGGGTATGGAGTATAAGGCTGCTTATGACTCCGGCGTAGTGGTTATCGCAAAGCGTGGCGGTGAGGTTGTCTCTCTTGATGCAAAGACAATCGAGATTAAAACCGCAGGCGGCGAAATAGATAAATATGAACTGATTAAGTACCAGGGCTCTAACCAAGGAACCTGCATTAATCAGAAACCGATAGTTTCACTTCATCAGCATGTTGAGGACGGACAGGTTATTGCAGACGGTCCGGCAACCTGCAACGGTGAAATCTCAATCGGTAAGAACGCACTTATCGGATTTATGACCTGGGAGGGTTATAACTACGAGGACGCTGTTCTTATCAATGAAAAAATTGTTCGTGACGATGTATATACATCTATTCACATTGTAGAGCACGAGGTTGAAGCCCGTGACACAAAACTCGGCGCAGAGGACATTACACGTGACATTCCGAATGTCGGCGAGGATGCACTTAAGGATTTGGACGAATACGGTATTATTCGTGTAGGCGCAGAGGTACATTCCGGTGATATTCTCGTAGGTAAGGTTACTCCTAAGGGAGAAACCGAACTTACAAGCGAGGAGAGACTTTTGCGTGCAATCTTCGGCGAGAAAGCGAGAGAGGTTAGAGATACCTCCCTTAAAGTTCCTCACGGCGAATACGGTATCGTAGTTGATGTAAAGGTATTTACCAGAGCAAACCACGATGAACTTAATCCGGGCGTAAACAAGGTAGTAAGAGTTTATATCGCACAGAAGAGAAAGATTCAGGCAGGCGATAAGATGGCAGGCCGTCACGGTAACAAGGGTGTTGTTTCCCGTGTACTTCCTCAGGAGGATATGCCTTTCCTTCCCGACGGCAGACCGCTTGACATCGTGCTTAATCCGCTCGGTGTACCGTCTCGTATGAACATCGGTCAGGTACTCGAAGTTCACCTCGGCTATGCGGCTATGGCTCTCGGCTGGAAGATGATGACTCCGGTATTCGACGGCGCTCACGAGGACGACATCAGAGAATGTCTTAAACTTGCCGATGTAGGATATTATGTAGACGAAAACGGCAATAAGGTTTACGACGGTAAGGTTCAGCTTACAGACGGCAGAACCGGTGAGAAGTTTGATAACCGTGTAACGGTAGGTTATATGTATTACCTTAAACTCCATCACCTCGTAGACGATAAGATTCACGCCCGTTCAACAGGTCCGTACAGCCTTGTTACTCAGCAACCGCTCGGCGGTAAGGCTCAGTTCGGCGGACAGAGATTCGGTGAGATGGAGGTTTGGGCACTCGAGGCTTACGGTGCGGCATACACCCTTCAGGAAATTATCACCGTTAAGTCGGACGATGTTGTCGGAAGAGTTAAGACTTACGAGGCAATCGTTAAGGGCGAGAACATTCCGCCGGCAGGTACTCCGGAGGCATTCAAGGTACTCTTTAAGGAACTTCAGGCTCTCGGTCTTGATACAAGACTTTATGACGATGACGGTAATGAGGTTATTCTTAAGCAGGATCTTGATGATGACGGCATACCGACAGTAAGCGACGATAAGGCGTTTACAGAGGTAAATGACTTCGACGGTCAGGAGGGCTACGGTCTTCTTGATGAAAACGGCGAGGAAATCGAGGAAGCAAATCAGGATGACGAATATGATGATTTGTTTGCCGACAACAGTGCAGACAATGAGGATTATGAGGACTGATCCTATCTGTAAATTCTGATTAACTTTCCACTATAAAATGTAAAGGAGTGCTTCCGTTATGGATAATAATTCAACAAATGAATTCAGTTCGGTTAAAATCGGACTTGCTTCTCCCGAGGCCATTCGAGGATGGTCTTACGGAGAGGTAACAAAGCCCGAAACCATAAATTACAGAACATTAAAGCCTGAGACCGGCGGACTTTTCTGCGAAAGAATTTTCGGCCCCATGAAAGACTGGGAGTGTCATTGCGGTAAATATAAGAGAGTTCGCTATAAGGGCAAGGTGTGCGAGCGTTGCGGCGTAGAAATTACACGCTCAAAGGTTCGCCGAGAGAGAATGGGTCATATCGAGCTTGCTGCCCCGGTATCGCATATTTGGTACTTTAAGGGCATTCCGAGCCGTATCGGTCAGGTTCTTGACATTAACCAGAGAAATCTTGAAAAGGTGCTTTATTTCGCACTTTATATCGTAACAGACCCGGGCGATACTCCGCTTCAGAAGAAGCAGACTCTTACCGAAAAAGAGTATCAGGATATGCGTGAGAAGTACGAGGATGACTTTAAGGCAGGAATGGGTGCTGAGGCTATCAAGGAACTTCTTTCCGAGATAGACGCAAAGGAACTTCGTGACGAACTTACGGCAGAACTTGAGGGTGCAACAGGTCAAAAGAGAGCAAAACTTCTCAAAAGACTTGATGTAGTTGACGCTTTTGTAAACAGCGGCAATAAACTTGAGTGGATGATTCTCGACGTTATCCCGGTAATTCCTCCGGACATTCGTCCTATGGTTCAACTTGACGGCGGCAGATTCGCCACTTCGGACCTTAATGATTTGTATCGCCGTGTTATTAACAGAAATAACAGACTTAAGAGACTTATGGAGCTTCACGCTCCCGATATCATTATCAGAAACGAGAAGAGAATGCTTCAGGAGTCCGTTGACGCACTTATCGACAACGGCAGACGAGGCAGACCCGTTACCGGTCCGAATAACAGACCGCTTAAATCTCTTTCCGATATGCTCAAGGGTAAGCAGGGACGCTTCCGTCAGAATCTTCTCGGTAAGCGTGTTGACTATTCGGGACGTTCCGTTATCGTTGTAGGTCCCGAGCTTAAGATTTACCAGTGCGGTCTTCCTAAGGAAATGGCTATCGAACTCTTTAAGCCTTTTGTTATGAAACGTTTGGTTGCGACAAATATCGCTTCTAACATTAAGCAGGCAAGAAAGATGGTAGAAAAGGCTAACCGCAGCGAAGTTTGGGATGCTCTTGAAGTTGTAATCAAGGATCACCCGGTTATGCTTAACCGTGCTCCCACACTTCACAGACTCGGTATTCAGGCATTTGAGCCGGTTCTTGTTGAGGGCAGAGCAATTAAACTTCACCCGCTTGCTTGTACAGCGTTCAACGCCGACTTCGACGGTGACCAGATGGCTGTCCATGTACCGCTTTCTGCTGAGGCTCAGGCAGAGGCTCGTATGCTTATGCTTGCTTCAAATAACCTTCTTAAACCGTCAGACGGTAAGCCGGTAGCAGTTCCGTCACAGGATATGGTAATCGGTTCTTACTACTTAACTATGATTAAAGAGGGTGAACCGGGCGAGGCTGAAACCGAAATTATCGACGGCGAGGAGATTAAGCATTACAGAATTTTCCGTGACGTTGATGAGGCTATGATGGCTTATCAGGAGGGCTCACTCGGACTTCATACTGAATGTAAGATTCGCTTTACCGGCGAGATTAACGGCGAGCAGAAGACGTCAATCGTTTTGACAACAATCGGCCGTGTAATCTTTAATAAGCCTATTCCGCAGGATTTGGGCTTTATCGACAGAAGCGTGCCGGGTAACGAGTTCGTTCCCGAAATCAGCTTTGTTGTTAAGAAAGGCGGACTCGGTAAAATCGCCGACGCTTGTATTCGTACTCACGGCGTTTCCGTTGCTTCCAGAGTTCTTGACGATATTAAGAATCAGGGTTATAAATACTCGACAGTATCGGGTACAACCGTTGCCGTTATCGATGCATTGATTCCTGAAAAGAAAAAGGAATTTCTTGCAGAGGCAGAGGCAAAGGTTGATGAAATCACAAATAACTATAACTACGGTTTGATTACCAATGATGAGCGTTACTCACAGGTTGTAAAGGCTTGGGAGGAATGCACAAATAAGGTATCCGATGAACTTACAAATAACTTCGACGGTACTCACAACCCGATTCACATGATGGTAGACTCGGGTGCCCGTGGTAGTACTTCTCAGCTTCGTCAGCTCGCAGGTATGAGAGGTCTTATCGCAAATACTTCGGGTGCAACTATCGAAATTCCTATTAAGGCTAACTACCGTGAGGGTCTTAACATTTTGGAATACTTCATTTCTTCTCGTGGTGCCCGTAAGGGTCTTACCGATACGGCTCTTCGTACTGCTGACTCGGGTTACCTTACCAGAAGACTTGTTGATGTATCGCAGGACGTTATCATTCGTGATGATGATTGCGGATGCCATGACGGTATTGAAGTTTACGCTATTAAAGACGGTAACCGTGTTCTTGAGTCTCTCGAGGAAAGACTTGTCGGCAGATTCGTTTCGGAGCCTGTTGTTCATCCTGAGACCGGCGAGGTTCTTATGGATACCGACAGAATGATGAACGAGGATGATGCAAAGAGAATTACCGACGCAGGTATCACTTCCGTTAAGATTCGTTCACTCATCACCTGTAAGTCACGCCACGGCGTTTGTCGCAAGTGCTATGGTTCAAACCTTGCATTTAACGAGCCTGTTCAGGTCGGTGAGGCAGTAGGTATCATCGCTGCTCAGTCAATCGGTGAGCCGGGTACTCAGCTTACAATGAGAACCTTCCATACCGGCGGTGTCGCAGGCGGTGAGGATATTACACAGGGTCTTCCGAGAGTTGAGGAACTGTTTGAGGCAAGAAAGCCAAAGCAGCTTGCCATGCTTTCCGAAATTGACGGTGAGGTCAGAATTGAGGAAATCAAGAAGGCTCGCCATGTAATTGTATTTAATAAGGAAACAGGCGAGGAGAAGAAGTACCTTATTCCTTACGGCTTCAGACTTTGCGAAAACATTGTTGACGGAGCATATATCGAAAAGGGAACGGAACTCACAATCGGTTCTAAGAATCCTCACGATGTACTTGCAATCCTCGGCGAGGAGGCTGTATATAATTACCTTATTAAAGAGGTACAGTACGCATACCGTACACAGGGTGTTGATATCAACGATAAGCATATCGAGGTTATCGTTCGTCAGATGCTTAAGAAGTGCATTGTTGATGAGGCAGGCGATACCGATTTGATTTCGGGCACCAATGTTGATGTTGCCGCCGTTGCAGAGGCTAATGATAAGGTTGACGCAAGAATCGCCGCAGGCGAAGAGGGACTTAAGCACGCAACATATATCCCGCTTCTTCTCGGTATTACAAAGGCTTCACTTGCTACGGATTCATTCCTTTCCGCAGCATCTTTCCAGGAGACCACAAGAGTTCTTACAGACGCTGCCATCAGAGGCAAGTCTGATCCGCTCCTCGGTCTTAAGGAGAATGTTCTTATCGGTAAGCTTGTTCCGGCAGGTACCGGTATGAGCGTGTTCAGAGATGTTGATGTTGTCCCCAGTTATTTCGCTGCCGAAGGCGGTATGGAAATTAAGGACCTCGAACAATTACAACAACTCTTGACAAACAACAACAACTAAGTTATAATATTTAACTGCGTGTGAATGTTTTTGTGCTTTTGCACAAATTTTACCGCTTTAATTTGTTAAAATCGTCAGACGGAGCAGAAATGTTCCGTCGGTTGACGCAGTTGTTTTGCAGTATTTGCATTTGATACAGTCATATATATTAGGTATGACTGTATGATATGTGCATATTGCTTTGTGCAACGGTGCATAAATAAATGAAAGGAGAATAAACTATTGCCTACCTTTAACCAATTAGTAAGAACCGGACGTAAGTCACTTGAGAAGAAGTCTAAGACTCCTGCTCTTATCAAAGGTCTCAACACTAAGAAAAACGTTATGACAGATAACGCTTCTCCGCAAAAGCGTGGCGTATGTACAGCAGTTAAGACAGCTACACCTAAGAAGCCTAACTCAGCACTTCGTAAAATTGCCAGAGTTCGTCTCACAAACGGTATGGAAGTTTCTGCATACATTCCCGGCGTAGGCCATAATCTTCAGGAACACTCCGTAGTTATGGTTCGTGGCGGAAGAGTTAAGGACCTCCCCGGTGTTCGTTACCACATTATCCGTGGTACACTTGATACCCAGGGCGTAAACGGCAGAATGCAGAGCCGTTCAAAGTACGGCGCTAAGAAGCCGAAGGCTAAGAAGTAATCAGCCTAAATCGAGGAAATCCGACAATAGTTTATTTGATTATAAAATGGCTTTTGTTGGCTCCACGGAAAAACCGAGTACCTATGAACTCATATTACATTTTAATGAAGGAGGGAAGCGAAGATGCCAAGAAGAGGCCAGATCGCTAAGCGTGATGTATTACCCGATCCGCTTTACAACTCAAAGGTTGTAACTCGTTTGATCAATAACATTATGCTCGATGGTAAGAAAGGCGTAGCACAGAAGATTGTCTACGGTGCTTTCGACATCATCCAAGAAAAGACAGGTAATGATCCCGTAGAAACTTTTGAAGCTGCTATGGAAAATGTTATGCCTGTATTAGAAGTAAAGGCTCGCCGTGTCGGCGGTGCAACATATCAGGTTCCGCTTGAGGTTCGTCCGGAAAGAAGACAGACCTTAGGACTCAGATGGATCACTTTATATGCAAGACAGAGAAGTGAGAGAACAATGAAGGAACGCCTTGCAGCAGAACTTATGGACGCTGCAAACAAAACCGGCGGTGCAGTTAAGAAGTGTGAGGATACACACAAGATGGCAGAAGCAAACAAAGCATTTGCTCACTTCAGATACTAATCTGCCTGACAGGAGGATATTATGCCAAGAAAAGTTGCTCTTGAAGAAACAAGAAATATTGGTATTATGGCGCACATTGATGCCGGTAAGACTACAACCACAGAGCGTATTCTTTACTACACCGGTATTAATCACAAAATCGGTGAGACCCATGAGGGCGGCGCTACTATGGACTGGATGGAGCAAGAGCAGGAGAGAGGTATCACAATTACTTCTGCTGCTACAACTTGTTTCTGGAAAAACCACAGAATTAATATCATCGATACACCGGGACACGTTGACTTCACCGTAGAGGTTCAGCGTTCACTGCGTGTACTTGACGGCTCCGTAACCGTTCTTTGTGCAAAGGGCGGCGTTGAGCCACAGTCTGAGACCGTATGGCGTCAGGCTGACGAATATAATGTACCTCGTATGATTTTTGTAAACAAGATGGATATTATGGGTGCAAACTTCTATAATGTTCTCGATATGGTACTGGAGCGTTTTAAGTGTAATGCACTTCCTATCCAGCTTCCTATCGGCAGTGAGGATACATTTGAGGGTATTGTTGACCTCGTAAACAACAAAGAAATCGTATATATCGACCCATCTAAGAATTTGGGTACAGTTTTTGAGGAGAGAGAGATTCGTCCCGAACTCCAAGAGAAGGCTGCTAAGTACAGAACAGAACTTATCGAGTTCATCGCCGAGCAGGATGAGGAACTTATGGAGAAGTATTTTGACGAGGGTGAAGACGCTATTGATGTCGACACTATCAAGAAGTACATCCGTAAGTGCACAATTTCCGGCGAAATGGTTCCCGTATGCTGCGGTACCGCTTACAGAGATATGGGCGTTCAGCCGCTCCTTGATGCTATCGTTGATTATATGCCGGCTCCTACCGACATCGAATCAATCAAGGGCATTAACCCGGATACAGAAGAGGAAGAATATCGTCATTCTTCCGATGACGAGCCGTTTGCCGCTCTTGCATTTAAGATTGCAACCGACCCGTTTGTAGGTAAGATTTGCTACTTCAGAGTGTACTCAGGTACAATCGAAGCAGGTACTCCTTGCTACAACTCTGTAAAGGGCAATAAGGAGAGAATGGGCAGAATTCTTCAGATGCATGCTAACCACAGAGAGGATATTCCTGTATGTTATGCAGGTGATATTGCTGCCGCTGTCGGTCTTAAGAACACTACAACCGGTGATACTCTTTGCGATGAAAATCATCCTATCATTCTTGAGTCGATGAATTTCCCTGACCCGGTTATCCGTGTTGCTATCGAGCCTAAGACAAAGGCAGGCCAGGAGAAGATGGGTATTGCTCTTGCAAAACTTGCAGAAGAAGACCCGACATTTAAGGCTTATACAGATGAAGAAACAGGACAAACCATTATCGCAGGTATGGGTGAACTTCACCTTGAAATCATCGTTGACCGTTTGCTTCGTGAATTTAAGGTTGAGGCAAATGTAGGCGCACCTCAGGTTGCTTATAAGGAAACTATCACGACAGAATCTATGTCCGATACGAAGTACAAAAAGCAGTCGGGTGGTAGCGGTCAGTACGGTCACTGTAAGATTCGCTTGTATCCTAACCTCGACGAAAACGGCGTAGGTAAGGGTTACGAGTTCGAAAATCAAATCGTCGGCGGTGCTATTCCTAAGGAATACATTCCGGCTGTTGACGCAGGTATTCAGGCTGCTATGAAGAGCGGTATCCTTGCAGGTTATCCGGTAGTGGATGTCAGAGTAGAGCTTTATGATGGCTCCTACCATGAGGTCGACTCTTCAGAAATGGCATTTAAGATTGCCGGTTCTATGGCATTTAAGGATGCTGCAAAGAAGGCTAAGCCTGTAATCCTTGAGCCTATGATGAAGGTAACTGTAATTGTTCCCGAGGAATACATGGGCGATGTTATCGGCGACCTTAACTCTCGTCGTGGACAGATTCAGGGTATGGAAGACAGAACAGGTGCTAAGCAGATTAATGCCAGAGTTCCTCTTTCCGAAATGTTCGGTTATGTAAACGACCTTCGTTCAAAGACTCAGGGCCGTGGACAGTACACTATGGAGCCGGACGGCTACGATCAGGTACCGAAGTCAATTTCTGAATCAATTATCAGTGACAGAGCTAAGAAAGACTAATAATATTTATAAAAACACTTGATATTTATACTTTATTTTGTTAGAATATCAGTAACAAAATTTTTATTGAAAATTTTAGGGAGGAAATTCCAATGGCAAAAGAACATTTTAATCGTACCAAGCCACACGTAAACATTGGTACAATCGGTCACGTTGACCACGGTAAGACCACTCTTACAGCTGCTATCACAAAGTATCTTGCAAATAAGGGCTTCGCTAAGTTCGAGGACTATGCTGATATCGATAAGGCTCCTGAAGAGAGAGAACGTGGTATCACAATTAACACTGCTCACGTTGAGTACGAAACAGAGAAGCGTCACTATGCTCACGTTGACTGCCCGGGTCACGCTGACTATATCAAGAACATGATCACCGGTGCTGCTCAGATGGACGGCGCTATCCTTGTTATCGCTGCAACTGACGGTCCTATGGCTCAGACTAAGGAGCACCTTCTCCTTGCTCGTCAGGTAGGCGTTCCGGCAATCATCGTATTCCTTAATAAGTGCGACCAGGTTGACGACGAAGAACTCCTTGAGCTCGTAGAGATGGAAGTTCGTGAGACTCTTGCTGAGTACGGCTTTGATGAGAACTGCCCGATTATTAAGGGTTCAGCTCTTAAGGCTCTTGAGGCTACATCAAATGACGATCCTGCTTGTGCTTGCATTCAGGAACTCATGGACGCAGTTGATGAGTATATTCCTACTCCTGACCGTAAGGCAGACCTTCCTTTCCTTATGCCTGTTGAGGACGTATTCACTATCACAGGTCGTGGTACTGTTGCAACCGGTAGAGTAGAGAGAGGTCAGCTTAAGACTAACGATACAGTAGAGATGGTTGGTCTTGAGGATGAAATCAAGTCAACAGTTTGCACAGGTATCGAGATGTTCCGTAAGATTCTTGACTACGCTGAGGCAGGTGACAACATCGGTTGTCTTCTTCGTGGCGTTCAGAGAAGCGACATTAAGAGAGGCCAGGTTCTTGCTGCTCCGGGTTCAATTCACCCACACACCAAGTTCACAGGTCAGGTTTACGTTCTTTCAAAGGATGAAGGCGGTCGTCATACTCCTTTCTTCAACAACTATCGTCCTCAGTTCTATTTCAGAACAACTGACGTAACAGGCGTTATCACTCTTCCTGAAGGTGTTGAGATGTGTATGCCCGGCGATAACGTTGATATGAACGTTGAGCTTATCACTCCTATCGCTATCGAAGAGGGTCTTCGTTTCGCTATCCGTGAGGGTGGTAGAACAGTAGGTTCAGGCGTTGTTGTATCAATCAACGAGTAATCTTATTTACTGACTGATATAGAGGTTGTCGATTTTTCGACAGCCTCTTTTTTCTTTTCTCTTTAATTTTGCGAACATTTGTGATACAATATTTATACTGAATTTCAAGGTGCGTATTATGGATGAAAATAATCTTGAAAATTTAATAGGTGTTGTCGAAGAGGTTACTTATTATAACGAATCTAACGGCTTTTGTGTTGCCGAAATAAATACAGGCGACGAGGGCGTTACCGTGGTTGGTGAACTCGGTGAACTTGCCGTAGGTGCAAAGGTAGAATGCCGTGGCAGTTGGACATTTCATTCATCGTTTGGCAGACAGTTTAAGGCGACAAGCGTTGTGCAGACTCTTCCTGCCGATATAGGCGGAATTTTACGCTATCTTTCGAGCGGAGCGGTTAAGGGAATACGCAGTGCAACCGCCGAAAAAATAGTTGAAGCGTTTGGAACACAAACTTTTGATGTGTTGGAAAACGACCCTGTTCGCCTTGCAAAAATCAAGGGGATTTCCGCCGCTAAGGCAAGGCAGATTTGTACTGATTTCAAATCGCAGTTTGCCGCCAAAGAGGTTCTTATAGGGCTTACCAATCTCGGTATGAGCCAAAATCAGGCGGTGAAAATATATAATATGTTTAAGGGTGAATCGCTTGAAGTTGTGAATTCAAATCCTTATTCTCTCATCGGTACGCAGACAGGCATAACCTTTGATAAAGCAGAGGAAATTGCAGAAAATCTAAACGAACGCCCGCCGTTTAATTATAGGGCTCAGGCGGCTGTTTGCTATATCGTAAGGCATAATTTGGGCAACGGTCATACCTGCATACCCAGAGACAGAATTTTTGCTCCTGCCAAATCTTTGCTTGAGTGCAATGATGACGAAGTGGAGATTGCAATTGATTCGGCGATTGAAAATAAGGCAGTCATACAAAAGAATATCGACGGCAGGGATTTTCTCTTTTTGCCCGACATATATGCCGCTGAGCATGGAATTGCGGACAGAATTAAGGTGATGACTGAATATCCGCCTATTCAAAATCAAATTGAACCGTCGGAGATTTATTCTTTTGAAATGAGCAGTAATATTAAATTTGACGATAAGCAGAGGCTTGCCGTTGAAATTGCCGTTGAAAAGGGACTTCTTGTTCTTACAGGCGGCCCCGGTACCGGTAAAACGACTACCGTAAAAGGGATAATTCAACTTATGAAAAATCGAAATCTCAAGGTCGCTCTTGCCGCTCCGACAGGCAGAGCCGCTCAGCGTATGGAGGAACTGACGGGTTATTCGGCAAAGACGATTCACAGACTTTTGGAGGTTGAGTATAAAGAGGGGAGCGAGATGCAGAGCTTCGTTCATAATATTTCAAATCCGCTTGATTGCGACGCCGTAATTGTTGACGAGATGTCCATGGTTGATGTAACGCTATTTTCGGCATTACTTGACGCTTTGCCTTTGCATTGCCGTTTGATTATGGTGGGCGACAGAGACCAGCTTCCTCCCGTCGGCGCAGGAAATGTACTGCGTGACATTATAGACAGCGGCGCCATCAGCGTTGTTGTACTCGATAAGATTTTTCGTCAGGCGATGAAAAGTAAGATTGTCACCAATGCACACAGGGTTGTTCACGGCGAAATGCCGGAATTTGATAACAGCCCCGAAAGCGACTTTTTCCTCCTCAGAGAAAATTCAAAATACAGTGTGCCCGGAAAAATCGTTAACCTCGTGACTTCACGCTTGCCGTCGGGCTACGGCTTTGACAGCGTAAATGATATTCAGGTGCTGTGTCCCGGCAGAAAAGGCGAGTGCGGCACGGAAAATATCAACACCCTTTTGCAGGCTAGGCTTAATCCGCCCGATAAAAGCAAAAACGAAATCAGATACAAAGGTACGGTTTTGCGTGAGGGCGATAAGGTTATGCAGATTAAAAATAATTATGATGTTCCGTGGTTTAAGTCGGGCGAAAACGGCAGCGGCGTGTTTAACGGAGACATAGGAACTTTCACCCGAATAGACAGGGCTAATGATATAATCAATGTAAAATTTGATGACAAAGAGGCTATGTATAGCGTTGAGAATGTTAAGGAACTGGAACTTGCTTATGCTATGACCGTGCATAAATCTCAGGGCAGTGAATTTGACTGCGTAGTGATGAATGTGGCAAATGTTCCGCCGAAACTTGCTTACCGCAATTTGTTTTATACAGCACTTACAAGGGCTAAAAAACTTTTGGTGCTTGTCGGAAACGAGCAGAGTATAAAGGCAATGGTGGATAACGATAAGAAGTCGAGACGTTACAGTGCGCTCAGATATTTTATTGAGAATGATGATGATTTGCCTCTCTTTAATTGACTTTTATATCGGGTTGTTGTAGTATAGATTATATTGAATTAAACGGAAATTTTAAGGTGTAAAATATGTTCGGTTATGATTTGGGTATCGACCTCGGCACGAACAATGTTGTTATCACAGTGCCCAATAAAGGCGTTGTTGTAAATGAACCGAGTTATGTTGCGTATGATACCGAGACGGAAAAAATGCTGTACGCAGGCAGGCGTGCGTACTATCTTCAGGGCAGAGAGCCTAACGGAATTACGGTTATTCAGCCGCTTAAAGACGGCGTTATCGGTTCTTATGCCATGACTCAGCAGATGATAAAATACTTCATCTCACGAGCAGTAAAAAAGAATATTTTTAAGCCGAGAGTTGTTGCAACCATACCGGCTCTTGCAACCGATGTTGATAAAAGAACTCTTGTTTCGGTTATTGCTTCGGCAGGTGCAAGGAGCGTTTGCCTTGTTGAGGAGCCGCTTTGCGCCGCATTCGGTGCGGGCATTGACCCGCTTCAGCCAAACGGTGCGTTTATTATAAATATCGGCGGAGGCACCACGGATATGGCAGTTGTGTCGCAGGGCGCAATGAGCCAGTGCGAGACCGTCAATGTCGCAGGTAATGCCTTTGACGAGGAAATAATGAGATTCATTAAGGAAAAGTACGATGTTCAGGTCGGTATTCGTACTGCCGAGGATATAAAAAAGCAAATCGGCGGAGCAGTCCCCAGAAACGAGGAAATCGTTATGGTGGCTAAGGGCAGATGTGTTCACAGCGGTATGCCAAAGAGCATAGAGGTAACCTCTAATGAGATTTACCATTGCTTAAAACCTCTGCTTCAGGAGATTTCTTCTGCGGCACAGATTATGTTTGAACGTACTTCGCCGCAACTTGTTGCCGATATTGTCACTTCGGGAATTATTTTGACGGGCGGTTCTGCCGAACTTTACGGAATGGACGAATTCTTTAAGCAGGAGATGAATCTCGATGTTACCGTGACACCTCATCCGAATCTTTGCGCAGGCAAGGGTGCGAGCGTTGCGCTTGATAAAATGAGAATTCTTGACAGTTACGGTTATCGCTTTAAGACCAAAGAGGAAGTCAGAATAAGATGATACATTATTATTACGGCTTCGGTAAGGGCAAGACCTCGTCTGCCGTCGGCGCAGGAATGAGAGCGTACGGAGCAGGAATGAGCGTGCTGTTTGTTCAGTTTTTTAAGGACAATAAATCGTCGGAGCGTTCGGTGTTGCCGTTTGAGGTTTATCCGTGTCCCGAGTCTCTGCCGTTTAATGTCGGCGGGGAGTACAAGGCGTTCGTGAAAAAAGCCGTCGAATACATTAAAACCGCCGACAGCGATGTAATTATTCTCGATGAATTTGCGGATTTAATTCCACGCTTTCTTTCAGTTGATGAAATGAAAAGTATTTTTTCTTTTGATAAAGAATATATAATCACGGGGCATAATTACTTAAATGAACTCGGCGATATTGCCGATTATGTTACCCGATTTGAAAAAATAAAACACCCTTACGATTCAGGCGTGCCCGCTCGTAAGGGTATTGAGTTTTGATTATTCAAGTATCATATGTGCGTAGGCGTTTTCGACCGTGCACTCAAATACAATGTTTTTTATGCCGATTGCGCTTTCGTAGTCGGCACTTTTTTTGTGAGTGACAAAGATGTACGGGCAATTGAGTTTGCTTGAAAACTCAATTATTTCCTTCGGTACCGTCGCACTGTGGTACATTTCAAATATCACTCCGTCTAGTAAATCGGTATTAATGCTTTTTAAGTTAATACCTACAAACGGTTTTATAATCAGCACATTTTTGTCGCTGATTTTTTTCTTTTTTGCCGGCGGAATAGTTGACTTAATGCATTTGAATTCATCATTAACGTCTGCACTTGTGATGCAGTCACCCTTTTTAATTCCGTTGTAGGATACATACACACCGTCTTTGTGGGAAAGCAGATGCTTAACAGCCGCTTCAAAGTTTTTTATGCCGTTACTGTCACTGCATTCTATTGGCTTATCTGCGGCAACGAGAACAATGTTCTTGTCCCAAAATGCGTTTGCTATGATTGCGGAGGTGTAGGCGAGAGTGTCGCTTCCGTGGAGGATAATGATGCCCTCGTATTTTTTGCAGTCTATACCGTTTAAGCAGTCAATGAGCCGCCGCCACAGTTCTCTTGTCATATTCTCACTCAGGCAGACAAAGGGCGATATACATTCAAATTCTGCGTTGCCTTTATAATAATCGAGTACCTTCAGCGGATTTTTGTCGGGCGTTATTTTATTGCCCCATATGCTTCCTATGGTGCCGCCCAGTGCAACGACAAGTATTTTTTTCATTACCGATTTATAACCTTTCCGTTTTGGAATTTAATGTTAAGTTCTGTGCCGTCCTTTAATTTCAATCCCTTTGCATAGCCGTTCCATTCTTTCGGTATTGCACCTCTTGTGAGCATTTCGGCTATGCCTGCCGCCACGCCGAAGTTTCCGTCAATCTGAAACGGCGGATGTGCGTCAAACATATTGGGATAACTTCCGCCGCCCGGTTTTTTGATACCTCTCGGATTAATCGGACGAAGTTGGTTTTTGATAAGTGTAAGTGCATTTTGTGCGTCATCGAGCCTTGCCCAAAGACAAACTTTCCAGCCGAGAGCCCAGCCAGTTCCGTCAAAGCCTCGGGTGAGAAGCGACTTCTTTGCCGCCTCTCTTACCTCGTCGCTTTGAGGATATGCAGACGGATAAATGCAATATAGATGGCTTGCGTGTCTGTGATGAATTTCGGTCTCCTTGAATTCCTCTGCCCACTCGTTTATTCTGCCGTCACTTCCTATCGGAATGTCGGGAATCTCCGGCACATCAAAGCCGAACTCCTTGCAGTTCATAAAGAACTCCTGCAAAATTCCTACGTCCATTGTGGGCATATAAGTGAGTGCCGCTTTGTTGCCGTTTTTATCAAGATAACTGTTCTCGGGCGAAATTGTCGGACAGGTGACAAGTTTGCCGTCATGCTCGACAAGAAAATCTTTGTAAAAATCAAGCACCTTTTTGAAATACGGTTTCATATCTCTGAACAAAAGCTCGTCTTTTGTATATCTGTAATGCTCGAAAACTTCGTTTAGCATCCACGGCAGAGCCGCTTGCCAGCAAGCGTAGGTTTCAGAGTCGGTTTTTCCTATCGGGTCTCCTGCCGGATAACTTGCACCCCAAATGTCGCTGTTGTGGTGTGCAACCGAACCGGAGCAGTTATAATAATCCTTTGCCGTAACCTCTCCGTTTATGCACATTTTTTTGACCTGCTCAAAAAACGGGTCAAAGCATTCGCTGAGATTGCATATATCGGTGCACCAGTAATTCATCTCGGTGTTTATGTTAACCGTATAACTTGATGACCACGGCGCACGAATATGCGGATTGAATATTCCCTGAAGCGTCATTGCATTTGTGCCGGGTCTGGAGCAGGCAATGGTGAGATAGCGACCGTATTGGAAGAGAAGAGCAATAAGATTATTGTCGTCAGCGCCCTTTTTGAACTGCTTTAATCTCTTGTTTGTAGGTACGTCTGCTCTCTCGCTTCCGAAGTCTACCTCAACTCTGCCGAACAGAGCGGAGTGGTCTATAATGTGCTCCTTTAAGAGTTCCTTGTACGGCTTTATGCTGTCAAAATGCGACATTGCCTTTTCAAGCGGATTGCCCGACGGCATGGTCTTGAAATTAATATAGTTGGTTGCGAGCGAAACCAAAAGAGTAATATCGTGCTGATTGTTAACGCTTATGTAATCTCCCTCAAAGGTTGCGTTTCCGAGCACCTTTACAGCACCTGCAAATTTCATTGCACCTTTTCCGTAGTCAAATACATTGCCTGTGTTGTAGTACGGCGGCATACAAATTTCGGGAGCGTCACCCTCGATAATGAGAGTGTCCTCCTCGGTGCGGCATTTGTGTTTCAAGAGGCTGAACAGTTTTATCTTAGCCGTTATGCCTTTCTTGCTCTTTATGTTTATAACTAAAAGCTGAGCGGGATAACTTACAAAAACCGTTTCGCATACATCCGAGTTTTCGGCTGTCGCAACGGCGGTTGAAAGGTCGAGCGTTCTGGTAACACCCTTGGTTTTGCCGCCCTTGTATTCGATTATCAAATCGCCGAACGGAAGATATGCCTCACTCCAGTGACCGTGAAAATCCTCGTTTGCAAGGCGTTTTGCTTCCTTCCTGTCGCCGCTGAAAATTGCGTTTTGTAACGGTTTTAGATATTTTCCTGCGTCCTTTTTGTTTAAGTCTTTCGGATAGCCCGACCATAGACTGTCTTCATTGAGTGCTATGCGCTCCGTCTTGAGGTTTCCGAAAACCATGGCGCCAATTCTGCCGTTGCCCAGCGGCAGTGCCTCCTCCCATGCTTTCGCTCTTGATTTATAAAAAAGTTTTGTTTGCATAGAACATAAATCCCCTTCGCTTTTATAGTTATATTTTATTATATATGCCGCTTTAATTCAAGTATTTATTGACATTTAGATGCGTTATGATTTGGCACGGCGTTTATACCATTTTTATATTTTTTACCGAATTGTTTTTGCTGTTGGTTTTTGCTCATTTTTGTGCTTATTTTATTATAAATGCTCAAAAGTGAGCATTTTTCATTTTTTATTTGTACTGTTTGTATGTCAAAAACGCTGTTTTTTGCACATATTTGACGAGAATGTCCACTCACTGTTGACTGAATTTGACTGAATGAGTATAATGAAAGTACAAAGAAAAGGTTGGTGCCGTGAAATGTTAACACAGGACAGAAGACAAAAAATCCTTGATTATATTTTGAAAAACGGCTCTGCCGCAGTCGTAGAACTGAGCGAAAAATTTGACACTTCCGAAAGTACAATCAGACGAGATTTGGTAGTTTTATCAAATTTGGGAAAACTTAATAAGGTACACGGCGGTGCAACGGTTTTGTCTCAGGAGTTTTTGAAAAACGAGGACAATGTAGAGCAAAAGTTTTCAAAGAATATAGACGAGAAAACGCTGATTGCAAAATATGCCGCATCGCAGGTAAACGATGATGATTTCGTTTTTATCGACGCAGGCACAACGACCTATCTTATGCTTGATTTCCTTAAAGGGTCAAAGGCGAGTTTCGTCACAAACGGCATAGAGCACGGCAAGCGACTTGCTCAAAACGGTTGCAAGGCATTTGTGGTAGGCGGTGAGATTAAGGCTAAAACAGATGCCATAATCGGACTTGTTGCCGCAAGTAATTTGCAAAAGTATAATTTTTCAAAGGCGTTCATCGGAGCGAACGGCGTGACCCAAAAGCAGGGATTTACAACTCCCGACACCGATGAGGCTATGCTTAAGGCAGTTGCGGTAGAGCGGAGTTTTGTCAGTTATGTTCTGGTTGATAATACGAAATTCGGCAAGGTTTCGGCAGTAACCTTTGCTCCTCTCGATGCCGCTTGTATAGTTTGCGACAAATGTGAGGATGATAATATTAAAAGTAAGTCTGTTGTTAAAGAGGTGGTTTGATGGTTTATACTGTTACACTTAATCCTGCGCTCGATTATGTGATGCGAGTCGGCACGCTGAGGTATGACGATATTAATCGCAGTGAGAGCGAGGATATTTATTACGGCGGAAAGGGAATTAATGTTTCCACTGTTCTTACCCGTCTCGAAATAGAAAATGAGGCACTCGGCTTTGTGGGCGGATTTACCGGTGATAAACTTGTCGAGATGTTGAAAGGCGACGGAATAAGAAGCGATTTTAACCGTATCTCGGGCGGTCACACCCGAATTAATGTGAAAATCAAGGCGGATACGGAACTTGATGTTAATGCTCAGGGACCGTCGGTCAGTGATGAGGAAATAGCCGCTTTGCTTAAAAAACTCGACGATATAAAAAGCGGTGATGTCCTTGTGCTTGCAGGTTCGATACCTAAAAATCTTCCGAGCGATATTTACGAGCGAATTCTTGCAAAGCTTCAAAACAACGGAGTTAAATTCGTGGTTGACGCAACAGGTGATTTGCTCAAAAAATGCCTTGCTTATAAACCGTTTTTGGTTAAGCCGAATCATCACGAACTCGGCGATTTGTTCGGAGTAGAAACGAAGTGCGAAGAGGATATTGTCATCTACGCAAAAAAACTTCAGGAGATGGGAGCAAAAAATGTTCTCGTTTCCCGTGGCAAAGACGGCGCAACTCTTGTTGACGAAAACGGTGATGTAACAACCGTAGGCAATGTAGAGGGAAAGCCGGTTAGCAGTGTCGGCTGCGGTGACAGTATGGTTGCAGGCTTTGTGGCAGGCTTCCTCAAAAAAGGCGACTACGCCTATGCACTTAAATTGGGTATGGCGTGCGGCAACGCAACTGCTTTCAGTGAACAGCTTGCAACAAGAGCCGAGATAGACAAAATGTTTGATTATTATGAAAAATTATAATATTAACGGGAGGGTTAATGCTATGAAAATAATTGATTTATTAAAAGCTGATGCGATAAATCTTAATGTTAAGCTCGCATCTAAGGACGATGCCATAGACAGGCTCGTTTCGCTTCATGACGCAGTCGGAAATCTTACCGACAAAAACGCCTATAAAGAGGCAATTTTGCTCCGTGAGCAGCAGGGAACAACCGCTATCGGTGAGGGAATCGCAGTTCCTCACGCAAAGAGCGACAGCGTAAAAGTTCCGGGTCTTGCGGCTGTGACGGTTGACGGAGGCGTTGATTACGGTGCTCCGGACAATAAACCGTCGGATATTATCTTTATGATTGCCGCACCTATGGACGGCGATTTGCATCTTGAAATTCTCTCGAGGCTTATGGTTATGCTGATGGAACCCGAATTTTGCGAGGCTCTCAGAAATGCAAAAACTACCGAGGAATTTCTCTCGATAATAGATAAAAAGGAAAATGAAAAATACGCTCAGCCTCAGGAAAAAGAGGCTGAAAAAACGAATAACGCAAAATACAGAATTCTTGCCGTTACCGCTTGCCCGACAGGTATTGCACATACCTATATGGCTGCCGAGGCTCTCGAAAAGGCAGGAGAAAAAATGGGATATCCTCTTAAGGCAGAAACAAACGGCTCGGGCGGAGCAAAAAATGTCTTGACCGCTAAGGAGATAGAGGAGTGCGACGGTATCATCATTGCCGCAGATAAAAATGTTGAAATGGCTCGTTTCTCCGGAAAGCCTGTTGTTAAGACTTCCGTTTCAAACGGAATTAATAAGCCGGAGGAATTAATTCAGAGAATTGTTGACGGCAAGGCAAGCATATATAATGCCGATGGAGAACAAGCAAAAAAATCTTCGGATGACGATCTCGAAAAAGAAAGTTTCGGACATAAGGTTTATAAGCACCTTATGAACGGCGTATCGCATATGCTTCCGTTCGTTGTAGGCGGCGGTGTGCTTATCGCACTCGGATTTCTTATCGATACGTTCCTCGGCAATGCCACTCTTCCGGACGGTTCTGCAAACGGTTCGTTCGGCTTTACTTCGTTTGCCGCTTCCATTCCGTTTTGGATAGGTAAGGTTGCGTTCGGATTTATGCTTCCGATTTTGGCAGGATATATTGCTCAGTCTATTGCCGACCGCCCCGGTCTTTTGCCCGGTATGATAGGCGGTATGATTGCGGCACAGGGCTATACCTTTAATTCGCTTTATGAAAATCAGAATTTAGTAGGCGACGGCACGGCTGTTTCGGGCTTTTTGGGAGCACTTTTTGCAGGATTTGCTGCAGGTTTGATAGTTAATCTTTTGAAAAAAGTATTTGCTTTTCTTCCAAAAGCTATGGACGGTATTAAGCCGGTGTTCCTCTATCCGCTGTTCGGTACATTTTTGGTTGGTGCATTGATGTGCCTGATTAATCCGATTATCGGTGCTTTGAATACAGGACTTTCAAACGGCCTCTCCTCTCTCGGCGAGACTTCACAGATTCTTCTTTCAATCGTGCTTGCCGCTATGATGGCAACCGATATGGGCGGTCCGTTTAACAAGGCAGCCTATGTATTCGGCACCGCCGCTATCGCAGACGGTAATACTTGGATTATGGCAGCCGTTATGATAGGCGGTATGGTTCCTCCTATTGCAATCGCTCTTTCCACAACTTTTGCAAAGAAAAAGTGGAGTGCAGAAGAAAGAAAGAACGGTCCCGTTAACTATCTTATGGGTCTTTGCTTCATCACAGAGGGTGCTATTCCTTACGCTGCATCCGACCCGATCAGAGTCATTCCGTCCTGTATGGCAGGCTCTGCGGTTGCAGGCGCATTGACGGCAGTATTCCACGTAACCTGCCCGGCTCCTCACGGTGGCATATTCACATTCGCAGTTTGCGACCATCCGCTTCTTTATATCGTTGCCCTTGCAGCAGGTTCACTCGTAGGCGGACTCGTTCTTACGGCTCTTAAAAAGAATAAGACAGAGGCGTAATCATTGTTAAGTAACAGAGAGGATAATAATTATGGTATCAAAGGAATTTACAATTAAAAATTCTATGGGCTTTCATATGAGACCCGCAAATGTTTTTGTAAGCGAAATGACAAAATTTGTATCCGAGGTCAACATTAAATTTGACGGTAAGACGGTTAACGGAAAAAGTATTATGAACATTATGGCGGCTTGCATTAAATGCGGCTCGGTTATCACGGTTGAGTGCTCGGGAGCGGATGAGCAAGCTATGCTCGATAAGGCAAGCGAACTTATCGAGGGTGGTTTCGGCGAAGACTAAACGCCCCAAAATGAGAACTAAAAGCAGAAAGGACTGACAATTATGTTAAAAGGTATCGGTGCCTCTCAAGGCTACGGAATCGGAAAAGCCGTTGTAATAAAAAACGAAAGTCTCGATTACAGTTCCGTTAAATATTCCGACGCCGAGAATGAAAAGAAAAGGCTTCACGACGCAGTTGAAAAATACTGCTCTCAAACGCAGGCTCTTGCCGAAAATCTCAGCAAAAACGCAGGCGAGGAAGAGGCTGAAATTCTCAAGGGACATTTGGTAATGCTTCAGGACCCGTTTATGCTTTCTCAAATGGAGGATAATATCGATTCCGGCTCGGTTGCCGAAGCCGGAGTCGCAACCGTATGCAATATGTTCATAGATATGTTTTCCGGCGTTGACGATGAGTTGACACGCCAGCGTGCGTCCGATGTAAAGGATATAAGAGACAGTCTGCTGTCAATTCTTCTCGGCACAGAGAACGTTGACATTTCAGCCGTTGCGCCCGAATCCGTGCTTATAGCAAAGGATTTTACGCCGTCGATGACATCGCAGATTAACAAGGAAAATGTTGCCGCTATTATTACCGAAGTCGGCGGAGTTACCAGCCACAGTGCAATACTCGCAAGAGCTATGGGTATACCTGCCGTTCTGTCGGTTAAAGGTGTTACGGATTCTGTCTGCGACGGAGAAATGCTTATTGCGGACGGCTTTAAGGGTAAGGTGATAACCGACCCGAGCGAAGCTGAATTAAAGAAATATCGCAAAAAGAATGACGAATACCAAAAGGAAAAGGAAAGCCTCAGCGAATATTTCGGAAAGCCTACCGTTACAAAAAGCGGTGTGCTTAAAAAGGTTTACGGAAATATCGCAAAGGCAGAAGATGCCCAGAATGTTGTTCAAAACGGCGGCGAGGGTATAGGACTTTTCAGAACCGAATTTCTCTTTATGGACAGAGACCACGCTCCTACGGAGGACGAGCAGTTTGAGGCTTATTCCACCGTCGCAAAGGCGCTTGACGGAAAAGAGGTAATTATCCGCACCCTGGATATAGGCGGAGACAAGGCGGTTGAATATCTTAATATCGATAAAGAAGAAAATCCGTTTCTCGGCTTTAGAGCCATTCGCTATTGCTTAAAAAACACAGAACTTTTTAAGACCCAACTCAGGGCAATTCTGCGTGCCGCACAGTTTGGCAATATAAAGATTATGCTGCCGCTCGTTACTTGCGTTGATGAAATAAAACAGGCAAAGGCGCTGATTGCCGAGTGTATATCGGAACTTGAATCTGAGGGAAAAAGATACCGTGATGTTCCGGTAGGAATTATGGTTGAAACTCCGTCTGCCGCTATTATTTCCGACTTGCTGGCAGAGGAGGCGGCATTCTTCTCAATCGGCACAAATGACTTAACCGGCTATACTATGGCTGTTGACAGAGGAAACGCCAATGTGTCGAATCTTTATGACCCTACTCAACCGGCTGTTCTTCGTGCCATTGAGATGACGATTAAAAATGCAAAAAAGGCAGGTATTCAGGTGGGCATGTGCGGCGAGGCTGCCGCAGACGAAAGGCTGATACCTCAACTTGTCGAATGGGGACTTGACGAATTCAGCGTAAGTCCGTCATCGATTTTGCAAACGAGAAAAAATATCTGTAATTGCAAATGATTTTATATTGATTTTTACCGCCTCGATTTCGGGGCGGTTTTTGTCTTATTAAACAGTTTTTTTGATTCGATTTTGTGCAATAATGAGATATTCTTTTTATTGTTTGACTTTAGGATTTTTGTATTTTATAATATTTTTTAAGATGTTTATAAAAGAGGTTATACTATGCCCGAGAAAGCCGAAAATGTAAAAAATATTTATGCCGTTATCGCTATTGTTGTTACTGTTGCGTGGTACGGTATTGAGCGAATTGCAGAGGTGTTCGTCAGTTTTAACAAAGCGAGTGCGGTTGTGCTTGCAATGTTGTCTGTCGTGGCGCTCGTTGTCGTTTTCTTTTTAATTGATTCGTGCAGTGATTCGTTTAACGGTATGCTTGCATCTCTCGTTGCGTTTAAGATGATGCCCCCGTCGATAAACATTCTTTCAAAGCTGTCATACGATGCGTCATTTTTGTATTATTTGGTTCAAAAGGCGGCTGTCTTGCTTTTTATCTATTTGTTTATAAAACATTACAGAAAAGAGAAAAATGCAAAAATCAGCCCGTTTGCCGTGTTTATTTTGGCTTTTTCGGTTCCGTTTTCGCTTGAAATTTCGAACAATGTCAGCGTCTATTTGATGCGCTCGTTCGGCGAGAATATGCTTTTCTCATATTTCAGTGATTTTGTTTTTTATGCTGCGGCGATTTTTGTTGTTTGGCTTATTGCGCTTAAAATCAATTATAAGGCGCTCGGCTTCATCACCTGCTATGAACTTGTTGCTTTGTCTATTAACTTTTTGCGTAAGGCGTGCTATGCCGTTGTTCTTACATTAAGGCACGAGCATGTTTCTTTGAGCATTTACTGTTGGATGGTTATATTTGCACTGGGAATTGTTTTGTTTGCATTTACCTATAAGCAACGCAAGAAAAGCACACTCGTTGTAGGCTGTCTGTAAAGTTCCTGAACCACGCCTGTTAAAATGAATTGAACGCTTATGTGTTTCTTTGGTAAATGGATATCGTAACGAAATGAAGCATATTAGCAAGGAATAGTAAAATTGCCGCAAACATTAAAGTTTGCGGCAATTTTGGCGTTTTTCGTTTTTTGCTCACAAGCATAAAGAAAGGACTTCCAAAAAATCATTTGATTTTTTGGAAAGAGGAAAAACATATGCAATATAGTTACAAAACTTTGTTTTGTCCTATATGAAATATGTTTTGACGAAGTACAGCAAAGTTCGCAAGAAAACGAAATTCAGAACCTTTTCAGCAGCCTACAGCGTACCGTATATATTGTGATTATGGTGCTTTTGGCTGTTTAATGTCTGTTTTATTATAAATCGTCTGCATCCTGAACAGGCTCTTCGGGAACGCCGTTGTAATAGGTCTCTTTTGTCATTCCCGTATATGAGCCGTTGTCATCCAGCTTAACCATATCGGGATGAATGAATTTTGACAGGTCGATTATTTCCTTTGTATTGCCTAAATCGTTTTCGCTTTTCTTTTCCTTTTTGCCTTTTTTCATAAAAAATCACCTCTGCATTATCTTTTGCAGAGGTGCTCTTTTTATACTTTTTCCGTCTGAACATTTGCGATTTTATCAAGGAAATCTTTGGTTGTTATAACCTGCCCCATATCGAGAAAATCGTCCATATTCATATTAAAATTATTAATAAAAAACGGTGCTCCCGAGTATTCTATATCTATGTGCAGTCGTTTTGCGTCTTCGGAGATTTGTTTTGTGGAATATGTGTTTATGTCATATTGCTTTTGCGCCAGGATTTCGCCGTTGTTTATATATTGCAGTATTATGTTTCTGCACGAGCGGGAAAGTGAAATGTATTTTGTGTGACTTTTTGACAGAGTTTGTCCCATTGTCAGTTGAGCTACCGCTTTGCAGGCGTCGGAATGAAGAAAGAATTCGTTGATAAATATATGCTCGAGCGGCGTAGTATCATCGGGAACGATGATGGCGAGCACATATTTCGTAACCTTTTTTCCGTAAAGGTCTTTCATAAATTCCTTAAAATAATACTGGCATTCCGAGATTTTTCCCGCAAATTGGTGATAGAAGGGAATGTTAGGTTCCTCCTTTATACCCGGCATGTTGAAAACAACAAATTTATCATTGTCCTTTTCTTTTACCAATATGCTTCTGTTTGCGATTATAATCGGTATTGTCTTAGGCATAGTGCATAACCCTTTGCATTGTTTTTGTTATTATACACTAAATTCAAATGTTTTTCAATAGCGGGCAAGCGGTTACAATTTAGTAACTTTTGTGGAATTCCTCGGAACATATGGTATAATGAATCTTGTTATGATTTTTGGTGAGGGGAGTTAATATGAACGACAGCGAAGTAGATAAGATTCTAAAAGAAATTAATGAAAATAAAAATAAAAAGCAGAGAGAACTTTTTAATAAATACGAAGAAAATCAAAATAATAAGACTAAGCCTTTGAGTATTGATGTGCCTCTTGATGAAAAACCTCCCGTTAAAAAGGAGATAAAGTCAGAGCCGATTTTTGACGAACCAAAGCAGATTGAAAAAGAGCAGGCAGACGCAAAGATCGAAAAAAAGGAGCCGTCACCGCAACAGAGCACGGAGCAGGACGCACCTTTAACTTTAAGCGAAGAACCTCAAAATCCGGATTTCACAGAAGATAACGGCGAGCAAGAAACGTCTCTTAAAACGTCAAAAAGCGATGATACGGACGAAACATCGGATAAAACCTCAGCCGATGAGAACACTTCGGACGGAGTATATTTTGCGGAATATGATGAGGAAGAAATGCCGCAGGAAGATTCTAAGAAAAAACGTAATAAAATAATTATCGCCGCAGTTTGCATATTTGTTGCGATTGCGATTGCACTGGGCGTTTACTTCGGATTTTTCTATAATAAAAAGACACCCGAGCCGCAGACTACGGCACTTGATACTACGGAGCAGACTACCGTTCCTGTAAAGCAGACGCTTAATCCGCTGACAGGCGAGTCGGGTTATGACGAGGGTGCTCTTAATCAAAGACCCGTTGCCGTTGTTGTGGAAAACGAATATTCTACCGCCGCAGTTAAACCGCAGTGGGGTATATCTCAGGCGGATATAGTTCTTGAGGGTGAGAGCGAATTTTCCACACGTATGCTTATGTTCTGGGCTGATTATAATAAGATGCCGAAGCAGATAGGTCCGACCCGTTCCGCAAGGCCTCCGTTCATACGTTTCAGCCAGCTGTTTAACGCAGTGTTTATTCACGCAGGGCTTTCTCACACGGCAGGCGGATATGTCGGCGCAGATACTGTTTTTGAAAACGAAAATGTTGACCATATTAATTTGCTCAGTCTCAGCGAAAGCGGTGAATATTTCGGCAGAGATTATTCCAGAACTAAGGTGGTTGAGCATACAGGTTATCTTAACGGTACCAAGGTCGCAAAACTTCTTGAGAGTAAGAAAATTGATACTAATCTTAATATGTCTAAATTTACCGCTCTAAGTTTTAATGAGAACGAGAAAAAACTTTCCGATACGGCGGCAAACAGCGTGTCTTTTAAGTGGTCGTCTAATTGCCCCAAAAATGCTGAATTCACATATGATGAAGCAAGCGGAAAGTATACCACTTCCGATTTCGATTCAAAGTACGGCAAATCGAATGTCGCTTGGGAAAATCTTGTTTTTCTCCTTGATACAACCGAGTATGTGGTTAAGGAAAATTATAAGGGCTCGGGCAACAGCGAGACTTATTGCAACTATGATTTGAGCGGCGGAAAGGGTATGATTTGCTCCGACGGCACAGCACTTGAAATACAGTGGGGAGTTACCGACGGTAAACTTTGGATGAAAGATTTGAGCGGAAATTCCGTTTCCCTCAATCCCGGCAAAATTTACATCGGTTATGGCTCGTCAAATCACGGCGGAGCATATTCACTGGGCACTTCGTCGAATAATAACTGAATTACCGTAAGATAAAAGCGATGATAGGTTATCCTACCATCGCTTTTTTTGATAGCCGAACTATCTCATCGACTCTTCATAAGCCTTGATCATTTTCTTGACCATCTGACCGCCGACTGAACCTGCCTGCTTAGAGGTAAGGTCACCATTGTAGCCTTGTTTAAGGTTAACACCAACCTCTGAAGCGGCTTCCATCTTGAAACGGTTGAGAGCATCCTTTGCCTCAGGTACTGTATTCTTAGCCATTATTGATACACCTCGCTTAAAAAGATTTGCAAGGGCAGATGTCGTACAAAAACGCTTTCGCCCTTGCAAAACATCATTTTCCTCTTGCAAGTTTATTTTGTGTACCGTATTCGATTTTACAACTGAAAAATTTTTACAATTATTATTAACAAATTTGAATGTACCGTTTGACGAAACTGTTAAAAGATTTCAAACTAAAAGTAACGTGAGTTATACCGAACAAGATATGAAGCGTTGGCAGAATGAAAAGGATTTGCCGGGATTTGATAATGAAAAAATTATTTCAAAAGATATGTCTGCAGATGATACGGTTAAAATGATATTGAAGAATTGTACTAAAAATTGCTCATTTGTCAACTGCAATGTTGTTTGCAAAATAGAATTATGATATAATGATTATATTAAGAGTTTTACTAACTCGTGCAAGGTCGGGTATGGTAATTTGCGTGCCGTATGGTAATGGTAATAAAACATCTACCGGCTTTTGGGAGGACAGCACACGTCTGCCGGAGTATTACAATGGAACTTATGAATATTTGAAAAGCTTGGGAATTGAAGAAATTTAACGGTTGCTCAAAATTCTAAATTTGCAGAGGTACAATATGAAAATAACATACATTAACCACAGCGGATTTTTGGTTGAAACCGAGAACTGCTACTATGTCTTTGATTATTACAAAGGCGAGTTGCCGAGGCTTGACAAAAGCAAGGAAGTTGTTGTCTTTTGCAGTCATTTTCATCAAGATCATTTCAACCCGAAAATCTTTGAAATTCTTGATGTTATAGGTATGAATTATCAGGCTGTTTTGGCGAAAGATATCAGCAAAAAGAAGTATCCTGCCGGTGTGAAAGTAACGACTGCTTACCACGATCAAACCTACACTCTTGACAACGGCACACAGGTTAGTACGCTTCTTTCAACCGACAGCGGTGTTGCTTTTATCGTCAAGACAAGCGAGGGCTTAATTTACCACGCAGGTGATTTGAACGATTGGCATTGGGAGGGTGAGACGGAAGCCGACAACCGCCACATGACCTCCATGTACTGTGTAGAGATTGACAAAATCAAGGGCGCTCATTTTGATGCTGCATTCGTTCCCCTTGACCCAAGGCAGGAGGAGCATTATGCCGACGGTATGATTTATTTTTTGAAACATGTCGATTGCGACGCCGTTTTTCCTATGCATTATTGGAACGAGCCGAGCGTGATTGATAGGTTTATCACCGAATATCCGCAGTATAAATCACGAATAAAAAATACAGAATCCGCAAAAGGAGAAGAAATATGAGCTTTAGAATGATTCACGAAAACTATAATGTTTCCGATTTGGATAGGTCGATTAAGTTTTACTATGACGCACTTGATTTGCACGAAGTCAGACGAAAAACGACCGACGATTTTATTATCGTTTATTTGAGCAATGATTCAAGCGACTTTGAACTTGAGCTTACTTGGCTTAAAGAACATCCGCAGCCGTACGATTTGGGTGAATGTGAGTTCCATTTGGCATTTAAGGCAGATGATTTTGACTTGGCGCATAAAAAGCACGAAGAAATGGGTTGTATCTGCTTTGAAAATCCTGAAATGGGTATCTATTTCATCGAGGACCCGGACGGCTATTGGCTCGAAATTTTGCCGTGATAAGTTACACTATAATAAAAAGAGTTGAGAAACACAATTTCTCAACTCTTTTATGTTTATGCAAGCAGTTCGTTTAATTTTGAAACTATTTTCTCTTTTTCGCCGCTTCCTGTTGTGTTCAACCTCTTTAACGGTAAGTCATAATTTGCGAAAATGCCATCTTTTAATATATCATTTTGATAAGATTATACACAAGGATTTAGGAATCATAATAAGAAACTTTGGAGTTTGAAGAGTGGCTTGAGAGTAGTTTTCCGAATAGAATCAAGAAAAACAAATAACTATAATTAATCTTACGGAGGCGTTCGAGTAAAAGCTCCGCTTTGTTTTGATTTTTTCTTGCTTTTCCCTTATAAATCCGCAATAATCATTGATTTTAAGCGTTCTATGTGATATACTAAACTTGTATAATTGTAACTATCTGAAAGCGAGGAAAATCTAATGGATTCTAACATCGAGCGCTGGTACTCAATGAAAGAAATATGCGAATATCTTGGCGTCAGCCGTGATACCGTACTTGATTGGATAGAAAGAAGAAATATGCCCGCAGCAAAAATCGGACGCCTTTGGAAATTCAAAGTCAGCGAAATTGACGCTTGGATGAAATCCGGTATTGCAGCGGATAAATAATTTTAGGGGGCATATATGAGTTTTATTGAATCTTACAAGCATCTTGATAAAATATGCGGAGAAATGTTTGAAACTCAATATGGAGTATCCGCCTATATAGAGGAAATGCTAAACAATCCTCGTGGTTCTTTTCTTGTCAGAGGATGGGAAAATGATTTAAAACAACTAAAGCACTATCGTTGGATTAGGAATCAAATAGTACACGAACCCGATTGCTACGAAGAAACTATGTGCGAAGCCGGAGATGATGAATGGCTTGATGATTTTTATGGAAGAATAATAAATCAAACTGATCCGCTTGCAATGTATTTTCAAGCAACAAAACCACATTCTGTTGCAAAATCCGCACAAAATCACGAACCGGCTCAACTGCAATATACATATCCTAAACAGCCTAGCCAACCAAAACATAAATCAAAAAAGGTCGTAAGATGGATTGTGTTTTCAATTATCGTAGCTATTGTTCTACTGTACTTAGTACTTAAATACTTTATTAATTGATTTCGGAGGTGCAATATGGCACTTGAAAATAAATTAGGACTGACAAGCTCTGCCGACCTTGCCCGTGAAGAAGAACGCATCAGCAAGAAAAAGGCCATTGAGCTTTTTGAAACTGGCTTACTTGATACTCTTCCGGCAGGTAAGTTTGTAACATTGCAGGCAATCCACAAGTACCTTTTTGAGGATATTTACGACTTTGCCGGAGAAATTCGCACGGTCAATATGGCAAAAGGTAATTTTCGCTTTGCACCGCTTATGTATTTGCAAGCGGCACTTGAAAACATCGACAAAATGCCACAGTCAAATTTTGATGAGATAGTAGAAAAATATGTTGAGATGAACATTGCACACCCGTTCCGTGAAGGTAACGGTCGAAGCACTCGCATTTGGCTTGACCATATCTTGAAAAACGAAATTGGCAAAGTCGTAGACTGGAGCAAGGTAGATAAAGAGGACTACTTACTTGCAATTGAACGCAGTTCGATTAAAGATGTAGAGATTAAAGTGTTGCTAAAAGGTGCGCTTACTGACGAAATAAACAGCCGTGAGGTCTATATGAAAGGCATCGACCACAGCTACTATTACGAAGGATATATAACTTTTAAGACGGAGGAACTATAATTATGATAGGTGAAAAATTTACTTTAATGCAATACTCCATAAGTGCAATACTTGGTTTAATTGAAGCTGAAGACTTTGTAATTCCCGAAATACAACGTCCCTTTGTATGGAAAAGAAGTCAAGTTAGAGATTTAATAGACTCGTTATATAGTGGTTATCCTACCGGGTATATTATTACTTGGAAAAATCCTGATGTGCAGACTAAAGATGGCGGAAAAGCCAATGGTAAAAAAATTCTCATAGATGGTCAACAGCGTATTACTTCACTTATGGCGGCAATTTCCGGCAAAGAGGTACTTGATGAAGATTTCAACAAGGATCGCATCAAGATTGCATTTAATCCACTCGCTACAGATGAAACCAAACGTTTTGCAGTACAAGATGCTTCTCATATAAAAAATAAAAAGTGGATTCCTGATATTTCTGTTGTTTTCGATAGCAATTTTGATCCATTTGATTTTGCTTTGAAATACTGTGAAGCTAATGAGGGCATCAAACCTAATGATATTAATAAAGCCATTACTGCATTGAAAGGCATTGCAAATCGTCAAATCGGAGTAATTGAACTTGATCATTCACTTGATATCGATGAAGTTACAGAAATTTTCATTCGTATCAACTCCAAAGGCACAGCACTCAGCCAATCTGACTTTGTAATGTCTAAAATGGCGGCCGACATCGAACACGGCGGCAATATATTGAGAAAGACAGTTGATTATTTCTGTCATCTCGCTGTTAAGCCGGAATTTTATTCTCATATAACAAATGATGAAGAATTTCAAAATTCAAAATATGCTTCCAAAATCAAATGGCTTTCAAAGGATTATGATGATATTTTTGATCCTGATTATGGCGATATGCTTCGTGTTTCCTTTATGCACCAGTTCCGTAGAGGAAAACTATCAGATCTTGTAAGTTTACTTTCAGGCAGAGATTTTGAGACAAAAGAATACCGTGACGATATCGTTGATGAATCTTATCGTAAACTTGATAAGGGTATTCAAAACTTTATAAACGAGTACAACTTTGCTCAATTTATTATGGCAATAAAAGGTGCCGGATTTGTTTCTCACAAATTGTTAAATTCGGCTATGACGCTTGATTTTGCATACACTTTATATTTGATGTTGCTTGATGATTCAACGATACCAAATGCTCAGATTAAGCGTTATGTTCAAAAGTGGTTCGTTATGTCCACTCTGACATCCCGTTACATAGGTTCTCCTGAAACTGTAATGGACAGAGACATGAGGAGTGTTGCCGAAAAAGGATTTCTAAATTTCCTTGCAGATGTAGAAGCATCTTCTCTTTCTGATTCTTTCTGGACGGTAACGCTTCCTCAAAATTTGGAAACATCATCCATAAACAGTCCTGCATTTAATACCTTTATTGCGGCACAAATCAATCTTAACTGCAACTCAATGCTTATGAATGGAACTAAGATTTCCGATCTTGTTACTATTTCCGGCGATGTACATCATATTTTTCCGCGTGCATACCTCAAGAACAATGGGGTAGCCAATAAGACAAAATATAATCAGGTCGCAAACTACATTTACCTTGATACTCAAGTAAACAAGGCAATAAACGATGATTCACCTAAAATATATTTCACCAAAGTAAAACAACAGTGCAAAACCAAGGAAATCGAATTAGGTAATATTTCGGACGAGTCACTTCTTTTGTCTAACCTTTCAGAAAACTGTATTCCGAACGGTATTGATAAAATGGATGTGTCATCCTATGATAAATTTCTTAGTGAGCGTCGTAGGTTGATGGCTGCTTTAATTGAAAGATATTATAAAGGATTATAAGTTTCTAAAAATGGCTCTTGATATCTACCCAACAACACAGAATGGATATGCAGATTAGATATTAAGATGTACTCCAAATGATTACACAACCTTTAAGACGGAAATTGTAAGAAACGAGGTGCAAATATGCCGGATAAAAATTGGCAATTTGAACTTGAAGAATATATAAAGCAAGGCGAACCCGACAAAGCCGAAAAAAGCGAAGCGTGGCAAACTGCCATTGGTTTGCAGGCTGTTGACGGGCTGAATACTTCTGACTATTTGTTAGACACCGCCAAAGAGCATATCGAGGGTAAAATCACAATCGACGAGGCTCAAAAGCGTATTCACAGTTACTATGAGCAGCGTTCTGTACGCACCGAAACGGAAAACGAAACCAAAGAAGCAGATATTGTTTCGGCAAGAATTGCAAAGTTATTAGGAGAAAAAGCGTTTCAGTTTTCCCCTGCCGAGTGGCTTTCGATTCATCGCAGATTGTTCGAGGGTGTGTTCGGTCACGCAGGACAAATCAGGCAGTACAACATCACAAAGAAAGAGTGGGTATTGAACGGCGATACTGTTACCTATGCGGATTGGAACAGTATTAAGGAAACTTTAGATTATGACTTTGCAACCGAAAAACAGTTTTCTTATGAGGGTTTGTCGGTTGACGAAGCTGTAAAGCATTTGGCAAAATTTGCTTCGGATATTTGGCAAATTCACCCGTTCAGCGAGGGAAACACCCGTGCAACTGCCGTATTTATGATAAAATATATGAAAACATTCGGCTTTAGCGTAAACAACGATGCATTCGAGAAATATTCTTGGTATTTTCGTAATGCGTTGGTTCGTGCAAATTACAATAACCTGCAAAAAGGCGTCCATTCCACGACTAAGTTTTTGGAAATGTTCTTTTCAAATCTTTTGTTAGATACGCATTACGAACTGAAAAACAGATATATGCACATTGATTATGCGGGCGAAAGCAAATCCCAAAGTATCAGCCCAAAAGTTCAAAAGTATCAATTTGATACTTTGGACTGCACTTTAGAAGAACTTGCGGTTTTAGAATTAGTGGCAAAGAACCCGACAATGAAACAGCAAGAACTTGTAGAAGCAACCGGAAAATCGATTGCAACCATAAAACGAATTATGAAATCCCTGCAGGATAAAAACTATATCCGCCGTGAAAGCGGTAAGAGATACGGCAAATGGGAAGTTATGGTTTGAATTTAAAAATCAAAATCTTATTATCCCACATATATCTTTTCCTCAAGCCACAGTTCATTGGTACCATTAGTGCGAAAATTGTAGATGCTTGAAAGATAACGAAAATAAACGGAGGCTTTATTATGAGTACATTAGATATTAAAAGAGAAAACGGAAAAATATTCTGTCCGTTAACAAACTCTTGGCATATTGAAACTCCTGAAGAGAAAGTGCGCCAAGAATACATAAAAATCCTTGTGGAGGACTATGGATATTCTCTTGACCAAATGGCACAAGAAATAAAGGTTAATAACTCTCAACGTGGTCAAGGCAAAGCACGGGCAGATATTGTTGTGTGGAAATCCAAACAGGATAAAATTGAAAGTAAAGCCGCTTTTATTGTTGTTGAATGTAAAGCGGAAAATGTTCGTATTCGTGAAGAAGATTATTATCAGGGATACAATTATGCTTCTTGGGCGGGTGCAAGCTTTTTTGTAACCACTAACGAAAAGGAAACAAAATACTTTAACGTTGACAAAGAATATCTTCCCAAAGAGTTAGTAGAGGTTGTTGCTATTCCTACCGCTGAAGAAGCACTGAATGATAAAAAAGTTAAAGATATTCTTTCAAAAACCAAAACATTTACGAGAGATGATTTCACAAAGGTTCTCCGCACCTGCCATAATATTATTCGTAATAATGATAAGCTTTCGCCCGAAGCGGCATTTGATGAAATTAGCAAAATTCTTTTTATGAAAATTAAATACGAGCGTGAGCAACGTGGAGCAAAAGTATTCACCAAGAACGAGTTCGTAGAAAAAGAAAAATGGTTTGAAAAAGAAATTCGTCCCAGTTTGAAAGGAACTCCCAAGGACCTTCCTTATATGCAATTCTTATTTTACAACACAAAAGAAGAATTTAAGGATGACCAGCTTTTTGAAGAAAACGAAATCATCAAAATCAGGCAAAACAGCTTTGAACAAATCCTCGAAAAGCTCGAAACCTATAATCTTTCCGACACACAGGACGATGTTAAGGGTATAGCCTTTGAACAGTTCTTAGGCACTACATTCCGAGGTGAATTAGGTCAGTACTTTACACCTCGTACTATTGTTGATTTTATGACACACATTCTCGACCCAAAAGAGAATGAAACTGTATGTGATCCTACTTGCGGTAGCGGCGGATTTTTAATTAAAGCATTCGAATATATGCGTGAACAAATTGAAGATGATATCAAAACAGCTAAGGCTAAACTACGAACGGAGATCGAGGGAGATAACTACGAAAACCTCTCCGAAAAGGAGCAGCTTGCAATTAACGAACGCATTGAAGTAATGCAATCTACATTAAATAACGAGCTTGATACACAATTAGAAGGTAGCCGTATGTATAATTTATCACGTAATTGTATCTACGGTACAGACGCTAACCCCCGAATGGCAAGAACATCGAAAATGAATATGATCATGCACGGTGATGGACACGGTGGAGTTCATCATCACGATGGCTTGTTGAATGTGAATGGCATTTTTGAAGAGCGCTTTGATGTTATCTTAACAAATCCGCCTTTTGGTGCAAGAATTGACAAATCTCAAAAAATCACTGAAGCAGATAAATTCACGGATGAAGCTTTGATTGCAAAATACAAGACCAAATATGGCAAAGCTTATGAAAACGCTCTTAAGCAGGTAAATGACAATATCGGCAAATCTTTGCTTTCGCTTTATGATGTCGGTTCAATGTCAGGTCTTACGGAAGTGCTCTTTATGGAACGCTGCCTTAGGCTGCTTAAAAAAGGTGGTCGCATGGGTATGGTTTTGCCTGAAGGTGTTTTGAACACATCTAACCTTCAAAAAATTCGTGAATATTTTGAAGGTAAAGCTAAAATTATCTTGATATGCTCCATTCCTCAAGATGTATTTATTGCTGCCGGTGCCACAGTAAAGCCCAGCCTTGTTTTCTTCAAGCGTTTTACCAAAGAAGAAGAACTTCAGTACTTAGGTGCAAAAACAAGGGCAGAAAAAGAAATTAGGAAAAAATATATTGGTCAAATAAAAGCATTACAAGAGAAGATCGCAACTGAAAAAGCCAAAAAACTTAAAGTTAAAGCACTCATTGTCACAGCGGAAAGAGAGCTCAGAGGTCTTGAGAAGGCTATCATCGAAGAAGCTAAACAGCTTACCAAAGAATACTTCGATTACGAAATTCCGATCGCTATGGTTGAGGATGCTGGCATTACTTCTACTGGCGCTGTTTCCGCAGGCAATCAACTTCCTACCCTTCAAGACGAATATAAAGAATATAGAATTACAAACAAGCTATGGGAAGAATCTAATAGCTGTATTTCCTATACTATTAATCACGAGGGTAAGATTATTCGTAACAGTGATGGTGAGGAGGTAGAATTAAAGTGGTAAATACAAATACAGTATTAACCTCAATTGCATTTAGCCAAACTATTGATTGGAATATTAAGCAATTTTTCAATTCAACTTCCATTAAGTCACCATTCGAGCTAAAAAGAATTGGAAAAGCAATTACACGCCGCAAGGATCAAATGGCTGTTGAAGATGATAAGCAATATAAGCGTATTACTATAAAAACAAATTGCGGAGGTGTTTTTGTTAGAGATGAGGTTTTAGGAAAAGATATTAAAACCAAGAACCAGTACTATGTAAAGGCAGGTCAATTAGCAGTATCAAAAATTGACGCTCGTAACGGAGCATTTGGTATTGTTCCGCCTGAAGCAGACGGGGCTATTATCACAGGTAATTTTTGGGTTTACGATGTCGATCCTGAAATTGCAAATATTGACTACTTGATATTATTACTTTCCTCAAATGTTTTTGTGCAAGCATGGCAGGATTGTAGTAATGGTAGTGGAAATCGTTTGTATTTACAGGAAGATAAATTCCTAAACTACAAAATTCCTTTGCCTTCTATATCAAAACAAAATCAAATAATCATGTCGTACAATCATTTGCTTAATAAAGCAACTAATTTAGAGTGTGAAGCTATCAATATTGAAAAAGATTTGCGAAAATCAGTTTTTGATTCTTTAGGGATAAAAATGAAGAAAAAGAGTGTTTCGGCATCAATGTTGAACATAGTTAGGTTTCAAAACATACGGCAATGGGGATATGATAAAATTGCAATTGACTTTCCATATTCATTTGAGAAATATAAAGGTCATTCTCTTTCGTCTAATCCGAGTTGGCTAAAAGAAATATATCGAGGAAAAAGTCCTAAATACCAACAACACGGCAAACGTATTATTTTAAATCAAAAATGTAATCGAACCAATAAGATTGATTTGAAATACGCAAAAACAGTAAATGAATTATGGTTTTCAAAAATCCCTTGCGATCAGTTAACTCAAATAAATGATATTGTGATTAATTCTACCGGTGAAGGAACATTGGGAAGAGCAAGCTTAATTGTTTCGGATGAACATGTTGGATTAGCTTATGATAGTCATATGCTTTTGCTTCGGGTGAATCTAAAAGAAATTGATCCTCTTCTTTTTGTGTATTTATTTAATAGCCCCTTGGGACAAAGGCAGGTAGATTTATATAAAAGTGCACAAGCAACAAAACAAACCGAATTAGGCATAGAAAACACAAAAAGAATTCGATTCCCTTTACCGCCTTTAGCCATTCAAAAGAGTATTTCCAATTTTATAGAAAAAGAAACATTGCAAATTGGCAAATTACATGAAAAAGCAACAGAATTTTATCAAAAAGCAAAAAAAGAATTTGAGGAGGCGATCTTTGGTGAGTAAGTTTTCATTTTATGGGTTGATTGGAAATAACTGTGGTGTTGTAACTCCTTATTTAGGGCCCTTGAAAAGATTACAAGAGCTGGGGTTTTATGTTGAAAATGGTATTCCCACTCTTCGAGGATTTGCTAGAATATCAGACTTAGCTGCCGCTTCTATTCCACAATATGAACGATATCAACGAAATCTCAAAGAAGATCATGTAAATGACATTGCAAGGTTTCTTGAAAACTGCAAGGATGAAGCCAAGTTTTTACCTGAAGTAGTCCTATCTGTTAACGATTCTAAAAAGGCAACCTTAAAATGCTATGATCACAAAGGATTTTCTTCTGTTTCCGAAACCGCTAAAGGCGCAATTAGAAACATTGGGTATTATTGTTTAGAGGTTGAAGATGAAACTCTCATGAGGGTTGATGGGAATCACCGTTTAGAAGCAGGTAAAGACAAGGATTATTATATTCCGTTTTCTATCGTTCTTTGGAACGTCAACACCGAAAACCCTGATAATATTGTTTTGGAGATATCCGATGATGATAACACAGAAAGCGAATCGTTTTTGTTTTACATATTGAATAATACAGCAAGAAGGCTTGAAGCAGAAGAAAATTTCAAAGGATTAGTTAAATCAAAAAAATGGAAGAATGATGAACTTGCTTTAATTAACAGACATTTGCCGTTATTAAAATACTACTATGACAAGTACGATAGTAACCCTTTGATTAACAAGCAATACTTTGATTCACCTCTTTCTCAAATATGTGAAATATTAGAAGAGATAAATAGCGAAGATATTGACGAAACACAGTTTGATATATTACTTGTTGATTCGTTTAAAATACTTGCTCAAACAGAAAGATTTGGTTATATAAAAGAAGAGTTTTCAAATATTTTCTTTCAACTTGCCTTTTATTCTAGATATAAAAGCACGAATTTAACCGAGGCTTGTAAAATTATGGGCTTAATAGATAAATGGCTTGAAAAGTATAAATACACAGGAACTGTTTTTACAAAAGCATCTAAAATTTTTGATGTAGCATATAAACATATAACTTCATCACCCAAATATATATTTATGGCAATGCAATATAAAAGTGAAGAGACTGTTAGGGATTATAACGGAGCTCTTCAACGTGCTGTTGCAACACTAAATAATATGGGGGCTAATGTTGAGTTGATTGCACATTCTATAATGACAGGCGAAGGACGGAGTATCAACATAATATCTGATATATATGATAAAATAGAAAATTGTTCAATATTTCTTGCCGACATAACAGAAGCAAATCCAAATGTTATGTATGAATTAGGAATGGCTTATAACAAAAAGAAGCCAATAATTATGGTAAGAGAAAAGAACAAAGAGACAAAAATACCATCTGATATTATTTCGGAGCACTATTATTCTTTTGATGGCATGTCCGAGCTTGAAAATTTGTTTGTAAAGCACATAAGCAAAATAATGGAAACAGATTATGGAATTATATATCCAGGTTAAGAGGTTAGATATGAATGAACAAAAATTAAAAGTAGCAATATCCGAATTTGTTAATAAAAAGAAGTCAAATGCAGCATATTACGAAGAAAATTGGGCTGAACGCAAAGAACGTAAAGAGTATTACCAGTCGTTTACCAAGGACAGGCTTTTGGCTATGACTGAGGAGGAATTCTTAGAGTACATCAGCAAGCTGTGGTCTATGCTTATTTGGGGTAACAAGAAATATGTTGTTGACAAAATGATTGCCGACAACGGTTTTGGCACACTCAAAAAGCAGTTGGCTGAATTACTTTATGGCACAAGCCCTATTGAAAAGCGTTGGGATGTATTTTTGAAGTCCATAAAGGGTATGGGCCCTGCAACTATAAGCGAGTTGCTTACATATGCAAATCCGAAGGAATATGTAATTTTTAATAAAACAACAATTCTTTGCTATGGCTATCTTGATATCCCCGATATGCCGAAATATAACTATCAATATACCGGAAAGAAGTATGCTGAAGTTTGTGCAATTGCAAAAGAAATCGCCGAACAACTCAAAAAAGCTGGTGCAGAAGATTACGACCTTTTAGCAGTAGATTACTTTATGTGGGATGAAATATTGCCATTTGCTGAAAAGAAAACTTCAGATATTCCTGCTACTACTGGAGTTAAGAAAGCTGTTACAGCGAATGATTCAAAATCTCTTCACGATGAGATTAAGGAAAAATTGGTTGCAATCGGTGAGCTCCTCGGATTTGATAGCCGTTCTGAAGTTAAGATTGCCACCGGTGCGGTTGTGGATGCCGTATGGGAAGCAAAAATCGGCAATATGGGTAAAGCAATCTATGTGTTTGAGGTGCAGTCCAAAGGCTCAATAGATAGCTTGATTCTAAATCTCAAAAAAGCACAGAGCAACGCAGCCGTACAAGCTGTTGTCGCTGTTGCCAATGAAGAACAACTTGCAAAAATTATTCGTGAGAGTGCTGGGGTTATTGATGAAAAATCTCTACGCACTTGGGACTCAGAAGATGTCTTGGCAGTCTATGATTCCCTCGTCCGAGTTCACGAGTCAATTAACAAACTGGCTTTAGTACCAGAGAGTTTTTAAATAGGAGCAATAAAAATGAGAGCTTCCATACAAAATCTTATCAAAAAATCAATTTTTATTGAATGTACTTTGCCAAATACAGAACATGGTATATGTAAAACTAAATATACTACCACTGAAGATTTTTGTCTAACGAAAAGTTCAGATGATTCTATTGCGCAAATTATTTATAACAATATAGTTGAATATGCAATAGGCGAGTTTGATATAGATTATAACAACTTGGATGAGGAACTGTGCCGAGCTATTGCAGAAAACCTAAAATTTGATGAGGAAGCTAATTACACTTCAAAATTGAGATATGGTTTTTATGGAGAGGTTTTATTATACTCGTTGTTAATTAATCTTTTTTCGACAGATGTGCTAATTTCAAAAGGATATTTTTACAGTCCTCTCGAAAAAGGAGAGCCTAAGGGGTTTGATGCTTATCACTTAATTCAACATGACGATAAAGTAGAATTATGGTTCGGAGAAGCGAAATTCAGAAAAGATTATATAAAGCCAATCGATGAGGTTTTATCTGGATTTTCCAAAACAACTTCGGAAGGCTACTTTAGCGATAATGTATTAGCAATTGTTAAGGAAAAACACAACATATCAAATGGAAAATATATTATTGATAAACTCACCCCTATTACCAAAACATGGAAAAAAAGCATATCGATAAACATTGCGGAAGAATTAGAAAAGAATAGTGCTGAATTAGTTTACCCGATAATGATTACATATCAACAGCCTAAACGTTGTGATTATTATGATGGTGTTAAAAAATGTATTAACTATATTGAAGAACAATTTAATTCTGGAAAGTATACAATTAACACAACTTTTCCAATAAAAGTATTCTTTATGTTTTTTCCGGTTGATGATGTCAAAAAAATTAAGGAGCAAGTAATTGAATGGATAAGCAACAAAGAGCCATTAATATCATAAAAAGTTATTACTTAGCCGAAGAACAAAATGATCTTTCTGATATGATTAAAAGCGTTTGTTCTTATTTTGATTTTATGAAAAATCAAGAACTTTCATCAGGAGACATAGATTTCCTGCAAGATCTTTCTAATAGCATAGGTATTCCTCAGTATGTAAAGTTACTAGAAAGAGACTTTTCTGCTAATTACCCTGCTCAAAGGGAAATATCACTTTCAACATTAGCATCATATTATAATGAAGCAAACCTTACAAAAGGCGGACAAATTCTTCATAGATATCAGAAAAATGTGTTAGATATGTTTATCGTAGGACAAAATAATCGTTTTATTTTGTCTGCCCCAACCTCATTCGGAAAAACATTTATTGTGTATGAAATCATCAAGAAAATGCGATACAAGAATGTCGTTTTAATTTTCCCTACAATATCTCTCCTATCAGAAAACTTTGATAAACTACTTTCCAACTTTTCTGACAGCTTTAACGACTATAAAATCCATACTTTAAGCGAAGATGATGAAATAGCCGAGAAAAACATATGGATATTTACTCCTGAACGTTTCTTATCTTTCACTGATAAACATGAATCCCAACAATTTGATTTTGTTTTTATCGATGAAATATATAAGATAGACAATGAATTTATAATCGATAAAGAAACTACTGGAGAAAATGAGCGAGATATTGCTTATCGAGTAGCGTTGTCTTATGCATGTAAAAAATCCAACGATATGCTTCTTGCAGGACCATATATGAATATGGGAAATAAAAACTCCTTTGCCAATTTTATTAAAGATAATAATTTCATTGTAATTAATTACAACGATGTTGAGATTGTAAACAAAACAATAACCGATATAAAAGGCAAAAAAGAATATAATATTGATGGTATACGAATTGAATTAGATGAAAATTCGAAATATTCCAAAGTATGTGATATTGCCGTAAGACTCACCAATTCAAAAGAAAACACGATAATATATAACAATTACAAATCAGGTACAGAACGATATGCAAAAGAGATTATTTCTAGACTTAATCAAAAGAAAAAACATTTTCAATCAGATGATCCTATTTATAGAATGTTTGTAGAACATCTTGAAAACACATACAGCGCAGAATGGATTATCGTTAAGGCATTGAAATATGGAATCGGTATCCATCATGGTCTTGTTCCCAAATACATACAAAAGGAAATTATAAATCTGTTTAATAGAGGGGTTCTTCTTTATCTTATCTCCACCACTACTATTACCGAGGGTGTTAACACTTCGGCAAAAAATATTATTATAACATCAAGCAAAAAAGGTAAAAAGATTCTTAAGCCTTTTGATGCTAAAAACATTGCTGGAAGAGCTGGACGATTCCTGCAACACTTTTCTGGTCGAGTAATTATCATTGGTAATAATTTCAATGAAATTTTGACTTCAAAAGAAGATGAATTACAACATAAAAACTATGATATCGACAGTAAAAAAACGGATGTTGATTATACAATCACATCAGATAAATATTTATCAAAAGACGATAGTGAGAAAAAAGATAAAATATTTGAAGAAGTTCGTAAAAGAAATATCCCAAGAGAAATTATTGAACAGTATAAAACGATCAGCGTCTCTGATAAAATAACAATTTATGACAGAATGCAAATTCTAACGCCCATGCAGTTAACAGAAATAAAGGCATTAATATCAAGACTCAATTACAATATGCAGATTTCGTGGAATGGTTTCCAAGAGATAATTAATATTTTGAAACCAATTATTCGAGATGCCAAATTACTTGAGTTAGTAAATGCGACATGCAGAGACAGGAATTATTCTCTTATAACCGCAAAGGTACACTTTTATTTGTCAGGTGGTTTCTTTGGGCTGCTACAATATAACGCCCAAGGAACTATTTATGATAATGCAATGAGAAATACTGCAGATATGGTTTATAATGTTTTTAAATATCAATTAGTAAAATATCTTGGCATTTTCAATTTGATTTATCAACATGTAATAGCTCACAAAGAAGGGATAAGTATGGATGAAGTTTCTGGAATAACCACCCTACTACAAAAATTAGAATATAATGCTTTTAGCTCAAAAGCACTGATTTTAAGTGATTATGGCGTTCCATTCAGACTAGTCGAATATTTTGATGACCCTAATGGTAGGAAGCATTTTGATTCTTACGAACAATACATCGACAATAAAATTTCTCATATAATTTAGTGAATGAAAAAACATATCAAAAGTTTATTTTAAAAAAACATCGTAGATATTGTTAACCATTTAGAAGACAAAAACTAGGAGTTACTATGTGAATTTTAACGAAAATAAATTAGCGTTATCAACAGAATAAATGATAACAGGCACGAGAAATTGACTCCCGTGCCTGTTGCTATTTTATATATTGATTATAAATTCATCACCGCAGTCTATGTATCTGTCAGGTAATATGATTTTATTTTGAAAATTGAGAAATAAAACGATGTTCGGCGTAGGTTAAGTACAGATAATATTTTATTTTTTCATACAAAAATCAGCTCACTATTCATAACTTCTGTTGCTCGATTACTGATATTGTTCATCTTCTGCACCCAGAGCATCATATCGGTGGATTTGAGTTCTTAGGTTACATTTTCTTTTTCGGCAAGGTCTTTTACCAGCCGGAGAAAAAATTGTTGAGCATGTTTCTTCGGTATTGGAAAGGTGGGAATGAAGTTTGCCGGAAGTGAGCAGATTATAATACAAAACTTTGCGGTGGTGCTTTAAGTAGTTTAACCTGCGTTGTCCCCACACTCCGATATAACCGGTTTCTTCTTCCGCCGGTAAAGTTAGATTATGCAAAAGAAATCTTGTCATCATTCTTTGAGAATTCAAGAAGATAATAAATATTCCAATTTAAAAATGAGCCGAGAGGGGATACCTCTTGGCTCATTTTTTGTGAACACACAACACTTATTTAAATTTTGATGATTATTTTATGCTTTATTGAATTGGCTTTTCATTGAAAAAAGCTTGAAACCCTTGAAAACAGTAGGCTTTTATCGTAAGCCTCAATCATTATATGATTATGATACATAGGTGCTTACGAGGGTTGTTTTTTCCTAAACCGCTATGCAAAATTCGTATGTAATCGGCTGAAGTTGGTTGTTTTTAGCCCAATTTGTACGCTGAAATTGCACAGTTCGTACAGGACACATTACATTGACCATCTGACCGCCGACTGAGCCTGCCTGCTTAGAGGTAAGGTCACCGTTGTAGCCTTGTTTAAGGTTAACACCAACCTCTGAAGCGGTTTCCATCTTGAAGCGGTTGAGAGCATCCTTTGCCTCAGGTACTGTATTCTTAGCCATTATTGATACACCTCGCTTAAAAAGATCTGCAAGGGCAGATGTCGTACAAAAACGCTTTCGCCCTTGTAAAACATCATTTTCCTCTTGCAAGTTTATTTTGTGTATCTTATCCGTTTTTACCACTGAAAAATTTTTACAATTATTATAAATGATCGTATAATAAAAAGCGTTACGGATAAGATCCGCAACGCTTTTTGTGCGTAAATGTTAAATTATTTTACAGCTTCTTCTACTGCAACTGCGCAAGCAACGGTAGCACCAACCATCGGGTTATTACCCATACCGATAAGTCCCATCATTTCTACGTGTGCAGGAACTGACGAAGAACCGGCGAACTGTGCGTCGCTGTGCATTCTGCCCATTGTATCTGTCATACCGTATGAAGCAGGACCTGCAGCCATATTATCCGGGTGAAGTGTACGGCCTGTACCGCCGCCCGAAGCAACTGAGAAGTACTTTTTGCCCTTTTCGAGACGCTCTTTCTTATATGTGCCTGCAACAGGGTGCTGGAATCTGGTCGGGTTAGTTGAGTTACCTGTGATAGAAACATCAACATTTTCCTTCCACATAATATCAACGCCCTCGGTTACATCATTAGCACCGTAGCAGTTTACCTTTGCACGAAGGCCGTTTGAGTAAGCCTTGCGGAATACTTCCTTAACCTCGCCTGTGTAGTAATCCATCTCGGTTTCAATATAAGTGAAGCCGTTAATTCTTGCGATAATCTGTGCAGCATCCTTACCGAGACCGTTAAGAATAACTCTAAGAGGCTTTTTACGAACTTTGTTAGCCTTTTCTGCGATACCGATAGCACCCTCGGCAGCAGCGAATGATTCGTGACCTGCAAGGAATGCAAAGCACTCTGTTTCTTCCTCAAGAAGCATTTTGCCGAGGTTACCGTGGCCGAGACCTACCTTACGCTGGTCAGCAACAGAACCGGGAATACAGAATGACTGAAGTCCCTCGCCGATTGCGGCAGCAGCCTCAGCGGCAGTCTTAACGCCCTTTTTAATAGCGATGGCACAGCCGACTGTGTAAGCCCACTTTGCGTTTTCAAAGCAGATAGGCTGAATTCCCTCAACGATTTTGTAAGGGTCAAAGCCTTTAGCCTGACAGATTTCTCTGCACTCTTCGATAGATTTAATATCGTATTTTTCAAGAACAGCAAGGATTTGCTTTTCTCTTCTTTCATATGATTCAAATAAAGCCATTATAATATCCTCCTACTCTCTTATTCTTTTCTCGGGTCGATAACCTTAACGGCGTCATCAACTCTGCCGTACTGACCCTGAGCCTTTTCAAATGCTGTGTTAGCGTCGTCGCCTGCCTTGATGAAGTCCATCATCTTGCCGAAGTTTACGAACTTATAGCCGATGATTTCATTATCCTCGTCAAGAGCGATACCTGTAACATAACCGTCTGTCATTTCGAGGTAGCGAGGACCTGCCTTGCGTGTACCGTACATAGTACCTACCTGTGAGCGAAGACCCTTACCGAGATCCTCAAGACCTGCACCTACAACCAATCCGTCATCAGAGAAAGCACTCTGAGTACGACCGTAAACGATTTGAAGGAACAACTCTCTCATAGCTGTATTGATAGCGTCACAAACAAGGTCTGTGTTGAGAGCCTCAAGAATAGTTCTGCCCGGGAGAATTTCTGCTGCCATAGCTGCGGAATGAGTCATACCCGAACAACCTACTGTCTCAACGAGTGCCTCTTCGATTACGCCGTTTTTAACATTAAGTGTGAGTTTGCAGGTGCCCTGCTGAGGAGCACACCAGCCAATACCGTGTGTAAAGCCGGAAATATCGGTAATTTCCTTTGCCTTAACCCATTTTGCTTCCTCCGGGATAGGAGCAGCACCGTGAGCAACGCCCTGTGCAACAGGACACATTGTTTCAACTTCGTGTGAGTAAACCATTTTCTAAACTCCTTACTTTTAATTTAGAATAAATTTATTAAAATTTACTGTATATATTATAACCAAATTTTCTATGCTGTTCAAGAGTAAATATTGATTATATTTAATTTTTGACATATTTTACACAAAATCGATAAAAATCCCTTTTACATATATATAAAATTAAAAGTCTGCCTGCGATTACCTTTCGCAAACAGACTTATTTATCAGTCATTGCCCCATTCGTCAATAACCTTTTGGAGTTTATCGGGGCATCTTGTGGTGATGTTGTCGGGTTTATTAACCAACGCACGGGTCATTTGATATTTTCTGTTGACAGTCCAGACGGAGAGTTTATATCCGTTATCGTGCAGAAGAGAGGAGAGTGTTCTGGAGGCACAAATGTGATTGCAATTAATTCCGATTGCACCCGTATGCGACAAAATATCCAAAATTTCCTTCTGATAATCATCGGAAAAAATCCTTATTCTGCTAGGCCAATAGTTAATATAGTAAGCTATTCCCGGACAGCTTTGCTTTACCTTATCGGCTTGGTGCTCGTCAATTCCGGTAAGAAACGCACGTTCCTCAAAGCCATAATCTGTAATCATATCATAAAGGGCAGGGAGAACACGTACTTCTTTAATGTCGAGATTAAGCTTCATATCGGTTTGGCTTACTCTGTCGAAAGCCTGGGTCAGCTCTACGCCGTCGCTGTTATTTGCAACAATATCGTGTGCCATAACAAGCGTGCCGTCGGGTCTTTGGCGTATGTCGATTTCAAACACCTGCATATTATGAGAAATCGCCGTTTCGAGTGATTCCATTGTGTTATCCGGTGTGTCGAACGAACCCGTGTGAGCGGTAATCGTAAAGTCGTCCATAAAGCTGATTTCCCTTTCGTTGTATGTTTTGTTAAACGCATAGACCGCAACACCTACTATCATGGCAACGCTGACAAGAAAAGCGAATATCTGATAGCTTACCCTTTTTGCCCAGGTGCGGGTCATATTTTTTTTGAGAAATTGCTTAAATTTAGCCTTTTTGGATTTAATCTTTTCCTTGCGGCTTACGATTTCTGCCATATAATCACCTGATGATTCGGTTTATTTTACTTAATGCCGGAGTAGTTCGGTGCTTCCTTGGTGATAAATACATCATGAGGGTGAGATTCTACAAGACCTGCACCGGTGATGCGGATAAATTGAGCGTTTGAACGAAGTTCCTCGATTGTATGACAGCCGACATAACCCATACCGGAACGCAAGCCACCCATCATTTGATATACTGTATCGGACAACGCTCCCTTGTAAGGAACACGTCCCTCAACTCCTTCGGGAACGAATTTCTTTGAGCCCTTTTGGAAGTATCTGTCTGCCGAGCCGTGGTTCATTGCACCGAGCGAGCCCATACCTCTGTAAACCTTAAACTGACGACCCTGATAAATTTCGGTGTCGCCGGGAGCCTCGTCACAGCCTGCAACGAGCGAGCCGACCATAACAACGCTTCCGCCTGCTGCGAGAGCCTTTACCATATCGCCCGAATATTTGATACCGCCGTCTGCGATAACGGGAATACCGTACTTGTCTGCTCTCTCGGCAGCATCATAAATAGCGGTAATCTGCGGTACGCCGATACCGGCAACTACACGGGTAGTGCAGATTGAACCGGGGCCGATACCGATTTTAACAGCATCTGCACCTGCTTTAATAAGTGCTTCCGTTGCGTCTGCGGTTGCGACATTGCCTGCGATAAGAGATACCGATGGGAATGCGTTTTTAACCTTAGTTACATTATTGATTATATTTTGGGAGTGACCGTGTGCAGAGTCAAGAACGAAAGCGTCAACGCCTGCTTCGTAAAGAGCCTGAGCACGGATAAGAACATCATCGGTAACACCGAGAGCAGCAGCACAGAGAAGTCTGTCCTTACTGTCACGGGCAGTGTTGGGATACTTAACAGCTTTTTCGATGTCCTTGATTGTAACGAGACCGGTAAGTTTTCCGTTATCGTCAATGAGAGGAAGCTTTTCAACCTTTGATTTCATAAGAATGCGTTTTGCCTCTTCAAGGGTTGTGCCTGCCTTTGCGGTGATGAGTTCGCTTTTCGGAGTCATCACGGTTGAAATTTTAACGCTGAAATCCTGGATGAAACGAAGGTCACGGTTTGTAAGAATACCTACGAGTGTGCCGTCGTCCTCGCAAATCGGAACACCGCTGATTTTATACTTGCCCATAAGCATATCTGCGTCCTTAACGCTGTGATGAGGGGAAAGATAAAACGGATTGAGGATAACGCCGTTTTCGCTTCTTTTAACTTTATCTACCTCGGTAGCCTGTTCCTCGATGGTCATATTCTTATGAATAACGCCTATGCCGCCCTCTCTTGCGATGGCGATAGCCATTCTTGATTCGGTTACGGTGTCCATAGCCGCAGTCATAAGCGGAATGTTAAGGCTGATGTCCTTTGTGAGTTTTGTCTTTGTTGAAACTTTGTCCGGGGTTACATCCGATTTTGCCGGAATAAGTAAAACATCATCAAAAGTTAAGCCTTCTTTTACAAATTTTTCGTTATAAGCCTTCATAACAGTCCTCCCAATATTATTATTACTTACAAATTTTATCTATAATACCATTTTAAGAAAGGTATATCAAGCATTTTTTATTTGTTATCTCGTTTATTTACGGCATTGACTATATCCGAAACGGTTTCATCAACCGTGTTTTTGTCGCAGTCAACGGTTATATCCGCATATTTTTCATAAAGAGGCAGTCGCTCATCGTACATATCCTTGAGTGAACTTCCGTTTTTGAGCACCACGCCTCGGGTGGTGATGTTGTTTATTCTCTTGCACATAGTTTCGTAACTTAGGTGGAGATATACAACGCATCCGTTCTTTTTAAGATGTTTCATTGCCTCGTCGCTGTAAACCACTGAGCCGCCCGTTGCGATAACGGTTGCGTTTATGTTAAGCGAGAGGACGGCTTTTTCTTCTGAGCTGAGAAAATAATCTATACCGTTCTCGTCGATTATGTCCTGAAGTTTTTTCTCCTGCATACCCTGAAGCAGGAGATCTGTGTCAAAAAAATTTTTGAGCATAACCTTTGCCGTTAAAACGCCGCAGGTGCTTTTTCCGCTTCCGGGCATACCGATAAGTATAATGTTCTGTTTGTTCATTCTTTATTTTACTCCGATTTTTTTGCAGTTAAAATCCATGGGACAGCCGTCGCATTTCGGCTTTCTTGCAGGGCAGGTGTCTCTTCCGAATAAAACAATTCTGTGGCAGAAGTCCGAACTTTCCTCTGCCGGAATAAGTTTTTTGAGAGCAAATTCTATCTTTTTCGGGTCTTTTTCGCACACCAAGCCTATGCGGTTTGCGATTCTTATCATATGCGTGTCCACCACGATTGCCTGCTTGTGATATATGTCGCCGACGATTAGGTTGGCTGTTTTTCTGCCGACTCCGTTTAGGGTGATGAGGTCGTCTATGCTGTCGGGAACGATTCCGCCGAAACGATCACGCACGCCCTTTGCCATATCAATGATTGACTCTGCCTTGCTTTTATAAAATCCGCAGGAATAGATGATTTTTTCTATGTCCTTTACATCAGCCGAGCAGTAGTCATCGAGTGTTTTGTATTTTTCAAAAAGGGCAGGGGTGACAAGATTAACTCTTGCGTCGGTGCATTGAGCAGACAGCCTCACTGCAACGAGAAGTTCAAACGGATTTGAATAATTGAGCGAGCATACAGCCTCGGGATATTCTTTTTTCAGCATCTCAACTGCGTTTAGAGCTCTCTCTTTTTTCGTCATAACTTTTTGCCTTTTACCTTTTGCCAATATTCCTTAAATTTCTGTTCGTTTTTGTTATTGCCGTAGTTGTAATACACGGCGTCTTTTATTTTGTCGGGCAGGTACTGCTGGTCTACCCAGTGATTCGGATATGGGTGGGGGTAGATATAATGCTGACCCTTAACCTCTGCGTCCTCGCCGTCATAGTGCTTATTTTGCAGCGTTCTCGGGATAGGTCCGAAGTTGCCTTTTTTTACATCTGCCATCGCCGCATCTATTGCCGCCTCGCCGCTGTTTGATTTTGGAGCGGAGGCAACCATAATAACTGCGTCCGCAAGAGGTATTCTCGCTTCGGGCAGACCCACCATCATAGCGGCGTCAACAGCAGCCTTGACTATCGGTATAATCTGCGGATATGCAAGTCCCACATCCTCGCAGGCGCAAACCATAAGCCTCCTGCACGCCGAGGGCAAATCGCCTGCTTCGAGCAGTCTTGCAAGATAGTGGAGAGCGGCGTTTACATCTGAACCTCTCATACTCTTTTGGTATGCGGAAACTATATCATAATGCTCGTCGCCGTCACGGTCGTATCGCATAGCCGATTTTTGGGTGAGTTCGGCTGCAATTTCGGCTGTAATGTGCTTTTTGTTATCTTTTGTAGGAGTCGCAAGATAGCAGTTTTCAACGCTGTTGAGTGCTTTTCTCACATCTCCGCCGCAACCGACGGCAATTTTTTTAACAGCCTCGTCGTCGCAGTCTATTTCTATATTGTTTTCTTTTGAGAGAAAATCAAAGCCTCTTTTTACGGCAGGGATTATGTCCTCACTGCTGACTGACTTAAATTCAAACACCGTGCTTCTGGAAAGAATTGCGGAGTAGACGTAAAAGTACGGATTTTCCGTGGTTGAGGCGATGAGAGTTATTTTTCCGTTTTCTATGTATTCAAGCAGGGATTGTTGCTGCCTTTTGTTGAAATACTGAATTTCATCGAGATATAAAAGAATTCCGTTAGGCGCCTCGAATGTGTCGAGTTGGGACACTATGTCTCTTATGTCCTGAGTTGAGGCGTTTGTGCCGTTCAGTTTTCTGAGTGCACGCTTTGTCTTGTTTGCTATGATGGAGGCGACTGTGGTTTTTCCCACTCCCGACGGTCCGTAAAAAATAAGGTTCGGTATATCGCCGTTTTGTATCATATTGTAAAGTGCTTTGTCGGGGGAAAGGAGATGCCTTTGTCCCACAACATCGCTCAAATCGGTCGGTCTTATTCTGTCAGCCAGCGGCTTATTCATTATTGTTCTCCTTTTTTGAAAATACACAGCCGCAGAAGTTTTGACGGTAAAGATTATATTCTCTGCTCAGTTCTATGGAACGCTTGTAGCCCTCTTTTTTCTTAAAATCGGAGGGGAGCCATTTTACTCCGTATTTTTCGGCAACCTCTAATCCGATTTCGTTAATTTTTTGGCTGTTTTTGAGCGGACTTATCGAGAGGGTGGTGCAAAAGTAATCAAAGCCTTGTTCCTTTGCAAGGTGCGCCGATTTTTCCAGTCGCAGTTTGTAGCATCGAAAGCAGCGTTCGCCGCCCTCTTTTGCATCCTCAAAGCCCTTTGCAATCTCTGAAAAGTCGCTGTAGTTGTAATCTCCTTCAACGAGTTTTATTTCGTGCTTTACGGGGAGCGAAGCAATAAGACGCTTTTGCTCGCCGAATCTTTTGTCGAATTCCGTCTTGGGAGAAATGTTCGGATTGTAGTAATATACGGTTATGTCAAAGTAATTTGACAGGTATTCGAGGGTGTAACTCGAACAGGGTGCACAGCACGAATGAAGAAGTAGGGTGGGCACTCTGCCGTCAAGAGAATCAATTATTTTATCCAGTTCTTTTTGGTAATTTATTTTGTTCATCAGCTTAAATAATATGCAGGATTGACGGGTGTGCCGTCCATTCTTATTTCAAAGTGGCAGTGGGGTCCGGTAGAATTTCCCGTTGAGCCTGCGTATGCGATTACCTGACCTTTTTTGACGGTTTGCCCCACGCTGACCAGTCGAGTCGAATTATGTGCATAAAGGGTAACTATCTTTCTGCCCTTTGCGTCTGTACCGTGGTAAATCATAATGTATCTGCCGTAGGAGGCATAGTTGCCCTTTGAGTTGCGGATATCTTCGGATTTTATTACAATGCCTTTTTGTGCGGCGCAGACATTACTGCCCTGAGCGACAGGGAAGTCAATACCGGTGTGACCTCTGTACGAGCCGAAAGTTTCTGATGTTCTGTGAGATGAAGTAGGATAACTTAAATTAAGAACTCCGTTATTCATTACATACAAGTCAGAATCTCCGCTGTTATAGTGTGCATCGCCTTTGTTTATTCCGGATGAGTCGGCGGTGGTTACCTCTTCGGGCGTTTTAAGTCCGCTTAAAAGGTCATCAATTTCCTTATCCACCCTTTTTATGAGTTCCTCGTCCTCGTATTTATATTCGGTATACATTTTCGTTTGTGCCGTATACTGTGCAAGGAGGGAATCGCTCTCCGCTCTGTCGGTGGCGAGTGTGATTTTCTTTGACGCTATTTCGCTCTGGTTTGCCTCAATGCTCTTTTGTTGGGCGAGAAGTTCCTTTTGTTTTTCGTCAAGAGTGGATTTGTCTGTTTCAAGCGTGTTCTTTTGGTTTAATATTTCCTCGTTTTGTGCCGAGATTTCGTCAATTTTTTTATTAACTTCATTCAGCAGAGCGGTGTCTGTTTTTGACACAGCCTTTATCATTTCATATCTGCTGAAAAGTTGGCTTATATCTTTGCTTGTGAGGAGTGCAACGATAACGCTTCCCGAGCCCGATACATACATCGCTCTCATTCTCAGGCAGTAGGCGTTATAGGTGGTTTCAAACGAATCATAAAGTTTGTCGAGTTTTTTTGATGCGTCGTCAAAGGCACTCTGCACCGTCTCGATTTGCGTGGTTAAATCGTTTATTTCGGCGGTGAGTGCATCAACCTTTTCCGTTGCGTCTTTTACCTGCGTGTCGAGCAAGGTTAAATCCTCGTTTAAGTATCCGATTTTTTCATCGAGTGCGTTTATGTATTCTGCCGTCACCTTTTGCTCGGCAGAAAATTTAGAAAGTTTTTCTTCGCTGTCCTTGAGTTTTTGTGCCAAATCGGCTTTTTGGTCGTTTAGCATCTTTTCCGCTTCTTCTTTTGAAACGGTTGTTGACGGCTCGGTGGTTGTTTCGTCCTCGGCGTATGCTACCGCCGTGGCGGAGGTCATCGCTATTATCACCGAAAACAAAACGGCGAGTGCTTTTTTTAGGTTTGAGTTCAATTTAGTTTACCTCTTTAGATATGTGCTGTTACGGCAAGTAATATGCCGGATTTACTGCGTAACTCTGTGACGAGCCGCCTACTCTGACCTCAAAGTGGAGATGAGGTCCTGTTGAGTTTCCTGTGCTGCCGCTTGCGGCAATCTGCTCTCCCTTGCTCACATAGTCGCCTTCGGAAACATATCGGGCGTTGTTGTGCGCATAGAGAGTATATACGGTTTTTCCGCTTTTGTTAGGCTTATCGTGGCGGATTACAATATATCTGCCGTAGCTGCAATATCCGCCGCCGTGATATGATTTGCCGCAGGTGTTGCGATTGCAGGTTATGTCTCGGGAGATGATAACCGTACCGCTTTCGGCGGCAACTACTTTTTGGTTTACATTTCCGCCGGTAGAAAAATCACAGCCGGTATGACCGTAATATTCTCCGAAGCCGCAGGTTATACTTTTGTAACTCGGGCACGGATAGGTCATAGAGATATATCTTGAACCGCTTGACGGTTTAGTTGTGGTAGTTGTGTTGTGATTTCCCGAGCCGCTCGGTTTTGTGGTTGACGGCTTTGTGGTCGTAGTTGTGGTTTCGGGATATTTTTTGTCCTGATCGGCAATGAGTTTGTCGAGTGCATCAATATCTGCTTGAGTCAGTTCGTGGTATTCGGTATATATTCCTTTTTCTTTTCCGATTTTATCGAGCGTTTTATTTGCTTCTTTCTTCTGTGACTCAATGGTTTCGCTCTTTGATTTCATTTCTTTTTGTTTATCTGCAAGATTTACCTTTTGCACCTTGAGGTTTGCTGTGTCGGAAATGAGTATGTTTTGAGTCTTTGTTAAATCTTCCTGCTTTTGTTTAAGTTCGTTTTGCGTTTTTATGATGGCGTCACATTCGGATTTAACTTTCTTCATCAGTTTGTTGTCTCTGCGGCTGACAGACGCTACCATTTCCATTCTCGTTAAGAGGTTTGAAAGTGAGTCGCTGTCGAGCATAAAGGTCAAAACGCTCTCCAAATTACCGCTGACATAGAGTGCTCTCATACGCTTTGAGTAGCCGACATAGGTTTCGTTGAATTCTTCTTGAAGTTTGTCTGCGTCTTTTTCGAGCGAGGAGATGTCCTCTTGTGTTTGAGCAAGAGTGAGCTCGTTATTTTCTATACTGCTCTCGAGTTTTTCTACCTTGTCATTTGTATCCTTTGCCTCTTGCTCGGCGAGGGAATATTGCTTTTCAAGATAGTTCAGCCTTTCATTGAGAGCGTTCACATAATCCATGGTGTCGGAGCCTTGTTTCTCCAAATCGGCAATTTTTGCATCGATTTGGTCGAGTTTTTCCTGAAGTACAGCTCTGTCCTCCTCCTGAGAAGCATTGACAACAGATGCACCGCCGAAAGTAAAGCACGAAAAAATCAGACAAACGCTGAGAAATACAGAGAAAAATTGCTTAATTGACTTTTTCATACTAAATCGCCTCCATATATTCTTACTCACAGTATATTTTACCACATTTATTATTATAAGTAAAATAAAAATTATGTATTTTTTATAATGTTTACAATTTTATTTAACAAAAAATGCCACGGTGATTATTCCGTAGCATTTTTGACTGTATTTGATTAGTTATGCATATGCATTTCTTATAGGTAGTTCATAGGGTTAACCTGATTACCGTTAATTCTTACCTCAAAGTGGCAGTGCGGTCCGGTTGAGTTTCCTGTGCTGCCGCTTGCGGCGATAACCTGACCCTTGTTTACGTGATCGCCCACTCCTACATAAAGTGTAGTATTATGCGCATAAAGGGTGGATAAGCCGTTGCCGTGGTCGATTACCAGATAATGACCGTAACTGTAGTTAAGATTTTTTGCGATAATTACGGTACCCGAAGCCGCCGCATATACATTTGAACCTGACGAAACAGGGAAGTCTACGCCGCCGTGCCAACCGCCGCCGGAATATGTAGGAAAGCCTGCCGAGATTGTTCTCGAGTCTGTCGGATAGCCCAGCGAACCGTTACCGTGTGAGCCGCCGTTTCCGGTTGAACCGCTCATAGAGCCGGTGCTGTGCGAACCGCTGCTGCTTGATTGATGTTTACGGATTTCAGCCGCAATCGCTGCCATTTCGGCGGAATTATCTTCCATACTTTCCCGATACTCACTGATTTGACCGTCGATGTTTTTCATTGCCTCGTTAGCCTTAGCCATCTCGGAATCAAGTTCCGATTTAGAAGAATTTACCTCGCTGATATTTTGCTCGAGTTCTTTCTTTTGGCTTTCGAGTTTTGTCTTGTTGTCTTCAAGTTCAACCTTTTTCTTTTGCAGGGATGCCTTGTCCTTTTCTATTTCCTGCATCTTCTTTGTGAGTTCGTTAAGGGTTTGGTTATCCTTACGGGATACCGATTTAATCATTTCGCTTCTTGTGAGAATCGAACTGATGTCCGAACTTGTGAGAAGAACCTCAAGGTTGCTCGCCTGACCCGAAACATACATGGCTCTCAGACGCTGACAGTATTCGTTGAATATCTTGTCGTACTCCGCCTGCTTAGCGGCGATTTCGTCCTGAATACGCTTCATCTCCGCTTCGGTTTCGTCCATCTGAGTTTTTATATCGCTGATGCTTTTTTCAAGGTCGCTCTTTTGTGATTCCAAGGCTTTGATTTGGTCTTTGAGCACCTGAATTTTTTTATCGAGAGCCGCAATATATTCGTCTGTATTGCTCTTATCCTTTGAGAGAGAGTCGATTTTTTTCTGCGCCTCTGCATTCGCCTGTCTGAGTCGGTTAAGGTCGGACTGTGTGTAACTTTTTGCATAAGCTGAAAATGAAGTGCCCGCAATGCTGAATACAAAAATAACGGACAAAACTAATGATAATAATCTCTTAAATCGCACTTATCTCACTGCCTTCCTTATTCAAATATTTTCTCATCGTGATGAGCGAACCGCCTACGCCGCTTAAGATACCTATTGCTACGAAAACGCCGAGCATAATAAGCGCATAGTTATTAAATTCGAGCGGAACGAGACCTATCGACGAGAATACATCGCCCAGTCTGCTGACTGCCAGTTCGTAAATTCCCCAAACGGCGCCGAGCGAGATAACGCCCGAAACGATACCGAGAATAACACCCTCGACAACGAACGGAAGCTGAACGAAACTGTTTGTTGCGCCTACGCTTTTCATAATGCTGATTTCAAGTCGGCGTGAGTAAACGGTAAGTTTGATTGTGTTTGAAATGATAAACAACGAAATTACAAACAACACGGCGATAATTACAATCGCAATTACGCTTATGCCTCGTGATAGGGTGTCGAGTTTCTTTGCAAGGTCGGTGTTTTGACGCACGGTGTATATGTTGTCGAGTTCTTTGATTTCATCTACCGTTTGGTTAAACTGCGACAAATCTTTTACCGTAACTTTATAGGCATTGGGAAGCGGAATTTTGTCCGTTTCTTCCTTGAACAGTTCGGCCTGAGCGTCTTCCATGGTGGCAAGTTGCTCATCCCATGCTTCCTCTTTTGAAACGAATTCGACATTTTCGACATTGCTCATTGCTCTGAGTTCGTCGCCCATTTTGTCTATATCCTCCTGGGTGATGGAGGAGTCGATATCCAGAGAGTCGCTCTCGTTGCTTTCGGCGAGGGTCTTGTCTCCGATATATACCATAATTACATTTTCGGCTTCGATTTTATTTACGAGTGATTCTATATTTAGGAAAATCATTGAAGCGGAGCCGATGATTACCAGACAACTGAGCAGAACGCAGATTGAAGCTATCGACATCATACGGTTTGTCCAGGTATTTCTAAAGCCCTCTTTGATAAGGTATCTAAAGCTTGATCCCGACATTACTGCTCACCTCCGTTTGCTAAATCGTTGAGGTCAACCTCACCGTCATTATTTTCTTTTTCGGATGAAACGGAATCTTCGAGATTGTCAAAAACCTCTGTAATATTTTCCTGTTTAACGTCCTCTTCGTAGTAGTACATAGCGGCGGGAGCCTTTTTGTTAATTTCCTTTGCATTAAACTTTGCAAAGGTCGGGTCGGGCGTATCGGATACAACCTTGCCGTGCTGAATAACTATAACTCTTCTTTGGAATGTGCGAACAAGATCGTGTTCGTGGGTTACCATTACAACCGTTGTGCCGCTGTTATTAATTTTTGTTAAAAGGTCTACGATTTCGTGGCTCATTTCGGGGTCTACATTACCGGTAGGCTCGTCCGCAATTATAAGTTTCGGGTTGTTTACCAGTGCTCTTGCGAGCGAAACTCTCTGCTGTTCGCCGCCCGACAATTCGTTCGGCATCGACCTTGCCTTTTCGCTGAGGCCTACAAGTTGGAGAATGTAGGGAACTCTCTTTCTGATTTCCTTTTCGCCCGTGCCGATAACACGCATGGCAAATGCAACATTATCGAAAACGCTCATTTTCGGTATGATTCTGAAATCTTGGAAAACTATTCCCATGGTTCTTCTGTAATAAGGAACCTGCTTCTTTTTCATGGTGGCTGAAGAATAGCCGTTTACTATTACTTCGCCTTCGGTGGGCTTTTCCTCGTGCATAATAAGTTTCAGAAATGTACTTTTACCTGCACCGGAAGAGCCGACAACAAATACAAACTCTCCGTCCTCGATTTTTATATTAACCTTTTCAAGGGCGTGGGTGTCGTTGCTGTCATATATTTTTGTGACATCCTTAAATTCTATCACGACAATTACTCCTATCAAAATTCATCTGATTTTATAATATGACTATATGCCATACTTATTGATATAATATAACATATCGATGATTATATCAAGTCTTTTGCGTAATTTTTTTGTAAATTTTGTTACAGATATGTAAACATTTTAGGACGAAAAAAGGCGAAAAAACCGCCCCTCAATGCGATGTTCGCAATTTGGGACGGTGAAAAATATTTATTTTACAAGATAAAGCGGTGCGGTGTCGGTGTTTGAATTGTCGACATACCAACTGTTGCCGATTTTTACAACATAAACCTTTGTGTTTGCAACGACATCGCCGTTTTGATTTGTTACCTCAACGGTGCATTCGTCAACCGCTTCAATGCTGTCTGCAACATTAAGATTATCAAATGCCTCTTTCATTGCCGAGGATTTTTTATCATCAAGCGTGTCTGCAAGAGCCTCGTTATTTTGGGCAATAGGAACAACTCTGTTCTTGTAGCCTGTTGCATAAGCCTCGACTTCGTCGGCAGGTAATTCCTTTGTGTCGGTTACGGCAGTCGTGAGTTTGTAGTCTTCGCCGTAAAGTTCCTGATAGATACCTGTTGAAGCCTTTTGAATAACGGTTTTTTCGTCGGCTGCAAGTTTCTCTTTTGTACCTGTCAATTTGTTTGCATAGGTCTGAACATTGGATTCAAACACGCTGAACATAAAGTCTGTGTCCATATAATCGTCTTGAAGAACAGCCGCTCTGACCTCTTTGAGTTTTGCAAAATAGAGGCTGTAAAACTCATCGTAATTTTGAAGTCCGACTGTTTCCATAAGTTCTTCATAGTAGTCGTACATTGTGTTGTAAACTGTATCGAGCATTTGTGCTTCTTCGTCAGAGCCTGTGCCGATTATTTCATTTTGCTTAACATCTTTGCCGTCATTGATGTAAGGAGTCATATAAGCGTTGGTTACAAAATTGCCGAATTTCTGCTCCTTTGATACAAGAGAAACTTTCAATGCGTTATAACCGTCGCCTGTCTGAACTATGGTGTCGGCATAGGATTGAGCCACTTTTTCGGGTGAAAAGGCATTGTATCTGGAGGTGAATGCAAATACGGTTAAGCCGACTAAAACGACTGCAACAAGAACAGTCGCAACTACTCCGTAAAGTCCTGCCTTGAATTCTTTTTTAGCCATACCGTACCTCCTATTCTGCCATGCTGTCGGCGTCGGATTCGTTAACTACTTCTTCTGTCTCTTTAGCCTCAGCCTCTTCCTTTGCTCTCTTTTCGAGCAAGGCTGCGGTGATTCTTTCCTTCTTTTCGCCTACCATATCGTAGAAGAGAATCGGGATGAACTGAAGAATAACGAAAATAGCCGGTATAATTGTGTATATAGCGAGGAATTTCATAAGTACCTCGTTTGACTGTTCTGCGTATGCAACACTCGGACTGGTGGAAAACTGATAGCCCGACCAGGTGTAAACGAGTACGGGAGCGAGCCATTTTGTGCCTGCCGATGCGATTTTTGAGAACAAGCCGTAGCCTGCATAAGCAAGACCTTCCTGGCGCTTACCCGTCTTATATTCCATCTCGTCGATACAGTCCGCAATCATAATGTTAGGCGTAACATTTGTGTTGCCGTGCTGAATGCCGCAGAAGAAATTGAGGATGAGGAACGGTATGATAAGGTTGCTGTTAAAGCCGATTCCTCTGGAAGCGAGAAACAGGATAGCCATAGCGGACGCACCGTATACACAGAAGATTATGTATGTCTGCTTGGTTGAGAATTTTTTGAGCACAAAGTTTACGAGCAGGGTGCCCACGGCGGTGCCTATGCCCATAGGCAGCATAAGTGCAAGTTTAAGTCCTTTTGAGCCGAGGAGATAAACTGCGATATAAAGCGATACGGTACCGTATACGCCTCTGCCGAATCCGAACAGTTTTGTGAGCGAAACCATAAGCAGGTTTTTGTTTGTAAATACGAGCTTAACGGATTCCTTAAGACTGACATTTTCGCTTGTATAGGGGACTCTTTCTTTGTTGTTGGCAAAGAAAATCATAACAAAAATTATCATTCCGAGTGCACAGACTGCGGTGGAAATGATGAGGTCAAGACCCTGACCCTCTGCGTTTTTGTACTGCTGCTGACCCATAAGAGCCTTCATAATGAGCGGTACTACGATGATAACTACCTGACCGCCGCTTTGTCCTACCGAGCGCAGGAACGATGCGATGGAAATGGCGCTTGAACGCTCGCTCGGATTAGGTGAGCACAGAGCACCGAAACAGTTTGACGGGGACTCTACCGCACACGAAATTGCCGTATAAAGCGAGTAAATTACAAACATCCATATTGTAGCGATTGTAAACGAACTTGTGCTTGGTGCAATGAAAACAAGCATGGAAATGATTGCAAACGGTATTGCACCGAAACCGACCCACGGTTTAACCTTTCCGAGCGGCGTTCTCGTTCTGTCGACCAAAACGCCGATGACGAGTTCACACACTGCGCCGATGATACCGGCTACGCCGAATACGAGCGATACAACATTTGCAAGTTGGCTGCTGTCAAAGCCCTTGCCTTTGAATGCGAAGTCGGCGAAAAATGTCATTGTGTAATCGGGCATCCATCCGGTGAGCAGGGCTACACCGAACAGTCCTATACCGAAAGTGGCAATTTCGGACGGCTTCATGTACTTCTTTTCTGCCGGTGCGGCATTTTCTGCCACGGCAGCCTTTTTCTTGGACATAAAGTTGCTCCTTTTAGTAAAATTCACAGAATAGTATACCATTTTATTCTTAATCGTTCAATAATATTTTACATATAATTTATTTTTATTTAACATTATTTTGATGACTTGATGACGCAAAAAGAGAGCAGACCGAAACCGTTAAGGGCTTCGGTCTGTTGTGTTATTGCTTTTGGGGGTTGTAGGACGGATTTAATTTTTTGATGACCTCCTCGGTCTTGTCGGGAATGCCCTTTATTTTTGATACTTCATCTCTTTTTACCCTGAGATATGTAATGCTGTATTTTGATGAATCAAAGGTTTTTGTTCCGTCAAAGAACGGCACCGAGTATCCGCCCTCGCTGATGAATTTCGATTTATATACGGACTTGGAATTAACATAGTAGGAGTTATAGCCGTACTCGCTGTCAACTCCGAACTTGCTCTCGAGTTCAAATCTTTCTCCGTCAAAGTAAAGTACCTTGCTTGTTGAACTCATCACTCTGCCACGCTGAGAATAGTTGAAGGTATTTATGCACAGTTTCTTTTCGTTTGCGTCATTCTTGATAATGTAATATGCGGTGTCCGTGCTGTCCGAGAGATTGGATATACCCTCGCTTTGATATACATTAAGCGCTTTTTCGCCGTTAAATGTGTATATTTCGCAGAAATATTTTTCTTTTGCAACGGAGATGTATTCGCCGTTATCATTTTTGCTTCTCTCGTTTACCGTGCGTCGGAAGATGAGTAAAAGTTCGTTTGTACCGTCGCCGTTAAAGTCGATTAAATCGACTACCGCCAAGCCCGTGATGCACGGAAGTTCCGACATATTGTCGAGTGAGGCACAGCCGTATTCCTTGTTGTAATTTTCCACTATGGAATAGTAGGCGGAATTTATCGGCTCGAGCTGAGCTTTGCCGTCGGCGGAGTCGGAATTGCTTTCGTCTGCACTCTGCTCTTTGTTTTTTGAAAAACCGTCGATTACATCGAGGGTGGAGTCCACAATTTCCGAGGCGGTGGTTTCTCTCAAAACCGCAAATCGAATTTTTTCGAAATTGTCGGTTGCGTCCTTTTTGCGCATGGTGTATTTTAGCGATTCCTCGTCATATGACGCCTCGTCCTTTTCCTTAAATTCTTTGCCTGCCAGTCGAAGTATTTTTACATTTTCCGCTTTATCGCCGCTGTGCTCGGCAAGGTAGAATTGATTGTCATCGGTGTAGAGTGAAATCCAAATGTCGCTGTTTCTGTCGCTTCGTTGAAATACGTTCTTGTTATAAAGCTGAATAAAATCGCCCGAATGAAAGCCCCAGACCTCAAGGTGATATGTATCGTTGTCATTATATCCGAGCAAAAGTTCTTCGCTGCCGTCGGCGTTGAAGTCTATTTCTCTTGCAACGCACAGACCTGTGAGCATACAGCCCTTTACTCCGTATTCGCTGTTCATAAATTTATAGTTTGCGATGCCGTATTTTTCAGAATATTCGCTGCATACCTTATATGCTGCGGCACCGAATTTTGCCTCTTTGCTGTTTTGCTTATGTGTGGAGGCTGTTATGGAGACAGAGGCGATAACCACGGTGACGATTATTGTGAATAAAACGAGGAAAAAGCCAAGCTTTACCGCATTGCTTTTTTTGTTGCTTTTTGTGAAAAATCGGTATACTTTTTTTGCAAAAATAAGAATGTTCACTCCGACAACGGAAATAACGTATCTCAGCACGGCAAGTATTTTTTTGCCGTCGATTTTTACCGATTTTGCTGATTTTTTTGACTTTGGTCTTTTTATTTCTCCGCTCTCGTCGATGTCGTCATCAAAGTAATTGTACCTTTTTTTCACTGCTCCGCCTCCTTTTATACTTCATTAATATATCACATGAACATAAAAATAGCAATATTTTATGTTATGCACCGAAAACGCAGCCTATTTCTTTGCTTGCTCCCTCGGGAGAAAATTGCCATTCGTCTATGTGGTCGCCGCTTACAAAATACTCTAATTCGTCGTTTGACTCCGCAGTGTCGAAAGCGTCAACTATAACGAGTTTTACTTTCATTCTCTCGGGCAGAATGGATTTTATGTATACCGATACACGCTGACCCGGTTTAAGACTTTCGCAAGGCTCGGCAAGTCCCGCAAGATTAGGCGTAAGTTCTACAAAAACTCCGTATTCTTCTATGCTTCTGACCGTTCCCGTTACGGTTTCGCCCACCGAGAATTTGTCTGCGTTCTCCTGCCAGGTGCCGAGCAGTTCTTTTAGGGAAAAGGTGAGTTTTGTCGCCTCACGCTTTTTGAGCACGGTACGGATTGTTTGGTTTATGTGCACCCTTTCCGACGGGTGCGAAATTCTCGATACGGAGAGCATATCTATCGGAATGAGCGAATTTATTCCTGCACCTATGTCGATGAATGCGCCGAAACTTTCAAGGTGCGTTACCTTTGCTGTTATTATATCGCCCACGCTCAGGCGTGAGATAAAGTCACGCATACATTCGAGCTGTACTATTCTGCGTGAGAGCACGGCATAACTTTTTCCCGCCTCGTCGGTTCCTATGCCGACTATCTTAAATGCGACGGGTTTATTAACCTTGCTTATGAGCGCAATGTCACGCACTGTTCCGTCGTTTATGCCGAGTGCGCCCTCGTCTCTGGGTATGATGCCGCTTATTACTCCCAAATCGATATGCAGATTGTGCTCTTTGTCGCAGAGCAAAACTTTGCCCTCGATTATTTCTCCCGACGCCATTGAACTTTTTATTTCGTCGAGAGAGTCGAATTTTCTGTTGCAAAAGGCTATGCCTTCGGGATAATATTTCATCTTAATCCTTCCTTTTCTTCAATATTTAATACTATGTTCGGCGTATCTTAAATATGTTATTGATAAAGGAAATAATTGGTGATATAATATATAAGATTATAATAAATGGGGGACATCTATGAATATTCAGCCGGGAGACAGATTGACCATGAAAAAGCCTCATCCCTGCGGAAGCAAGGAATTTGAGGTGCTCAGAATCGGTGCGGATTTTAAGATTAAATGTCTGGGTTGCGAGCATGTTGTGATAGTACCCAGAAGCAAGATAGAAAAGAACATTAAGAATGTTAAGCCAAAGGAGGGTAAGGAGCAGGTATGATAGATAAACTGGAAGAAGTGGAAAAGAGATACGACGAGGTGAACAGCCTCGTGTGCCAAAGCGATGTCGTTGCCGATATGGACAGGTACACGGCGCTGATGAAAGAACTTAAACACCTTACCCCGATAGTGGAAAAATTCAGAGAATACAAAAAAGCAAAGGCAAATTTTGAGGAGTCCAAGGATATGCTCGGCGACAGTTCTCTGGACGAAGATTTTGCCCAAATGGTAAAGGACGAGTTTGAGCAGAGCAAGGCGGATATAGAGCGAATAGAAGAAGAACTTAAAATACTTCTTTTGCCAAGAGACCCTAATGACGATAAGAATGTTATCGTGGAAATCAGAGGAGGAGCCGGCGGCGAAGAGAGTGCGCTGTTTGCCGGCGTTCTTTTCAGAATGTACAGTATGTATGCCGAATCAAAGGGATTTAAGACTGAGGTTATTTCCGCAAGCGAGACGGGTCTCGGAGGATATAAAGAGATAAGTTTCAGCATAACGGGCGACGGAGCGTACTCGAGATTTAAGTTTGAGTCGGGAGTTCACAGGGTACAGCGTGTGCCCGAAACGGAGAGTCAGGGCAGAATACACACCTCTACCACAACCGTTGCGGTTTTGCCGGAGGCTGAGGAAGTCGATTTTGAAATTCTCGATAAAGACTTGCAGATTGATACCTTCCGTGCCTCGGGTGCAGGCGGTCAGCATATTAACAAAACTTCATCCGCTATCCGTGTAACGCATATACCGACGGGCACTGTGGTTGAATGTCAGGATCAGCGCTCTCAGCACCAGAATAAGGAAAAGGCACTTCTTGTTCTTCGTGCAAGGCTTTTGGATGCGGAGAGAGCAAAGCAGAACGCACAGATTGCAGGCGAGAGAAAGGCTCAGGTGGGAACGGGCGACCGAAGCGAGCGAATCCGTACCTATAACTATCCGCAGGGTAGAGTGTCCGACCACAGAATCAATCTTACGCTTTACAAGTTGGAATCCATTCTTAACGGAGATATGGACGAACTTATTGACGCACTTATTACCGCAGACACGGCGGAAAAACTTAAAGCGTCGCAGGGAGAGGAATAATGAAAACCGAACTGCTGACAGTAAATGATGAAAATATAAAAAAAGCGGGCAGAATTATTGTCGACGGCGGACTCGTGGCGTTTCCGACCGAAACCGTTTACGGCTTGGGTGCGAATGCGCTCAATGACGAGGCTGTTAAAAATATCTATAAGGCGAAGGGCAGACCAAGCGACAATCCGCTGATTGTGCATGTAGCAGATAAAGCGGATATTGCCCGACTTGTAAAGGAAATTCCGCCAAAAGCAGAAAAGTTGATAAACGCATTTTTTCCCGGTGCTCTTACGATAATTATGAATAAATCCGATTTGATAGGCAAAACGGTCAGCGGGGGTCTTGATACCGTTGCCGTTCGTATGCCGAAGAACGAGATTGCACATAAACTTATTTCTGAAAGCGGTTGTCCCATTGCCGCACCGAGTGCGAACACCTCGGGACTGCCATCACCTACAAGGGCTAAGTATGTAATTGACGATATGATGGGAAAAATCGACGCAATAATCGACGGCGGCGACTGTGAATACGGAGTGGAGAGCACTGTTATAACTCTTGCGAGCGAGCCGCCTGTTTTGCTTAGACCGGGTGCGGTTACAAAGGAAATGATAGAGAGCGTTATAGGTGAAATCACCGTTGCACCGGCTGTGCTCGAAGGAATGAAAGACGATGAGGTCGCCGCTTCTCCCGGAATGAAGTATAAGCATTATGCGCCGAAAGCCAAAGTTGTTATGGTAAACGGCACAAAGGAGCAGTACGAGCACTTTGTCAATTCAAAGACAGACGCCTACGCTTTGTGTTATGACGGAGATAATGTAAATATTCCAAAGGTTACTTACGGAAAAGAAAATGACGACTTGAGTCAGGCGAGAGAGCTTTTTGACGCACTCAGGGAACTTGACGAAAAGGGTGCAAAAAAGGTTTATGCCAGAACTCCGCATAAAGACGGAGTTGGTATGGCGGTTTATAACAGACTCATTCGTGCGTGTGCATTTTGTATCATAGATTTGCAAAAGCCGTTTACGATAGGCATAACGGGACCTACGGGAGCAGGCAAGGGCTATGTGTGCGACATTCTGAGGAGCAAGGGTTTTAAGGTTATAAACTGTGACGAGGTGGCAAGGAAAGTTACCGAAAAAGGCTCGCCTCTTTTGGATAAATTGTTCGAATTTTTCGGAAACGATATTCTGCACGGCGGCGAACTTGACAGAGCATTGCTTGCAAAAAGAGCGTTTGACACAAAGGAGCATACCCGACTTCTTAATTCGATTTTGCACCCTGTGATTTGTGAGGAGTGCAAAAGGCAGGCACAGGGCTTGACTGTTCTTGACGCACCGCAACTTTTTGAGGCGGGGCTTGAGGACGATTGCTACAAGGTTATAGCCGTTCTTGCCAATAAAGAGACAAGAATAAATCGCATTATGAAAAGGGATAATATTGACAGAGAGGCGGCTCTTTTAAGAATATCCGCCCAGTATGACGATGATTTCTTTATTGATAACTGCGATTATGTAATTTATAATAACGGCGGTGAAAATCCGCTGACTCAAACAGAAAATATATTGGAGGTAATCCTATGAGCGAAAAGACAAAGCAACTTAAAGAAATGCTGTTTAATAAAAAGGAAAACGGCATTGACTTTATGACTGATGATGAATTAAAGGAATGTGACGATTTTTGCGAGGGCTACAAGGAATTCTTGGGCTCGTGCAAGACGGAGCGTGAGGTTGCCGCTTGGGTTGAGGAACTTGCTCAGGCTAACGGTTTTCAGAAGTTTGACGAGTTCGGCGACACTCTTGAACCGGGCGAAAAGGTATATTATATGAACAGAGGCAAGGCTGTTATTCTCTGCGTTAAGGGCAAGAGAAGCATTAAGGACGGCGTGCGAATTTCCGCCGCACATATTGACAGTCCACGCCTTGATTTGAAGCAATGCCCCGTTTACGAGCAGGAGGGTCTCGGCTTCTTTAAGACTCATTATTACGGCGGAATTAAAAAGTATCAGTGGACTGCTATTCCGCTTTCGCTTCACGGCAGAATTTGCAAAAATGACGGTACCTTTGTTGATGTACGTCTCGGCGAAGAGCAGGGCGAGCCTAAGTTTTGCATTACCGATATTCTTCCTCATCTCGGAGCAGAGCAGATGAGCCGTAAGGCTAACGAACTTGTTAAGGGCGAGGAACTTAATGTTGTAATCGGCTCAAGACCGTTTAAGGATGACGAAGAAAGCGAGAGAATTAAGCTCAATCTTCTGTCGCTTCTTTATGAAAAGTACGGAATTGTTGAGCGTGATTTTCTTTCTGCCGAACTTGAACTTGTGCCTGCTTTTACGGTGGACGATATCGGATTTGACAGAAGTTTAATCGGCGGCTACGGTCACGATGACAGGGTTTGCTCATATCCTGCACTTCAGGCGATTCTTAATATAGACGATGCTCCCGAGTACACGGCAATCACCGTTCTTACCGATAAAGAGGAGACAGGCTCCGACGGAAATACCGGTCTTAATTCTTCTTATCTCAAATACTTTATTGAGGATTTGGCTCGTCTTGAGGGCTACGAGGGCAGAGATGTTTTACGCAACTCAAAGTGCCTGAGTGCCGATGTTAATGCGGCATATGACCCCACATGGTCATCTGTATTCGAGAAGAATAATGCAAGCTTTATCAACAACGGCGTGTGCGTAACCAAGTTTACCGGCGCAAGAGGAAAGAGCGGAACAAGCGATGCATCGGCTGAATTTTGCAGTTGGGTTAAGACCTTGCTTGAGGAAAACGGTGTCCTTTGGCAGACGGGCGAACTCGGTAAAGTTGACGGCGGAGGCGGCGGAACCGTTGCCATGTATATAGCGAATATGGATGTTGATACCATTGATGTCGGCGTTCCCGTTCTTTCTATGCATTCACCGTATGAACTCGTTGCAAAGATTGATGTATATATGGCATATAAGGCATTTTTGACCTTCTTTACTAAGTAAGATGATTTTAATTTGCCCAAAATGCAAAACCGAATTAACGCAAATTGACAATTCGCTGAGGTGCGAAAATAACCACTCCTTTGATATTTCAAGGGAGGGTTATGTCAATCTGCTTATGTCGCAGAAAAGCGGCGACAAAATCGGCGACAGCAGAGCCTCCGCCCACGCAAGGCATTCGTTTCTTTCTAAGGGATATTACGAATGTCTTAAAAGAGCAATAGGCGAGCGAATGAGCGGCACGGTGCTTGATATATGCTGCGGCGAGGGATATTATGATACATACGGCGGCGAACTTTACGGCTTTGATATAAGCAAGGAAATGGTGCGACTGGCAAAAAAGAGTAATAAAAGCGGCAATTATTTTGTCGCCAATCTTTCGCATATACCGATTAAGAGTGAGAGCATAGACACGGCGGTGCACCTTTTTGCTCCGTTTAACGAGTCGGAGTTTTTTCGTGTGCTTAAAAGCGGCGGTACTCTTTACAGTGTTATACCGGGCGAAAATCATCTGTGGGAGATGAAAGAGTGCCTTTACGATAAGCCGTATAAAAACGATGAAAAGCCGCCGAAAACGGAAAAACTGACTCTTGTCTCGAAAACAAAAATAACCGATACGGTGAATATCGGTGAGGCGGATTTGAAAGAACTGTTTTCTATGACGCCGTATTTTTACCGTACTTCCGAGGAAAATAAGAAAAGGCTTGACGGCGTCGGCGATACGGCGCTTACAGTCGATTTCGTGATTCTTGAATACAAAAAACAATAATATTATAATGATTAAATTTAGCTGTCGTGCTTGGGCACGGCGGCTTTTTTATTTTTTACTCATATTTTACATTGGTTGATTTTGTTCTTAACAAAGCGGCGTTATAAAGATTGTAAAGACAGAAAGGAAAATGATTAAAAGCAGGTGAATAATTTATGAAAAATAATATGTTGGTTTTGGCTTTTGCAATATTGTGTGAGATTGCGGGAAAAATAATGATAAATCATTATTGCGGACACATAACCCTTTTGGAATTTGGCGGATATTTGCTTTGCAGCGTAGGTGCTGCGGTTGTTATTTGTCTTGCGGCCGTTGTGATTGTTACAAGGAGAGAGGAAAAGTATGAAAGAAAAAATTGAGGCTTTTACATTAAAGCATAAGGAACTTTGGAAGTTTATCAAATTTACATTTACCGGTGCGAGCACCTCCGTGCTTGAACTTGCGGTGTTTATGTTTTTGCAGTATGTCACCTTTAAGTCGCTCAATGAAGTGCCTGTAACGGACAGTCCGTTTCTTGCATTTCTCGGAATAGAGTATAAGGGATATTTGTATTCGTATGCGATTTCTGCTACAATCGGTTATGCGGCGGCTTATGTTATGAACAGAAAACTGACGTTTCAGGCTGACAATAATCCTGTTTTTTCAACGGTGGTTTATGTGATTATGGTAGCGGGAACGATTTTGTTCAATACATGGTTCGGCGCTTATCTCGGTACTATAATAAAAAATAACGGCTGGGATAATGCAGTTGTTGAGATGATAGTGAAGGTTATCGTTATGACCGTTCCAACTCTTTGGACTTATCCTCTTAACAGATTTGTAATACACAGAAAGCGTGAGATTAAAACTGTATGACCGAGCAATTTGTCAAAAAGCATGCAGAACTTTGGAAATTTATAAAATTCAATATTACTGTTTTAGTGACCTCTGCGATTGATATACTGTCTTATTTGGTGCTGTTGTATTTTGTGTTCAAAAGCAGTAACGGCGTTGAACTCGGCGACAATGCTCTGCTGTCGCTGCTGGGCATAAGATATAAGGGATATTTATATTCTTATCTCATATCTACCGCCTTGGGCTATATAAGCGCATATCTTATTAACCGCAGGGTTACGTTTCATTCGGATGTAAATCCGCTTTACAGTTCAGTGCTGTATATTGTGCTTGCGGTGTTTAATATACTTGTGAGTTCTTACATCGGCTCTGTTTTCGGTACATATATGTCGCTTCATAATATGTCAAACCCGATAACGGAGATTATATCAAAGTTTGTTATTATCAACATACCAACCCTTTGGACATATCCGCTCGAGAGGTATGTTATACAGATAAATAAACCGAAGAAGAAAAAAGTTATTCGCTACATAGCAAGCGACCTTGACGGTACGCTTATAAGCAGTGACAACGAAGTCTCCGAGGAAAACCTTGATGCAATAGACAGAATGCATAATGCAGGCGTGCGTTTCATTGTTTTGACGGGCAGAACTCTTTACGAGGTGCCGCTCGAACTCAGGCACAATGACAGCATAGACTATATAATCTACTCGAACGGAGTGGGCATATGGGACAGAAAAAGAGGATTGCTGAAAAATAATTTTATAGATGATGAAAAGGCGAAAAAGGTTTTTGAAATTCTGAGCGAATACGAAACTTTTACAGAAATATATTCGGGCGGCAGACCGTATGTCGACGCTTCAAAGTTTGACTTAGAGCATTTTTTGTACTATAAAATAGATAAGGGCTTTATTCCCGAAATGAACAAAAGCAGGGTGAAAATACCGAACCTGCGAAAAATAATTGATGACAGTAATGATAAGGTCGAAATGTTTGACGTCTTTTTCAGATATGAAAAAGAAAGGCAGGAATGCCTTAAACGGCTGAAAATTGATTTTGACGATTTGTTCGTTACTTCATCAATGAGCAATAACCTGGAGATTGTACGAGCCGGAAATTCAAAGGGCAATACGTTGATTGAATTTTGCAATAAAATGGGTATAGATATAAAATCCGTGACGGTGCTCGGCGACAGCAGAAATGATATTTCCGCTTTTGAAACGGACGCAAAAGGCTATGCCGTAGCGAATGCATGCGATGAACTTAAAAATTTGGCGGATAAGGTTATATGCTCCAATGACGAAAATGTGATGAGATTTATGGAGAGGGAAACAGTTTATGAGTAATGCCATACACTTTTTGAATACGGGAGCAGGTGACTGCATTATTCTTGAGAGCAATAATCATTTTGCGATGATTGACTGCGCAGAGGATACCGAATATCCCGCAGATAAGCCGCACTTAAAGGCTAAAGGATATGAAAACGAGATACTCGATTATCTCCTGAAAAACTGTGCCGATGAAAACGGTAGGGTTAATCTTGATTTTGTGCTCGGCACTCATGCTCACAGCGACCACATAGGCGGCTTTGATACGATTATTTCGGACGCACGCATTAATGTCGGCAAGGCTTATCTTAAACCGTATGACGATAAGGATACCTTTATTTACGAGCGTGTGAGATGGGATAACGATATTGTTTATTTGCAGATGAAAAACGCTCTCGAATCAAGAGGCGTTCCCATTATTGAGAGTTTTGAGAAAAAGCAGATAATGCTCGGTGAGTTCAAACTTACATTTATAAACGGCGAGCGTAAAAAACATATTTTTAAGTACGGTGAAAATGTCGACAGCGTAGGCGTGATTTTGGAGTTTAGGAATTTTAGGGCTTATTTTGCGGGCGATATGAATAATAAGGCACATGACGAGACTAGGTATGCAAAATATATAGGCAGAGTAGATTTGCTTAAAGTGGGTCACCACGGCTATCCGTATTCAACTACGGTTGGCTTTCTTAAAAAACTTATGCCGAAATATGCCGTTGTCTGCAACAGCGAAAAGAGGATTTATCCACATGTTAAGTTTAAGTTGAAAAATATTTCAAAGTCAAAAATTTATTGCACCGTCGACTCAAACGGAGTAAAGGTCGTTCTTGGCGACGGAGTAAAACTCATTGAAAATATAATGTGATATTATGAAATACAACATTAACGGAAAATTTAAGATAATGCAACTTGCGGACATACAGGAAATCCCGAATGTTTCTGTTGACACCGTTAAATTGATTGACAGAGCACTCGAGGAGGAAAAACCTGATTTGGTAGTCCTCACCGGAGACCAAATTAAAGGTTATGGTATGTCTTACGGCAAAAAGAGTGGAAATAAAAAGCAGGAAGTTTTTGATGTTCTGTCAAAAATTCTTGAGCCGGTTACAAAAAGGGAAATACCCTATGCCGTAACTTTCGGCAACCACGACAGACAGGTCGGAATATCCAACAAAGAGCAGTTTTGCGATATATATAAAAAAATCGGAAATTGTATCGGCGAGCAGGCTGAGGGTATAGACGGAGGCGGAACATTTAATATTCCCATTTATTCCTCCGACGGTACTAGGGTTGTTAATAATATTTATCTTTTTGACTCGGGTACGGATGCAAAGGGCGGCGGATATGAGCCGTTTGATACAAAGATTATTGAGTGGTATAAATCCACTCGTGACCGCCTTAAAGAGGAAAACGGCGACTATGTTCCGTCGTTGGTTTTTCAGCACATTCCGATGGACGAATACTATAATGTGCTCAAAAGAGTGCCTAAGTATACAAAGCACGCAATCAGGGCATACAGAAAGCATAAGGGCGAATATTATGTACTCGGCGATGCTTGCCTTGACGGGGGCAATTTGCTTGAACCGCCGTCGGTGCCTAACGAGAACACGGGCGAGTTTGACGCAATCAGCGAATGCGGAGATGTCAAGGCGGTGTTTGTGGGTCACGACCATAAGAACAGTTTTGTCGGCAGATATAAGAATGTTGATTTGGGTTTTACTCAGTCATGCGGTTTTAACTGCTACGGCAATCGCACCGAAAGAGGTGTTCGTGTCATAGAACTTGACGAGAACAGACCCTCAAGATACAGAACATATACGAGAACATACAGAGAATTGGTAGGAAAAAAACTCAGTCGTCCCGTGTTTGATTATATTTCTTATCTTGCGCCCGAGACCGTGGATGCGGCGATACCGCTCATTGTCCGCACGCTGGGAGTGATTGCGGCAGCGGCATTTTTGATTGCGATATTTAGGTAGATAAATTCGGTGATACAGTCGATTTTTGTATTGAAAAATCGGCTGTTTTGTGTTATATTGTGAAAAAACATTTAAGGACTGTGCTATGGACGAAAATCAAAGAGCAAAGGATGTTGAACGCAGTATAAATAAAAAATTCCATAAGACGATATGGAGCAGATTTACCGCAGGGATTAACGAATATAATATGATTGAGCCGGGCGACAAAATCGCCGTGTGCATTTCGGGCGGTAAGGACTCTATGCTTATGGCTAAGCTGTTTCAAGAACTGAAAAGGCATAACAAGTTTCCGTTTGAAGTGGTTTATCTTGTGATGGACCCGGGATATAACGAGGCAAACAGGCAAAAAATAGAGGATAACGCAAGAATGCTTAATATTCCGATAACTGTTTTTGAGTCGGATATATTTGAGTCGGTTGTGCATATAGAAAAATCGCCTTGCTATCTTTGCGCCAGAATGAGAAGGGGTCACCTCTATAATAAAGCAAAAGAACTCGGATGTAACAAAATCGCACTCGGTCACCACTATGATGATGTTATTGAAACCATACTTATGGGTATGCTGTACGGCGGACAGGTGCAAACAATGATGCCAAAACTTCACAGTACAAATTTTGAGGGTATGGAACTTATTCGTCCTATGTATCTTGTAAGAGAAGATGATATAAAGCATTGGCGTGATTATAATTCGCTTGAGTTTTTGCAATGTGCTTGCAAATTTACTGAAGCGTGCGCTCAAATGCATGACAATCCCGGTGATGTGTCTAAGCGTCTTGAGGTGAAAAATCTCATTGCTCAGCTCAAAAAGACTAATCCGCAGGTTGAGAGCAATATATTTAAGAGCGTTTCAAATGTAAATCTCAGCACGGTTATAGCGTATAAAAAGGACGGAATAAAGCACTCGTTTCTTGATTTTTATGATGAAAAATAAATAGGACTGCATACGAAAACGGACATTCTCTGTTACAGAAAATGCCCGTTTTTTATAATTTTGATTTTTATTTTACCGTTTGTTTTACACTTTTTTTGTAGATGAAAAATGCGGCGATTGCCGTTATCAGTTCTGCAATCCAAAAAGCGTGCCATACGCCGTTTGCCGAGAAAATTTTGCTGAGAATAAATGCGGTCGGAATGATTATAATTGTGTATCTCAAAAGTGAGATGATGAGCGACGGCAGACCCTTGCTCAGTCCTTCGAGAGCACCCGACGAGGTGACCGATACAGCCGATACCACAAAACCTGCGCTGATTATTCGCAGTGCATTTTTGCCTATTTCTACGGTCTCGGCGTTGGTCGAAAACATAGAAATAAGTTTGTCGGGAATTGTAAGGCAGATTACCGTGCCGATAAGCATTATTCCTGCGGTCATAATGAGGACGGTTCTGTAGATTTGCTCAACTCTTTTGTGCTCCCCTGCACCGTAGTTATAGCCGACAAGCGGTCGCATTCCCTGAACTATGCCGTTTGCGGGGAGATAAAGGAAAGTTTGTAATTTATAGTAGATGCCGAGAATAAGAATATAAACCTGTGAAAACGAGGCGAGAACGGCGTTGAGCGATGAAATTAAAACGGACGGCAGAGCCAAATTGAGTATTGCAGGGATTCCGATTGAGTAAAGTTTTCCTATCATCTTTTTGTCGAATGAAAAATAGGACGGCTTTATTTTTACGCTTATCGGGCGGAAAAAATAAACTATAAGATATACAATCAGTGAAAAGGTCTGACCGAGTCCTGTTGCAAGAGCCGCACCCGTTATGCCGAGGGCGGGACTTGAGCCTACGCCGAAAATCATAATCGGGTCGAGAATGATATTAACCAGACAGCCTCCCGCAAGGGCAAACATAGAAACTTTCATATTTCCGACAGATTGAAATATTTTTTCAAACGCCAGCCCCATAGACATTATTATGTTAAAGGCGAATACTATTTTGCAGTACCTTACACCCATTGCCTGTACTGTTTCGCTTGATGTATAGGAGGCAAGAAATTTCGGCATTATCGCAGTGCAAACCACTGTTAAAATCAGTCCGTGAATGAGACAGAGCATAAAGCCTATGCTTGCCGCCTTGTCGGCTTTTTCCTTTTCGTTTGCTCCGAGGTGAAAGGAAATGACTGCGTTGAGTCCTACGCCGAAACCGATTGCAACGGCGTTTATAAAATTTTGCACGGGATATACAAGGGACAGTGCCGTCATTGCGTCCTCGCTGATTTTTGCTACGAAGTAGCTGTCAACAATATTATAAAGAGAGTTAACGAGCATTGATATAACCATTGGCAATGACATGGATATAACCAGCGGCAGTATCGGTCGTGTTTTCATAAAAGTATAATCTTTCATATATTACCTCAAAAAAAACCACACACCCAAAAAGGCGTGTGGCGAAAAGATGATTAATCCGGAAAAATCCACTGCAATGTTTTCGTTCGGCTGATTGCCGATGGATATATTATATCAATAACTTTTATTTTGTCAATATTTATTTTGCAAGAAGCTCGGGCAAAAGAGCGGCGAGTATGCCGAGTATAACGCTGAGTAAAATATAAATTATCGCTGTCAAAACACAACCGCTTTTTATGAGATTTGCGGTTTCGAGCGAAAAGGTGGAAAAGGTGGTGAAGCCTCCGCATATTCCGACTTTGAGAAAGAGTATCAATTTTGCATCGAGGTTTTGATTTTTTGCGGCGGTAAAGGCGATTATGCCTATAATGAGTGCACCGAGTATGTTTATTATAAATGTATTTATAGGAAACGAGTCGGGATTTTTTATAGGAATGAGGCTGATTAAATATCTCAAAACAGCCCCGATAAAGCCGCCGAGCCCTACGATTACACAGTTTAGCATTGTGTGACTCTCCGTTCTTTTTGATTAATATATTATAACATAAATATTTTTCTTTTCAAGAAAAAGAACCGTTTCAAAATTTATTCGAAACGGCTCCGTTTTATTTACGGCATAAGTAGTTTGCCTGATTTCAGCATTGCCAACATTTTGAGATTTTGTGCGGGCGTGCCTCTGTAATTTGTTATGCCGTTTTTGGCGGCGATTCGCTTACAGTAGGCGTAATCCGCTCTTGCTCCGACTGCTTTGAGCGAGTCTACAATGCTGATACTTTTTCCTGTATATCGCTTAAAATATTTTTTGGCGTTTGCTGTATCGGTGTTTGTCGGCAATGCCTTTTTCGGCCTGAGAACACCTAAAAAGTTAGGATAGGTGTGCCTTATTTTCGTCATGGGTTCGTGACGTGAGCGTGGATAGTTCTGGTCGTAACTGTAAAAGTACGAAGTTGTTCCCACACCGTTTGCCACACAAACATGACCGAATCCCGATTTCGTTTTGAACACTCCGATGTCACCCTTTTTCGGTACAAAGGACGGAGTGTTTGAAATCCAGGTAAAGTTGTTTTTCAAAAATGCGCATGAGTTTCGTTTCCTGTAAAACTCGATGGCGTTTCCTATCATGACGGGACGTATGCCGAGAACATGGTAAATATAATGATTTACCAAGTCAACGCATTGAACGCCATAGACTCCGTCCCAGTCAATGCCTCTGCCGAGGTTTTTTCTTACCCATTCGTCAAATGTCATTGTTCGTCCCCTTTTCCAGATTCATAGCCGCCGCTATACCTGCCGACACGGCAGAAACAAGCAGACCGATAATTGCGGACTTGTCGCTTGCCTTGTTGCCGGTAAGGTTGATGTATACTGCGTTTACCGTTATGTATGCCAGTGCGGACTGAAGAAATGTGCGTCCTGCTCTGAGCAATGTTTCTTTTGTGATAATCATAATTCCTCCTATTTGTGTGCCTGCTCGTTAAGATATTTTTCGAGCTTTGTTTTTGCCGTGGGAACGCTGTGGTTTGCACCGAGTTGTTCTAAGCCGTCCAGTGCGGCGGAAAGGCCGTAACATATCAGACGGTTTTCTTCTTTGAGGTGGGAAATATCTTTGTCCTGTACGGCGTTTCGCTCCTGTTGAATTCGGGATTTTTCGTTAAGAGAGCAGATGTATTTTATTACTGATTTGATAATTCCGAAAAGGGTAATCAGCGCCGCCGCAACCGTTCCTGCGGTAATTATGTTTTGCGTTAAGCCTGTCACGCTTTCGCTCCTTTCAATATAAAAAGAGTGACGGCACACGGCAGCCGTTCACTCTTCGGGAGACAATTATTATATTAGAGATGTTTTTTATTTTTTGCAACGATAAGTCGGAACAGGTGTCATTTTTGCACACTCAGCGTATGCACTATATGCACAATATTCTTAATAAAAAGACAAAAAATAAATCGGGAAAAGTAATTTCTCCCGATTTATAATTGATTTTAATGTATTATTTCTTCTTAAACTTGTCAAAGAAGCCTTCCTTGCCCGTTGTGTTTGCGACATAGGATTTGTCAAACTGTTTGAGCAAACGCTTTTGCTCCTCGCTGAGTGACTTTGGAATGTCAACAACAATATGAACATAAAGGTCGCCCTTTGATATGCTGTTTAAGCGCTGAATGCCTTTGCCCTTAAGACGGAATACTTCATTAGGTTGTGTGCCCGACGGTACTGTGTATTCGACATCGCCGTCAAGGGTAGGAATACGAACCTTGACTCCGAGGCAAGCCTCTGCAACGCTTATGTGCTTTTCGTAGTGCAAATCGTAGCCGTCACGAACAAAGTCCTTGTGATTTCTTACGATAATGCCTACTCTTAAATCGCCGGCAGGTCCGCCGTTTATTCCTGCATCGCCGAGACCTCTTGCGGTAACGACCTGATTATTGTCGATACCTGCGGGAATTGTGATGTCGATTTTTGACTTTTTGCGTACCTTGCCTCTGCCGGCACATTTAGGACACGGCTTTTCTATAATCTTACCTGTTCCGTTACAGGTACTGCACGGACGGGTTGTGTTCATCTGGAAAAAGCCTTGACCCTGTCTTACCGTTACATATCCCGAGCCGCCGCAGGCTGTGCAGGTCTTAGGCGATGTGCCCTCTGCCGCACCGGTGCCGTGACACTGTGAACAGTCCTCAACCTTTGACACCTCAACCGTCTTTTTACAGCCTTTAGCCGCCTCCTCAAAGGAGATGGTAACGGTGGTCTGAATGTCTCTGCCTCGCTGCGGAGCGTTTGGATTTCTTGAACCGCCGAAGCCCGATCCTCCGCCGAAGAAACTGCTGAAAATATCGCCCAGGTCTATGTCGCCGTCAAATCCGTAAGCGCCGCCGCCGAAGCCCGATCCTCCGCCCTGACTTGCCGCATAACTCGGGTCTACGCCTGCAAAGCCGAATTGGTCGTACTTCCTGCGCTTGTCTGCGTCGGAGAGTACGGAGTAAGCCTCGTTGCATTCCTTGAATTTCTCTGCGGCTGACGGGTCATCCTTGTTTAAGTCGGGGTGGTATTTTTTGGCAGCCTGTCTGAATGCCTTTTTTATTTCGTCCTGAGTGGCGCCCTTGCTGACTCCCAGCACTTCATAATAATCTCTCTTTTGTTCTGCCATATAGAACTCCTGTAATATCATAGAACGGGCGACAGTATTTCAGTCGCCCATCTATTTTGATTTTAATTTAGATTAGTTATCGTCAACCTCTGTGTAATCTGCATCGGTGTAGCCTGCGTTGCCGCCCTGCTGAGAGCCGTCATTCGGCTGACCCTGCTGAGGACCTGCCTGTGCACCCTGAGCTGCCTGAGCTGCTTCATAGAGTTTCTGCGATACTTCATAGAACTTGTTTGTCAAATCCTCCTGAGTGGACTTGATGGCTTCCATATCTTCGCCTTTGAGTGCTTCTTTAAGAGCATTGAGTTTTGTCTCGAGTTGTGACTTGTCATCTGCTGAGAACTTGTCACCGTCTTCGGAGAGCATTTTTTCGGTCTGATAAACCATCTGGTCTGCGTTGTTACGAAGGTCTACTGCCTCTCTCTTCTTCTTATCCTCTGCGGCAAATTGTTCAGCCTCACGAACAGCCTTATCAATATCGTCCTTAGACATATTTGACGAAGCGGTGATAGAAATGTGTTGCTCCTTGCCTGTGCCGAGGTCCTTGGCGGATACATGAACGATGCCGTTTTCATCAATATCAAATGTTACCTCAATCTGCGGAACGCCTCTGCGAGCGGGAAGAATGCCGTCAAGATGGAACATACCGAGAGTTTTGTTATCTTTTGCAAATTCTCTTTCACCCTGGAGAACATGAACCTCAACGGAGGTCTGGTTATCTGCTGCGGTTGAGAAAATTTGTGATTTCTTAGTAGGAATGGTTGTGTTACGCTCGATGATTACGGTGTTTACGCCGCCCATGGTTTCAATACCGAGTGAAAGCGGAGTAACATCAAGAAGTACAAGACCGTCAACATCGTTATTAAGAACACCGCCCTGAATTGCGGCACCCATAGCAACACATTCATCGGGGTTGATGCCCTTGAAAGGCTCTTTGCCCGAGAACTTCTTAATTGCTTCCTGAACGGCAGGAATACGGGTTGAACCGCCGACAAGGAGAACCTTGTCAATTTCGTTCATTGAAAGACCGCTGTCATTGATTGCCTGACGAACAGGACCCATTGTAGCTTCAACAAGGTCTGCTGTCATTTCGTTGAACTTTGCTCTTGTAAGAGTAGCCTCAAGGTGCTTAGGACCTGTTGCATCTGCGGTGATGAACGGGAGGCTGATTTGTGCGGTTGTCATACCGGAAAGGTCAATCTTTGCCTTTTCTGCTGCTTCTTTAATTCTCTGCATAGCCATCTTATCGCCCGAAAGGTCAATACCGTTTTGAGCCTTGAAGTCTGCTACGAGCCAATCCATAATTTTCTTATCGAAGTCGTCGCCGCCGAGTTTGTTGTTACCAGCTGTTGCGAGAACTTCCTGAACGCCGTCGCCCATCTCGATGATAGATACATCGAATGTACCGCCGCCGAGGTCGTATACCATAACCTTTTGGTCATCTTCCTTATCAATACCGAAAGCAAGAGCCGCTGCGGTAGGCTCGTTGATAATTCTCTTTACATCAAGACCTGCGATTTTACCTGCGTCCTTTGTTGCCTGACGCTGTGAGTCGGTGAAGTAAGCCGGAACAGTGATAACTGCTTCCGTTACGGGTTGACCGAGATAAGCCTCTGCGTCTGCTTTAAGTTTTTGAAGAATAACGGAGGAAATCTCCTGCGGTGTGTAAGCCTTGCCGTCGATGGTTACCTTATAGTCGGAACCCATGTGACGCTTGATTGATGAAATTGTTTTGTCGGGGTTTGTGATAGCCTGACGCTTAGCGACAGCACCTACCATTCTCTCGCCGTCCTTTGTAAATGCAACTACGGACGGGGTTGTTCTTGCACCCTCTGCGTTTGTGATTACAACCGGTTCGCCGCCTTCGATAACGGCTACGCAGCTGTTTGTTGTACCTAAGTCAATACCGATAATCTTTCCCATAATATTTATCTCCTTTACAGTTATAATTAATTTTGTTTGTTATCAGTTGGCTGTTTTAACCATAGCCGGTCTGATAACTCTGTCATCTATTTTATAGCCTTTTTGGAAAACATCCGTGATAACATTTTCTTCGAGTTTTTCATCGTCGATATGCATTACCGCATGATGAAGGTTCGGGTCAAATGTATCTCCGCTTTCGCCGTAGGCTTCTACGCCGATTTTATTCAGTGTTTGCATAAGCTGGTCAACGGTCATTTGAACGCCTTTTTTAAGTGCTTCAAAATCTTCGCCCTCTTGGCTCAGCGCACGCTCCAAATTGTCGATTGTCGGAAGAAATTCTTTTACGACATTGCCTTTTGCGTTGGTGTAGGTCTGTTCCTTTTCCTTTGCGCTTCTTGCACGGTAGTTGGCATATTCCGCAGCCGTGTAGGCAAGTTGTTTTTTTATATCGGCAAGTTGGTCTTCAAGGCTCGGTTCTTTCTTTTCCTCGACCTTTACATCTTCTGCCGTTTTGGTCTCTTCCTCTTCGACGAGTTTTTCTTCTTTTTCTTTTTTACTCATAATGTACTCCTCCTTCCCTAAGAAGCTTAGAACAGGTTTTTGTTATATAATCTATTCTCGGAAGAATAGAGTCATAGTCAATTCTCAGTGAACCTATGATGCCGAGCGTTGCAAGTTGGTCATCATAGTATTTGAATTTTGATACCGACATTGTCGTGCTTTTAAGTTCGTATACGGGATTTTCGTCTCCGATAAACAATACGTTGTTTAAGTTGCTTTTTGCAAAGTTTGTGAGCATTTCATCGAGTTTTTTCTTTTCTGCCAGAAATGTCAGTATGCCGTACACTCCGTCACCGAACTCCTCTTGGGAGAGCAGTTTGTTCTGTCCTACGATTTTCAGCGTACCTCGGCTTGCTTCTCTGCACAGCGAACACAGTGAACTGAGCGCCGGAATCATATCGAACATTCTGTCTCTGAGCACCGGAGCGGTGGACTGAATGAGGTTCATATTAATCTCGTTGAGTTGAGCACCGATGAAAAATTCTCTCGTAATAATGTAAAACAGTTTTCTGAATTCATCATCTATTACGCAAGGCATTTGGATAACCGAGGATTTGATTTTGCCGCCGACGGTAAGCATTACGAGCATTGCTTTTTTGTTTCCTGCGGGGATTAAATCAACGCCTTGAAGACAATCGTACTCGTCCTTTACCGTGCTGAAATATGCACAGCAACCTGAGGCATCGCTCATTAAGTCTGCTGCATCCGACAAAAGCCTTTCGGGGTCGGAGGCGTTTACGCTGAGCACTTCGTCTGTTTTTTGCTTTTCATAAGGGGTGAGTTCTTTCGGCGTCATCAGGTTGTCTATATAATATCTGTATGATGCCTTTGTAGGAACTCTGCCGCCCGAGGTGTGTCGCTGGCACAGGTATCCGAGTTCTCCGAGAGATGCCATATCGTTTCTTATCGTTGCCGATGATATAGCATACGGCAAAAGTTGACACAGGGTTTTTGAACCCATGGGCTCGCCGGTTTGAATATAATGTTGAATTATCAGTCCTAATATGTCAGACTGTCTGTTGCCTATCATATTCAAACCTCCTTTTGCTTATTAGCACTCTCAACGCCCGAGTGCTAACTTTGTTATTATAGTATAACCAAAATTCATTTTTGTCAATAGTTTTTTTGATATTTTTTCAAAATTTTTATTTTGTTAGCAAATTATATACTTAACTGCTAATATTATGCATTAAAAACAGTAATTGCAAAAGTAAAGGGATAATGCTATTATATAAATATAAGTAAGTACATACATTTTATATATTCCGTGAGGTGATGGGTATGATTAAAATTACGCCGGATACAACATTAAAGGACGCTATGGTAAATCCCATGGCAAAGGATGTTATAGAAAAACTGTTTTTGGTTTTGCGTCTGCCTGCCGATATGATTAACAAAGGCTTTGTCGGCAAGTTAAAATTTAAGTCACTGACTGCCTTTACCGCCGGTTTACTCGATAAAAAGACGGTACAGCAAATCTGCGATATGCTTAACCTCGAAAAGGACGAAGTAATCACCGACGAGGGCGAAATGCAAAAGAAATGGTGGAAAGAAGCGATTATTTATCAGATTTATCCACGCTCTTTTTGCGACAGCAACGGTGACGGAATAGGCGACCTTAACGGTATTCGCAGTAAGCTCGATTACTTGCAGGAACTGGGCGTTAATGCGATTTGGTGCAGTCCGTTTTACGACAGCCCAAATGATGACAACGGCTATGATATTCGTGATTACAAGAAGATAATGGCGGAGTTCGGCACTATGGAAGATTTTGATAATCTTCTGTCGGAAGTTCATCAAAGAGGAATGAAGTTGATAGTTGACCTTGTTGTAAACCATACGAGCGACGAGCACTATTGGTTTAAGGAAGCACTTAAAAGCAAGGATAATCCGTATCACGATTATTATATTTGGCGTGATGCAACCGATAAAGGAATCACACCTCCGAACAACTGGCTGTCTCTGTTCAGCGGCAGTGCGTGGAATTATTATGAAAATCTTAATCAGTGGGCTCTTCATCTCTTTACAAAGAAGCAGATGGATTTGAACTGGGAAAACGAGAAAGTGCGCCAAAGCGTTTACGAGATGATGCTGTGGTGGCTCGACAAGGGCGTTGACGGTTTTAGAATGGATGTAATTAATTTCATCAGTAAGACAAAGGGTCTGCCGCAGGCTAATTCGTTTCTCGGTATGCTTACGGGCTTTAAGGGTGCGGAGTATTATTTTTACGGACCGAGACTTCACGAATTTTTGCACGAGATGAGAGAAAACACTTTCGGCAAATATGATGTTTACACTGTCGGCGAGTGCGGCGGAGCAGGCATCGAAATGGACAAAATGCTCACAGCCGATTTCAGGGGCGAACTCGATACGGTATTTAATTTTGATTTTCTTATGAATCAGGGTCATACGAGTTATGATTCATACGAGTGCGATTTATATAAGGTTATGCAGGAGTTTGAAAAGTATCAGACCGATTTTACAAATCACTGTTGGCCTACCGTGTTCTTTGAAAATCATGATAATCCCAGAGTGGTTTCAAGATGCGACAGAACGGGTGCATACCGTGATGAGATTGCAAAGATTTGTGCTTTAATAGAGATGACGCTCAGAGGCACACCGTACATATATCAGGGTCAGGAACTCGGCATGGGCAATGTGGACTGGAGCAGCATTGACGAAATTAATGATGTTCAGGCTGTAAACTACTATAAAGAACTCGTTTCTAAGGGAAAGAATAAAGATAAGGCGTTTCGCCGTGCGGCTACGGGAACGAGAGATAACTCAAGGAGTCCGTTTCAGTGGAGCGACAGCGAAAACGCAGGATTTACGACAGGTAAGCCATGGCTGAAAATCAATTCGGAATACCGCAGAGTAAATGCCGAGGACGAGGAGAGAAGAAGTGACAGCGTACTGAATTTCTTTAAGAAAGCAATCGCATTCAGAAAAAATCACGAGGCTTTTGTTTACGGAAAATTTGTACCTGTTCCTAATGTCAAAAAACCTGTTTACTGTTTTTACAGAGAATACGGCGACGAAAAATATTATGTTGAGCTCAATCTGAGTAAGTCCGTTCAGCCCCGACCGGTTGAAACAACGGGATACAGTTTGATTTTGTCTACCAACGATAACACGCTTGATGAACTCAAACCGTTTGAGGGCAGAGTTTATCGCATAAAATAAAACAAATCGAATCGGGCAAACAGAATACGCTGTGCAAAACGGCAAGGCGGCGATTTGGTGCGGTTTGACCCTTGACTTTTAATATAAATGTTACATTGTGTTTCTTGACAAGGCAGTTATATATTTGATATGATAAAAGGCAGTCAACACGGCAGTACGGATTTTGCCGTGTGTAAAACGGAGTGATATTAATGAGAGAACTTGATAATTTATGTATGCGTTGCTTTAAGGAACTTAAGGGTGGAAATATATGTTCTGAATGCGGCTGTGACAATGATGTGCCTAATGATACTATGTATCTTCCTGCAAAGACCGTGATTAAGGGTCAGTATGTTATAGGCGAGGTTAAGGAGCATCAAAGCGACTCCGTAACATATTACGGCTATGACGGACAGCTTGACAGACCGATTTTTATCAGGGAGTTTTATCCGAAGGGACTTGCAAGCAGACTCGAGGGAGCAAAGGAACTTCATATCCGCCAAAAGTTTATTCCCGATTTTGACAAGTACAAAAAGGATTTTTATAACCTTTGGACAACTATGGAAAAACTTCACTCGCTTTCCGCCTGCGTACCTGTTTATGATGTTTTTGAGGAAAACGATACGGCTTATGCGATTATTGAACAGAACGACTCTATAACTCTTAGGGAATATCTCATCAGAAATGAAAACGGATATATTCTTTGGGACAGCGCAAGGCTTATGTTTATGCCTGTGCTTACCACCATCGAGGCTCTTCATTCAAACGGTATTATTCACGGCTCTATTACTCCCGATAATCTTCTTCTTTGCAGAGACGGTAAGGTAAGGCTTGCTCCGTTTGTTATTTCGGCAGCCGCCGATTCTTCCGGCATTCTTGAATTTACCGAGGCTGAGGGATATACTGCGCTTGAACAGTATAAAAATAATCATAAAATTTGCCCCGCTACTGATATTTACAGTTTTTCGGCTTGCATTTATCGTGCTTTGGTCGGCTCAAATCCGCCGAGTGCAATATCCAGAGAGGCTAATGACAAGCTGATGATACCAAATTCCATAGCGGAGAATATCCCTATGCATGTAATCAGAGCGCTTGTAAACGGACTTCAGATTTATCCCGAAAAAAGAGCAAAAGATATTGAATCATTCAGAGAAATGCTTAATGCCGCACCCGCAGTTAAGGCAAAGGCGGCTGTTCACGAGGACGTGTATCAACAGGGCGCAAAGGGCGGTTATCCCGAATATAACGCAAAGGACAAATCGGGCGGCGAAAAAAAGCGTAATAATATAGTTATCATCCTTATCGTGCTTATAATTATTGCAATCGGTGCTTCGATTTATGTGGTTAAATTCTCGGGTCTTTTGGACAACAAGGAGACCACTACTGCGGCACAGGTGCAGACCTTTGAGGTGCCGAACTTTATCTCAAACGGTTATACTCAGCAGGATATTCAAAATCAGGCCGCTTGGAACGATCAGTTTAAGTTTACATTTCAGGGTGAGTATTCGACAGATGCAGAAGAGGGAACTATCTTTAAGCAGAGCATTCAGCCGGGAGAGGTTGTAAATCAAGGTACGGAGATTGTGCTTACGGTGTCTAAGGGCATACAGACCGAGAAAGTGCCTAATGTCGGTTCGCTTCCTCTTGATGAGGCTAAAAAACAACTTGAGGCTCTCGGATTTAAGGTAAGGACTGTTGAGATTTATAATGATGGCAGCCATACTAAGGATACCGTAAAGTCCGTGTCGGGAAGCGCTCCCGAGGCAGGCAGTGTTGCGGCTGTCGGCGAAGAGATTATTCTTCAGGTTTACGGAGAACCGCAGACTACAACCGAAGCAACGACAGAATGATTTATAACTGTTAATAAAGTCTCTTAATAACGGCAACCGTAAAGTTATAAATACTCAAATTTAATACCGAAAAAAGGGCAATGCAGGCGTTGATTTTGCATTGCCTTTTTTGATGCGAAATCATAAAAATTTGACAAAAGCGAAAAAATCTGCTATAACATATAAGGTTACAAAAAAGTTACAAAAATTACAAACAAGTAATTTTTATTGTAAAGGAGATTATATTATCAGCAGTTTTATTACAAAAGCGGTGTCGGTATTGCTCGGCGTTATGTTCATTTTTGGCAGTGCAATAACCGTAAATGCAGAGGAAGCCGCCGTTAATTCCGACGAGAAGTTTTCGTCGGCGGACGCTTCTTTGGATGAATACAGAATTGTAAAAACCATCGCTCCCGAAAAGGTTCAGACGCTTAAGGTTGAAGTGAGCGATATAGGAGAAAGAAGTGCCGTTATATCCTGGCAGAGTGCAGAAGATTGCTCAAGTTATGTAATATACAGATATGACGACGACGGTCAGAGGGCAGAGGCTTGTGCCGTGACAAATGAAACAAAGGTTGAATTAAAAAATCTTCAGCCCGACACCGAGCAGAAGTTTGTTATAGCTTCGGGCTTTTCGGACAAGGCACTCGGTAATGTCAGCTTTAAGACAGAAGAGGAGACTCCGTATCTCACTTTGTCCGATGTGACTTCAAGCACAGTTGAGATAAAGGCGCAGAATATTCAAAGCGGTTCAAGCGTAGTGCTTTTAAGAGGTACGAGCGAGAGTGATATGAAAAAAATCACCGATATAAACGGCGATACCTATACCGACAAAAATTTGGATAACGCCACGGAATATTATTATTCTCTGGAGGTTATAACTCCGAGCGGAAACGTTAAAAAAAGCAACACCGAATCGGTAAAGACGCTCCTTTCCATGGGCTTGCCGTCGGTTTCGGGCAGTACAAAAACTTATGCTCACTATACGGCGGTTACGGCTAAAAGTTCGCCGCAGTATAAGCTCCTCAATTCATCGGAGTGTTACACCGACAGCGAGACGGGAATAAGAATGATAGGCGACTGCTACTGCGTTGCTCTCGGCTCGTATTACGGCTCGACCATAGGAACAAAGTATCGCATAACTTTCTCGACCGGAAAGAGCATTAAGGTTATCCTTTGTGACCAGAAGTCAGACCGTCACACCGATTCGAATCATCAGTATGCAGTAAAAAACGAGGATATTATAGAGTTCTATGTTCAAAAGAGCAAAATCCCGTCCGGCGTAAGAGGTAACTACGGAAATCTCGAGCAGTTCGGCGGAAATGTGGTTTCGATAGAAAAGTATGTATAATTGACCGTGATTCATTCTATATATTAATGAGGTGAAAATATGTTTGAAGAAATTAAATTCAGCGATGTAAAGGAAAATGTTGTCGATCTTATTTCAAGGCAGTGGGCTTTGGTAACGGCAGGCGACAAAGACGCATATAACACTATGACTGTTTCTTGGGGCGCAGTGGGAGAACTTTGGGGTATGGATATGGCTACCGTTTATATCAGACCTCAGCGTTATACCGAACAGTTTTTGGACAGTAACGATTACTTTACCGTAAGTTTTTATCCGGATGAACTAAAACAGCAGATTCATTCCGTTTGCGGCTCAAAGTCGGGCAGAGATACAAATAAGGCAAAGGAAGCGAAAATTACTCCGGTGTTCGACGAGGCCGCTCCTTATTTTGAGGAGGCAAAACTTGTTCTTGTTTGTAAGAAAACGGCTAAGGGCAAATTCGCTCCCGACCAGTTTATCGATAAAGAAAAAACCGAAAAATGGTATGACGGAGATTACCATAATATTTATTACGGAGCAATTGAAAAAGTGCTTATCAAGAAATAAAATTAGTTGTTGATTTTATTTATTTTATATAGTATAATAATTTTCTAAGAGGTGCTTTTACACCTTCTGCGTAGCGTATGGGCCCTGTGCGACGGGATGCTACGAACCTTGTCAGGCGGGGAACCGAGCAGCAATAAGTGGATTATTCTGTGTGCCTCAGACAAGTCTGTACGCTGCGTAGAGGGTGTAGGAGCGTTTATTAATTTAGGAGGTATATTATGTATCAGGTTTTATACAGAAAATACAGACCGAAGGTCTTTTCCGATGTTTACGGTCAGGACCATGTTACCTCCACTCTTAAAAATGAGATTAAAAACGGCAGAATTTCGCATGCTTATTTGTTTACCGGCTCAAGGGGAACGGGTAAAACCACCTGTGCAAAAATTTTGGCGAAAGCGGTAAACTGCGAGCATAATATCGACGGCGAACCTTGCAATGAATGCGAGGTCTGTAAAGGTCTTGATAACGGTTCTATTTATGATGTTGTCGAGATTGATGCTGCATCGAATAACGGTGTTGATAATATTCGTGAGCTTAGGGACGATACGAACTATGCCCCCACGAGAGGCAAGTACAGAGTGTATATCATCGACGAGGTGCATATGCTCTCCACGGGTGCGTTTAATGCGCTTCTTAAAACCCTCGAAGAGCCTCCCGCTCATGTAATATTTATTCTTGCCACCACAGAGGTGCACAAACTTCCGGCTACTATTTTGTCCAGATGTCAGCGTTTTGATTTTAAGCGTATTCAGCCCGAGACCATGGCAAAGAGACTTAATCAGGTTGCCGAGGCGGAGGGCATAACCCTTGAAAGCGATGCCGCACTTCTCATTGCGAGAATTGCAGACGGCGCATTGCGTGACGGTCTTTCTATTTTGGACCAGTGTGCAGGCAGGGGCAAAACGGTTGACACACGTCTTGTGTCCGAAGTCGCAGGTTTGGCGGGCAAAGAGGCTATATATAAACTGTCGTCCTGTATTTCGTCAAAGGACAGCAGTACGGCTATGTCTGTTATCAGCGAACTTTATCAAAACAGTTATGATATGGAACGCCTTTGCGTTGAGATGATTAATCATTTTCGCAATTTTCTTGTTGCAAAAACGGTAAGAAAAAGCAGAGAACTTATAATTTGTACCGATGACGAGTATAATACGATTATTGAGGCTTCAAAGAAATTTACCGTTGAGGGCGTTATGTATGCACTCGATTTATTCCAAAATACGCTGGTTGCCATAAAGGGCGGAGCGTCGGCGAGAATCGAGACGGAGATGGCTTTTGTAAAGTTGTGCGAGCCTAAACTTGATGAAAATATGTCGTCTGTTTTGGACAGACTTTCTAAGATGGAAAACGCACTCAGAGGCGGTACGGTTGTTTTTGAGGCACAGAGTATGCCAAAGCCCGAACCGACTGCGCCTCAGCCAAAAATTAAGGAGGCTGAATCGGAGCCTGCCGCTGCCGAAAGAGCAGAGGAAGTACCGTCGGCAGAACCTACCGAGGCACCGCCGATACCGATTGATGAGCCGAAGCCTGTTCAGACTCAACAGCAGCAGACAGCATCACCTGTCAATTCGACAGAAACGGTTGAATTTGCTGAATGGGGCGAATTTATTGATGTGCTGCATACTGCGAATCCTCCGTTGTTCGGCGTGTTGAGCGGTTCAAAAGGATATGTTCGCGGCGATTTCTTTTTGATTGACAGTCCTAATCCGATGCTTAGAGATTTTATTAAAGCGTCTACTCATTCAAAATCAATTAAAAAGGCACTTTATGACGTTACGGGCAGGCAATTCAAACTCGGGCTCTTTAAGCGTTCAGGCGATAACGGGGCGGTTAAAAAGAGAGACCCGCTTGAGGATTTAATCAGTCAGGCGTCGAGCTCGGTTAATATTGAGATAAAATAAAGGAGAACATATATGAAAGCAAGATTACCAAAGGGAATGGGCGGCGGTCCGCAGAATATGCAGGCTATGCTTAAACAGGCTCAAAAAATGCAGGAGGACATTGAGGCTAAGAAAAATGAACTCGAGGCTAAGGAATATGTTGTTACCTCCGGCGGAGGAATGGTAGAGATTACCATGACCGGTAAGCACGAGGTTAAGGCTATCGGTATCAATCCCGAGGTTGTAGACCCCGAAGATGTGGAAATGCTTGAGGATATGCTTGTTGCTGCTCTTAATGAGGCAACCCGTCAGATTGACGAGGAGGCTGAAAGAGAACTTGACAGCGTGACAGGCGGTCTTAATATCCCCGGACTTTAAGGAGCAACTGACAGTATGGCATATAATTTGGCACCGCTTCAAAATTTAATAGATAAGTTTGAGCGTATGCAGGGAATCGGGCATAAAACCGCTCAGCGTATGGCGTTTTATGTTCTGGGTTTGTCCGATGCCGACGCTCGCAGTTTTGCGCAGGCGATTATAGACGCACATACTAAGATTAAGCAGTGTAAGATTTGCTGTGACCTTGCGGATGATGATTTGTGCCCTATCTGTAAGTCGGATAATAGAGATAAAAGTGTGATTTGCGTGGTTGAGGACCCGAGAGACGTTGCCGCCATTGAGCGAACCCACGAGTACAACGGTACTTATCATGTGCTCCACGGAGCAATTTCGCCGATGGATAATATCGGACCCGACCAGATAAGAATTAAAGAACTGCTTGCAAGGCTCGGCGACGGAACGGTTGACGAGGTGATTATGGCGACAAATCCGACCGTTGAGGGCGAGGCGACCGCTATGTATATTTCCCGACTTCTTAAACCTATGGGCATTACCGTGAGCAGGCTTGCCTACGGAGTTCCTGTCGGCGCAGATTTGGAATATGCGGATGAGGTTACTCTCTCCCGTGCCATCGAGGGCAGAAGCCTTATTTGATTTTTGAATTATGACCGAAAGGAGTGATAGACTTGAGCGAAAATATCATACAGATTGCAAATAACAAAAAAGCCTATCACGACTATTTTGTTATTGAAAAATACGAGGCGGGGCTTGAACTTTTCGGAACGGAGATTAAATCAATTCGTGCCGGTAGGGTTAATCTTAAAGACAGTTTTTGCTCGGTTGATGACGGCGAGATGTATGTTATAGGTATGCATATTTCGCCTTATGAGATGGGAAACAGATTTAACCGTGACCCTATGCGAAAGAAAAAATTGCTTTTGCATAAAAGGGAAATTATGAAACTTTTCGGCGAGAGTCAGCAGCAGGGTCTGTCGATAATTCCGCTGTCGCTTTATATTAAAAATGGCAGAGCAAAACTTGAAATCGGACTTTGTAAAGGTAAAAAACTTTACGATAAGCGTGCGGTTCAGGCAAAAAAGGACTCCGACCGTGCTATTGAGCGTGCAATGAAGGGCAATTATTGATGAAACTTACCTGCGTTCAGTGCGGCAAAAAGTTTGAACTTACGGACGGCGAGATTGATTTTTATCGTTCTAAGGGGCTGGATTTGCCGAAAAGGTGCAAGGATTGCAGAAACAAAAACAGCAAAAAATATGTTGTGACGCAAAAAGAGAAAAGACCGAGCAGCCTTGTTGCGGCGGCATTGCTTTTTTCGTTTGCCGTTGTCGGCGTGATTTTGGGCGTTTATGAGTACGGAGCGATTTCTTATTTTTGTGCGATTGCTTTATTCTTTTTATCGTTGCTTTTTTACTTAAGAAGAATTAAAACCGTACAATATGATTTATCTTTCGGCGATAAATATACTTATAAATTTTATGATGCGAATACATTTCTTGAGCATTATAAAAAGCACGGCAGTGATGTCGGGTGCAGAAGTATTGAGGATTATCTCAAAGCGGCAAACAGGGTAATTTGTGATAAAAATTCGTTGCATAAGACCTTGCCTGACGGAGATAAAATATATTATAATAAGAAAAACGGCGATTATGTCGTTGTGTCACATTCGGGCTATATTCGTACCTATTACAAAACGAGATACAGCCATTTCTTGAACCAATGAGCCGTAATGCGGCTTTATATATGGGGATGAAAGGATTTCGACAGGGTTGGCGAGCCTTGATCAGCGAGTAGCGGAGTTGCACCGCTTAAAAAGTAACAACTTAAAAATTAACTGACAATAATAAATCAGTAGCTCTTGCTGCGTAATTAGCAGCTTGCGTTCTGCCGAAGAGTGCCACGGCTTCGGACAGGGCGTCGACTTAGTGGCGAACATGAACAGGAGAGTGTCTCGGCTCTTGTCAGGTATCAGAGAATACCGTAGCGCATAGGCTGACTGCCGCCGATGCGTGAGGGGATAACTTAAAAGACAGCCTACACTCGTAGAGCCCTCGGTAAACTGATTTTGGACGCGGTTTCGATTACCGCCATCTCCACCAACAAAGCAATCACGAAAGTGGTTGCTTTTTTTAATCAGCGGTAATCGAAACCGCATATAATCAAAATTTTTGCAACGCAAAATATTTTGGCATAAAATCACGAAACAATCGCACGGCAAAGCACACGAAGGGTGCATTGCGTAGTGCGGTTACCGCCATCTCCACCAACAAAGCAATCACGAAAGTGGTTGCTTTTTTTATAAGCGGTAATCGAAACCACATATAATCAAAATTTTTGCAACGCAAAATATTTTGGCATAAAATCACGAAACAATCGCACGGCAAAGCACACGAAGGGTGCATTGCGTAGTGCGGTTACCGCCATCTCCACCAAAAAGCAATCACGAAAGTGGTTGCTTTTTTATCAGCGGTAATCGAAACCGCATATAATCAAAATTTTTGCAATGCAAAATATTTTGGCATAAAATCACGAAACAATCGCATAGCGAAGCACACGAAGGGTGCATTGCGTAGTGCGGTTACCGCCATCTCCACCAAACGTGTATTGGACGAACACCTACTTCTTTAGTGGCGGCTTTGCCGTCAAGGTGATGCTCTGATACGAAACAGAAAACCGCCATCTTAGATTAAATTCTAAGGTGGCGGTTTTGTTATGTTAATTTATAGTTAATTCATATTTTCCTGAAAGCAAATTCGGAAGACATTCCAATCCGTTTACAAGTGCAGAGGTCTGAGGACGGGCATGAGGTTCAATATAGCCGGCAACGACATCAATACCTCGCTTTTTTTGCCGAATGTGCGGCTTTCAGCATTGCATAGGTTTTACCTACACCTGCGGCATATTCAAAAAATATCTTCAAATGTCTGCGATTAAGAGTTTGCTCTTCCTTTTCAATTTGCTTTAAAATCTGCTCCGGGCTTTGCCTTGTTTCGTCCATAAAAACACATCTTGATTAAAAGAATTTTTTCTTTTTGAAGTAGATGATTTCTCCAATTGCGATAACAAGAGAAACAATAATCACCGACAGATAACCGTACCGCCATTTAAGCTCAGGCATATAGGCAAAGTTCATTCCATACCATCCCGTGAGTAAAGTAAGCGGCAGGAAAAAGGTGGTGACGATTGTGAGAATCCCCATAATCTTATTTTGCCGTGCATCCTGCTTTGACTGATAAAGCTCACGAAGCTGAAGCATATTTTCACGAAGCAACTGAACATGATTTTGTAATCTCTCGGCACGGTGGGTAAATTTTTCCCAGTCCCCGGTATCGTCTGCAAATAAAGAACACGCGCGGGATTGAAACAACTCTCCGATATCTGTCAGTTGTTCATAGTAAGCATTTAATTCGGACAGCTTTTGCCTGTGTTTTGTAAGCAACGGGAAAAAGTCTGCCGAACCGCCGGAGCCGATATTTTCTTCCAATTTTTCTGTTTCTGACTCGATGTGAGAAAGATAGAGAACATCATCCTCTATCATTTGCTCCATAAACTGCAAAAGAAGATGAGCCGGACTGTTCAGCTCCTGAAACATACTTATCCGTTTGTCTACCCATAATTTCAAATCGCCTACATCTTCCACAAATAAGAGCGACTGTCCCGTCAAATAAAAGCTGAAGGAAAGCTGCGGTGAACGCTGTTCGCTTTTTTGAGGCAGGCGTAATGTTCCGATGATGCAGTTTTTGAAAATCTCTGCCTTACAATAACGAATTGATCCGAGGCAGTGAAGAAGTTCTTTATAATACGGAAGCTGTTCTTTACATTCGTGAAATTCCGCCGTGCTCATAACCGTGAAAAACGCTTTTTTATCGTTGCAGTTCTGAGCGGCTTGGAGACTCCCGTCTTGTGAATCAATAAAGTATTGCATAATAGCGTCTCCTTTCCGTTCATTATTATATCACAATATGAAAGTATTTTCTACCATACATATTCCGCATTGATCGCCGCTTGATTTGACAAAAGCAAATCTGAAAAGCTATTGACAAGGGCATTGCTTGAAGCCTTTGAGCATCGACAATATCCCGCTTGATGATATTGAGGAAGCTTTTGAGGATGAAAATACCGAAACGGAGGGGTGCTCATCCTTGATGACACCCGCTCCACCAAGAAAGCAATCACGAAAGTGGTTGCTTTTTTTATCAGCGGTAATCGAAACCGCATATAATCAAAATTTTTGCAACGCAAAATATTTTGGCATAAAATCACGAAACAATCGCACGGCAAAGCACACGAAGGGTGCATTGCGTAGTGCGGTTACCGCCTTCTCCACCAAAAAAAGACACCGTGCAGGTGTCTTTTCATTTTACCATAAATCCTTTTAAGTAACGGTTCCTAAGTTAATGTGATTTCACATCAACACAGAGGAACCGTCCCCTTGTGTTATAGATTATCCTTTATATAGTTTAACATTTTGTTAAATGCTTCGTATAAATTACTGTCGTCAATATTGTGAAGATGATCTATTTGCTTATTTATAATTTTAGGAAATCCGAAATCATCATAAACAATATCTACTACGCATAAAAAATCTTCTATTCTATTTCTATTATCATATAAATAACTCAAAACTAAATACAACAATTTATTTTTAGCGTTTTCTATAGTATCGTTAGCACTATCAGCTAAAATCTGAATGTGCTTAAGAGTCATATTATCAATTATATTGTCATTTTCACAAATTAAATAGATAAGTGATTGGTTTGATTCGTAGAGTAATTGCTCAGAAGCAAAATCAATAACAACTTTTTTATCAAAATATTTCATTTCTACACCTAATGAAATAATCTTCCAATTTAAGCACAGCTTATTTTTCGCATAATCATACGGAAGAACAATTGATAATGAATTAAAAGGATTGTTACTGTTCATAACCAGATTGTCAATATCTGAAGATGATAAAAAATCAATTTGGTCTTCCATTGATACTGCCTCCTACCTTAAATAACTGATGGCAAACTCTTCCGAACTCATCAATGATATATTCAAATACCCCTCTTTTACCATTTAGAGTTCCTCTCACTTGCAACAGTATTCTATTACCATTGTTAATGAAATATATTTTTCCTTTAGAAAGTTGTGATATGGTTAACCAACTGGCGGCACGATGATATGTATCTGCTTTTAATGCAGAGCCAACCCTCTTTGCTGACACTTTATTTCACAACTTTTAATATCATTATAGTTTAACATAATTATAATATATTTTAGAATTAAAAGCAAATAAAGATTTTACAGGATAATGTCTGTATATTTGCAAATAATCATCACATAATACAACGCCCTTAAAAGAAGCCTTATATTTTAACCGCCAAAATACACCAAAACAGACTTTTATTTCAACTTCAAAGATAACGCTAAAAGCCTGACATTATAAGAACTTAATACTGCTTGGATTATTTATTTTTTTGCAAAGAAAAAAGAACTCAAAATTAATTTGAGTTCCTAAAAAATGGTCGAGGTGACAGGACTTGAACCTGCGGCATCCTGCTCCCAAAGCAGGCACTCTAGCCAAACTGAGTTACACCTCGATATATGTAAAACTCCCGTGGGAGTGTTACCGATATTTCTTTTACGCATTTACCAATACTTGAAAATTATATAACAAAGTACCGAGTTTGTCAAGGACTTTTTCAACTTTTAAGATTAAATCGGGGTTATTCTTATTGTGCGTATGAGGTATATGTAAGAAGTCTTGAAATTTTATTTGAGGTGATATATTATAAAAGAGACAAAATAAGTTTTGGGAGGGATTAAACTATATGCAATGGGAATTTAATTTGCCCGTTAAGTTGGTCTTTGGTTCGGGCAAAAGAAACGATTTGGCAAAATACATTGATGAAATAGGCGGCAGCAGGGGAGTCCTTGTGTGCGGAAACAGTTTTTGCAAAAACGGCGTTGCCAATGAATTTTTAAGGCTCGGCGGCGGAAAAATAGTGGAGATATTTTCTGACATTCGCCCCAATCCTACGACGGATAATGTAAATGACTGCGTAAGGCTTATGAGGGAGGTCGATGCGGATTTTGCGGTGGCTTTGGGCGGAGGTTCGCCTATGGATTGCTGCAAGGCGGCGTGTGCAATTGTAAGAGGTGACGATAACATCGAGCCGTATCACAGTTCGCTCAAGCCGATTTCGGCAAAAGAGGCAATACCCATGATAGCCGTTACGACTACTTCGGGCACCGCCAGTGAGGTTACAAATATTTCGGTTTTGACGGATATTAATAAAAACTTGAAGCAACCGATGAACGATCCTGCAATGTATCCGAAAATTGCGGTAATCGACCCTGAACTTACTCTGACGGTACCGCCGCAGGTTACGGCGTCTACGGGACTTGATGTACTTTCACATGCGATTGAAAGTTATTGGTCAACGCTTAACCAGCCGATATGTTCGGCTTGTTCGATATATGCGGCAAGGCTTGTTTTTGAATGGCTTGAAAAAGCATATACAGAACCCGAAAATCTTACAGCTAGAGAAAAGATGGCGGAGGCTTCCATTGTTGCAGGTGTTGCTTTCAGCCATCCGAGAACAACAGGCTCGCATGCATGCTCATTTCCGCTGACTAACATTTACGGTATTCCGCACGGCGAGGCGTGTGCGTTTACGCTCGACTACTTTGTTAAATTTAACGCAAAGCACGCCGACGGTGACGGCAGGCTTGACGCTCTTGCAAAGGACTGCGGTTTTGACAGCGCTTATGAAATGGCGGATGAAATTTCTGCAATGAAAAAGCGAATGGGAATGAGAAGCAGGTTGTCGGAAATCGGCTGTACTTCCGATGAGCAAATCGCAGAATTGACAAAAAAGAGTATGTCTATGCTGATGAAACGAAACCCGATTGAGTTGAGCGAAAGCGATATAGGCGAAATGTATAATAAACTCAAATAATCTTTGTGCAAAAGCACGAACACATTTTAACAAATGATGTATTCGTGCTTAATTTTCATAAAATAAGTTGCTTTTTTGTTGAATTTGACAGTGCCAAATGGTATAATTAAGGATGGTATTAATGGCGTTATTTTACGCTTGTTACGGTACTATATATTTACGGAGGTAAATTAAAATGGCAAGAAAAAAGAAAACCATGGATGGTAACAGTGCTGCCGCTCATGTAAGTTATGCATTTACTGAGGTTGCAGCCATCTATCCTATCACCCCATCTTCACCTATGGCTGAAGAAACAGACGCCATGGCTGCAAAAGGCGTTAAAAACCTTTTTGGTCAGACTGTCAAGGTCGCAGAGCTTGAATCGGAAGCAGGCGCAGCAGGTGCGGTTCACGGCTCACTTTCGGCAGGTGCATTAACTACAACATACACTGCCTCTCAGGGACTTCTTCTTATGATTCCCAATATGTACAAGATTGCAGGCGAGCTTATTCCAAGTGTTATTCATGTATCTGCTCGTTGTGTATCTACTCATGCGCTTAACATTTTCGGCGACCATTCGGATGTTATGGCTTGCCGTCAAACGGGCTATGCTATGCTTTGCTCTGCTAATGTTCAGGAGGTTATGGACCTCGGTGCTGTTGCTCACCTTGCAACTCTCAAATCAAGAGTTCCCTTCCTTCATTTCTTTGACGGTTTTCGTACTTCTCATGAGGTACAGAAGATTGAGACTTGGGATTATGAGGATCTCAGAGATATGCTCGATATGCAGGATGTCGCTGATTTCAGAGCGAGAGCGCTTAATCCCGAACACCCTGTTCTTCGTGGCTCGGCAGAAAATTCAGATATTTTCTTCCAGCACAGAGAGGCTTGTAATAAATATTATGCCGATGCAGTTTCTGCCACAGAGGCATATATGAACAAGGTAAACGAAAAAATCGGTACAAATTATCAGCTCTTTAATTATTATGGTGCAGAGGACGCAGACCGTGTTATTATCGCTATGGGTTCTGTTTGTGACACAATTAAGGAGACGGTTGATTTTCTTAATGCAAGAGGCGAAAAGGTTGGTATGGTAAGTGTACACCTTTACAGACCTTTCTCTGCTAAGCACCTTGTAAAAGTTATTCCTAAAACAGTAAAGCACATTTCGGTTATCGACAGAACTAAGGAGCCGGGCGCACTCGGTGAGCCGCTTTATCTTGATGTTGTTGCCGCTCTCAAGGGTACAGAACTTGATTCTGTTCCTGTTTACGGCGGTCGTTACGGTCTTGGTTCAAAGGATACACTTCCCGCTCATGTTATTGCAGTATTTGCTAATATGAACGCACCTGAACCTAAAAAGACATTCGTTCTTTCTATCAATGATGACGTTACAGATCTTTCGCTTCCTATCACGGAAACTCCCGATACAACTCCAAAGGGTACAACCTCTTGTAAGTTCTGGGGTCTTGGCTCGGACGGTACAGTAGGTGCAAATAAGGACTCTATTAAGATTATCGGCGACCATACAGATATGTACGCTCAGGGATACTTCTTCTACGACAGTAAGAAGTCGGGCGGTATTACGGTATCGCACCTTCGTTTCGGTTCATCTCCGATTACATCGACATACCTTATTAATAAGGCTAATTTTGTTGCTTGTCATAATCCGTCTTATGTTACAAAGTACGATATGGTTCAGGACCTTGTTCCGGGCGGAACATTCCTGCTTAACTGCATTTGGTCTCCCGAGGAACTTGACAGCCAGTTGCCTGCTTCCATGAAGAGATATATCGCAGAGAACGATATTAAACTTTATATCATTAACGGTATTAAGATTGCCGAGGAGGTTGGACTTCCGGGCAGAGCATCGACAATTCTTCAGTCCGCATTCTTTACCATCAGCGGAATTCTTCCTGTTGAGGACGCAATCAAGTATATGAAAGAAAAGGTTGTTGCCAAGTTCTCAAAGAAGGGCGACGCAGTAGTAAACGCTAACTGTAACGGTATCGACAGAGGTTCTAAGGAAGTTATTAAGATTGATGTTCCTGCTTCTTGGAAGGACGCTGTTGACGAAAAGGCTGAACTTAATATCAATACAAACAGACCGGAAATGAAGAAGTTTGTTAAGAATATTCTTGATCCCGTAGACAGACTTCACGGTGACGATCTTCCTGTTTCGGCATTTGTTGACAGTGCAGACGGTGTATATCCTCAGGGCTCTGCCGCATTTGAGAAGAGAGGAATTGCCATCTCTGTTCCTGAGTGGGATGCAACAAAGTGTGCACAGTGTAATCTTTGCTCTATGGTTTGTCCTCACGCTGTAATCAGACCTATTGTTATGAACGCAGAAGAGGCTGCCGCCGCACCTGAGGGAACAACAATGATTAAGCATAAGAGAACAGATTATCAGTATGCGCTTATCGTTTCTGTTCTTGACTGCACAGGTTGCGGTTCTTGTGCAAATGTTTGTCCTACAAAGTCGCTTACAATGAAGCCTATCGCTTCTCAACTTGATGTTCAAAAGTCGTTTGACGCACTTGTAAATACTCCTGCTAAACCTGAAGTTCTTACACCTAATACAATCGGTGTTCAGTTCAGAAAGCCTTATCTTGAGTTCTCGGGCGCTTGTGCAGGATGCGGCGAAACACCTTACGCTAAACTTGCCACACAACTTTACGGCGATAAGATGTATATCGCTAACGCAACAGGTTGTTCGTCAATTTGGGGCGGTTCCGCTCCGTCAACTCCTTACACTGTTGACGAAAACGGTCACGGTCCTGCATGGTCAAACTCACTCTTTGAGGATAACGCAGAGTTTGGTTACGGTATGTACCTTGCTCAAAAGCAAATAAGAGAGAGACTTGCCGCAGACGCAGAGGTTCTTTCTAAGGCAGGTATTAAAGAGGCAGATGCTTGGCTTGCTACATTTAATGACGCTGCCGTAAATGATGTTGACGCAAATGCTCTTATTAAGGCTATTGAGAATGCTTCGCTTGACGGTGAGGCTGCAAGCGCCGCAGAGGATTTCCTTAAGGACAAGGATTATGCGGCTAAGAAATATCAGTTCATCTTCGGCGGTGACGGTTGGGCATACGATATCGGCTTCGGCGGACTTGACCATGTAATTGCATCGCACGAAAATGTAAACATTGTAGTGTTCGATACAGAGGTTTACTCAAATACCGGCGGACAGGCATCTAAGTCTACTCCTACCGGTGCAGTTGCTAAATTTGCTGCTTCCGGTAAGGTTGTTAAGAAAAAGGATTTGGCTCAAATCGCTATGTCCTACGGTTATGTATATGTTGCACAGGTTGCTATGGGCGCTAATGCAAATCAGTGCTTAAAGGCATTCCAGGAGGCTGCCGCATATGACGGACCGTCACTTGTTATCTGTTACGCTCCTTGTATCAACCATGGTATCAAGATGCCGTTCAACCAGGCAGAACAGAAGAAGGCTGTTGCGGCAGGATATTGGAATCTTTTCCGTTATAATCCGGCTCTTATCGCAGAAGGCAAGAATCCGTTCAGCCTTGATTCAAAGGCTCCTTCGGCTGACTATGTTGAGTTCATCGAGGGTGAAACAAGATATTCTGCTCTCAAGCGTTCATTCCCGGGCAAGGCTGAAAAGCTCTTTGCTATCGCAGCGGAAAATTCGATTGAGAAGTACAATAAACTTGCTAAACTTGTTGATTTCTATTCACCTGAGAAGTAATTAATATTTGCTTCAAACCCTCTTGGCGTTTTTTCGCTGAGAGGGTGTTTTTTATCGCAGTGGGATTTCTGAATAAATTGGTGTTTTTTCTTATTGTGAGCAAAAAACGAAAAACGCCCAAAAGTGCTGTAAACATCGAGTTTACGGCACTTTTATTATTTTGCAGTAAAATTTTTATGTCGCTGTCTTTTTATATAAAGGGGTTCAAATCTGTCGGCTTGCTTTTGTCGGCGTGTTTCATAGTCTTCATCGACAGTCCGGGCTGTACCGAAATTTTCGGTACGGCTTTTTTATTTCTGCTTTTTTACAGGATTATTCATAAAGAGTGAATATTAGACGAAAAAATTTTTTATTTTAGAAAAATTCGCCCGAAATATACATAAAAGATGAATAAAATCGCCGTTTCGAGCCTAAGGGTGAGAGGACTTGTGAATTTCACAAACCTCTTGTTCAAATCGACAGAGAAAGGAATGAGAAAAACGGCAAGACGAAAAAAGACATTACAGGAGCAAATCGAGCAAGGATTACTTGATATTGCGTTAGGCTCCGTGAGCGATGCAATTTCGCTTTTGTTTATGACAGAGGAGGAAATAATCGAGCGGCTTCCTAAGCTGAAACTTATCAATGTCAGCGAGATTAAGCGACCTAAGGGCGGCGGAATGGAGATAAAATTTTTTGACAGAATAAAGGCACTCGAACGCCTCGGCACGGACAAGATTTCCGATTCGGACAGTTCGCTCAGTTTTTACGAGGCACTGGAAAAAAGTGCAAACGATTCGAGGGAAAAGTCCGATGATTAAGTTTTCACCGTTTTCAAAAAAACAACTTGCGGTGCTGAATTGGTGGTGTGAGAATAACGAAAATCATACCAAAAACGGACTCATATGCGACGGTGCGGTGCGTTCGGGAAAGACGCTTTGTATGTCGCTGTCATTTGTATTTTGGGCATTTTACAGGTTTAGGGACACATCGTTTGCGCTGTGCGGAAAAACAATCAGTTCGCTCAGACGAAATGTAACTACGCCTATTGTTCCCATACTTGAGTCTCTGGGCTTTTCGGTAAAGGAGAAACTCAGCCAAAATGTTTTGGAAATCGAAAAGGGCAGTATCAAAAACAGATTTTATCTTTTCGGCGGACGAGATGAAAGTTCCGCTGCGTTAATCCAGGGTATGACCTTGGGTGGTGTTCTTTTTGACGAGGTTGCGCTTATGCCACGCTCATTTGTTGAGCAGGCGATTGCAAGGTGCTCTCTTGAAGGCTCAAAGTTTTGGTTTAACTGCAATCCGGAGCATCCCTTTCATTGGTTTTATAATGAGTGGATAAAAAAGACCGATGAAAAGAATATGCTCTATCTCCATTTTACAATGGGCGACAATCCCTCTCTTTCTCAAAAAATCAAATGTCGATACGAACAGTTGTATACGGGTGCATTTTATCAGCGTTTTATCGAGGGCAAGTGGGTAGCCGCCGACGGCTTGGTTTATCCGATGTTTTCTATGGAAAAGAATGTAAGGCGTGCGGAGAATTTCAGCGAGTATTATTTATCCTGCGATTACGGCACCGTCAATCCCTTTTCGCTCGGATTATGGGGAAAAGGCGAGGATGGATGGTACAGGATAAAGGAATACTATCACTCGTCCCGTGAGAGAGGCATACAGCTTACGGACGAGGAGTATTATGTTCATCTTAAAGAGCTTGCGGGAGACAGAAAAATAACGGCTCTTATAGTTGACCCCTCTGCCGCCTCCTTTATAGAGACGGTAAAAAGGCACAATGAATTAAGAGTTATAAAGGCTCAAAACGATGTGCTTTCCGGTATTAACCGAGTGTGTCAGGCTCTCAAAAACAAAGAGATTTTTATATCTCCCGACTGTACGGACACGATCAGAGAATTTTCGATTTACAGGTGGGATAATGATATAAAAAGAGATGCACCCCGAAAAGAAAACGATCACGCAATGGACGACATACGCTATTTTGTAAACACGGTGCTTAGCGTGTGCGAGGATGATTTTTCATTCTCCGTTGCAGTAGAAAGGAAGTGAAGCCTTGGGCATTTTCAACAGACAAAAAAGAAAGAGTGATCCCTCAAACGCCGAATCAAGTGTTAGCGTACAGACCGCTGAGGAGTCTTCCCACCCTTTTACATATTTGAGTTCGTACACTCCGCTTTATTCTCCCGATGACAGATTATATAAGTCGGTGAGAGAGGGTTTGCCGATAATTGACAGTGCGATAACAAAGATTATTCGTCTGATGGGCGGTTTTGAATTTTCGTGTGGCGACAAAAACGCAGACGAAGCGATGAAAGATTTTTTCTCAAAGATAAATGTAGGAGGAAATCAGCAGGGTATTCAGGCATTTGTGGATAATTTTATGTCGCAACTTTTAACTTACGGCTCTGCCATAGGCGAGATGGTGACGGACGGCGACGGATTTTATGCTATTTATAACGCAAAGCTGTCATCGATTGAGGTTAAGCGTTCAAAAAACGGCATTGATCTTGAATTTTATCCCGGCTCTGTCGGAGCAACTCAGCCGTTTGAGCATCAGGAGCGGATACTCTATTGCGTTCTTAATCCGGAACCGGGCGAAATAAGAGGCACAAGTTTGCTTAAAGGGTTGCCGTTTATATCGGATATATTGCTCAAGATATATAACACGATAGGCACAAATTGGCAGAGAGTGGGCAATTTGAGATATGCCGTTACATATAAGCCGCAGGGTGACGGAATAGACAAGGCATTTGCAAAGGAAAGAGCGCAGCAGATGGCAAATGCATGGCGTGACGCTATGAGCAGCAATGATACGGTAAAGGATTTTGTTGCGGTCGGGGATGTTAAGGTCAGCGTAATCGGCGCAGACAACCAGGTGCTCGACAGTGATGTTCCCGTGCGGCAGATGCTTGAACAGATTATCGCCAAAACAGGACTTATGCCGTATATGTTCGGTCTTTCGTGGTCTACCTCGGAACGTATGAGTCAGCAACAGGCAGATATACTTACTACCGAATTAAAATCTTACAGAAGAATTATCACTCCGACTCTCCAAAAAATAGCCGAGACATATCTTCAAACTATCGGGATATATAAGTCGGTTGAGGTTGTTTGGACGGATATTACTCTTCAGGACGAGACAGAGACGGCTCAGGCAAGATACTTAAATGCACAGGCAGACAAATTAATTGAGGAGGCACAACTATGACAAACGGCTGTGTTACAAAGAGTGTGGCAACGCCAAATGACTTGAAGAAAATTCATAATTATACAAGGCGAGAGGTGACTGCCGAAGAACTTTATGTCTTTGATGTTACATTATGCAACAATGATATAGACAGAGACTTTGAGCGTTTCAGCGTTGAGGCTCTCAACGAGATGGCTCCCATGTTTATCGGAAAGACGGGAATATTTGACCATTCAATGAAAACTTCCGACCAAAAGGCGAGAATTTTTGAGACGAGAGTTGAAAAGGAAAACGGCAAAAAGACTCTTGACAATATGGATTTTTATTCCTTGAAAGCGAGGGCGTATATGCTCAATAACGAGGAAAACAAATCCTTGATTGACGAAATCGACGCAGGAATAAAAAAAGAGGTTTCGGTTTCGTGCAGTATGTCAAGGTCGGTATGTTCCGTTTGCTCTGCCGACACAAAGAAGCACAGATGCGAGCATATTCCCGGCAGAATGTACGGTGATAAACTTTGCTATTACACTCTTGACGGTGCAACGGACGCTTATGAATTTTCGTTTGTTGCGGTTCCGGCTCAGAGAGAAGCGGGTGTGACAAAGGCATTTAACTTTAAGGAGGACAATATTATGACTGATGTTGTAAAGCAAATAGGCGAGGGCAGAGAAATTACCCTCACAAAGGCACAGAGCAATGAACTTTATTCATATATAGAGGGTCTGAAAGAGGACGCACAGCTTGCTCAGTCCTACAAAAAGGAACTGTCAAAGCAGGTGGTCGATTTATTTAAGGAGGCGTTTCCGAAAATGGATGTAAAACTTTTTGATTCGGTCGCTTCCGTTATGACTGTAAACGAACTGCTTGGCTTTTGCAACGGAATGAAGGCAAGTAAAAATTCAAAAAAAGTTTCGCCCCAACTTGCACAAAAGCAGGGTGCGGCAAGTAACGATTATTCGGAATTTCAAATTTAGGAGGAAATAATATGTCAGTTTCATATTTAGGCTATGATGCAAAGTGCATCACAATGGAAAAAAGCGTAAACAGCAATATCGAGGTAGGCAACTTTGTATGCCTTGACGATGACGGCTATCACATTAAAAAGTGTCTTGACGGTGAATCGTTTATCGGCATAGTTAAGTGCGTAAGAGATAAATACATTACTGTTCAGATTGCGGGTTACTGCGAGGTGCCGTATTCGGGACTTAAGGAGCCGACCGTAGGTCACATTAAACTCAACTGCGGAAACAATAACAATGTTATTTTGGACGCATCGGCTCAGCCTAACCAGTACAGAACAATTCTTAAGCTCGATACAAAAAACAAAATCATCGGATTTTTATTCTGATTTAAGGAGGAAAAATATATGTCATTTGATACATTAAAGCTTGATAAGGGTCTTTATACCTCATCAAAAGGATTTACAAAGGCTCTCGAAGAGGTTGACCCAAGCGAAAACTATAAGGGCACGGAACTTGAAGGCCTTGACGCCTATGAAAGACAGCTTAAAAGATACAATATTAAGGTGAGCGGTCCAAATTCGGACACGGTTTCAAAGTTCTTTCAGAGTTCAAACTCCGCAACTCTTTTCCCGGAATATGTTTCAAGAGCCGTAAAACTCGGTCTTAATAACAACATTCTTGAGGACATTGTTGCAACTACAACCATAGTCGATTCGCTCGACTACCGCTCAATCGCCTGCGAGGACACGGAAGAGGCCACCGTTGATTCGACCGTAATAAACGAGGGTTCTTATATTCCCGAAACGGCGATTAAAACAAAGGATACGCTTACCAAACTTTATAAGCATGGCAAGTCGATTACCGCTTCTTATGAGGCACTTAAAAATCAGAGACTTGATGTTTTCACTATTGCATTAAAGCAAATCGGCACTTACATTTCAAACTGCGATATGCACAATGCGGTAGATCTTCTCAAGTCAAGTTCAAAGAAGATTTCATTCGGCACTGCGGACAAGGTTTCCTATGAGGACTTCCTCACAATGTGGAAAGCACTTGCACCGTATGAGATGAACACCGTTATTGCGGAAAACGATAAACTTTCGCAGATTCTTCAAATCAGCGAATTTAAGGATGCCAATGCAGGTCAGAACTTCCACGGTACAGGCAAACTTGTAACTCCGCTCGGTGCAAAACTTGTGTTCCCGCTTACAAATCTCATTCCCGATAATATTATCGCTCTTGATAAGAGATACGCTCTCGAGAGAGTACAGTGCGGTGATATCGTTACCGATTTTGACAAGTTGATTGACCGTCAACTTGAAATGGCAACGGTAACCTGCATCAGCGGCTACAACAGAATTATGGACGACGCAAGCGTCATTATGAGATGATGAGCGTTGAGGAAATTATCGAGATTCTCAAGGTGATTTCCGATTTAAGTGACAAGGAGTTGGAGCATTACAAGGCTTTGATTGAAATGTATGCCTGTCCGTATTTGGACACGGAATATTCCGACAAAGACAAAAAGAGAATGCTGCTCTTTGTTGCGGCAAAAATCTACTATGAAATTTCAAAAATGAGAATTTCGAGCGAAATTACATCATTTACGGCAGGAGAGGTCAGCATATCCTCGGCGGACAGAATCGACCCTACCGAAAAGGCAAGGCTCATTTATCAGTCCGCTTTGGAGGAGGTCTGCGACTTAATAGAGGACAACGGATTTGAATTTTTGGGAGTGTAGGTATGAAGTGTGAAGATATTTACAACTTGATAAAAAATAACATTTATCTCTACGGTCAAGCCTGCTCGATTACAAGAAAAAACGGCGAGGTCATCAATACATATGCGGTGACCCGCCGCCTTTGGAAAACAAATAAGACGAGACTTCAACCTACGGCAACCATGATAGGTATGAGCGAGAAGAATTATTTGATTGCGATTTTTGCGTCAAATGCGCCTGTTGAGGATTGCTCTGAGGAAGACACGGTTGTGTTTGAAAACAAGAAGTTTTATTTTGTAAGAGTTGACAAAATGATGGCGGGCGGATATTTGCAGTATTATTCTGCCGTGCTCAGAGAGGTGGAAAGTGAGGAAGAAGATGTATTTGGATAATCAAATCAATGATTTAATAAAACGCTTGAGGCTTTCTTCGACGCTTGGCGGAATTAAATTCGCTCTTGCCTATCCTTATTCAAGGCGACCGTGCACTCTCTCGAGCCGTGTGGCGGTAATAGTGCCGGAGAGTATGGAACTTGAAAGCATCGGAGTGGACTGCCTCGATTATGCGGGGAAGGCGGCGATAGGAATAAATTTATTTTCGCCTTACCGTCTGGGTTCGCCTTCGGCGTTTGATACCATGCAAAAAATAGTTGAGCAGGCGATTACTCCGATGGTAACGAAAATCTACGTTTCACCTCTTGAAACCGATGAGTCTACGGAATGCTATCGCTTAAAGGCGGTACTTACCTTTGATGTTGATTTAAGCAAGGAGGAAGAAAATGAGTGACGAAAATATACTTGTCTATACTTATGATGTTGAGCCTGTCAGCGATTATATTATGCTGGATTCTAAACGGTATGACAGCAATATAAGGAGCGATTGATATGGCTATGACTAAGATGCAATACAAGAATTTTATTTTTGACATAAATCCGTCGGACATAAAACTGACGCTGAAGAAAAATTTGGCAAAGACGAATGTTATGCACTCGACACAGGTGTGCAGCGAGGTGGGCGAGAGTGTTGCCGTAATAAGCGGTAAGGGGCGTTTTGTCGGTGAAAATGCGATAAAAAAAGCATATGAACTTATCAGGATTTACAATAAACAAGGTGCCGATTTTCTTTTTACTCCGTGCTGTGCTCCCATGCTTGCGGTGTTTAATAAACTGAATATATCGTATTCAAGCGACAGCAAAAGGGTGGAGTACACCTTTGAATTTACTCAGCAGGGCAGACGAAAGGCGGAAAAGTATGACTTCGGCTACACTTTTGCCAATGAGGGCGAAAATCTTTTTGACATTGCCGAGAGGACTCAAATATCCATAGAAAAAATAGTTGAGTTGAATGATTTTTGCGGAGTATTTTCCGTTAAGGAGGGCGACAAAGTATGGCTGATGTAAAGTTTGCTTTTTATTCTTTCGATTCAAAGGAAATCGTGATTGATAAAATTAAATCTTTTGAACTTTTGAGAGAAACAGGCGCACCTTGTGACGGGCTCAGACTTTGGTTTACGGCATATGAGGCAATAAACGAAATAAAAAGAGTTACCGTGACAATAGACGGCGTGAGAGTCTTTAACGGCTACTGCGATACTCAGCGTGAGACGGTTAGCGAAAACGGCTTTGTGTGCTTTATTTATGCACGCTCATCTGCTTGCATATTGACCGGAATTGAGGCAAAACCCGATTCGTTCGCCTCTGCGAGCGCAAGGGCGATTTACGAAAAATATATAGCACAGTACGGCTTTTCATATGAGATTCCCGAGATTAATTATGCCGGTAGATATACTGTCGGAAAGGGCACATCGCTGTACGGAGCACTTGACGGCTTTGTTTTCGGCGTAACAGGAAAGCATATTTATATCAATGCTTTTGACGAAATTAAACTCTTGGAGTCTGAAAAGGTGAGGGTGCTCGATTCTGATATTATCAGCGAAAAGCGGTTTATAAACCGTGGTGATTTATTGCTTGGCATCGACTATAAACTCACGGGAGACGAAAATTATGCTCATCACAGGGTTAGCGAATTGATGAAAAGAACAGGCGTCACCTCAAAGGTGATGAAAAATTTATCGTCGCTTACACCGCTTCAAAGAGAAAAGATGCTTTTTTCAGCAATGGTTAAGGCAAACGAAGAATATGTTTGCTATGAACTTGATGTTTGCGGACTTTTTGTTGCCGAACTCTGCGACAAAATAAGATACAAGAGCGTTGCTTTTGGCAATATGGGAACTCTCAGACTTAAAGAGACGGCGTATATTTTTGATTCAAAAGGATTTCACACGAGGCTTAAACTGGTTGAGGACAGGGACTTGGAGGAAGTAAGTTATGTGGATGAGTAAAAATATGGTACGCAGTAAACAGTCGGAAAATGAAAAAGCCGAAAAGGGATGCGTTACAATGTCGTCGAACCAACTTGAAACAGGCTCAACGGTTATAAGCAGAGGCATAGAAAGTTACGCTCCTTACGGCTATCAGTGCTCCATGCCCGTCGGTGAGGATGTAATGATTATTCCGTCGGACAACGGTCAAGCGGTAATCGGTGCATTGAGTAAGCCGTCAAAGCATTTGGCGGTCGGAGAAATAAAGATTTCCTCAAAGGGCGGTGCAACGATTATTTTGCGAAATGACGGAAGCATAGAGTTAAACTCTTTGGTGATAGACAGAAACGGAGTGATTATGGATGATTAGTAAAATTAATTATTTAGACGGTCTTTTGAGAGATGCGGCTATTGCACTTACTGTTCCGAGAGGCGGATTCTATCCCGATAAAAACTTCGGCAGTGCGATTAAATATACCGAGCCTTTGCCTCTCACCCTTGTAAGAGCAAGGCAGGCGGTGGAGCATTTGGACGGAGTTTATGTTAAATCGGTTGAAAGACGGGACGGTGGACTTGTGGTTTTTAATTTAAGCGTTAATGATACTAAAGGAGAGGTGCAGGCAAAGTATGATTGAATATAATTATGTTTTGGATACTATGAAAAATGCGTATTTTGACGAATGCGGCGAACTTCCCGATATGAACGGAAATGACGGTATTTGCCTAAAAGCGGCGGCAACGGAACTTTACAATCTCGCTTTGGAGGCGGAATACGCCGTAAAGCAGAGCAGTTACAAAACCGCAACGGGCGACAGTCTTGATCGCATTGCAAATGAGTGCGGACTTCACCGAAAGCAGGGAAATTATGCAACGGGTGTGCTTACTTTTTCGGTTGATGAGCCTTCAAGCGAAGACATTGCAATCGACAAGGACACCGTTTGCTCCAAAAAGGGAAAGAAATTTATACAGTACAAAACCACCGAGGCGTGCGTTATTAAGGCGGGTGAACTGACAGTCGATGTTCCCTGTATCGCTTTGAAAAAGGGATTTGAATACAATGCCGCTCCCGGTGAAATTTCAGTTATGGTAAATCCGCCGCAAAAGGTGCAGAAAGTTAAAAACGCCAATCGCATAACCGACGGCTATGATGCCGAGGACGATTCATCTCTCAGAAGCAGAATAGACGATTCGGTTCATTGCACACACAATGCCATTAACGACGCATATTTGAGAAGTATGATTTGCGACATAGACGATGTGCTCACTTACGTTATGTTTCAAAGTGACTATACCGTGACTTTGTTTGTAAAAACATACAGCGGCTATCTCAGCGAAGAGACAAGAAATAAGATTTCGAAAATTTTGTCTTTCGTTTATCTTATGGGCGCCGGTCTTTACATAGAGTGCTCGGTTCCTCTTCTCGTCGATATTGAACTCAGGTATGCCGGTGACGCCGACAGCCAAGAAGTGAGAAACAAGACTTGCGCCTATATGGACCATCTGGGAGTGGGCACAAGACCTGACGAAAGAGAACTTGCGGATTATATTCGCTCGAATGTAATCGGCGTTGAATTTGCTGAGGCTCAGTTCGGTAAGTGCGATTATATATCGGCTGATAATTGTTATGTTATAGGCAATTTGGAGGTAGTGAAATATGAGGGCTGAGGACAGGCTTCTTAAACTGCTTTCAATGCCGGACGGCGGAAATGTTACGCAAAGCACGAGAGCGATGGCGGCAGCTTTAGCTTCGGGCATAGATTGTGTAAAGGAGCTGCTTTCGCACATTAAATCCGGGACGGCATTGACGGTGTTTACTCATCCCGATAAGGAATATTTGGAAAATCTTCTTAACGATGTTGAATATACGGCAAACAGAGGAGCAGTCAAAATTACAAAATACAACAGCGAAACCGTCGGAGAAAAGGTGAGCAAATGCTTTTTTTCAAGGTGCGGCATCAGTCTGGGTTCAAACGGTTTGACTTGGGCACAGACGGAGAATAAAGCCGCCTCTTGGAATAAAATCAAAAAACTGCAATACCGATGGGATATGATAGAAAGCAGGTGACTTTATGAGCAGTACAAATAAAACAGAAAACTATTCACTTAATCAGTGGGTCTTAAACGACGTGCCGAAAATGGAAGATTTTAATTCGGACAATAAAACCATTGACACGGTTATGTTTAAGCATATTTCAGACAGCGTTATTCATCTCAGTGAGGAGGAAAAGCAGGCGGTTGTAAATCCTTTGGAGATGTATACATACCATGGTGACGGTACGGCAAACAGAGACATTGATTTACCTTTTACATTTGAGCCGAGCCTTTGCATTGTGTTTGTTGTAGGCGCACCGCTTAGCATAATAGATATTTCAAACCAGGTGCATTATAACTACTTTGGCATTGCCTCAAAAGGCGGCAGTTCCGTAGGATTGAGTCTTAAGAAAAAGGTGCTCAGCGTTGTTGAAAGCACCCAGCTCATTAATAAATATGAAATGAGAAGCTATAATGAACTAGGCAGAGGATATTTGGTAATAGGATTCAGATAGAGTAAATGTTGCGGTTTACAAAAACGGTTGGCGGGAGTATAATACTTTCGTTGACCGTTTTTTGCTTTGCAAATTAAAGACGGTAAAGGAGAAAAATATGGCAGTATTCAGACCGTTCAGGGCATTTCGCCCCGCAATAAAAAATCAGAGTCTTATTCCGGCATTGCCCTATGATGTTATGAGCAGTGACGAGGCAAGAGAGAAAGTTAAGGGTAATCCGCTGTCTTTTTTGCATATAGATAAAGCGGAAATAGATTTGCCTAAGGGAACTGACCCTTACAGTGCGCAGGTCTATGAAAAAGCTCGTGAAAATCTTCTCGCCCTGGAGAAGAACGGAGACCTTATACAGGACGATTCGCCGTGCCTTTATATTTACCGAGAGGTGATGAACGGCAGGTCGCAGACGGGAATTGTAGGCTGTGCATCCATAGATGATTATATAAATAATGTTATTAAAAAGCACGAACACACTTTGGCGAAAAAAGAACAGGACAGAATAAATCATGTAAATATCTGCAACGCAAACACCGGACCGATTTTTCTTACTTACAGAAAAAGAGACGATATTGAACAAATTGTATCTTTGTGGATAAAGGAACACTCTCCCGTGTATGACTTCGACTTTGAGGGAGTAAGGCAGACTGTTTGGGTTATAGATAATGTGGCTGTTTCAAACAGACTTCAAACGCTGTTTTCAAAGGTGGAGTCGCTTTATATCGCAGACGGACACCACAGATGCGCCTCCGCAGTTAAGGTGGGTGAAATGCGAAGAGCACAAAAGGGCAGTTACACGGGCGAGGAAGAGTTTAATTTTTTCCTTGCGGTTGCGTTTAACGATGAGGACTTGGAAATTATGGATTATAACCGAGTTGTCAGCGATTTGAACGGATATTCGTTTGACGGGTTTTTATCCGCCGTGTCAAAGAATTTTGATATAAAAGAATTAGAAGAAAGACGCCGCCCCGAGGAAAAGCACACCTTTTGTATGTATTATGATAAAAAATGGTATCTCCTCACGGCTAAGGAGAATTCCTTTGATTCTCTCGACCCGGTCGCAAGGCTCGATGTCAGCATTTTGCAAAACAACCTGCTCGCTCCGATTTTGAACATCATTGACCCTAAGAATGATGACAGAATAGATTTTATCGGCGGAATAAGAGGTCTCGACGAACTTGAAAGAAGGGCAAACACGGATATGAAAATTGCGTTTGCCATGTATCCTACGACTGTTGACGATTTGATGTCGATAGCCGATGCCGGCAAGATTATGCCGCCGAAGTCAACATGGTTTGAGCCAAAACTGCTTTCGGGAATTTTTATCCACCATTTGTCTTAATGATTTGTGCGTTTTTGGTATAGTTTGGATTAATGAACTTGCAAAATTTGTATATTAATGATAAAATAGAAGCATATTTTTCAAGGAGGACATAATATGAACGAAAAGAACAAAAAATATGCCCGTGAAGCGATGAGTATTGTAGAGCATGCGGCGCTTAAAATCGGCTCAAGGCTTCCCGGTACAGACGGAGAAATAAAACTCCACGAATATATGGGTGAGAAACTCAGAGAAATCGGCATTGAGCCTAAAACAGAGGAATTTGCCGTATCTCCGCGTTCTTCCATAGGCGGTCTTTCTTATGCGGGATGGAGCGGCGTTATCATCAGCATTCTTGCCATCTTTGCTTTGGCATTTAATGCAAGCGGACTATGGTACGCTCTCGGCGCTTTGGGAATTATCACTACATTTTGGCTCGTGATGAGTTGCTTTTTCTATAAGACATGGTTTGATATGTTTTTCCCTCAGGAAATCAGCCGAAATACTCTCGGCGTTTTAGAGCCGGAGGACGGAAAGTACGATTATACCATCATTCTTTCCGGACATACTGACACCTCTTGGACATGGCGTCACAGCGAACACGCATATAAGTATAAGGACACAAATCCGACAATAGGTCTTATCGCTACATACGGTAAGGTAGGTTTCGGTGCGGTTTGTTTCTTCTTTATTGCACTGTTTTCGGTTTTTATGGCGATTGTAAATATCTGCCAGTTTGCAGGTGCTCAGTGGGTAAATACAATGTTTGCCTCAAATGTATGGCATAACTTTATGTTTGCGATGAATTTTGTACCGATTGTAACCGCTGTCGGCTGTCTTTTCGTTGTAATGTGGGGCGACCCGAATCCACGAAACGCATCAAGAGGCGCTATGGATAATGCAACAGGTATCGGTTTGAGTTACGCTGTCATTAAGTATTTTAAGGAAAATCCTGATAAAATGCCTAAGAATTGCCGTATCATCGACGCAAATATCGGTTCGGAGGAAGCAGGACTCAGAGGTTCTATGCACTTTGCACAGGAACATCGCTTTGACGATATGACCGAAAATGCTTGGAACATTAACATTGACTCCGTTGCCGATAAGGAATATTTTGAGGTTGTTGTAAAGGACGATTGGCAGGGCGTAAGATTTGATACCGATATGGAAAAGATGTTTAAGGATACATTTAACGAGATGGGTATCGAGTCGAAAACAAACGGTTGTATTCATAACCCGGTTGGCGGTTGCGATTCCACTCCTATGACGAGAGCAGGTATTAAATCGGTTACATTTGCGGCACAGAACCCGATGCTTACCTGGTATTATCACACATGGAGAGATATGCCTCAGCGTTTTGAGGAGGAGACCGTGGGACTAGGATTTGATGTGGTTTTGTCTGTAATTGATAAGATTGCAAAGTTCCAGGAGGAAAACGGTTATAACGGTCCTCAGAAGAAATAATAATCGGTTTAGTTAACTGTAATAATTAATTCGGCGAACGGCGTGTAAATATGTGCGCTGTTCGCTTAATTTTTTTTGAAAAAAATATAAAAAACTATTGACATTTCGCTTTTGTTCTGTTATTATATACAAGCATTAAGCGAGAGACATTCCTCCTTAGCTCAGTCGGTAGAGCACTCGGCTGTTAACCGAGTTGTCGTTGGTTCAAGTCCAACAGGGGGAGCCACAAATAAAAAGACAGGTCATCGACCTGTCTTTTTATTTGTGCTTTTTTCTTTTTTGCCTTGCGCAACGTCGCCGAGGCTAACAGCCGATTTTGTGCATAAAGAAAAACGGGTTGGAAAAACTTCCAACCCGTTAAACATTTTACTCAATTTCGATATATTTCGTTGCATCGATTTCCTTTTTCGGCTGTTCCTTCGGAATTGTCAATTTAAGAATACCGTGCTTGAATTCGCCCTTGATGTCTGCCTCGTTAATGTTGCCTACATAAAAGCTTCTCTCGCAAGCACCGGAATAACGCTCCCTGCGGATGTATTTTGCGGATTTTTCATCCTTTTGCTCCTCGTCAAGACCCTTTTCAGCCTTGATTGTAAGATAGCCGTCCTTGAGCGAAACCTTAACCTCGTCCTTAGAAAATCCCGGCAAATCCATTTCCATCAAATAACTGTCATCATAGAACGGAAAATCAAAGAAATCATCGAACAAATCTTTACCAAATACGCTAGGCATCAACATAAGTCATCGCTCCTTTCATAAAAAACACCATATTGAAACCTGTTTTTTATGAACTCAGGATGGGAAACAAAGTGGAGTATCTGAGGCTTTCGCCTCTCTTTTGCTTCTCTTACTTCCTTTCCTTTCGTTCTGTCTATACTATATCACGCAAAATTAGCACTGTCAAGAGGAGAGTGCTAATATTCATATATAATTAATATTTTTATCCGCTTTGTACTTAATCATCTGCGTTTTATTTGTTTTGAATATTTTTTGATACATTTTGTATAAAATTAAAAGGAATTCAATAAATTTGAATTCCTTAAAACCTTGGTCGGAGTGACAAGACTTGAACTTGCGACCCCCAGACCCCCAGTCTGGTGCGCTACCACCTGCGCTACACCCCGATGATTTTCTTTTAATAAATGACTCACGAACCTAATTTTATAAATCCGTGAGTCAATGGTCGAGGTGACAGGACTTGAACCTGCGGCCTCTGCGTCCCGAACGCAGCGCTCTACCAAACTGAGCCACACCTCGAAATATATGTCGCATTATCAATACAACATAAAGATTATATATTATTACATTCTAAATGTCAAGAGAAATTTTAGACTGCCTTGCGAATACGAAGCAAGGCAGTCCGGTGGTTTATTTTATTCATCGAGAATATTGTTTTCTCTCAGCGTTGCGACAAAGGCTTCGATGTCCTTTCGGGCTGTGGCGGAGTCGATTTCGTATTCTGAGAGCGTCTTGTTCACCATTTCGTCAACGGTTGTTTCCTTTTGGAGCAGTGTCCAAAAGAATGCGGCGCTGTCGTTGAGTGTAATCATACCGTTAAAACTGTCGCTTGCAGTTCCGACAGGAACGACTATTTCGCAACCTGCGATATTTCTCAGAGCAAATCCTTTTTTGATTTTCATCAACCCTTAAGTCCTCTCTCCTGCCTGTCCATATCTTCGATAACAATATCATATATTTCGCCGAGTGTTCTGCAATACTGCAAAACAAGCCACGGTTCATTGGTGTGATAATGTATTTTGATTAAATCTTCGTCGCCGACAGCGATAAGGCAGTCACCCTTAAAGTGTTCTACAAAATAATCGTTGATTTCGTCCTCGTCGAGGTCATGTCCGTCGATGAGGAGTTGGGTATCGTATCTGTATTCTAGCATATTTTTTCCTTTCGTTGTCGGAAATAAGCCGACAATTAATTAATTTTTATTCAGTCAACTTTTTCAAGTGCCTGTTCGATGTCTGCGATAATATCCTCCGCAGCCTCTATTCCGCAACTGAATCTTACAAGGTCGGGGCTTACGCCGCATTCTTTAAGCTGTTCGTCGGTAAGTTGACGGTGAGTGGTTGAAGCGGGATGAAGACAGCAGGTTCTTGCGTCTGCAACATGGGTAACAATTGCGGCGAGTTGAAGGCTGTCCATAAATTTTGTAGCTGCCTCTCTTCCGCCTTTGATGCCGAAACTTACAACTCCGCAGGTGCCGTTTGGCATATATTTCTTTGCGATTTCGTACTGACTGTCGCCCTCGAGCATTGCACAGTTAACCCATGTGATTTTAGGATGTTTTTCGAGATATTGAGCAACGGCTTTTGCGTTCTCACAGTGGCGCTGAACTCTCAGATGCAGGCTCTCGAGTCCTACATTAAGCAAAAATGCTTCGTTAGGCGACTGTATGGAGCCGAGGTCTCTCATAAGTTGTACGGTTGCCTTGGTAATATATGCGCCCTTGCCGAATGCTTCGGTATATACAATGCCGTGGTAACTGTCATCCGGTGTGGTGAGACCGGGGAACTTGTCATTTTGAGTCCAGTCGAAGTTACCGCTGTCAACTATTGCACCGCCGATTGTTGAGGCATGACCCTCCATATACTTAGTTGTTGAGTGGGTTACAATGTCAACTCCGTAGTCAAATACTCGGCAGTTAATAGGTGTTGCAAAGGTGTTATCTACGATAAGCGGAATTCCGTTTTTGTGAGCGACGCTCGCAAATGTCTCAATGTCAAGAATGTCAAGGCTCGGATTAGAAATTGTTTCGCCGAAAATTGCCTTTGTGTTAGGTTTAATCGCCGCCTGAATTTCCTCTGCCGATGCGGTAGGGGAGACAAAAGTAAAGTCAATTCCGAGTTTTCTCATAGTAACATTAAACAGATTATATGTTCCGCCGTAGATTGCGGAAGACGAGACAATGTGGTCGCCTGCCTGAGCGATATTAAATACTGCGTAAAAATTTGCAGCCTGTCCCGAACTTGTGAGCATTCCGGCAACGCCGCCCTCAAGAGCACAAATTTTTGACGCTACATTGTCGCAGGTGGGATTTTGCAGACGTGAGTAGAAATATCCGCTTTCTTTAAGGTCGAAGAGATTTCCCATCTCCACACTGCTGTCATACTTGTATGTTGTGGATTGAATAATCGGAATAACTCTTGGCTCTCCGTTTTTCGGTTTATATGTTCCCTGAACGCAGATTGTATCAAGTTTCATTTTTTTATCTCCTTGTGTCTATGTTTTTATTGTAAATTATTTTTAGTCCGTCTATTAGCAGATTTTTGTCGATTATCATATCGTGCGAGCATTGCTCGGCTATGGCTTGACCCAAACCGCCCGTAACTATTACGGTGGCCTTTTCGCCGAGTTCTTCCTCGAATTTGTCGATAAGACCGTCCAGCATGCATGCGGTGCCGATTACACAGCCCGACTTCATACATTCGATAGAGTTGGTTCCTATAACCTTTTTAGGCGCCGATATGTCAATCTGCGGAAGAAGTGCCGCACCCGCAGTAAGAGCGTTTATGGAAGTCTTTAAGCCTGTGGTGATAATGCCGCCGATAAAGTTTGCGTCTCTGTCGAGTACAAAGCCGGTAGTTGCCGTGCCCATATCAAAAATGATTGTCGGCTGAGGGTATTTTTCCTTTGCCGCAACGGCGCCCACAACAAGGTCGGCACCCAGTTGTGCCGGGTCGTCTATTTTTATTGACAGCCCTGTTTTTATGCCCGGACCCACAACCAATGCATCAACATCGCACACGGTTTTCACTGCCTTAACGAGTGTTCTGACCAGTGCCGGAACAACGGAAGAAATAATCGCACCGTCTATGTCGAGCGCATGGTTCAGTCTTAAAAACGAATACATATTCATTGCGTATTCGTCCTCGGTCTTGTATATGTCGGTGGAAATTCTGCCCGATTTAATCAATTTGTCGCCATCGAGAATTCCTATTACTATGTTGGTATTTCCAACATCCAGTGCAAGAAGCACAGTACCACCTCTTTTTCTTAAATCTATTTTATATATTAACATTAATAATAAAAAAAGGCAATAAAAAAATACTCCCGTAAAAAATTACAGGAGTATGTCTGTGTATTATTACAATACCTTTGAAAGAAATTCCACTAAGCGTGGGTCTTTCGGGTGATTGAAAATATCGTCGGGAGAGCCCTGTTCGAGTATTTTTCCGCCGTCCATAAAGATTACACGGGTTGCTACTTCCCTGGCAAATCCCATTTCGTGAGTAACGATAGCCATTGTCATACCCTTGTCTGCAAGTTCTTTCATAACCTGAAGAACCTCGCCTACCATTTCGGGGTCGAGTGCCGAGGTCGGCTCGTCAAAAAGCATTACCTCTGGTTCCATACACAGTGCACGAACTATTGCAACTCTCTGTTTTTGACCGCCCGAAAGCTGTGACGGATAAGCGTTGGCTCTGTCCTCAAGTCCTACGGTTTTTAGCAGGCTCATGGCTTTTGCCTCTGCTTCTTCTTTGCTCTTTTTGAGGAGTTTCATCGGAGCGATTGTCATATTTTTAAGCACGGTCATATTCGGGAAAAGATTAAAGTGCTGAAACACCATTCCCATTTTCTGTCTGTGTTCGTTTATGTTAAGCTTGGGATTGGTCAAATCTTCGCCGTCAAAGATAATGTGTCCGTCCGTCGGGATTTCAAGAAGATTGAGCGAACGCAAAAAGGTGGATTTTCCCGAGCCTGAGGGACCTATGATAACAACAACCTCGCCCTTCTCAATGCTCAAATCTATTCCGTCAAGAGCCTTTACGGCTCCGCCGAGATAATATTTTTTGATACCGTTTACTTTAATCAAAGTGTTATCGCTCATTTTTTCTCATCCTCCTTTCGAGAATGCCCACAAGTTTTGTAAGAAGCATTACTATTACCAAATATACCAGTGCAACCGTAAGCAGCGGCATATAGTACGAATAGGTGGACGCCGATATGGACGATCCTGCTTTTGTAAGGTCGGTAACGGCAACATAGCCGGCAACCGAGGTTTCCTTAAGAAGTGCTATGAACTCATTTAAGAGGGTGGGGAGCACTGTCTTAAACATCTGTGGTAAAATGATATATCTCATAGTTTGGATATAATTAAAGCCGATGGAACGGCCTGCCTCAAACTGTCCCTGGTCGATTGACATAATTCCGCCTCTGAATATTTCGGCAACATATGCGCCCGAGTTGATTCCGAACGCAAAAATCGCAACGGCAACACCGTTTGAGGAAGCGGCAAAGATGATGAAATAGCAAATAAGAAGTTGTACTACAACAGGCGTGCCACGAATAATTGTAAGATAAATCTTGCATATGCCGTTGAGAAACTTCAAAAGATGGTAACTGAAACCGCCTCTGAGTTTTAACGATTCTTCGTTTTTGTCATAAGAGGAACGGACTGCGGCGATTATAACGCCCAGCACAATGCCTATAATTGCGGCAACGGCTGTAATTGTTAATGTATTGCCGAGACCCTGGAGCATATATCTCCATCTGTCTTTTTGGATAAAATTAAGGTCAAACTGGCTCTTGAAATTATCAATGGCAGATGAAATGCTCATCAGATAAAATGTATTTAACATACTATTCTCCTAAAATCAAAGTAAAAGGCGAACTAAGGGACGCACTACATTATGATAGTGCGTCCTGTAACAGTCCGCCTTTGAACTCGGTTTTGATAATTATTCAGCGTTGATATACTTGTCAACAATCTTCTGAACAGTGCCGTCAGCGATTAATTCTTTAAGTGCGGCATTTACTTTATCTTTAAGTTCTGTGTTATCCTTAGCAAAGCAGATAGCATAATCCTCTTGAGCATATGCAGTGTCGAGAATCTTTAAGCCCTCGTTTGCTTTAACGAATGCCTTAGCCGGCTCGTTGTCGATGATAACGCAGTCAACCTTGCCTGCGATAAGAGCCTGAACAGCATCTGCGCCCTTGTCCATTTCTGCTACTGCATCTGCGCCGAAGTCATCCTTTGCGTAGATGTCGCCTGTTGTGCCGAGCTGAACGCCGATTTTTGAGCTTGATGAAAGGTCATCAACCGACTTGATGTCGCTGTCTTCCTTAACGATGATTGACTGAATACCTGTTGCATATGAATCGGAGAATGCCACGCTCTCTTCTCTTTCCGGAGTAACGGTCATACCTGCCATACCCATATCGTACTTTCCGCTCTGTACGCCCGGGATAATTGCGTCAAACTTTGTGTCAACGATTTCGAGTTTCATACCAAGCTTGTCTGCGATTGCCTTAGCTACTTCTGCATCAATACCGATAACCTCGTCGCCTTCCTTATATTCATACGGAGGGAACTCGGCGTTTGTTGCCAAGGTAAGAGTAGCCTGCTGTGAGTCATTGTTTGATTTGTCATCTGTTTTACTTGAGCAAGCAACGAATGATACGCAAATCATTATTGCCGCAAGAACGATTGCTAAAAACTTTTTCATAATCTTTCTCCTTTACAAATTTATTAAAAACATTTTTAGTAAACACACGATAGCACAATGTATGATATTTTGCAAGATTTATACCAAAATTGAATACTTATACATATAAGTGTAATAAAAATACAGACCGAAAGAGAGAAATATTAAAAAAATTACACTTTTTCAAATTAACACTTTACAACGCTAAAGAAATAAAGTATAATGGTCACATCACAAATTACAAATTGAAGTATCAAAAAACAATGAAAGAGGTAACTTATTATGAAAATGATTAAAAAGGTACTCGCAGTCGTTTTGGCTTGCATCACCGTATGTGTATGCTTCGTCGGCTGTTCCGCAAAGAATTCATCAAAAGATTCGGCTTCTTCGGATTATGAAAACATTAAGGCAAAGGGCGAACTCGTTGTCGGAATTACCGATTTTGCTCCTATGGACTATAAGGACGAAAACGGTAACTGGACCGGCTTTGATGCAGAACTCGCAAATAAACTCGGCGAAAAACTCGGCGTTAATGTTAAGTTTGTTGAAATTGACTGGGATAATAAATTCATTGAACTTTCAACCGGCTCAATTGACTGCCTTTGGAATGGTCTTACAATCACCGACGAGGTTACAAATAACTCGTCCGTAACCGAGGCATATGCAAAGAATCAGCAGATAGTTGTTGCAAAGAAAGACCTTGCTTCTACTCTTAAGAGCGTTGACGATCTCAAGAATCTTACATTCGCCGTTGAAAACGGTTCCGCAGGACAGGCTGCCGCAGCGGATAACGGTCTTAACGCTACGGGCGTTACAGCACAGAGTGACGCACTTCTCGAGGTTGCATCGGGTTCTGTGGACGCTTGCATTATCGACTCTACAATGGCTACCGCAATGACCGGTGAGGGCACAGATTATGCCGACCTTACTTCTTCGGTTGTTTTGGTTGATGAGCAGTACGGTATCAGCTTCCGCAAGAACAGCGATATGGTAGAAAAGACAAATGCTTATCTTCAGGAATTCAAATCCGACGGAACACTTAAGGCTCTCAGTGAGAAGTACGGCGTTCAGCTTGCCGAATAATATTGCTTATATATAATGTTATAGTATTATAGTATGCACGAGGCTGCTACCTAAAATGGTGACAGCCTCATTGTGTCGTAATAAGATAACCGATATTGCCGTGCGATAATCGGTATAAAAAGTATAATATTCATAAAGGAAATATTTGTTATGTTCTTGGAAGTTACACTTGAATTGCTTAAAGGCTTTTGGGAGACGGTAAAGATATTTGCTCTGACCTTGCTCTTTTCTTTGCCGCTCGGACTTGTGCTCAGTTTTTGCTCAATGTCAAAATTTAAGCCGCTTAAATTTATCACAAAGATATTTATCTGGATTATCAGAGGAACGCCGCTGATGCTCCAACTCATAATCGTTTATTACGGCCCCGGTTTGATTTTCGGGTGGGATTTGATGGAGCGATTTACCGCAGTGCTCGTTGCGTTTGTTATAAACTATTCGTGCTATTTCAGCGAGATTTACAGAGGCGGAATAGAGTCGATACCGAAAGGCCAGCAGGAGGCGGGTCTTGTTTTGGGAATGAGCAAGTCGCAGATTTTCTTTAAGGTTACGCTTTTGCAGGTGATTAAGAGAATAGTGCCGCCTATGAGCAACGAGATTATCACTCTTGTAAAGGATACCTCTCTTGCGAGAATTATTGCGGTATATGAGATTATCTTTATGGGACAGAGTTTTATTAAATCGGCAGGACTTATTTGGCCGCTGTTTTATACCGCTGTTTTCTATCTTCTTTTCTGTGGAATACTCACCCTCATTTTCAGATGGGCTGAAAAGAAAATGTCGTATTTTAACTAAGGAGGCTCACTATGGCTTTATTGGAAGTAAAAAATATTAAAAAATCTTTCGGCAAAACCGAGGTCCTTAAAGGAATTGACTTTGATTTGGAAAAGGGCGAAGTGCTCTCGATTATCGGCTCATCGGGCTCGGGAAAAACCACTTTGCTTCGCTGTATTAATTTTCTCGAATTTGCAGACGGGGGAGCGATAACGGTAGGCGGCGAACTCATCTATGACGGAAAAAGGGATAAAAAAATAAAGGACAGCGAACTCGGAAAAAAGCGTATGCATTTTGGCTTGGTATTTCAGGATTTTAATCTTTTTCCGCAGTATACGGTGCTTAAAAATCTTACTCTCGCTCCGTCGCTTTTGAAACTCGGAACAAAGAGTGAACTCGAGGACAGAGCAAGAAGCATAATTAAAAGAGTCGGTCTCGAGGAAAAAACAGATTATTATCCTTGTCAGCTTTCGGGCGGACAAAAGCAGAGGGTTGCCATAGCGAGAGCGCTTATGCTCAATCCCGATATTTTGTGCTTTGACGAGCCTACTTCGGCACTCGACCCGGAGCTTACCGGAGAGGTTCTTAAAGTTATAAAAAATCTCAAGGATGAGGGCAGTACAATGATTGTCGTAACCCACGAGATGGAGTTTGCAAAAAATGTTTCGGATAAGATTATGTTTATGGCTGACGGCGTTGTAGAGGAAATGGGAACGCCCGAGCAAATATACTCTTCGCCGAAAAGCGAAAAGACAAAGGCTTTTCTTGCAAATTCGCTGGAAAAATTCTAAACCGTGTGGTATATTAAGTAGTGGAGATGTCTCCGCTACTTTTTTATTTGAGGTAACGATATGAATTACAGCATCAGTTTTAAGTACAATATATTCGGCAAGACTAAGCAGACCGATGAATTTAACGAGGATATTTCGTGGACGATTGACGAGGGCGAGCACGGACTCAAAATAACTCTCGTATCGAAAAAAGAGATTTCGTCCGTGTCGTTTGAAGTTAAAAGGGAATACGATTTTAATGATGACAGCAGATTTTTTGCAAACGGTTTTCAGTCCTGGACCGATACAAAGGAATTTACAAAAAATGAGAGAATGTCCGACTTGGGCTTTGTCGGAAAAACATTTTTCGGCAAGAAGTTCGGTTTGAATTATGTCGGTGATTATACATTTTGCAACCAGGCGGAAAACAGCGGAGAGTTTCATTCTCACGGTCTTGCTTATGTAAGAAATGACAAGACGCTCGATTTCTTCGGCTCGCTCGACGAGAGAACCGGTTTTACCGTTATCTATGCCGATATGAATAAAAATACTCTTACCTTTACCAAGGATTTGGAGGGTATTGTGATTTCTGAGCCTTATGAAATTTTGAATCTTTATTTTACAAGCGGCGGATATGACGAAGTATTTGATTCTTATTTTGAAACACTCGGCATAAAACCGAGAACGGCTGATAAAATCAAGGGCTATACCTCGTGGTATAATTATTATCAGGAAATAAGCGAGGATATTATTCTGCGTGATTTGAGGTCGCTCTCTGCCGAAAAGGATTATGTAAACACCTTTCAAATCGACGACGGCTATCAGACCGCCGTGGGAGATTGGCTTAGTATAGATAAGAAAAAATTTCCGCACGGTATGAAACCGATTGCAGATGAGATTCACAAGGACGGCTTAAAGGCAGGTATTTGGCTTGCACCGTTCGGAGCAGAGTTTAATTCAAATGTCGCAAAGCAACATTCCGATTGGCTGATTAAGGACGAAAAGGGTAAGCCTATTCCGGTCGGCGCAAATTGGGGCGGCTTTTACGGAATTGATTTTTATAAAAAAGATGCGGCGGAGTATATACGAAATTGCTTTGACACAATACTTAACGACTGGGGATTTGATATGGTTAAACTTGATTTTCTCTATGCCTGTTCCATAATTCCTATGTATAATAAAACAAGGGGTCAGATAGCGTGTGAGGCAATGGACTTTATCAGGGAATGCGTGGGTGATAAACTTATTCTCGGCTGCGGAGTGTGGATGCTTCCGTGCTTTGGCAAGGTGGATTATATGCGTATAGGCGCCGATATGGCTCTCGGTTGGAAACACACTCTTTTGCGTAAGATGATGCACAGAGAAGATGTCTCGACCCCGAATGCGATTCATAACAGCGTTTATCGCAGATGCTTTAACGGCAGGGCGTTTCTCTGCGACCCCGATGTATTTCTTCTTCGCAGAACAAATATTAAATTTGCGCCCGAGCAGCAGGAACTTCTTGCAAAATTTATTAAGCTCTTCGGCGGCGTGCTCTTTATAAGTGATAATGTCGGAGATTACGATAAAAAGCAACTTGAATTGTTCCACGATACGCTGAGTGATGACGCAGAACTTTTGGCTGTTAACGAGAGTGGAGATACGATTTTTGTAGATTATCGTCAAAACGGCAGTGAACACACGCTTAAGTTTTGTGTTACAGACGGCGTTATTTATTGATTATCGTATGGACTTTTGGGTCTTGCGGTGGTATAATATTTTGAATTTATAAATGGCAGGTGCACTTATGAATATAATGATTTCGCCATCGATTTTGGCAGGCGATTATGCTAATCTTCAGTCGGAACTCGGCAGGATTTCCGCCTCCGATTTGATTCACATTGATGTTATGGACGGACACTTTGTTCCCAATATTTCTATTGGAGTGCCGGTTGTCGAGTCAATCAAAAAGGTGTGCGATATTCCGTTTGACGTTCATTTGATGATAAGCAATCCGATAGATTATGTTGAACAGTTTGCAAAGGCTGGAGCGGATATTATCTGTTTTCACGCTGAGAGCAACAGCGATATAGGCGACACGATAGATAAAATTATCTCGCTCGGAAAAAAGGCGGCTCTTGCCGTTAAGCCGGGCACGGATATTGATGTTGTTTTGCCTTATATCGATAAATTATGGATGGTGCTTGTTATGACGGTTGAACCGGGCTTCGGCGGTCAAAGTTTTATGCAAAGTACAATGCCTAAAATTGAAAAACTCAGAGCGATTGCTCCCGATATTAATATAGAGGTTGACGGCGGAATCAATGCCGACACCGTTAAAATTGCGGCTGAGGCGGGCGCAAATGTTTTTGTCGCAGGTTCGGCTGTATTCAAAAGCGAAAATCCAAACAACACCATTGCTCTTTTGAAGCAAAATGCAGAGGTTTGATTTGTTTTGAAGAAAGAAGCAAACAAGAATAAAAAAGACGCAAAGAAAAAGAATAAGCGATTTTATGACAATAAAAACCGCAACAGTCACTGGACGGAAGAACCAAAGGGCAGATATATAGATTTTGCCGATAAATATTCCGAGGGAGACGGCTCAAACAAATATAAGGATGTTGCCGCCTCTGTTCATCGTGTTGCACTAAAGCAGACAGAAAAGAAAAATAAGCGTAATCGAACCGTTGCCGTGATATTGCTTGCCGTTGTTTTTATAGGCGTGGGCTACATCGGTATGGATGTGCGAATGATAAGAAATGCCGAGCCGGCAGAAACAGCGATAAAAAACAGTTCGGGCGCAGACAGTTCCGTGTCGCAGATTTCGCTTGAACTTGCCGCAGAAAAAATCGAAAGCGTGAGCCTCGACAATTCCGCCATGCTCGATTCTGTTATATCAAGTGCACATGATGTGGGCTGTAACAGCGTTGTTTTCGATGCAAAGAGAGCGGACGGAACCATAGGCTACCGCTCATCTCTTGCCGCAATAGATACTTATTCGGCTATGAGCAATGTTGGTAACGACAGCACCGGCTCAATTAAAAAGTTGATTAAAAATGATATTCTTCCCGTTGCAAGAATTTCTTGCTTTGCCGATAATGTTGCGTCTGTGCAAAATCCGTCTATGGCTGTCAGCGACACAAACGGAGTGTATAAGGACAAGGACGGCGACAGTTTTCTGAATCCGGATTCCGATGACGCCTACGGTTACATTCGTGATATAATAAGGGAACTCAGCGATTTGGGAATCCAGGTGTTTATCCTTTACGGATGTGATTTGCCCGAGAGTATTTCGTCAAATTATAACGACGGATTCGACGCTTTGGCAGATAAGTTGAATAAGGAGTTCGACGGAAAGATTAAACTTATTCAGGAAGTGACGGTCGATATAAAGGGCGTCGATTCCGAGAGCGACAAGGTTACGGACGCTAAAATTATTGAGGAGATTAAAGCGTTTCCGGCACTTGAAGATAATCAAATATACGCTGTTAATTCCTCTGTTGAGCATAAGCATCTTTACGAACTGCTCAGCGAAAACGGAGTAAACAACTTCATATTGGAGTAAGAGTTATGAAAAAGTCAATTTATCCGGCACTTTTTTTAGCAATTTTTGTTTTGATTTTTCCGCTGTGTGTCTTTGCATCGGACGGCGGAGTCGAGGTGCCCGTACTTAAGTCGGTATCGTTTAACAATGCTCAGCTTGAGGGCGATTTCTCATCGGAAAAATTCGAGTATGATATATTGCTCGACTCGTCGCAGAAAACACCGACGCTGAAGTCATACGATGTTACCGACGGCGCTTCTCTTGTGTTTAAGCAGGAAAACGGCGACGGAGAAAAGGGCATAAGCATCGAGGTTAAGAAAGACAGCATAGGCTCTACATATTTTTTCAAATATGATTACGGCAAAAACGAACCGGAGATTAATTCAAACAATAATCTTCTTGCTTTGAATTGTGAACTCGGTGAGGTATATCCGAAAATTAATTCGCACGATACGACATACAGTCTTTATGTGCCCGACGATATGACGGCGATAAAACTTGAGGCTGTGAGCGAGGACGCAAACGCAGTATGCAATTTGGCGGGAATTATTACGCTGAATACAAATCAAACTCCTGTAATTCCCGTTACCGTAACGGCGTCCGACGGCAGCGTAAAGGAATACAGTTTTACGGTAAAGCGACTTAATAAATCCTCCGAACAGGTAAGGCAGGAAATGCAAAGCGAGGATTTTACTTCTCTGGTTAAGGGCGAACTTTTCCATCAAAAGCCGGAGTTTAAGATAATAATTGCCTGTACCGTTATAGGTATTATAATTATTATATCTGCCGTTGTTTTTCTAAAAAGACTGACGGTTAAAACCCAAGATGAGGACGAGATTGAATTCTTTGACACTCCGTCCGATACCGAGGGGTAAGAAAGCGGGAACATTCCCGCCGAATACGTACTGAAAAAATAAAAGGCGGTGACAGTATGGATATGGATTTCATGGATTTCGACGAGATAATCGACGAAATAAGAAATGCTTATGACAAAAAGGAATACGCAAAGATTAAGGCTCTTTTATCGGAACTTAACCCGGCGGATATAGCGGCGGTGTTTGATGAGTTTCCCGAAAATCAGCGATTGTTATTCTTCCGATTACTTTCTAAGGAAGAGGCGGCGGATACCTTTGTCGAACTTGACTCCGACAGCCAGGAGTCACTTATTCATGCTTTTTCCGATGCCGAACTTAAAGAGGTTGTAGACGAACTCTATCTCGACGATGCGGTTGACGTTATTGAGGAAATGCCGGCTACGGTTGTTAAGCGTATTTTGAAAAATGCGGATAAGGAAACGAGAGATTCCATTAATGCTCTGCTTAAATATCCCGAGGACTCCGCAGGCTCAATTATGACTCCGGAGTTCGTAGACCTTAAAAGGAATATGACTGTTGAGGACGCATTCAAACGAATCAGAAGAACGGGTGTTGATAAGGAAACGATTTATACCTGTTATGTGTGCGACAGTTCAAGACATTTGATAGGCGTTACCACAGTCAAGGAACTTTTGCTCCACGACTATGATGATGTTATCGACACCTTTATGGAGACTAATACCATCTCGCTTAACACTCTTGATGACCAGGAACTTGCGGCACAGCTCTTTGACAAATATGACTTTTTGGCACTCCCTGTTGTTGATATGGAAAACCGTCTTGTGGGTATTATCACCGTCGATGACGCTATCGATGTCATTCAGGAAGAAAACACCGAAGATATCCAAAAGATGAACGCTATGCTTCCTACGGAAAAAAGTTATCTTAAAACCTCCGTGTTTGAAAGCTGGAGGTCAAGATTTCCGTGGCTGCTTCTTCTTATGGTTTCGGCTACATTTACAGGCTCTATAATCACAAGCTTTGAGGATAAACTCGCCTCTCTTACCATACTTACGGCGTTTATTCCCATGCTTATGGATACGGGCGGCAACTCGGGCGGTCAGGCCAGCGTTACCATTATTCGTGCAATGAGTCTCGGCGAGATTCAGTTCAAAGATTATTTTAAGGTAGTTTGGAAAGAATTTCGTATAGGTATTGCCTGCGGTATTTCTCTTGCCGCCGTTAATTTCCTGAAGATTTTGCTTGTCGATAAACTGCTTATGCATAACGATGAGATTACGCTTATGGTGGATTTGGCTATATGCCTTACTCTTGTTTTGGAAATTATATTTGCTAAATTTATCGGCTGTACTCTTCCCATACTTGCTAAAAAGGTGGGATTTGACCCTGCGGTTATGAGTTCTCCGTTTATCACCACAATAGTAGACGCCGTATCTCTTCTTATTTATTTCGGTATGGCGACACTTTTAATTCCCGGTTTGAGTTGACAAACGAAGCGTAGGGATTTATAATAAAACTAACTTAATAAGTCAGGGGTGCAAGGTCTTTGACCGACGCTGAGATTATACCCTTCTAACCTGTTCGGTAATGCGAGTGTAGGAAGACGAGTTATAAAAGATATTTATGCACCGACGATTAAACTGCCGGTGCTTTTTTCTTGCCTTATTAAGATTATTCGTTTGAGGCGGTTTGTTTTGTCTGCTTTGAAACGAGGAAAGGAAGTATAAAAAATGAAAGCAAGTGTTGCAATTCAGGTTTTACCGAGTGTTCAGGACGAGGACGAACTTATCAGAATAGTTGACGAGGTTATCGCATACATAAAGTCTACCGGACTTAATTACTATGTAGGACCTTTTGAGACTACCATTGAGGGCGAAAGCTACGATGAACTTATGGAAATTGTCACAAATTGCCAAAAGGTTGCCATTAAGGCAGGCTGTGACAGCGTAAGCGCATACATTAAGGTCGTTTACAATCCCGAGGGAGAGGTGCTTACTATTGACAAAAAAGTTACAAAGCATCACCAATAAAACAGCGCCCGTCATTGCAGTAGCGGTTATTATATTGATATGGTATCTGTGCTGTGATGCCGAGGTTGTACCGGCTTATATGCTGCCCTCACCGACTAAGGTGATTACTGCGTTTATCAATAACTTTGATGTTATGATGAAGCAGGCGGCGGTTACCTTGCAGGAAACCCTTTACGGACTGCTTATAGGTATTGCGTCTGCGTTTGTTATAGCAGTTATTATGGACAGGTTTAAGTGGCTTTATAAGGCTATTTATCCTATCCTTGTTGTGACCCAAACCATACCCACCATCGCCATAGCACCGCTGTTGGTTTTGTGGATGGGATTCGGTATGGCACCCAAGATTACGCTTGTGGTTATTACCACCTTTTTCCCGATTGTTATCGGACTTCTTACGGGCTTTGAGGGCGTTGATCCCGATGCAATAAATCTTATGAGAGCCATGGGAGCAAACAGGTATCAGATATTCAGATATGTTAAATTTCCCAACGCCATAGCTTCGTTTTTCAGCGGACTTCGCATTTCTTCGGCTTATGCGGTCGTGGGTGCGGTTGTCAGCGAATGGCTTGGCGGTTTTGAAGGCCTCGGCGTTTATATGACCAGGGTGAAAAAAGCATATGCGTTTGATAAAATGTTTGCCGTAATAGTTTTTATTTCGGCTATCAGTTTGATTCTTATGGGCATAGTGTCACTCCTTGAGAGAGCGGCTATGCCGTGGACTAAAAAAACAAAAAAGAAAAATTCACAGTAAAATATAAAGGATTTGAAATAATGAAAAGATTTAAGAAAATCACCGCAGTTTTACTTGCGGTTGTGCTCGTGTTCAGTTTTGCGGCTTGCTCCAAATCATCATCGGATGATAAAACAGAAAAAACCGCAGAACTTAAAGACATTACAGTATGTCTTGATTGGACACCGAACACAAATCATACGGGTCTTTATGTTGCTCTTTCAAAGGGATATTATAAGGACGCAGGACTTAATGTATCAATCGTTCAGCCGCCCGAGAACGGTGCAACGGAGGCTTGCTCTGCCGGTCAGGCTCAGTTTGCAATCGATGCACAGGATACTCTCGCTGCTGCTTTCACCTCCGATACTCCTATGCAGGTGACTGCTGTTGCCGCTCTTATCCAGCACAACACCTCCGGAATTATTTCGCTCAAGGGTCAGGGTATGGACAAACCTAAGGGACTCGAGGGAAAAACTTATCTCACTTGGGATTCTCCGATTGAACTTGCAATGATGAAGAATGTTGTTGAAAATGACGGCGGCGATTGGGATAAGGTAACAAGAATTCCGAATACCGTAACCGATGAGGCTCAGGACGTTCAGCAGAACCCCGACCACGCTATCTGGGTATTCTACGGCTGGGGCGGTATCAACAGCGAAGTTAATAAGATTGATACCGACTTCTTCTACTTTAAGGACCTTAATCCCACATTTGATTATTACACTCCTATCCTTATCGCAAATAATGACTTCTTAAAGTCAAATCCCGATGAGGCAAAAGCATTCCTTGAAGCAACAAGAAAGGGTTATGAATACGCTATCGAAAATCCCGATGAAGCCGCTCAAATTCTTATTGACGGTGACGAAACAAAGTCGCTCGTAGGAAGTGAAGAACTTGTAAAGGCAAGTCAGAGATGGCTTTCAGACCAATATGTCGCAGATGCACAGAAGTGGGGTTATATCGACCCTGCACGCTGGGACGCTTTCTACGCTTGGCTTTATGATGAAAAACTCGTTGAAAAGGAACTTCCTGCGGGAACAGGATATTCAAACGATTATTTGGCATAAATTATGGAAGTATTAAAGGCAGAAAAAATAAATAAGAGTTTTGATGATAATGTTGTCTTAAAAGACGCTTGCATTACTCTGAATGAGGGTGAAATTGTCGGACTGCTCGGCGTAAGCGGAAGCGGAAAGAGCACACTTCTAAATATTCTTTCGGGCATTATTTCTCCCGACAGCGGCAGAGTTTTGCTAAAGGGTGAGGATGTAACCTCAAAACCCGGCAAAATCAGTTATATGCTCCAAAAGGACTTGCTCTTTGAGTACAGGCGGGTTATAGATAATGTTACTTTGCCGCTCGTGCTCGGCGGTATGTCAAAAAAAGAGGCAAGAAAAAAAGCTAATCCGCTTTTTGAAACCTTTGGTATTGACGGTACGCAGATGCAGTATCCCGGTGAACTTTCGGGCGGTATGCGTCAGCGTGCGGCACTGCTTAGAACATATCTCTCCTCAAACGGAGTGGCACTTCTGGACGAACCGTTCAGTGCTCTGGATACCATTACAAAGTCAAAAATTCATACATGGTATCTTGACGTGATGGAGAATATTAATCTTTCTACGGTGTTTGTCACCCACGATATTGACGAGGCAATTTTGCTCTCCGACAGGATTTATATTCTCACCTCCGGCAATCATATGCAGGAAATTGTGATTGATGAGCCAAAGCCACGTTCTGCCGATTTTGACTTGACCGAAAAATTTTTGTCATATAAGAGAAAAATAGTAGAAATACTTAAATAATCACATTGCGGCTTCGTATATTTTTGCGAGGCCGCATTTTTCATTGTTTTGCCCTTGAAGTTTAACGGTAAAGTGTATATAATAAATACGGTTTTTGCATTGGTACTGTTATCGGCACCTATGCAGAAACTTTAAGATTTATTACAGAAAAGGCGGAATGACAGCCTTTCAGGGTTGTATGGAGTAATAAAAATGAATGATATGCCAATCGGCTTTTTGGACAGCGGAATAGGCGGCTCAACTGTTTTGTCTCGGGCGTTGAGATTGATGAAAAACGAGGATTATTTCTTTTTCAGCGACTCAAAAAACTGTCCGTACGGTGACAAAAGCGACGAAGAAATAATTAAAAGATGCGATGAAATCGTGGAGTATATGACGGAAAAGAAGCATTGTAAGGCGGTGGTTTTGGCTTGTAATACCGCTTCGGCAAAGGCTGTCGATTTTCTTAGAAATAAGTATAATACATTGCCTATTATTGCTATTGAGCCTGCATATAAGATGGTACACGATAACTCACCCGAGGGCTTTACTCTTGTTATGGCGACGAGAGGTACAATAGAAAGCGAGAAATTTCATCGCCTGTATTCAAAATACGATAACGGTAATACAGAACTTCTTTCCTGCGTCGGTATGGCTGATTTGATTGAGCAGTCAAGATTTGACGAACTTGATAATTATCTGCAAAAGCTGCTCGGAAAATATAGGGGCATGGCAGAAAATGTTGTGCTCGGATGCACCCATTATCCGCTGGCTAAGGATAATATAAGAAAAGTGCTCGGAAATGTAAAATTTTTTGACGGCGCACCCGGAGTTGCAAGGCAGCTTTATCGTGTGCTCAAGAAAAATGATTTGCTTTCTTCTAAAAAATCGGAAGGGAAAATTTGCTTTTTTGACTCCTCCGATACGCAAGATGAGCGTGAGGAAAAGGAAAAAAGATTTTTTGAGATTTTATCCTCTTACAACTGTGAGTAACGGCTCATATTGTATATATTAAACGAAAATTTTGTTTTTTATTCCCTGAATGATTATGTAAGTATACAAAATGAACAAAAAATATTGACAACGATTAATTGCGGTCATATAATGAAATTGTACTTGAAACGAGGGCGTTCCGAAAAGGGACGCCCTCGCCTTTTTTGTATGATAAATTATTATAATAGGAGGGGTATTTGCTATGAGTAAGTACACAAAGGAAGAAATCTTAAGGCAAGCCACAGAATGCGGCGTTGAGTTTATCAGACTTCAGTTTACCGATTTGTTCGGAATTATGAAAAATGTTGCTATTACAATTTCTCAGCTTGAAAAGGCACTGGCTAATGACTGTATGTTTGACGGCTCTTCAATTGATGGCTTCGTAAGAATCGATGAGTCAGATATGTACTTGCATCCGGATTATGATACATGGGCAATCTTTCCGTGGCGCAAGCACCAAAACGCACAGACTGCAAGACTTATCTGTTCTGTTTATAAGGCAGACAATGTAACACCGTTTGAGGGTGACCCGAGAAATGTTTTGCAGAAGGTGATTGATCAGGCTGCCGAGATGGGTTACGGATTTAATGTAGGCCCTGAGTGCGAGTTCTTCCTCTTTAACACTAACGAGGACGGTACCCCGACTCTTGAGACTAACGATAAGGCAGGCTATTTCGACCTTAATCCTATTGATACAGGTTCAAATTGCAGAAGGGATATTTGTCTTGCACTTGAGGAAATGGGCTATACCATTGAGGCTTCTCACCACGAGGTTGCCAAGGGTCAGCACGAGATTGACTTCCAGTTCGGCGATGTTATGACAACAGCAGACAGAGTTATGACCTTTAAGCATGTGGTTAAGACTTATGCTACAAAGCACGGTTTGCACGCAACTTTTATGCCGAAACCGATTGAGGGCATCAACGGCTCAGGCATGCACACAAATATGTCTCTCTATGACCTTAAAACAGGCGAGAATATCTTTGATGACCCGAACGGTGAACTCGGACTCAGCGAAAAGGCATACAGCTTTATTGCCGGTATTATGGAGCATATTCAGGGTATGGCTGTTGTTTCAAACCCGACGGTTAACTCATATAAGAGACTTGTTCCTGGTTATGAGGCTCCGTCATATCTTGTATGGTCAACATCAAACAGAAGCTGTCTTGTTCGTATTCCTGCCGCAAGAGGCAAGGGAACGAGAGTCGAACTCAGATGTCCCGACCCGACTTGTAACCCTTATCTTGAAATGGCTCTTTGCCTTGCAGCAGGTCTTGACGGAATTAAAAGAGGCTTAAAGCCTGCACCGGCATATGACAAGAATGTATTTGCTCTCAGCGATGAGGAACTTGCAAAGAACGGCATTAAGTGTCTCCCCGGTTCTCTTGAGGAGGCTATTAAAGCGGCAGAGGCCGATCCGTTCATTAAAGAGACTTTAGGCTCTCATGTATTCAATAACTACATTTCCGGTAAGAAAGCCGAGTGGGACAGTTACAAGACCTCGGTATCACAGTGGGAAATCAACCGTTATATGATTAATTATTAATCAAAACGAGTTATATTAAGATATAAGAAAATGCGGATTCTTATATTGTAAGCCCTCTCTGGTTGACTTAAGTCAACTGATTATAATAAGGCAGCGTCGGATTTTTCTTCGGCGCTGTCGAATTAGAAAGCACAATGGGGTGCGACTTACAGAGAATCTGTGCAGTCGTACCCTCTTATTATTTATTTTCTGTTTATAACAAACTATAGGAAAAAGGAGAAACGGTATGACTGATAACATATTGTCTGTAATCACCGATAACATTTTCGGTGTGTGGTTTTTGATAGGCGCTGCGTTGGTGTTCTTTATGCAGTGCGGATTTGCGATGGTGGAGACAGGATTTACCAGAGCAAAAAATGCCGGTAACATTATAATGAAAAATCTTATGGATTTTTGTATCGGCTCTGTAATGTTCATTTTAATCGGCTACGGCTTGATGTTCGGCGAGGATTATATAGCAGGACTTTTCGGATTGCCTAACCTCGGTTTGATTAAGGGCTACTATTCATCAAGCGGCGATTGGTCGAATTTTGTATTTAACCTTGTTTTTTGTGCTACGGCGGCTACAATTGTTTCGGGTGCTATGGCAGAAAGAACAAAGTTCATCTCGTATTGTATTTATTCTGCGGTTATTTCCGCTGTTGTTTATCCTATCGAGGCAGGCTGGATTTGGAACTCAAACGGCTGGCTTGCAAAACTCGGTTTTCACGATTACGCAGGTTCGACGGCTATACATATGGTAGGCGGTATTGCGGCGCTTATCGGTGCGGCTATTCTCGGTCCCCGTATCGGAAAGTATGTTAAGGATAAAAAGACCGGCAGTATTAAGGTTAAGGCTATACCCGGTCATTCGCTCACTATGGGCGCACTCGGTGTGTTCATTCTTTGGTTCGCTTGGTACGGCTTTAACGGAGCAGCTGCAAAGGATGTTGACACTTTGGCTTCAATCTTTGTCACAACTACAATGGCACCTGCCGTTGCAACCTGTACGACAATGATTTTTACATGGATAAAGGACGGCAAACCCGATGTTTCGATGTCGCTCAACGGCTCGCTTGCAGGTTTGGTTGCAGTTACCGCTTCGTGCGATTGCGTTGACGCTCTGGGAGCAAGTATTATCGGTTTAGTAGCAGGTATTCTTGTAGTGGTTGCCGTAGAATTCCTTGATAAGAAACTTCATATAGATGACCCCGTAGGTGCTGTCGGTGTTCACTGTGCAAACGGTATTTGGGGCACCTTTGCCGTAGGTCTTTTCTCAACCGGCTATGACGGAGTGGGCAAGGGTTTGTTTTACGGCGGCGGTTTTAAGCAACTCGGTATTCAGGCTCTCGGCTTTCTTGCCGTTGCGGCATGGACTACGGTATGTATGATTATCGTCTTTACGGTTATTAAAAAGACTGTCGGACTCCGTGTCAGCGAGGAGGAAGAGATTAAGGGTCTCGACGCAACAGAGCATAATCTTCCGTCGGCTTACGCAGACTTTATGCCGGCTATGGCTTTTGCAACCTCGTCTTCCATTCAGGCGAGTGCTGAGGACACACCGGAGGCGACTCCGATTGCAGCTCCCGTTGAAAAGGCGGTACCTGTTGAATCATATACTGCGGATACTTCGGAGCATAAGTTGACTAAAATTGTAATGATATTTAATCCTGCACGCTTTGAAGCTATTAAAGAGGCTATGAACGGCGTAGGCATTACCGGAATGACGGTAACCAATGTAATGGGCTGCGGTACGCAAAAAGGTCATATACGTAAATATCGTGGCGTAGAAATTGAAGAAATGAATCTTAACCCGAAGATGAAACTTGAAATGGTAGTTTCCGCCGTACCTGTCGAAACGGTTGTAAATGCGGCGAGAAAGGTACTCTATACAGGAAAAATCGGCGACGGAAAAATCTTTATCTATGATGTTGATGATGTCGTTAAGGTCAGAACCGGCGAGAGAGGTTATGACGCTCTTCAGGGTGAGGATGATATATAAGTATCAGGCTTATATGTAAATTGAAAAATTAATAAAAAGCAACAGCCTTCCTTGGAAAAACAGGGAAGGCAAAAGTTGATTTTATAACAAATTGTAAGGAGAGGGAAAATGTTAAAGGAAGGCGAAATCAGAATTCCGTCGGGCTGTGCCATTGCGGCGATTATCGACCGTAAGGGTAAGCCTGTTAACGGTTCCGAAATTATTAAATCCATTGCGCTTATGCATGACCGTTCAAACGGATTGGGCGGCGGTTTTGCGGCGTACGGAATATATCCCGAGCATAAGAACGATTATGCTTTTCATGTTTTTTATGACAGCAAAGAAGCCAGACAGGCTTGTGAGGAATTTCTTTTTAAGCATTTTAATATAGATGTTGCGGAGAGAATTCCGACCAAAAAGGTAGAGAGTATTAATAACAGACCCGATATTTGGCGTTACTTCGGTACGGCAAACAGAGTGCGTATGAATAATGCACGCCTTGACGAAGAGGAGTATGTTGCACGCTCGGTAACGAATGTAAATAACTCCATTGACGGTGCTTATATTTTTTCGTGCGGAAAAAATATGGGTTGTTTTAAGGCTGTCGGTTATCCTGAGGATGTCGGAGAGTTTTATATGCTTGATAAATATAATGCGTATATTTGGACCGCTCACGGCAGATTTCCCACTAACACTCCCGGTTGGTGGGGCGGAGCGCATCCGTTTAATATTCTCGATTGGTCAATAGTTCATAACGGAGAAATTTCCTCTTATGATGCAAACAGAAGATACATTGAGCAGTTCGGCTATAAGTGCTCCATGCAGACCGATACCGAGGTTATCACCTATCTTTTCGACCATCTTTTAAGACATCATAAACTGCCGATAGATGTTGCGGCAGATGTTTTGACTGCTCCCGAATGGGACGAAATAGACCGTATGGACGATGAGAGAAAGGAATATTTTACTAATCTCAGGACCATATACAGCGGTGCTCTCGTCAACGGACCGTTTTCGGTCATACTCGGTTCCAACAAAGGACTTCTTGCTATTAATGACAGACTGAAACTTCGCTCACTCACTGCCGCAACAAAGGGCAACAGAGCATACTTTGCCAGTGAAGAATCGGCTATTCGCATAGTTTGTCCGAATCCCGATAAGGTGTGGTCGGTAAGCGGTGCAGAACCTGTTTTCATTCCTTTGGAAATAGAAGAGGAGGGTGAATAATATGGCTGTTAATTACATTCCCCGCAGATTCACCGTTATCAGAGATAAGGAACTTTGCGTAAACTGCGGACTTTGCGTAGAACAGTGTGCAAATGAGTGCCACTATTTTGCAAAGGATAATAAAACCGTTCTTGCAAATTCGGATTCGTGCGTTGCGTGTCATAGATGCGTTGACCTTTGTCCAAAGGGAGCGCTGAGAATAGAAAAATATGTATGCGATTACAGGGATAATTTTAACTGGACTCCGCAGTATCAGCAGGAAATATGCCGCCAGGCAAACACCGGCTCGACCCTTCTTTCCGCTATGGGTAATCCAAAGCCGTTTCCGATTTATTGGGATAAGATTTTGCTTAATGCATCGCAGGTAACGAATCCGTCCATCGACCCGCTTCGTGAGCCTATGGAAATCAGAACGATTTTGGGCAGAAAGCCCGAAAAAATAACCGTTGAGAGAAAAGGCAAGTCTACCGTTAAAATGCCGCCGCAGGTTGTGCTGGAAACGCCGATTATGTTTTCCGCCATGTCGTTTGGCTCAATCAGTCTGAACGCTCAAAAATCGCTTGCTTGGGCGGCTAAGGATTTGGGAACCCTGTTTAACACAGGTGAGGGCGGTCTGCACAGTGATTTGTTCGGCTACGGAGACTGCGCCGTTGTTCAGGTTGCGTCGGGTCGTTTCGGCGTACATAAGGACTATCTTAATAACTGTAAATTTATCGAAATAAAAATCGGACAGGGCGCAAAGCCGGGCATCGGCGGACATCTTCCGGGCGAAAAGGTAAATGTTGAGGTATCAAACGCCCGTATGATTCCCGAGGGTTCGGACGCTATTTCTCCGGCACCGCACCACGATATTTATTCGATTGAGGATTTGCGCCAACTTATATGGAGCTTGAAGCAGGCAACCGACGGTAAAAAGCCTGTTGCGGTTAAGATTGCCGCAGTGCATAATGTTGCCGCTATTGTTTCGGGCTGTGCCAGAGCGGGTGCGGATATCATAGTAATAGACGGCTTTAGGGGAGGTACAGGTGCCGCTCCTACCCGTATCAGAGACAATGTGGGTATTCCTATTGAACTTGCTCTTGCCGCAGCTGACGAAAGACTCAGACAGGAGGGCATTCGTTCTACCGTGTCCCTCGTTGCGGCGGGTTCGTTTAGGTGTTCAAGCGATATTGTTAAGGCAATCGCTCTGGGAGCAGACGCTTGTTATATTGCTTCTGCCGCTCTTATTGCCATGGGCTGTCATATGTGCCAGACCTGCCAAACCGGTAAATGTAATTGGGGCATTGCAACCCAAAGACCCGAACTCACAAAAAGACTCAAGCCCGAAGAAGCTCATCAACGGGTTGAGAATCTTATTAATGCATGGAACCACGAGATAAAAGAAATGATGGGTGGAATGGGCATAAACTCCATTGATTCGCTCAGAGGCAACAGACTTATGCTCAGGGGTATAGGACTCAGCGACAAAGAACTTGAAATTCTCGGTATAAAACATGCGGGAGAATAATCGGTTGCAAAAACCGGGGAGGCGAAATTATGATTGAAGCAGGACTCAGAAGATACGAAGAAGTAGATGACGAGATAAAAAAAGAACTGTCAAAGAAAAATAAGGTTACCGTTAAGGATGTTAACGGTCAGCGATATATCGGCTGTGCTCTTGATAAGGGCAAGACCATAGAAGTTTACGGCACACCGGGCAATGATATGGCATGCTATCTTAACGGAGGCAGGGTTATCGTTTACGGAAACTGTCAAGACGCAGTCGGTAATACCATGGGCGGCGGAGAAATTGTCGTTCACGGTCACAGCGGCGACGCTATGGGCTACGGTATGCGTGACGGTCAGATATATATTAAGGATAATGTTGCGTGCCGAGGCGGTATTCATATGAAAGAATTCAGAGAGATGAGACCCGTTTTGGTTATCGGTCAAAATGCCGGCTCGTTTCTCGGCGAATATATGGCAGGCGGAACGATTGTTTTGCTCGGTCTTAATATGAAACGTGGCGAAAAACTTTTTGGTACTCACTGCGCTTCGGGTATGCACGGGGGAAAAATTTTTGTAAGAGGTTCGTTCCCTAAGGAAAATCTTTCGCCTAACATAAAGGTGTCCGACCTTTCCGATGAGGATAAAAAGGAACTTGATTCTTATGTAAAAAAGTATTGTAAATATTTTGATGCAGATTACGATAAGATTATGGCAAAACCGTTTAAGAAACTCTCGCCGCTGTCGTCAAGACCTTATGCAAATCTTTATACGCCTAATTAAGCAGATGATTTTTGCTTAATTAAAGATTTAATAATCGAAGTTGACTTTGAGGGGGACGATAAAATATGTTTAACAGTATTCACGAGGAGTGCGGAGTTTTCGGTATATTTATGCCGAAAACCTGCAATATAGCCGAGGATGTTTACCTAGCTCTCTATGCTCTTCAGCACAGAGGACAGGAAAGTTGCGGCATTGCGGTAAATGATGACGGAGTATTTACTCATTTTAAGGGCGATGGTTTGGTGCCCGATGTTTTTACAAAGCAGAGACTTGACGGACTCGGTAAGGGCAATATTGCGATAGGCCATGTAAGATATTCCACAACCGGCGGAAAGAATGTGAATAACATTCAGCCCATTGTTATCAGGCATATTAAGGGCAATCTTGCGGTTGCGCATAACGGCAATCTCGTCAATGCGGATGAAATTCGCCGCAGTTTTGAACTCAAGGGCGGTATCTTTCACGGCACAAGCGATACGGAATCCATTGCATATACCATCAGCGCAAACAGGCTGAATTCAAAGAGCACCGAGGAGGCAATCGAAAAATCGCTCTCCCAGATTAAGGGCGCATATTCCTGCGTTGTTATGACCGCAACGAAATTGATTGCTTTTCGTGACGAAAACGGATTCAGACCTCTGTGCATAGGAAAAATGCAGGACGGCGGCTGGTGCGTGAGCAGTGAATCCTGCGCCTTGGATACTCTCGGTGCAGAGTTTGTGCGTGATGTTTTGCCGGGCGAAATCGTAACGATAGATTCCGACGGCGTACATTCAAATAAGACTCACTGCAAAAATAAAGGCAATGTATGCATATTTGAATACATTTACTTTGCACGCCCCGACAGCACTATTGACGGTGCTTCTGTGGAGCAGGCAAGAATAAGAGCCGGAGAGTTCTTGGCAGAGGAAAACCCTGTTGATGCGGATATTGTTATCGGTGTTCCCGACAGCGGACTTGATGCGGCTCTCGGCTATTCGAGACAAAGCGGAATACCTTATGCCATAGGCTTTGTGAAAAACAGATACATAGGCAGGAGTTTCATTCAACCGTCCCAAAAGCAAAGGGAAAGTGCCGTAAGAATTAAACTGAATGTTATCAAAGAAAATATAAAGGGCAAGAGAGTAATTATGATAGACGATTCTATCGTAAGAGGAACCACTTGCGCAGCTATTGTAAATCTCTTGCGTGAAGCAGGGGCAAAAGAGGTGCATATGAGGGTGTCCTCTCCGCCGTTTAAGCACCCGTGCTATTTCGGTACCGATGTCGACGATGAGGAAAATCTCATTGCCTGCAAGTATCCTACCGTTGACGAAATCGCAAAGGCAATAGGCGTCGATTCTTTGGCTTATCTCTCGGTTGACGCTACGTATAAATTGGCTCAAAACGCTTCTGTCGGATTTTGCAACGGTTGCTTTACAGGCAATTATCCCATTGCCGTGCCTAAGGTAAAGTTTAAGGATAAGTTCGAGCAGAAGATGAACAGAATGTCCGTGCTTGATTAGAAGTATATTAATGTTGCTTTTGTTTATAATTAAATGTTAAAAGCAGGCTGACGAAAAAAGGCTTCCGTCATATTCAGACGGAAGCCTTGATTTTTTTATTCTTGTTTGTCTTTTTTATGATTGTTTCCGACTCTTGACCAGTCTACAAGAACGTGGTTATTGTAGAAGTTACTGCGTTTTTCAAGTTCTGTATTTACAAAATCCGTGCCGTCATGCTCGAATAATGTCGGCGTTTCGGAGAAAAGATTTGTACCGATACCGAGTCTGTCGCCCGGAATATCAACGCCTATGCTCGCAAGCATTGTCGGGAACATATCAAATGTTGCCCATTCACGGTTGTTAAATCTGTCGGCTTTTGCCGATGTGCAGTTCGATGACGGATTGAGAACAAGATTAAAGCAGGTGCGTCTGTAATCGGGGTCGAAGTCCTTAAAGAAATTCTGGTCCATGCTCAAGTGGTCGCCGTTAATAACAATAGTGGTGTTTTCATAAAACGGCTGTTCCTGAATCCAACGAACGAATTTAGCGGTTTGAGCCTGACTGTAAAAGATAACATTTGCATATTGCTTATCAAACGGCGTTTCGGCATTTTCGGAAAGATAGCCGTCGGGGAAGTGCGTGTCTGCGGTTTCCATAGCGAAGTAGAACGGCTTGTCCTCGTTTGCAAGTCGGGTGATTTCATCCTTTGCAAATTCGTATAGTTTGTCGTCCTCATAGCCCCACCAAACATGGTAGTCCGGAGGAACAAGACCGTTATCCCTTGCATATTGTGCGTCCATTATTTTGTAGTCGCCGTGCTCTTCAAAGAGATATCTGAGTCCGCCGAAATTTGCGTCTGCGCCGAACATTACAGTTTGATTATATCCTTGCTCTTTGAGTATATCGCCGATTGTTGTGGCGCCCGGAAGGAAGTTGTTTGCAGTACCGTACTGGTTACGGTCTGCCGGAACTTTCATAGGCATACCGCTCGCCATATTAACCATTGATGCGATTGACCAGTTAGCACCTGTTGAATGGCCGTTACCGCCGAATTGTCCTTCGGGACGGTCGGAGAAATTGTATCCCTCTTTTGATAATTTTTCAAGGTCGGGGAGCAGGTTAGTGTCCATATATCCGCCGAGGTCCTTTGAAAAATACGAGTTTTCCATGGATTCAAGATAGATGTGGATAAGGTTACGCTTCTTTTCGGGGAAGGTCATATTTACGGTGTTCGGGTCTGCAAAATTATCCTCAATATATGTTGAACTGTCTGTGTAAGCGGAAATTAGTTTTTGAAGTGAAAGTTTTTCAACACCGAACATAACGCCGCCCGAAAGCATTACGATTGATAAAACAAGCGCCGTGATTCTTCTGCCGAGTCCCGAAAAAACGACCTTTGACTTTTTGCCGAGGGTGTATGTGATTTTTCTCGGCGAAAAAGCAAATATCGCAAATAAAACCGTTACAGCCGCTGTCGATAAAACAGGACCTTGGAACATGGTTATCATAACCTCTTCGCTCGTTCCGCCCGTGTCCGAATTAAGGTTTATCAGCATTTGGTCGGGTGTAAGACCCGCAAATGTTTGCGTCGACCAAATCGATGCAGAAACTGCTGCGGCGGAAAGTGCCGCAAATAGGGTAGCGATAATGCGGATTATCCATGCGCCTGCCTTGCGCTTTGGCTTGTCCTCTTTTGAGAATGTAAGCACTCCGTTAAGAACGGCACTGCAAAACAGAAATACGAGACCTACCGCTATAACCAGTGCAAAAAATTCAAACGGATATTTTTTGCTGTGTTCGGCAGGCAAAAATAAATTAGGTATTTTGAATACCAAAGACATAAGTGCAAGCGATGTTATGTTGCTCACAATTATGTCTCTTATCATTATGCCGATGCAGTTCTTTACATTCTTTTTGCGTATGAGCCAAACTATGTCGGCAACGCCTAAAAGGACTCCTGCCAAAATTCCCATAAACCAAAACATATTAAATCTTCCTCTCTCATTGTTTTACTAAAAATTTAACACACTCTTGTATCGGATTTTAACATATAAATGTTCTGTTTGCAAGTGTATAAAATAATTGTAAGATTACAATTTTGTAAGAAGTTGTTTTTATCTTTGTGTTTCTCTGCTTTTTGCGGCAGTATAATTTACAATTTATTCTTTGAATAAAAACGGTTATTATGATAAAATGAAAAAAAGCCGAAAGGATATTTTATGAAATTTATTAAGCAATTCAGTATAAAAAATTTTATTATGCTCTTTATAGCCGGTGTGATTAATTCCGTCGGGGTTACTATGTTTCTTCAGCCCGTAAGGCTTTACGACAGCGGAATTTCGGGCACTGCAATGCTTTTGTCCCAAGTTACGCCCGATTGGATGTCGCTGTCTGTTTTTCTTATTGTACTGAATATTCCGATTTTTCTCTTCGGCGCAAAAAAGCAGGGATGGGTTTTTACCGTTTATGCTCTGTTTGTTGTTGCGATTTATTCACTCAGCGCATGGGTGATTACGGATGTTTTGCCTGTTGATGTTACGAGCTTTTCGCCGCTTGCACGGGACGACTTGTTTTTGTGCGCTGTGTTCGGCGGTTTTATCTCCGGTGTCGGCAGCGGTCTTGCAATTCGCTACGGCGGAGCCATGGACGGTATCGAGGTACTGTCCGTTATATTTGCAAAGCGGCTCTCAATGTCGGTGGGAACCTTTGTAATGATATATAATGTTATTCTTTATGTTATCTGCGGTATAGTGCTTAAAAGTTGGATTTTGCCGCTGTATTCGATAGTTACCTACGTGGTCGCTCTGAAGGTGATAGATTATATTGTTGAGGGCTTTGACCGCTCAAAGTCCGCTATGATTATTACCACAAAGCATGACGAGATATGCCGTGCTTTGTCTGAAGAATTCGGAAACGGTATAACATTTTTTGACGCAAAGGGCTATTATTCCGACAAGGAACGCACGGTAATTTACTTTGTACTCAACAGATTTCAAATCGGACAGATGAAAAATATCGTTCACTCGATAGATGAAAATGCGTTTATTTCCATAAGCGAGGTTGCCGACGTGTTCGGCTCATCGCTTAAATCGGATAAGTAATAAAAATACCCAAGCGGCTTGTTGCGCTTGGGTTTAATATATTATGTATGTGATTTGTTAATCAGTAAAGTATTTGTTTGCGCTCTCGCTCATGGAGTATTCCGAGTCCGAGCCTATTATGACGTGGTCTATCAGCTTAAAGCCGACAGAATTAAATATCTCCTTGGCATTTACCGTAAAGTTGAAATCCTGAAGCGACGGATTGGAGTCGCCGTCCGGGTGATTGTGCATTATGATTATGTATTTCGGCTGTTCGTACATTACCGCCTTAATCAGTTCCGACGGACTTACCTGAGAAAAATTCGCACCGCCGTGCGAAATGACGGAACTTGAGATGATGTCCATATTTTTATCGAGATTTATTACGGCAACAGCCTCCGTTTTTTGCGCTCTGAGCAGGTTTGCACCGTATGCTTTTCGTGCGTCAAACGACGATAGATTTGTAATTTTGAAATTTCTCTCGCTCATCATCTTTTGCCGCAGTGAGTAATGTAAGGAAATAAAAACCGCCATCTGCTCGTTTATTCCGTCAAGTTTAAGAAGCGACGGAACGTCAGCTTTGATTATATTACCGAGAGTGTTGTATTTTGCAAACAGCGAATCGCTGATTGCTTTAGCGTCGTCGCACGAAAAAGCAACAGCAATAATGCTCTCGAGCAGTTCCCTGTCACTTATTTCTTCGGTGGATTTGGAGAAAAAACTTTTCTTTATTTTTTGCTTTTTGTCTTTTATATCCGTATTTAATCCCTGTCCTTATTTACTCCCATATTTGAAGTTTATCATTGTGCTTGCAATTTGTCAAGAATAGTATTGAACCGTATTATTTATTATGATAAAATAGAAAAGTGAAACGGAGGCAGTTATGGATATTTTAAGCAGATACGGTCACAGATCCAGAATGAGGCAGACTTATATTAAAAACGGCGACGCCTCTTTTAACAGTTGTAATATTCTCGAACTTTATCTGTCTATAATCATTCCGCAAAGGGATGTTAAACCCGTGGCCTATGCTTTACTTAATGAATTTCACAGCCTTGAAAATGTGTTTTCCGCAGATTTTAACGATTTGCAGAAAGTTCGTGGAATAGGTGAAAATACCGCTTTTTTAATCAAAGCGTGCAACGAACTGATGAAAAGAGGTGCAGATCCCGACAGAGAGGAAAATGTGCCGCTTAATGATGGCAGAAGTCGCACCGTTTTTGCTTACTCTCTTATGAACGGGAAGGACAAAAGTTATGCTGTTGTGTTTTTGAATAATAAGTGCGAATGTATCTCGTATTTGTATTTTGATTCGTTTGACAGTGTTGCAGATATTCGCTCTGCCGTAATCAAAAAGGCTTTGGCTATTCATTCTCCGATGTGCTATTTGGTTCGCAGGGATTCGCAGTGTGATGCCGATATTTTTGAGAGGGATGTAAAACTTTTGGTTGACCTTAAATCGTTTTTACTTAAATTCGGCGTTTCGATTTGTGATTATATAATCATCGGAATGAACGATGCATATGTAATATCGCAAAGTCCTAATAAGAAGCTCTTATACTGCTAATAATATAAAAAACAAACAGGATGGTCTTATGAGAAATATAAAAAATATTAATGAAAATTGGGTTTTTGTAAAAGATAACGAAAAAAGCACGGTTAATCTTCCGCACACATGGAACGGTATCGACGGTCAGGACGGCGGAAACGATTATTACAGAGGTAAGTGCACCTATATAAAGGAAATCGCAAAAGCCGATATGCCGCAGGGCGAAGAGATTTATTTGCAACTTGACGGCGTTAATTCCTCTGCCTTTGTATATTTTAATTCTAAACTTGTGTGCACCCACCACGGCGGATATTCCGCCTTTAGGGTTAAACTTGAGAATATCAGGGACAATAACGAAATTAAAATAGAGGCTGACAATTCGCCGAACGATTTTGTTTATCCGCAGCAGGCGGACTTTACCTTCTACGGCGGAATTTATCGTGATGTTACTCTTATCGGAGTGGAAAAAAATCATTTTGATTTGGACTATTTCGGCGCACCCGGCATACAGATTACACCTATTGTTAACGGCGACAAAGCAGATGTAAATGTTAAGACCTATATTACCGGCGGCGGAAAAGTAAGAGTTACGGTAAACGGTGAGACAAAGACGGGTACGGAAGTTGATTTTATCGTTGATAATCCGCATCTTTGGAACGGCGTTGCCGACCCTTATCTTTATAATGCCGTTGCAGAACTTATCGTTGACGGTAAGGTTGTTGACAGAGTGGAAAGCCGCTTCGGTATCCGCTCGTTTAAGGTTGACCCTCAAAAAGGATTTATATTAAACGGAAAGCCTTATCCGCTAAGAGGGGTTTCACGCCATCAGGACAGACCGGGTATAGGCAATGCTCTTCTTCCTGAGCATCACAGAGAGGATATTGAACTTATCTGCGAAATGGGTGCTAACACCATTCGCCTTGCTCACTATCAGCACGCTCAATATTTTTATGATTTGTGCGACGAAAAGGGACTCGTTGTTTGGGCTGAAATTCCGTATATTTCTTCTCATCTCGAAAAGGGAGTTGAGAATACAAAAACTCAGATGACCGAACTTATCGCACAGAACTATAATCACCCATGTATTGTTACTTGGGGACTTTCAAACGAGATTACAATGAGCGGTGCATCTCCTGCCGTTGTTGAAAATCATAAGATGCTTAATGACCTTGTTCATTCTATGGACAAGACCCGCCCCACAACAGAGGCGGTTGTAACCATGTGCAGTATGGATAATGAATATGTGCACATCAGCGACATTGTGTCCTATAATCATTACTTCGGCTGGTACGGCGGTAATGTGGATATGTATGGTCCGTGGTTTGATAAGTTCCATGAGAAGTATCCTAACAAGGCTATCGGTATAAGCGAGTACGGCTGTGAGGCGCTTAATTGGCACGCAACGGATATTGCCCAGGGAGATTATACCGAGGAGTATCAGGCTTACTACCACGAGGAACTGATTAAGCAGATTGCCGTTCGTCCTTATCTTTGGGCAACTCATGTATGGAATATGTTTGACTTCGCCGCAGACGCAAGAGCCGAGGGCGGAGAAAACGGTATGAACCACAAGGGTCTTGTTACCTTTGACAGAAAATATAAAAAGGACAGTTTTTACGCTTATCAGGCATGGCTATCCGATAAGCCTATGCTTCATATTTGCTCTAAGAGATATATTGACAGGGTAGAGGATAAAGTTAAAATTAAGGTTTATTCAAATCAAGACGAGGTTGAACTTTTTGCAAACGGAGAGAGCGTAGGCGTGCAAAAGAAAGGTGAGTTTCCATTCTTTACCTTTGAGGTGAAAAACGAGGGTGAAACTATCCTTACAGCCAAAGCGGGCGACCTTACCGATGAGAGTAAAATAAGAAAAGTTGACTCCTTTAACGAGGATTATCGTATGAAGGAGGAGGGCGCCGTAATTAACTGGTTCGAGATTAATACGCCTGTCGGCTATTATTCCGTTAACGATACCATCGGCGATATTATGGGGTCGTTTAGGGGAAAACTTGCTATGCTCAAAATCGGAGCAATGCTTTTGAAAGTGTTAAAGGGTGATTCTCAGCCGTCCGATGAGCCTAAGAAAAAGAAGTCAAAGGGCGCAAGCGTTATGGGCTTTAAGCCAAGCAAGGAAATGCTTCAGCTCGGCTACGGTTTTACCGTAAAGCGTGTTATCTCAATGCTCGGCGGTAAGTTTACAAAAGAGCAAATTCTTAAAATCAATGCAATTCTTAATAAAGTTAAAAAACCTAAGAAGTAAAGTCTAATGCCTCCCTTAAAAATGGAGGCGTAAGAAATATTAAAACAGGAATATACCCCTTTTGATAAATCAACCTGAAATAAAAACAAGCACGGAACATATGCTCCGTGCTTGTTTTGTATTATTTATGTATTTATGAATCGTAAAAAATTTGACCTTTTTCGGTTTGGATTCTTTGTGCGGTGGGATACTCGAAACACGGATTGTTCTTTAATATATCGGCGAACAATCTTGCCTCGTATCTTGCCATATTCAAGTCGTGGAGAATATAGTTTCCGCAGTTTTGGGGATTTGCCCCCGGAACCTCGCCCTCGTAATTTGCACAAAATTCATACGCCCTCGTAAGCAACGGCAGAATTTCCTGCGGCGTCGGGTGACCCTTTACGATGAGATAGCAGCCTGTAAGACAGCCCATCGGTCCCCAATATATTATCCTGTCTTTCCACTCCTCGTCATTGCGAAGAAAGGTTGCGATAATATGCTCTATCGTGTGCATTGCATTGGGGTGAATGGCAGGCTCGATATTGGGCTTTTTCATTCTTATGTCAAAGGTTGTGGCATATTCGTCTCCCAAGGTATCGAGTCTCGATTCGTAAATTCCCGGAAGTATTTTGTTATGGTCTACCTGAAAACTGGGTATTAAATCCATATTGTTGCTCCCTTAAATCAGATTTCTACTATCCAGCCCTGAGGAGCTTCGATTTCGCCCATTTGGATGCCGGTAAGTGTGTCATAAAGTTTCTTTGTGTAAGGACCCATTTCCTCCATACCCGACGGGAAACAAATCTCCTCGCCGTGGTCAACAATCTTGCCGACCGGAGAAATAACTGCGGCAGTACCGCAAAGACCGCATTCAGCAAAGTCTTTAAGCTCTTCCTTATATACTTCTCTGTGCTCTACGGTCATACCGAGATAGTGCTCGGCAACATAGCAGAGAGAACGACGTGTAATTGACGGAAGAATCGAATTTGACTTTGGAGTAACGAGTTTGCCGTCTTTTGTGACAAAGATGAAGTTTGCTCCGCCTGTTTCCTCAACCTTTGTACGGGTCTGAGGGTCGAGATACATATTCTCGTCAAAGCCCTTTTCGTGTGCGTCAACGATATTGTAAAGTGACATGGCATAGTTAAGACCTGCTTTGATGTCGCCTGTACCGTGAGGTGCCGCTCTGTCCACATCGGATACTCTGATTGTGATAGGCTTTGCGCCGCCCTTGAAGTAAGGACCTACCGGAGTACAGAAAATTCTGAACTGAAATTCATTAGCCGGCTTTACACCGATGATTGAATCATAGCCGAATACGAAAGGTCTGAGATAAAGAGTTGCACCGCTGCCGAACGGAGGAACATAAGCCTCGTTAGCCTTTACAACTTTCTTTACTGCGTCGATGAACTGCTCCTCGGGAACTGCCGGAATTTTAAGTCTGCGGCATGAGTCTGCAAGACGCTTTGCGTTAAGGTCGGGACGGAAGCATACCGTTCTGCCGTCCTTTGTTGTGTATGCCTTAAGACCCTCAAAAACAGTCTGCGCATACTGAAGCACGCAAGCACATTCACTCATTGTGATGTTGGGGTCCGAGGTGAGTTCTCCTTTATCCCATTTGCCGTCCTTGTTCCACGATACATAGCGGTAATCGGTCGGCGTATAAGCAAAGCCGAGAGATGACCAGTCAATGTTTTTCTTTTCCATAATAACATCTCCTACTTTATTTTTAGTTTGTTATGAAAATATTATAGCACTTTGAAAAATAATATCAATACCTTACATAGGCTAATTGCAGTGATTTTTCTTTGCTTGGCGTATAAAAGCGAAAAAATTGTCTTTTTTTGAATAATATCGCATTATTTTTTTATTTTAATATTGAATATTATTTGTTTTTGTGCAATAATAATTAGATATTACGAACCTGTTATTTGTTTAGGAGAAATTATGACTGATTATAAAGAACTTGCAAATTTGCTTTTTCCGAATATTGATAAGACTCCCGATTATTACGAGGAACTTTATCCCCTGCGTAAACTTAAAGAGGGGGCAAGGGTTACGAGGTTTGCACCGAGTCCGACAGGCTATCTTCATTTCGGCAACCTTTACACCTGTATGGCTGCTTATGTTACCGCAAAGGCTACCGACGGAGTTTTCTATGTAAGAGTGGAGGACACCGACCAAAAGAGAAAGGTTGACGGTGCAGTCAGTGCAATGCTGAAAGGACTTTCTGTTTACGGCATAGTGGCTGATGAGGGCGTAATCGGCGAGAACGAGGAAAAGGGAGATTACGCACCCTATTACCAAAGCGCCAGAAAGGATATCTATCAGGCGTATGCAAAGTCGCTCGTTATGCAGGGACTTGCTTATCCGTGTTTTTGCTCGGCAGAGGAACTTGATGAAATCCGTGCGAGTCAGGAAAACGAGGATATAAAAGGTTATTACGGCAAGTATGCAAAGTGCCGCAATCTTTCGCTTGATGAAATTAAGAAGAAAATCGAGTCCGGCGCAGAATGGACGCTTCGCTTAAAGTCACCGGGTGATGCCGAGAAAAAGTGTTATTTTGACGATATGATTAAGGGTAAGATTGAGATGCCCGAGAATATTCAGGATATTGTGTTGCTTAAAAGTGACGGAATACCTACCTACCACTTTGCTCACGTAATAGATGATCATCTTATGAGAACGACTCATGTCGTAAGAGGCGACGAGTGGATTGCTTCCGTTCCGGTCCATCTTCAGCTGTTTAAGGTTCTCGGCTTTAAGCCGGTTAAGTACGCTCATGTCGCACCTATTATGAAAGAGGAAAACGGCGGCAAGCGTAAACTTTCAAAGCGTAAAGACCCCGAGGCGGCTGTGAGTTATTATGCCGAGGCTGGCTATCCTGCAGAGTCTGTTAACGAATATCTTATGACGATTCTCAATTCCAATTTTGAGGATTGGAGGAGAGCAAATAAGGATGCCGACATTCTCTCGTTTCCGTTTAATTTTAAGAAAATGAGCGCATCGGGCGCATTGTTTGATTACGCAAAACTCACCGATGTTTCAAAAAATGTCATAAGCAAAATGAGTGCCGATAAGGTGTTCGATTTAACATACAAATGGGCAGAGGAATATCAGCCGCAACTTTATGAACTTTTCTCAAAGGATAAGGAAAAAGCAACGGCTATACTTAATATCGACAGAGAAAACAAAAAGCCCCGTAAGGATATAGCAAAGTGGAGCGAAGTGCTTGACTATATCGGCTATATGTATGACGAAACTTTTACACCGTGTTATGAACTAAGCGGCAATGCAACCCCAAAACTTGCGGTAAAGGTTATCGAGGAATATCTTAAAGTGTTTGACATAAACGACGACAAGGACGCATGGTTTAATCGAATGAAAGAAATTTGCCCCTTGGTCGGCTGCACACCTAATGTTAAGGAATATAAGGCAGAGCCCGAAAAATATGCAGGTCATGTGGGTGATGTTTCCACCGTTATCCGTGTCGCTCTTACAGGCAGGACGAATACTCCCGATTTGTTCTCGATTACGAAACTGCTCGGAGAAGAGACCGTAAGAAAAAGATTAAACTCTGCACTTAAATATTATAAGGAGGAAGCGTAATGGCTAAAGACGAGATTAAAGAAGAAAATACCGCACCGTCAAATTTCATTGAGGATTTCATCGATGAGGATTTGAAAGAGGGCGTTTATAACCGTGTTCAGACCCGTTTTCCGCCCGAGCCAAACGGCTATCTCCATATCGGACACGCAAAGGCAATTTGCATTAATTTCGGCGTTAAAGAAAAATATAACGGCGTATGTAATCTTCGTATGGATGATACAAACCCAACGAAAGAGGACACCGAATATGTTGACGCAATCAAAGAGGATATTGAGTGGCTTGGCTTTAAGTGGGACAATATTTATTTTGCTTCCGATTATTTCGACTTCCTTTATGAATGTGCGATTAAACTTATCAAAAAAGGCAAGGCATATGTTGATGACCTTAACTCGGACGAAATCAGAGAGTACAGAGGTACTTTGACAGAACCGGGAAAGAACAGCCCCTACCGTGACAGAAGCGTTGAGGAAAACCTTGATTTGTTTGCCCGTATGACAAAGGGCGAGTTTAAGACAGGCGAAAAGGTGCTTCGTGCAAAAATAGATATGGCGTCTCCTAACCTTAATATGCGTGACCCGATTATTTACCGTATACTTTTTGCTCATCATCACAGAACGGGTGATAAGTGGTGCGTATATCCTATGTACGATTTTGCTCATCCCCTCTCGGATGCGTGCGAAAAGGTAACGCATTCGCTCTGTTCACTTGAGTTTGAAAATCACAGACCGCTTTACGATTGGGTTTGTAACGAGTGTATCGACGGCGAAAAGCCGAGACAGATTGAGTTTGCAAGAATGAATCTGAACTACACTCTTACATCAAAGCGTAAGTGCCTGAAACTTGTTCAGGACGGCATAGTAGACGGTTGGAACGACCCTCGTATGGCTACCATCAGCGGTATGAGAAGAAGAGGTTATCCGGCAGAGGCTATTCGTGATTTCTGTGAAAGAATCGGCGTTTCAAAGGCATACAGCGTAATTGATTTTGCCATGCTTGAAAGTTGCGTTCGTGATAATCTTAATAAGAACGCAAAGAGAGCAATGGCTGTTATTGACCCGATTAAACTTATTATCGATAATTATCCCGAGGATAAGGTGGAGGAACTTGAGGTTGCTTACCACCCTGATCATGACGAATTCGGCAGCCGTACCATTCCGTTCGGCAGGGAACTCTGGATTGAGCGTGATGACTTTATGGCAGAGCCTATCAGCAAGTATCGCAGACTCTTTGTGGGCAACGAGGTAAGACTGTATAAGGCTTATTGCGTAACATGCACAGGCTACGATACGGATGAAAACGGCGAGGTTATTGCCGTTCACGCAACTTATGACCCTGAGACGTTCGGCGGCGATACTCCCGACGGCAGAAAGGTAAGAGGTACCATTCACTGGGTTTATGCAGGAGATAATAACGAGGCTGAGGTAAGACTTTACGACAGACTCTTTAATGTTGAAAATCCGAGCGATGAGGAGGGCGTGGGCTCCTTTGAGGATAACCTTAATCCCGATTCATTAAAGGTTAAGAAAGCGTATGTAGAGCGTGCACTTTCCGACACAAAGCCGGGTGAAAGATATCAGTTTATGCGTATCGGCTATTTCTGCACCGATTCTGACAGCAAGCCGGGCAAACTTGTGTTTAACAGAACGGTTCAGTTAAGAGACAGCTTTAATAAGAAAAAATAAAAGAGGCGAATTTTGTGGCAATTACAGAAAGAAAAGATATAAAGAACGTTGCTATTATTGCTCACGTTGACCACGGAAAGACAACTTTGGTTGATGAGATGCTTCATCAAAGCGGTATCTTCCGTGATAATGAGGTGGTAGAGGAAAGAGTCATGGACTCCAATGATTTGGAGAGAGAAAGAGGAATCACCATTCTCTCAAAGAATACCTCTATACATTATAAGGATACAAAAATAAATATAGTAGATACTCCGGGACACGCCGACTTCGGCGGCGAGGTTGAGCGTATTCTCACCATGGTTGACGGCGTACTGCTTCTTGTTGATGCGTTTGAGGGATGTATGCCGCAGACCCGATTTGTACTTAAAAAGGCTCTCGGCTTACATAAGACTCCTCTCGTTGTTGTAAATAAGATTGACCGTGACGGAGCAAGACCCGAGGAAGTAATCGACGAGGTACTCGACCTGTTTATCGAACTCGGCGCAGATGACGACCAGATTGATTTTCCGGTTATTTACGCTTCCGCAAGGGATGGTTATTCATCTCTTGACCCCAATGTCAGAGAGGGCGATATGCGTCCGCTTCTCGACGCTATTCTCGAGTACATTCCGTCTCCTAAGGGAGATCTTGAAGGACCGGCTCAGATTCTGTTTTCTTCACTGGAATATGACGAATATGTCGGCAGAATAGGCGTCGGCAGAGTAGAAAGGGGCGAGATTAAAGCCAATACTCCTTATGTTCTTTGCCGCCAGGACGGAACTACGGAAAATGTTAAGTTCTCAAAGATTTATCAGTTTGAGGGACTTAAAAGAGTAGAAACCCCGATTGCAAAATTCGGCGATTTGGTATCCGTTGCGGGTATTGCAGACCTTAATATCGGCGAGACGGCTTGTGACCCGGATTGCATCGAGCCGCTTCCGTTCGTTAAAATTGACGAACCTACCATCAGTATGAACTTTATGGTAAATGATTCTCCGTTTGCAGGCAGAGAGGGTAAGTATGTTACTTCCCGTAATCTCCGTGAGAGACTGTTCAAAGAGGTTGAAACCAATGTTTCCATGAGAGTTGAGGAGACCGATTCTATGGATACCTTTAAGGTCAGCGGCAGAGGCGAACTTCATCTGTCTATTTTGATTGAGACGATGCGTAGGGAAAATTACGAATTTCAGGTTTCACGTCCGCAGGTTATTGTAAAGCACGACGCAGACGGCAGAACTCTTGAACCTATCGAAACGGCTATTATCGAGGTTCCGGAGGAGTATGTCGGTGCCGTTATGACAAAACTTTGCTCCCGCAAGGGCGAAATGGTTAATATGGATACACGTTCAACCGGTATGACTCATATGGAGATTAAGATTCCGTCGAGAGGTCTTATCGGTTACAGAAGTGAATTCCTTACCGATACAAACGGTAACGGTATTATGAATCAAGTTTTCTCGGGATATGAGGAATGGAAAGGCGATATTGAAACCAGAAGCCGTGGCTCAATCGTCGTTCATGAAACCGGAACAACCACAGGTTACGGTCTTTGGAACACTCAGGACAGAGGTAAACTTTTCGTCGGTCCGGGCGTTGAAGTTTACGAGGGTATGATAGTAGGCGAGTGCGCTAAGGACGAGGATATTGTATGTAATGTCTGCAAGAAAAAGCATGTTACAAATACTCGTGCAAGCGGCTCAGACGAAGCACTTAAACTCGTTCCGCCGACCACTCTTTCACTTGAACAGAGTATGGAATTTCTTGCGGATGACGAACTCTTGGAGGTAACTCCTAAATCCATTCGTTTGCGTAAAACAATTCTCAGCAAAGAACTTCGCCTTAAAGCGGAATCCAGAGCGAGAAAAGGTTAATTATGACCAAAGAAAAAGCAGGGCTCTATATACATATCCCGTTTTGCAAAAATAAATGTCCGTATTGTGATTTTTACAGCGTAAAATATTGCTATAATGTGGGCAGAGAATACAGCGACAGGCTGGTTAAAACGATTAAACAGTATCAAGGTTCTTTTGATACTGTTTATTTTGGCGGCGGTACTCCGAGCATACTCGATACCGACAGTTTTGCAAAAATCCTAAATGCTTGCAGAAAGCAGTTTGATATAGATGACGAATCGGAAATTACCGTTGAATGCAATCCGTCAGCAGATTTGAATGAAAAGATGCAGGCGTATGCCGCCCTCGGTGTGAACAGGGTGAGCATTGGTATGCAGAGTGCTGTCGACAGAGAACGCTTTGCTCTGGGCAGAGCGGCGGGCAGAAAAGAGGTCGAGCGCACAATTTCATATGCACGAAATGCAGGGATAAACAATATCAGCCTTGATTTAATGCTCGGCACGCCCAAGCAAACGACAGACTCACTTGATGAGAGTTTCAGATTTATTTTGGAGCAGGGGGTCGAGCACCTTTCCGCTTATATGTTGAAACTTGAGCCGGGCACAAAATTTTATGAAATGCGAAACAAACTTGTCCTTCCCGACGAAGACGAGACGGCAGAAATGTATCTTAAAACCGTAGAAGTGATGAATCAAAACGGCTTAAAACAGTATGAGATAAGTAACTTTGCAAAGTCGGGATTTGAGAGCAGACATAATACAAAATATTGGACGCTGACCCCGTATCTCGGACTGGGAAAGTCGGCTCACAGTTTTTGGCATGGTGAAAGGTTTTACTGTGACAGCGAGTGGAATATAATTTCCGACGGCACAGGCGGAGATGACGAAGAAAAAATAATGCTCGGTCTCAGGCTTACCCGTGGAGTTGAAAAGTCGCTGATAAAAAAGGATTTTTCATCTTACATAAAATCGGGATTAATGCGTGATTTGGGTGACAGAGTCGCTTTGACGCCTAACGGAATGCTCGTTTCAAACACAATAATTTCATCTTTGATTTGACAATATTGACAAAAATGAATACAAGTTTTTGGATAAATTGAATAATGATTGATAAAACTGTCACAATTTCAACATAACTATACATTCTTTTTGTATAATCTGTAAAATTTGTATTTTTTTCTTGATTATTTGAGATGAAAAGTATAAAATAATAGTGCAAAAATAAAAAGCAATATGCAATTTATTAAATTATTTTCGGAGGTAATTTCCAATGGTAAAAGTTGCTATTAACGGTTTTGGCCGTATCGGTCGTCTTGCTTTCCGCCAGATGTTCGGTGCAGAAGGTTATGAAGTAGTTGCAATCAACGATCTTACAAGTGCAAAGATGCTTGCTCATCTTCTTAAGTATGACTCATCACAGGGTAACTATGTTGCTCAGGGTCACACTGTTGACTTCCACGAGGGTGAAGGCGAGGATAACTATATCGTAGTTGACGGTAAGAAAATCGTTATCTACAAAATGCCTAACGCTGCTGATCTTCCTTGGGGCGAACTTGGCGTAGACGTAGTTCTCGAGTGCACAGGTTTCTATACTTCAAAAGAAAAGGCTTCTGCTCACATTCAGGCAGGTGCTCGTAAGGTTGTTATTTCTGCTCCTGCAGGAAACGATCTTCCTACCATCGTATATAATGTAAACCACGATACACTTACAGCAGACGATACAGTTATTTCTGCTGCATCATGCACAACTAACTGCCTTGCTCCTATGGCAAAGGCTCTTAACGATTTCGCTCCTATCCAGAGCGGTATCATGTGCACAATTCACGCTTACACAGGCGATCAGATGATTCTTGACGGTCCTCAGAGAAAGGGTGACCTTCGTCGTGCTCGTGCAGGTGCTGTTAACATCGTTCCTAACTCAACAGGTGCTGCTAAGGCTATCGGTCTTGTAATCCCTGAGCTCAACGGCAAACTTATCGGTTCTGCACAGAGAGTTCCTACCCCGACAGGTTCAACAACTATCCTTACTGCTGTTATTAAGACAGATAAGGAAGTTACAGTTGACGCTATCAACGCAGCTATGAAGGCTGAGGCTACTGAGTCCTTCGGTTATAACGAGGATCTCATCGTTTCTTCCGATATCGTTGGTATGAGATACGGTTCACTCTTTGATTCAACTCAGACAATGGTTCTCAAGGTTTCTGACGATACTTATGAGGTTCAGGTTGTTTCTTGGTATGATAACGAGAACTCTTATACTTCTCAGATGGTTAGAACAATCAAGTACTTCTCAGAACTTGGCTAATTAACCTAAAGCAAATATAAAACCCGAAGCCTAGGCTTCGGGTTTTTGTTATGTCTCAAAATATTAATTTTGTCAATCTCTGTCACTCGAGATACAACACTATCTTCTTTTGCTCGGCTGTTTTTTTAATATCTATGATTCTTTGGTTTGACGAGCCACGAAATTTGAGCGTGATAGAGTGCAAATCTTCTATAAACGGTCCGTCTACCAAAACATCTATGAGCGAGAGCATCTCCTTACTTATGTCGGTTGCGGCTCTGCTTTTCGGCTCGGTTGTTCCGAGTATTTCCTCAAAGGTAAAACCGGTGTAGCACCAGACATTTTTATTAGGAAATTTTTCACGAAACATAACGAGAAACGGAACGAGCACCTTTTGGTTTTCAGGCTCAAACGGTTCTCCGCCGAGCAATGTTATTCCGTTAATCCAGTCATGGTCAACGCTGTCGAATATTTCCTCCATAGTTTCTTCGGTGAATAAATTTCCGTAGCCGAAGTCCCATGTTATACTGTTAAAGCAATTTTTACAGTGGTGGCGACACCCCGAAACAAATAATGAGGTGCGAACGCCCTCGCCGTTTGCTATGTCGTTTGTTTTTATTTCAGCCCAATTCATAAGATAATCATCCCCATATCTTCTCATCCGATTACTTATTATACCAAAATTTGTTCCTTTTATCAACAGTGACTTGATTTTATATTATTAATGGTATAATATAAAATAAGTAAAGAAAAAGAGGAATTTTTATGAGCGAAGAAATAAAGACAGAAAAGAAAAAGGGCATTGCGGGATTTTTTCAGTTTTTGAAATTTGCTATGTTTTCCGCTTCGGCAGGTATAATTGAGGCTGTCAGCTTTACGCTGATGAATACGGTGATTATTAAACTGCCGTTTATTCAGCATGCACTCGAAACAAATGATACCTTTGCAAAGATTATGAATAATCAGTACGGCCCCATGTACCTTATTGCACTTATCTTGTCCGTGCTTTGGAATTTTACATTTAACCGTAAGTTTACCTTTAAGTCTGCCGCCAATGTTCCTGTGGCTATGCTTAAGGTGTTTGCGTTTTACTGCGTGTTCACTCCTGTTACGGTTATCGCAGGTAACTATTTTACCGCTAAGTTCGCCGATGTCGGAAAAATCGAGTACATAGTTCTCGGCTGTACCATGGCTTGTAATATGATTACAGAGTTTCTTTATGATAAATTTGTTGTTTTTCGTGGCTCGGAAAATACTCTTGAGAAAAAAGAAAAGTAATATAATTATAGCAGCAAAATGAACAGTCCCTAATTGTGCAGACGGTACAAAAACGGACTGCGACGGCAGAAAATTAAATTTCAGGTAACAAACCGATTTCGCTTTTTTAGCGGAGTCGGTTTTATTTTAATACGGTAATCGTTGCAGAAATTGATGTGTTCGGATATTTTTCGCATCAATAGGTTTTTTCTCCTGTCCGTTTTTTACCGACTTGTTCATTTTAGTATTCACTTTTGTGCTTTTATTCTAATTGGATTTGTGATATAGTAGTAATATAGGGGGTATTGTAACATGAAAAAGAAAAAGAAAGCATTTACAATTATTCTTATAGTTTTTATTCTTGTATTCGGTTCTATATTCGGTGGATATTTTGCCATAAAAACAGTTATGACTAAAGGTGCAATTAACTATTTGCAAGATAAATATAACATGTCATATAATCAAATAACTGTTTTAGATTATGAAATGAAAAAGTTCGGAAACGACACCTCTTTTTTGCCGCTTAATACATATTGGTCACCCTATAAGTGGGAATTTGAATATAACGATAAATCTTTTTTTGTCAATAGGATTGACGGTAAATATTATGATGATTACCAACTGGATGAAATAGAAAGTGTAGCTACCGAATGGTTTAAGCAAAATGTAGATAACAATATTGTGGGAATTAAATTAAGTTCAGTAAATATTATAAATTATCAAGCCCGAATAGCCGGTAACATTGCAATTAACGAAAACAATATAAAAGATTTTCTAAACGACAAAAACACTTATAGTGGTATTAATCGTTTTACTTATCATGATGTAGATTTAATGGTTGAAAGCACTTATTTTGATACGCTGTCACAAACAGATAAAAACAACTTGCTTGATGAGGTTAAAGAAAAACTCCCAAATTCACACATTCAATATGTTGTTGGAACAGATACATCCAAAATATCTAAAGAAAGGAATAAGTTCATTTATTGGTTATCAGAATATAACGAAATGGATTAAATGATATGAAAAAATTAAAATCCTTTATCTCAATATTTCTAAATATAGTACAACAGATATTAACAGCAGTTATGGCAATTTGGTGCAGACCCTTAATCATAATTCCACAATTTCAAACTGCACTCTTACACCAATTTTGTATGGCGGCACTTTAGAACTTGTATGCAATAAAGATTGCTTGTTTTTTTATATAATAAAAGCGGAACTGCAATTACAGTTGATGATACCAAACGAATATAAAATTAAGGGAGGCAAGGCAAAGCAATAAAATGAATAAAAAAAATCAATACAACATTAAAGACTATATTAACTCGTTTAGTACACAAAAGAAAATTGCTATATATCTCTCTGTTGCACTTTTACTTTTTCATTTATTATCGATATTTATATATTTGATAGAACGTACAGATATAACTATATTAACAGAAAGTAATATAATTTCAGTTATTACAAGTATGTTAACAATTTCATTTTCCATTTCGGAAATTCTTGATGTATATTTGTTTTTATTTCCAATATTTTTTATAATATTTAATTTTGTTATGTTACATAAAAACAAATACAACAAACTTGTTATTATTATAGACTATATTTTCCAAATAATTAACCCTATTACCATAGGCTTTTTCGTGTCTGCATTTTTATTAGTAATAAACAAAGAATATCCAATATAAAATAATGTTTTAGAAAAATAATTAGGAGTTATACATATGAAAACGAAAAAGAGAAAATTATTGATTGTTTTTCTTGTTTTGATTATAGGTGTGCCGGCGTGTTTGTCGGTACCGGTGATAAGAACCTTGCAAGCTAAATATTATCTAAGTCAAAAGTACGATGCAAAAATGAGCGAGTTTAAGGTTGAGGACTATGAGGGAGGACATTATACTTATGTTGACGCATTGTTTATTTTTAATGATTATTATTGGATAGATTTTTCATATGAGTTTAGCTATAACGGCAGGAACTTTGTTGTAAGAAAAAACGATAACGGTTGGTATGATGATTATCAACTGGAGGATTTGGAAAAATGGAGCACGGAGTGGCTGCAAGCGAATGCTGATTCGAGTATTAAAGGGTGTTATTTAAGTACCGATAATATTTTGGAATATTATAAAAACAGCGAAAAAGAGTACAGTGATAGAATAAAAGATGAGGAGATTAAAAATTTTCTTGTTTATTATTTATCGCATTGTTATAACGGTATTTGTTATTATTATGCACCTGAAAATAGTATAAGTGGAGAAGATATGAATGAAAAAATTTCATCTGTTATAGGAAAAAAGATAATTATATATTCTAAGAATACCGATAAAAATATAGAAAAATCGATTATTAAACATGGCGAGTGGATTAGTTATATTGGTATAGAATAGTTTTTGAATGAATATGGAAAAGAATTATACGAGCATATAATTTTTGGTTTGATACAGATATTGTAATGACAGTTGCACCTACTCTGTCTTTTGACGGAATGATTGAATTTCCGCCTGACGAAATTTGATTAAATAAAAGGTCTATTGACAATATATTAAAAATAGAATATAATAGCAGAGGTGAACATAGGCGTTCCGATTTTCGGAGCGCCTTTTTGTACCCTAATAAATATCATAATAAAAATGAGAGGGACTTTGTTATGAGTAAATACACCAAGGAAGAAATCCTTAAACAGGCAAGAGAAAACGGCGTTGAGTTCATCAGGCTTCAGTTTACCGATTTATTCGGAATTATGAAAAATGTTGCTATTACATTATCTCAGCTTGAAAAGGCACTTGACAATGAATGTATGTTTGACGGTTCGTCCATTGACGGATTTGTAAGAATCGATGAGTCGGATATGTATCTTCATCCCGATTATGACACCTGGGCTACATTTCCGTGGAGAAAGCATCTCAATGCTCAGACGGGCAGACTTATATGCTCGGTGTATAAAACCGATAATGTTACTCCGTTTGAGGGCGACCCGAGAAATGTTTTGCAAAAGGTTATTGACCAAGCGGCAGAAATGGGCTACGGCTTTAATGTTGGCCCCGAGTGTGAATTTTTCCTCTTTAAGCTGGACGAAAACGGTCAGCCGACCCTTGAAACGGGTGATGAGGCAGGATATTTTGACCTTAATCCAATCGACCACGGCGAGAATTGCAGGCGTGATATTTGTCTTGCACTCGAGGAAATGGGTTATACTATCGAGGCATCTCACCATGAGGTCGCTCAGGGACAGCACGAAATTGATTTCCAGTTTGGCGATGTTATGACTTCTGCCGACAGAGTTATGACTTTTAAGCATGTTGTTAAAACATATGCGACAAAGCACGGTTTGCACGCAACCTTTATGCCGAAACCGGTTGAGGGAATCTGCGGTTCGGGTATGCATACAAATATGTCGCTTTATGACCTTAAAACAGGCAAGAATATCTTTGATGACCCGAACGGCGAACTCGGTCTGAGCGAAAAGGCATATAACTTTATCGCAGGCGTTTTGGCTCATGTTAAAGGTATGTGCGTATTTTCAAATCCTACCGTTAATTCGTACAAGAGACTTGTTCCGGGTTACGAGGCACCTACATATATGGTTTGGTCAACTTCCAACCGTTCCACTCTTGTTCGTATTCCTGCTTCCAGAGGTAAGGGCACAAGAGTTGAACTTCGCAGTGCAGACCCGTCTTGCAACCCGTATCTTGAAATGGCACTTTGCCTTGCTGCGGGTCTTGACGGAATTAAAAAAGGTATGAAACCTGCACCGTCATATGACAATAATGTTTATGAACTCAGTGATGCGCAACTTAAAGAGAAAGGCATTGACTGTCTCCCCGGCACTCTTGAGGAGGCAATTAAAGCGGCAGAGGATGACCCGTTCATTAAAGAAACGCTCGGCGAGCATGTGTTTAATAACTATATCGGCGGCAAGCGTGAGGAATGGGAATCTTATCGCACCTATGTCAGTCAGTGGGAAATTGACAGATATATGATTAATTATTAATGGCTTATCGATAAAGCCTATTAACCGTACAGGTGAAATAATTATTACAGTAAATTAGTAAAACGTGCCGTGAACATTGGGCTCACGGCACGTTTTGCGTTTTGTTTTTAATTAAAATGTTCTATGAAATTTTCATTTGAAGGGGACGAGCCGTTTGACAATGCTTCGTCGTACAGGTATATCTTATCGTCTTTTACGGTGAATGTAAAATTTTTAATCGGAAAACTGTCCGGCAGGTAACGCAGAATAATATCATCTCCGTCCTGCGTGTAAACACTGTATCCGCTTTTATAATCCTCTCCCTGCAAAACGTCATCGTCAAAATATGCCAAGTCAACTCTGCTGTTATCGCCGAAGTAAAAGGCGTAACATACTTTTTGCTCGTCATCATAGAGATACCACCAGATGCCTTTAACGCTCGATATGTCGGCTGTCGGTTTGGTATTTGAGTCTGCCGCCGCAGTTAATTCGGAGGTTTCATCCTCGATTTTCAGCGGGTGAGAGGGAAGAACGCTCTCACTGACGGTAATATTTTCAAGCGGTGTTGAACCGCTGTTTTTATTATGTATAATTAAAGCCGCCGAGACAATCACAGCGGCAATAATTACGGCAGCGATAATAAGCGCTGTCTTTTTCTTATTTTTCATTATTTATTTGCGAGATAATCTTTGATGTTCTTTAAGACTTCATCGGCGTTCAATCCGTGAACCTGGCAAGCCTCTTCAAGAGATTCGCCGATAGATGCAGGACAACCTACGCAGTGCATACCTGCCTCCATAAGAACTACCGCAATTCCTCTGTCATATTCAATCATATCGCCCATTTTGGTCTGCTTTGTAATTTCCATAATATACTTATCCTTTCTTAAGTCGAAAATCGACATTATTTTCTCTGTTATACTATCACAAGAGAATGTGTTAGTCAAGTTGTTTATTCCTCGTTTTCCTCTGCTGTCGGGTAGGCGAGGTTGTCCTTTGTCCAGTCCTTTATGATTTCAATAAAGTGCTTTGCTTCCTCCTTGGCCTGAGGAAGATTGTGTTCAAGGCAGTTGCCGCATTCGTTAACGGAGGCATTAGGAATTTTGCCCCAAAAGTCGTTAAGATATTCAAATGCATTTTTAATAAGTTCAACGGAATATTTGTCGCTGAGAGACTTAGTGATGAGATAAAACCCTGTTCTGCTGCCCATCGGACCGAAGAAAATAATATTGTCGTTAAATTCCGTGCTCTTTAAGTACTTCTTTATTATATGTTCTATGGTATGAACAGCCGAGTTGGTAAGCACGGGTTCTTTATTTGGTTGTTTCATTCTTATATCGTAGGTTGTTATATCGTCATTGATTTTGCTGATATAAATACCGGGTTTCAGTACGTTGAAATTGATTTTTTCGCATGGTGTGATTTTCATTATTTTATCTCCAATCCTGTTAAAAATGATATATTTTCGGTAACATCCTTTGCATCGGCTTTACCTGAGACAGTCTGCTCAAATCCGACAAGCAGTTCTTTTGCCTCTTGCAAAGCATATATATAAAGTTGCTCAAAAGATAGGTTGCTCTTTTCTTTGCTGAAAGGGCTTATCCATATTTCGTTATCTATATTAGCATATTTTTCGCCGTTTTTCCATAGCCTTGGCTTAATCATTGCGGAAAATTTATAATATCCGATTGCTTTGCCGAGTATCGTTTCAAGAACTGTTGCAAGAATGCAAAGCTGTCCGCTTTTGTCCCTTAGGAACTTTTGCATTCTTACCGTATCGTTTATTGCTCTTTTTACAGCCGAACGGCTTATTCGCTTTTTCAGCACTTTTTTAATCATATAGCAAAGGACTTTTGCTACTGAGTCTTTTTCTCGGTCGTTTAGTTCTATGGTTTTGCTTGAATCAAAAAGATACGGGTACTCTGTGCCCGATTTTTGGTATAGCATATATGCGTCCAGACCCATTTCAACTCTGTTGTGAGCGGAAGAGTGATGGATTTTTTTATCGCTGTCGGTGATTTCTTTCTCCAAAGCGTAGACATACGGATGACATCTGCGGTCGAGAGCGTAGTGCAGAATGAATCCGTAAATGTATGATTTCGCTGTCGGGTCGGGATTTTTTCTTACATATTCGGCAAACGCATTGAAAATATCTTCCGGTTTTGCTCGGTGAAGGGCAGAGCCGATTTTCCTTTTTGAGTGCAGAGGGAAATAGATTTTGTGAAAAAAGAATATATCAGCGCCCTGTGAGCCGAGAGCGCATACCTTTTCGTTTAGCGGAAAATCAGCCAAAGAGCACATAAATTCCTTGCTGTCCTTAAAAAATAAATAATGTGTGCAAAATGCAGGCATCAAAGCACTTCCTTAATATCGCTCGGAAAGTCACAACTCAGGTGCATTTCCGTTTCTGTAACAGGGTGGGTAAAGTATATATCCTTGCAGTGCAGAGCCTGCCGTTTTATCAATGCGGTGTCGCCGCCGTACATTGTATCACCCAGCAGGGGGTGACCCATATAGGCGCTGTGCGCTCTTATTTGGTGAGTTCTGCCTGTCAAAAGATTAAATTTAACAAGAGCATTGCCGTTTGATATTTTTATTGTTTTGTATTCGCTTACGGAATATTCGCCGTCGGGCGAAACTTTGCGCTTGATTATGCTGTCGCCGCAACGGGCAATCGGAGCGTTGATAATTCCGCTTTTATTTTCGGGCACTCCCGTTAATACGGCGTAGTAGTCCTTTTTTATTTTGCCCGAAAGTTTAGCTGCCGCAAGTTCGTGTTTTGCAACCATAACGAGTCCGCTTGTGTCTCTGTCAAGTCTGAACACCGCACGAAATGCAGTATTCTCGTTGCAGTGGTACGAGACGAAATTTGACAGCGTGTCGCCGATGTGATTTCTGCTCTCGTGAACAGGTAGTAGAGGCGGTTTATTAAGCACCAATATATCCTCGTCCTCATAAATGATTTGAATGTCCATTTTTGCGGGAGATGACATAGTGCCCGAATTTTCTATTTTTATTTTTAATTCATCGCCGACAGACAGTACATCTATCGCTCTGGCAAACGAGCCGTCTTTTGTTATTCCGTTTTCTGTTCTCTTCAGCTTTGAGAGCAGAGAGGCGGAAACACCGAAGGCTCTTAAATAATCTTTAATTTGTCTGCCGTTGTCTTTTTCGGAAATGATAAAACTTATTTCTCTCATATGAATATGAATAAAACAGGCGAGTAAATCCCGCCTGCCGGTTGTTTTTTATTTTGTGTATGATACGATAAGTCCGCCCTTTGCGGCATATACCGAGTTGAGTCCGCTCGCTTTTACGATTTCAATTTCCTTGAAACCGACGTTCTCCAGTTTTTGTGCTACAAGTTTAGCTTTGTCCTCGCAACAAACATGGGAGAGGATAATTTTCTTATCGCTTGCGTCTTTGTCTTTCATATCGGCGGCGATTATGTTTGCCATTTTTATCAGTGCTCTGTTTGAGTTGAACTCCTGACCTGCTAGTTTAACCGAGCCCTCCGTGGTTCTTTCGCAGATAAGTTTAAGTTTGATTTTTTTGAGTATGCTTGCCGCCATTGCATAGAGTCTGCCGTTGCTGTTTAGTACATCGAGCGATTCAAGACAAAAGTAAAGCGCAGTATGATTGACAATGAAGTCCTCGGTCTCGCTCACTACTTCGTCAAAACTTTTTCCGCTTGAGGCAAGTTTGTATATTTTCTCTGCGATAAGGCTCTCTAATCCTGAGGTGGCAAGAGAATTAAAGATATGAATGTTCTTTTTTTCTCCCTCCTCCTCGTAGAGCATTTTGCCCTGAAGAGCGGAATTATATGTTCCCGAAAGTTTATCGGTTATTGTGATGACATAAATATCGTCCTCGTCGCATTCCATGGCTTTCTTGAATGCGTCGGGAGCAGGACATGCGGTTTTCGGTATAATGCCTGCTTCGTCTACTCGTGATATAAAATCGTCTTGGTTAAAATTTTCGTCATCCGATATGGAGTATTCGCTGATGGAGAGAGTGAGCGGAATAAATGTTATGTTGTTCATTGCTTCTGTCTCTTTTGTGCGGTCGCAGCAACTGTCTGCGATTATTCTAAAGCTCATAGAGTACCAACCTTAATTTTATATTTATATCTTAATTTTAATATTTATATTATATAGTAAAAGCCCTTGATAGTCAACTAAAAGCTGATTCTTTGTATCTTTGAAACTATATATACAAAGACGTTCCAAATGACGGTGTAACCTATCAGCGAGCTTGCGGTGAGTCTGCCGTATCCCTTAATCGCTGCCATAAATGCAACGCAGACAAAACCGAGTGCAACGCCGAACGATGTCAAAAAGTTAATCAACTTTCGTGAGTGAACCGTTGTAACGGCGCATCTTATCGAAGCGATAAGGCTCTTTGCCGAGCCGTCGTGTACCACATATGCAGGGGATTTTTCAACATTCATTTCTGAATACTTGTCGTAAACTCTGGCGGCAGGATAGTCCATTACCCTGATAAATCCTTTCGGCACTGCAAAAAGTTCCGACAGGCTCTCTTCGTTAATGTATGGGTCGTTACTTCGAACGATTAGGGTTATGCCTGATTTTTCTATCTTTTTGAGTTCTCTTTTCAGTTCGGGAGATGCACTGTATGATACGATGAACATAGCCATAATTTTTCCGTTTACGGCAAGATAGAGCGCTTTTCTGTTCTTTCTTGTATACTTTTTTTCAAAACTTTCTTTAGGTACATCAACGCCGTGATTAATTAAAAGATTGCGGTTTCCGACTAGTACTTTTCGTTTATATACCCACGCAGAGGTGCCCATTTTGTCCTCGTAAATGACATTTTCAACCTTTGGCAGAATTGACTGCTTTCCGATTATAACATTGTCGAAAACATGTTTTAACGGACCGTTTGTCTGAATGATAACGGCGGCGGCATATATTATTGCGTCGTCAACTTTTGCCTTGTGAAATACTTTTATGCCGTGCAAATCACAGCCCTGACTGCCGAAAAAGTCTCCCGCTTCCATAACGAGAGCGTTTGCGTTCGATGCCATATCCGCTCCGTTAAAGCCGCAAACCCTTGCATCGTATTTGTCGAGTTGAGCGGAAATGTCTGTCAAAATTATGTTCATTTGATACAGTAACGCAATAGGTGTCGTAATGCAAAGAGCGGCAATTCCTACATTTATGCCTGTTGCACTGCTCTCGCTTACTCCGATAATCACGCCGATGACGATACTCAATACCCAAAATACAGGAGAAAGCACCTTTGCAAGCCTGTCGGACGGTTCGGTTTTGCAACTTATTTCCATAAAGTTAGTAGGGAAATCCGTCTTAACTCCGGTTTTTATTACCGGTTCATCCTCGTCTAAAATACCTCTGCCGATTATTTCGCAGTCTACCGCATTTGCTATGTTTTCAAGGCAGTATTTGTCTTTTTGATTTATGATAAAATCGAAATTGTCTATAATTCTTATGATGATTTGTCTCTTGCCCATTTGTGAAATCAGCAGTCCGAGAGCCGCAAACGAGCCGAAAAAGTGCCCGTTATCAAGCCATAAATCGTCAGAGCACAAAAATCCGATGCTTTGTATAAGTATAGCAATGCTTGTAACAGCCACGCCTAAGTCGCAGTTAAACCCTTTTTTGAAATTAAAGGCGTGCATAAAAATGTTGTAGTTCATCACCATTGTGATTATCAGCAGGGAAAGACCTGCCGACAAAAAAGCGTTCGACGATGATAAAAACTGCGGCAGAGCGTCCTTTTCGTTCAGTAGAGTCAGTATGAACATAAGTATTCCGAAAAACAGGGTGGAAATAATTTGTACCGTTGCTCTCGATTTTTTGGACATAAGGCTTGCAAGAATGCTTGCTTGCTGACCCTCGTAGTTGTAATCGCTTTTACTGTACTGCTCGTCACCGAGTTCGCTGTCCGTTTTGTCCGGCCCGAAAAGGCGGAATTTATCCACTTTTTCTTTTCGCTGTTCGATAAGTATTTTTTCGGCAACTTCTTCATCAATGGTCGGAACCTCCTCCACCTTGTCGTCAAAGCCGTCGAAACTCATTTGGATTCCTATATCTTCACTAAACTCACTTTGATTTGCATTGTCATCGCTGTCACCGTCGAGATACTTGCCTAAATTTTCTCTTGCAATAATCGTGGGTACCTCTTGGAATTCGTTGCCGTCATATTCATTGTTACTGCTTAAAACAACAGGCTTTGTCTTTTCGTCAGGAAAAAGATTGCTCTCAAACGAACTCTTTTTGTCCGATACGATTTTCATATCGTCGTCGGTTTCTCTGTTGCCTTCGTCTGTTGTTTTTACGGCATTTTTGATGGAAGGCATCATTTTTGTTTTATCTTTTTTTGCAAAGGAGAGGCGAACAGCCTGAGTCTTTTCCGTGTTTTCGGTGCTTTGCTTTTTTTGCGGCTCATAGGACTTTATGTCCTCTTCTTCCGTGCTGAGTTGCTCGACCTTTTTCATAACGGCTTTGCTGTCAACAACTACCTCTTTTATTGCGCTTTGCGTTTTTTCGTTAAGGCTTTTTTGCGCCTGCTCAAGCTGTTTTTCAGCTTCGGCTTTTATCCTTTCGGCACGCTCGATTATTTCGTCAATAGATAAATGATTGTCGCTCATCTTTTCTCACTCGATTAATCTTTCAGTCTTTGTTTTGTTATTTCGTACATTAAAACTCCTGCCGCAACCGATGCGTTTAGGCTGTTTACCTTGCCCATCATAGGCAGACTTACGGTTACGTCACATTTTTCTTTAATGAGTCTGCCGACTCCGTTGCCCTCGCTTCCGACAACGAGACAACAGCCGCCTGAAAAGTCCGTTTTGTCCCATCTTTGACCGTCCATATCTGCGGCATAAATCCATATGTTTTTCTTTTTTAATTCGTCTATTGTGCTCGCAAGATTTGTAACCCTTGCAACCTTCATATATTCCAGCGCACCGCAACTCGTTTTAGCAACTATATAGTTCAGTCCCACATTTCTGCGTTTTGGTATAATGATTCCGTGTGCACCGCACGCTTCCGCCGTACGGATAATCGCACCGAGGTTATGGCTGTCCTCTATCTCGTCACACATTATGATAAACGGAGCCTCACCCTTGTTTTCGGCATAGGCTAAAATATCGTCCACCGTACTGTATTCGTGCGCAGGAATATTAGCAACAACGCCCTGGTGATTTCCGCCCGGAGCGAGAAAGTCGAGTTTTTTTCTGTCAACATTTTTTACTACTATTTTTTTCTCTTTGCAAAGAGCCAAAATTCTGTTAATCGAGCCCTCACGTTCGCCTTTTGCGATGAGTACATTTTCTACCTCTTTGCCGCTTTTGAGCAGTTCGGTTACAGCGTTTCGTCCTATAACAAGACTGTCGTTTGTTCTGCTGTCTTTAGTCTTTTCCTCTTTCATATTTTCACCTGCCGTATATAATTAGATATATTATAACATTAAATAGTGCCATATACAATAAAAAAGTTCATCCCAAATTAATGAGATGAACTTAATTTATTTTTTCTTTGTATTAATCTGCTTTTTGCCGATGTTGATTATCTTAACGATGCTGGGGGAGAGAATGAGATTTGTTGCCATTTCAAACAAGAAATTGGTTCCGACAAATGCAGTAATCATAAATACGAATGCGTTTGTTCCTGCGGCATTTTCCAAAATCCAGTCATAAAAGAATAATCTGCATCCGATAAGGAATATTCCCGTGTTTACAAGCGGACAAATAATTGCGGCGGAAATAACGCCGAGGTATTTGTTCTTCTTTGAGAGAAGTTTGTAAACTCCTCCTGAGGCAACGCCTGCGAGTATGCCCTTGAGCATAACGGTAAGGATGGTTCCGATTACGCTCATATTCAAGAAGAGCGCCGTGTCGGGCTGTAATAAAACAACTACTGCAAATACTGCGCCGAGCCATGCACCTGCTCCGATTCCGTAAAGTGCCGCACCGACTACTATCGGAATGAGTACGAGTGAAATGCTGACAACGCCGAATTTGATGAAACTGCCGAGCAGTTGCAATACGATTACGATGGCTGTAAACAGACCCAGCCCTATAATCTTCTGTGTCTTTGTGCTTTTCATATTAAATTTTCCTTTCTGCTACTGTTCCGAGCCTCCCGCCACACAAAAAGCAGTCAACCGAGGATTTATATTTTCCTCATGGATACAATGCAAGGGTATTATATACTATATAACAAATGAATGCAATACCTAAAATACTGCTGAACTTATACAAAAACGCCTCTCCCAAAAGTTGGCACACTTCATAAAAAAGTAATCGGTTTAAGCATTTATTCCTTATGAAGTGCGCCCCCTTTGAGGAGAGGCAAATATTTTACAGCATTTCTCTTGCGGCTTTTACCTGTTTTAATACATTTTCCGGACATGGCGAGCCGTCGGCTTTTCTGTCTCTTACGCATTTTTCAAGGTTGATTGCCTTGTAAACTTCGTCGTCGAATAAATCGCAGACAGCCTTGTACTCATCAAGCGGAAGCGTCTCGAGCGTTAAGCCCTTGTCTATGCACAGCGCAACCAATTCACCTGTGCATTTGTAGGCGTCCCTGAAAGGTAATCCTTTACCTACCAGATAGTCTGCACAGTCCGTGGCATTGATAAAGCCTTTTGCCGCAGCGTGGCGCATATTTTCTTTAAGTACCGTCATCGTCTCAATCATCGGAGTGAAAGCGTTAAGACACATTTTAACGGTGTCGAATGCGTCAAAAATCGCCTCCTTGTCCTCTTGCATATCTTTGTTGTACGCAAGTGCAATGCCTTTCATGACGGTTAACAGTGTTGTCAAATCTCCGAAAACCCTGCCGCTTTTTCCTCTTACAAGTTCGGCAATGTCGGGATTCTTTTTCTGCGGCATAATGCTCGAACCGGTAGAAAATGCGTCGTCGAGTTCAACAAATTTGAACTCCCAACTGCACCACATAATTATCTCTTCGCTGAAACGTGAAAGGTGAACCATTACGAGCGATAAAGCAGAAGCCAGTTCAATGCAAAAATCTCTGTCAGATACGCCGTCGAGCGAGTTCGAAGTGATTCCGTCAAAACCGAGTAGGTCGGCAACTTTTTTTCTGTCGATAGGGTAGGTTGTTCCTGCGAGTGCACCCGAGCCGAGCGGACAGATGTTCATTCTCTTTTTTGCGTCCTCAATTCTGCTGATGTCACGCAAAAGCATTGATGCGTAAGCCATAAGATGGTGACCGAAAGTAATCGGCTGTGCTCTTTGTAAATGAGTGTAGCCGGGCATAATCGTGTCGCAGTGCTCCTCTGCCTTGTCGCACAAAACGCCCACTAATTTTTTCAACTTTTTAATTACCTCGTCGGCTTCGTCTCTTAGAGTGAGCCTGATATCGAGCGCAACCTGGTCGTTCCTGCTTCTTGCGGTGTGGAGCCTTTTTCCCGTCTGACCCAGCCTTGCGGTCAATTCGCCCTCAACAAATGTGTGTATGTCCTCGGCGGTCATATCTATTTCCAACTTGCCCGATTTTATGTCGCTTAAAATTTCTTCCAAGCCGCTGACGATTTTTTCGCTCTCGCTCTTGTCTATGATTCCTGATGCACCCAGCATTGTTGCGTGTGCGATTGAGCCTTTTATGTCCTGCTCGTACATTCTGCTGTCAAAGGTGATAGAAGAATTGAAGTCGTTCGTTTCCTTTGCAAGTTCCTTTTTGAACCTGCCTTTCCAAAGCTGTGCCATACGCTACCTCATATACTGAAAATTAGGGCGAACAACGGTTCGCCCTTAATGATGTTACTATGTAGATTATAATATATTCTCTTTATTAGTCAATATCTCTTTTTTGGTCGAGAAGTGCTTTGACCTTTGTTGAAAGACCGAAGAGGTTGATGAATCCTGCGGCATCTTTCTGGTTGTATGCACCGCCGTCATCGCCGAACGAAGCAACGTTCTCGTCATAAAGAGTATACGGTGAAGTGATACCTGCGTTGATTACATTGCCCTTGTAAAGTTTAACCTTTACATCGCCTGTAACTGTCTTTTGTGTCTCGTCAACGAAAGCCGCAAGTGCTTCACGAAGCGGAGTAAACCATTGACCGTTGTATACAAGTTCGCCGTACTTCTGAGCGATAAGTTTCTTGTAGTGCTGAGTCTCTTTGTCAAGTGTGATGGTCTCAAGCATCTCATGTGACTTGTAGAGAATTTCGCCGCCCGGAGTCTCATAAACGCCACGGCTCTTCATACCTACTAGTCTGTTTTCAACTATGTCAAGCAAACCGATTCCGTTTTCGCCGCCGAGTTTGTTAAGAGTCTCAACGATTTCAAGAGCTTTCATCTTCTTGCCGTCGATAGCGGTAGGAACGCCCTTTTCAAAATGGATTGTAACATATGTCGGCTTGTCCGGAGCATTCTCGGGAGAAACGCCGAGTTCAAGAAAACCGTTTTTGTTGTACTGCGGCTCGTTTGCCGGATCCTCAAGGTCAAGTCCCTCGTGGCTGAGGTGCCATACATTTTTGTCCTTTGAGTAGTTTGTCTCACGGTTAATTTTAAGCGGAATGTTGTGAGCCTCTGCATACTCGATTTCCTGCTCACGGGATACGATGTCCCATTCTCTCCACGGAGCGATAATCTCCATTTCGGGAGCGAATGCCTTTAATGTAAGCTCAAAACGAACCTGGTCGTTGCCCTTGCCGGTGCAACCATGGCAGATTGCGTCTGCGC
>OLRR01000011.1_pt1 | contig 172365 bp, 170 predicted proteins | sample 1671941 | NCBI WGS metagenome assembly OLRR01 (sample SAMEA3136628, study PRJEB25190) | human gut metagenome
GAGACACGGCCCAGACTCCTACGGGAGGCAGCAGTGGGGAATATTGCACAATGGGCGCAAGCCTGATGCAGCAACGCCGCGTGGAGGAAGACGGTTTTCGGATTGTAAACTCCTGTTCTTAGTGAAGAATAATGACGGTAGCTAAGGAGCAAGCCACGGCTAACTACGTGCCAGCAGCCGCGGTAATACGTAGGTGGCAAGCGTTGTCCGGAATTACTGGGTGTAAAGGGAGCGCAGGCGGGGGAGCAAGTCAGCTGTGAAATCCATGGGCTTAACCCGTGAACTGCAGTTGAAACTGTTCTTCTTGAGTGAAGTAGAGGTTGGCGGAATTCCGAGTGTAGCGGTGAAATGCGTAGATATTCGGAGGAACACCGGTGGCGAAGGCGGCCAACTGGGCTTTTACTGACGCTGAGGCTCGAAAGTGTGGGGAGCAAACAGGATTAGATACCCTGGTAGTCCACACTGTAAACGATGATAACTAGGTGTAGGGGGTCTGACCCCTTCTGTGCCGCAGCTAACGCAATAAGTTATCCACCTGGGGAGTACGACCGCAAGGTTGAAACTCAAAGGAATTGACGGGGACCCGCACAAGCAGTGGATTATGTGGTTTAATTCGAAGCAACGCGAAGAACCTTACCAGCACTTGACATCCAACTAACGAAATAGAGATATATTAGGTGCCCTTCGGGGAAAGTTGAGACAGGTGGTGCATGGTTGTCGTCAGCTCGTGTCGTGAGATGTTGGGTTAAGTCCCGCAACGAGCGCAACCCCTGCCATTAGTTGCTACGCAAGAGCACTCTAATGGGACCGCTACCGACAAGGTGGAGGAAGGTGGGGATGACGTCAAATCATCATGCCCCTTATGTGCTGGGCTACACACGTAATACAATGGTCGTTAACAAAGAGAAGCAATACCGCGAGGTGGAGCAAAACTTCAAAAACGATCTCAGTTCGGACTGCAGGCTGCAACTCGCCTGCACGAAGTTGGAATTGCTAGTAATCGTGGATCAGCATGCCACGGTGAATACGTTCCCGGGTCTTGTACACACCGCCCGTCACACCATGGGAGCCGGTAATACCCGAAGTCAGTAGTCTAACCTTTATGGAGGACGCTGCCGAAGGTAGGATTGGCGACTGGGGTGAAGTCGTAACAAGGTAGCCGTAGGAGAACCTGCGGCTGGATCACCTCCTTTCTATGGAGACATGATTAATTGAGATAGATTAGTCAGAAGTCCAAGGTCAGAATCGAGGCCGAAGTAATCGTTGTTTAATTTTGAAGGCCCTAAGCTTTCAAAAGAGGAAATATGGGGGTATAGCTCAGCTGGGAGAGCACCTGCTTTGCAAGCAGGGGGTCAGCGGTTCGATCCCGCTTATCTCCACCAGACCGAAAGGTCAATAAAAAGGGTTCTAAGGATAAGAGCCGACGGAACCACAAATATGGGCTCGTAGCTCAGGTGGTTAGAGCGCACGCCTGATAAGCGTGAGGTCGGTGGTTCGAGTCCACTCGGGCCCACCACATAAGTGCAAAAGGCTTATGTAATGTACTTTGAAAACTGAATACAGGTAATGTGAAATGGAAACAACGAGATAATGTAACCAAAAAAATATTCTAATTAAGTCTAAACAAACTGTTTAGGGTAAATTTTTACTACAAGAACGTTGAGGAAATTAACAAGAAACCGATAGGACACATAATTCTGAAAAAGGTCAAGCTAATAAGGGCGCAAGGGGAATGCCTTGGCATTGGAAGCCGACGAAGGACGTAGCGATCTACGAAAAGCCACGGGGAGGCGAAAGCAGCCCTTGATCCGTGGATATCCGAATGGGGAAACCCGGCAGAGCAATACTCTGTCAACCTCTTGTGAATAAAATAGCAAGTCGTGGGGAACCGCCTGAACTGAAACATCTAAGTAGGGCGAGGAAAAGACATCAACCGAGATTCCGCTAGTAGTGGCGAGCGAACGCGGAGGAGGCCAAACCAAGAGTAGTAATACTTTTGGGGTACGGACTGCATACGGTATTGACAAAGGCTAGTAGAATGAGATGGGAAGCTCAACCATAGAACGTGAGAGTCGTGTAAACGAAAGCGTGAGTCAGCCAGCAGGATCCAGAGTACCGCCGGACACGTGAAACCCGGTGGGAATACGGGGGGACCACCCTCCAAGCCTAAATACTCTCCAATGACCGATAGTGAATAGTACTGTGAAGGAAAGGTGAAAAGAACCCCTGGCGGGGAGTGAAATAGAACCTGAAACCTTGTGCCTACAAGCACATAGAGCACATCAACGTGTGATATGGTACCTTTTGTAGAATGGTCCGGCGAGTGAATGTCACTAGCGAGGTTAAGGACTTAAGGTCTGTAGCCGAAGCGAAAGCGAGTCTTAATAGGGCGTATTTAGTTAGTGGTATTCGACCCGAAACCGAGTGACCTAGCCATGAGCAGGCTGAAGTGGAGGTAAAACTCCATGGAGGGCCGAACCCACTCCCGTTGAAATGGTAGGGGATGACTTGTGGCTAGCGGAGAAATTCCAATCGAACTCGGAGATAGCTGGTTCTCTCCGAAATAGCTTTAGGGCTAGCCTCAATATACATTACTGCAGGTAAAGCACTGAATGGGCTAGGGGGCGAAAGCTTACTGAACCCTATCAAACTAAGAATGGCAGATAATGAAATATTGGGAGTCACACTGCGTGAGATAAGTTTCGTGGTGGAAAGGGAAACAGCCCAGACCCACAGCTAAGGTCCCAAAGTACGGTTAAGTGGAAAAGGATGTGGAATTGCACAGACAACCAGGATGTTGGCTCAGAAGCAGCCATTCATTCAAAGAGTGCGTAATAGCTCACTGGTCGAGTGACTCTGCGCCGAAGATTTAACGGGGCTAAATCGTACACCGAAGCTTGGGAATATGCATTTATGTATGTTGGTAGGAGAGCGTCGTATGCGGGGTGAAGTCATAGCGTAAGCGGTGGTGGACTGCATAGGAGTGAGAATGCCGGAATGAGTAGCGAGAATTATGTGAGAATCATAATGGCCGAAAGACTAAGGTTTTAGAAGGAAGGTTCGTCCGCTTCTAGTTAGCCGGGGGCTAAGGCGAGGCCGAGAGGCGTAGTCGATGCACATACGGTTGAGATTCCGTAGCCACCTACGATTTAAACTAAAGGACACATCAAAAGGGCATGACCCGGGCGTTGGTTGACCCGGGCGTAAGGGACCGAAAATAAGTAGGGAAGCATGCTTGGCTGGTGGCGAGAAAAGTTTAGTGTATATAATGTAGGTGCCCGTACTGTAAACCGACACAGGTAGTCAGGAAGAGAATTCTAAGGCCATCGGGAGAAGCGTTGTTAAGGAACTCGGCAAATTGAACCCGTAACTTCGGAATAAGGGTTGCTCACGAGAGTGAGCCGCAGTGAAAAGGTCCAGGCAACTGTTTATCAAAAACACAGCTCTCTGCTAAATCGTAAGATGACGTATAGGGGGTGACACCTGCCCGGTGCTGGAAGGTTAAGAGGATGGGTGCAAGCTCAGAATTGAAGCCCCAGTAAACGGCGGCCGTAACTATAACGGTCCTAAGGTAGCGAAATTCCTTGTCGGGTAAGTTCCGACCCGCACGAATGGTGTAATGATCTGGACACTGTCTCAACAACGCACCCGGCGAAATTGTAGTACCGGTGAAGATGCCGGTTACCCGCGGCAAGACGGAAAGACCCCATGGAGCTTTACTGTAGCTTAGTATTGGGTCTCGGTATTTTATGTACAGGATAGGCGGGAGACTGGGAAGCAAGTACGCCAGTATTTGCGGAGTCATCCTTGGGATACCGCTCTTAAAGTATTGAGATTCTAACCTGCGGCCTTGAATCAGGTCGGGGGACATTGCTAGGTGGGCAGTTTGACTGGGGCGGTCGCCTCCAAAAGAGTAACGGAGGCGTTCAAAGGTTGGCTCAGCATGGACGGAAACCATGCCTTAGAGTGTAAACGCATAAGCCAGCCTAACTGCGAGACTGACGGGTCGAGCAGTAACGAAAGTTGGAGTTAGTGATCCGGCGGTATGTGAGTGGAAATGCCGTCGCTCAACGGATAAAAGCTACCCTGGGGATAACAGGCTGATCTCCCCCAAGAGTCCACATCGACGGGGAGGTTTGGCACCTCGATGTCGGCTCATCACATCCTGGGGCTGTATTCGGTCCCAAGGGTTCGGCTGTTCGCCGATTAAAGTGGTACGCGAGCTGGGTTCAGAACGTCGTGAGACAGTTCGGTCCCTATCTGTCGTGGGCGTAGGATATTTGAGGAGCGCTGTTCCTAGTACGAGAGGACCGGAATGGACGCACCGCTGGTGTATCGGTTGTCATGCCAATGGCACGGCCGAGCAGCTATGTGCGGAAGAGATAAACGCTGAAAGCATCTAAGCGTGAAGCCCCCTCCAAGATAAGATATCCCACTTTTTAAGTTAAGACCCCTTGTAGACTACGAGGTTGATAGGTTGCGTGTGTAAGTACAGTGATGTATGCAGCTAGGCAATACTAATAGGTCGAGGGCTTGACCTTTCAGAAGTGTCTGAAGGTGAGTTAATTACAATCCATTTACTTAATCTGTATTTAGTTTTCAGAGTACATACTCTGATTTATGAGCTATGCACCATTAGCTCAGTTGGTAGAGCACCTGACTCTTAATCAGGGTGTCCAGGGTTCGAGTCCCTGATGGTGTACCATCAGTGGCCCGTTGGTCAAGCGGTTAAGACATCGCCCTCTCACGGCGAAAACAGGAGTTCGATTCTCCTACGGGTCACCATGACCTTAGGATTTCCAACAGGTCTTTCAAACAACTGTGACCGTTGTTACAGTTCATAGTCGGTGTTGATTACGCTGAGGGTCCACCCGTTCCCATACCGAACACGGTAGTTAAGCTCACGCGTGCTGACAATAGTTGGAGGGCAACTTCCTGCAAAGATAAGTAACGCCGACATTAAGACATCTGAGTTAATCTTAGATGTCTTTTGTTTTGAAAATATAATCGGTGTTGATTACGCTGAGGGTCCACCCGTTCCCATACCGAACACGGTAGTTAAGCTCATGCGTGCCGACGATAGTCGGAGGGCAACTTCCCGCAAAAATAGGTAACGCCGATATGTTTATGACATTCGAATTTTTCGGATGTCTTTTTTATTTGACATAAATATGTTGTTATGATATTATTCAGATAAAGGAGTGTGACCCCATGTTTATATATATTCTTTTGGCGGTAATATTTTTTGTGTTCGGTACTCTGTTTGCATTCAAAAAAGGAGGCTTTTTGATTGCCGGTTTTAGCACTGCCGAAAACCTAGATACTAAAAAGGTTTATCGTATTATGACTGTTACTTGCTATATAAATTTTATTACTTCGTTTATTGGAATCTTTGTAAATAAAGGCTTTTATATGGTCGGAATTTTATTCCCTATATTAGTTCTTTCAATAATCATTGCTATTGTAATGTCAAATTGATGACTGCAAATTTTTATATTGACATTATCATACTTTTTTGATACACTTTACCCATAGAGATTATATGCGTCGACTGGTGCCTTGGTACTTTGATTGGCATTGTATGTAATCTCTTTCAACAGATGTTAATGTTATGAGCGAGCCCATTCCGCCTCTTGGCGGAACAGAGGCAACAACGCCGTCTTTAACATCTGTTTTTTATATTCATGTTGACAACGACATATATATTTGATATATTACATATACAGTCACATTGTTGGGAGCCAATAGGTACACCTTTTGGTGGAAGCCTATCTGTCTTACTGACTTTGTGACTTTATTTTTTATATATCTTCTATCTGCTGTAAAAATTCTTCTGTCGGGTTAATGTTTAGTATTGATTCAATTTTCAAAATTCTCTCATCTTAAAATTAGAAGAATTTATTGACTTAATGTTAAATTATTTATATAATATTTCTAGGGTCATAAACTTTTTCTGACGGCTCAAGCCATGATGTGCTTGACTTGTCGGATAGGTTTATGACCTTTATTTTTACAAAAAAGCAGTCGAAAGCGGTATGCAACTTCCGACTGCTTTAATTTATCTGTTTTTAATCATATCAATGAAATATTTATGAACGCTTAGGTCGGAGGTAAGTTCGGGGTGGAATGCGGTTGCAAGTATCCTATTTTGCCTAACACCCACAATTTTATCGTCAATCGTTGAGAGAATCTTTACATTTTTATTCGCTTCGCTGATATACGGCGCACGGATAAAAACCATAGGTATCTCGCCGATTGAGTCAAATTTTCCTATTGTTTCAAAACTTCCGAGTTGTCTGCCGTAGGCATTTCGCTTCGCCGTACAGTCGAGCAGACCGAGCCCCTTGCATCGAGGGTCGCCCGTGTCTTTGCAAAGAAGAATTAAACCTGCACAAGTGCCGAAAATCGCCATTCCGTTATCGGCGTATTCAAGAATTTTCTCACGAATGTTAAGTTCGTCAAGTAATTTGCTCATAACCGTGCTTTCGCCGCCTGGAATGATCAGCCCGTCAGGAATTTCGCTTAAATCCTTTAACTGACGGATTTCAAAAGTCTCAACGCCGAGTTCGTTCAGCATTTTGATATGCTCCTCAAATGCTCCTTGCAGAGCAAGAACACCGATTCTCATATCGCAATTACTGTCCTCTTTCTTCCATAATTATTTTAATTTCGTTTTCGTTAATGCCGACCATTGCACCGCCCAAATCTTCACTCAACTGAGCAAGAATTTCGGGGTCGTTGTAATTTGTAACAGCCTTAACTATTGCGGCTGCTCTTTTTTCGGGATTGCCCGATTTGAATATGCCCGAGCCTACGAAAACACCCTCTGCACCGAGTTGCATCATAAGTGCTGCATCGGCAGGAGTTGCGACACCGCCTGCCGCAAAGTTTACAACAGGAAGTTTTCCGTTTTCGTGAACATAGTTAATAAGCTCAACAGGTACTCTGTATTCCTTTGCCGCTTCAAAAAGTTCATCCTTGCGAAGTGACTGAACACGACGCATTTCGGCATTGATTTTTCTCATATGTCTAACGGCTTGAACCACATCACCCGTGCCCGGCTCGCCCTTTGTTCTTATCATTGAAGCACCCTCTGCGATTCTTCTGAGTGCCTCTCCCAAATCTCTCGCACCGCAAACGAACGGAACATCAAATTCTGTTTTGTCGATATGATAAAGGTCATCGGCAGGTGAGAGAACTTCGCTCTCGTCTATGTAGTCGATTTCGATAGCCTGCAAAATCTGAGCCTCGGCAATATGTCCGATTCTGCACTTTGCCATAACAGGAATCGACACAGCCTCTTGAATGCCTTTAATCATTTTTGGGTCGCTCATTCTCGAAACGCCGCCTGCGGCACGAATGTCGGCAGGGATTCTTTCGAGTGCCATTACTGCACAAGCACCTGCCTGCTCTGCGATTTTTGCCTGCTCGGGAGTGGTTACGTCCATTATTACTCCGCCCTTTAGCATCTGGGCGAGATTTTTATTTAATTCATATCTGTTGCTCATTTTATTACCTCTATATTATTTTATTTGTTCGAACATCTTTATATTAACACAATCTGTGCATTAAACAATATGTAAAAATAATAAAAAAATAGGGTACAGATAATGCAAACATTGCGCTTTTTATACTGTATATATGTATTGAATTATACATTTTTATATGGTATAATTTGCTTGGTGAAAAAGATTATGGCAAAAATCGGACCGTTTTTTTATATAAACAATAAACTGATTTATAATGCGTGCGACCTTGATGGGGGCAGAGAACAAGCGGGAAAACTCGATAATTCCTACTCCCACGAAATGTTGTACGACGATAATTTTTCCTCGGGCGATTATATTGATTATCCGAGAGGCAGGGTTATTTGGGACAAAGAAAAAAGCAAAGCGATTATTTATATCGACCCGTGTATTGATAAAAAGAACGTGCTTGATGAAATTGCAGAGGCGTTTGAAATCGGAGAGTATGTGACCGCTTCGGATTTTCATTATCATTGCAAAAATTGCAGTGACGCTTTGTTTGACGATATGGATTGGTAAAATACGGAGAAAAGTATGAAAGCAATTAATGAAGAACTTGAAAGAATTATAAAACTTAACGGCATAACGAAAAGAGAAAATATTTTGTACGGCAGTAATGAGGCAAAGGTGACCGGAGTTTCGCCGACGGCTCGTGGAGTTAAGGCGAATTTTGACGGTTTGCAGTATTTCTTCTTTTACTTTGACGAGAAAGGGATAACTCTTTTTCCGCTTTATAAGGATGAGTACGGTCTTTTGCCGTGGGAGAATATCACGGAGTTTAAGTTCAAAAATCTTTTGTTCGGCAGTAAGATGATAATCAAAACCGCAAACAATACATATAAATTTGAGATAAATACGAGCGTTATCGTCTGTCCGTGGGCTAAAGAAAACGCAAAGCACTTAAAGGAAATAAATTATTTTTACAATAAATAACAGAGGAGAAGAAAATGAAAAAGAATATATTTTTGGAGATTTTGAAAATACTCGGCGCAATTATAGCAGGAGGATTTCTTTGGCTGATTATTTTTTCGTTTGCCCTGCCTGCCGCAGAGGACGGCTCGACAAGTGAACCGTTCCCGGGTGCAATTATTGTTTTGGGCATAGTTACGGCGGTAATCGTTCTGCTGATTATAAATTACAATACCATGCAAAAGGCTCGCCAGAGAACGCTCTCATCATTCAGTAATATTAAGGTGTTTTCCGAAAGGACTGACCGTTTGCTCACCAAGGCAAACAAGGTGGCTGACAAGTATATGTCCCACGAGAAAAGCGTGCAGGTGGGTGTAGCGGAGAAGCGAACTCGACAAAGCAGAGTTATTCGCAACGCAGAGCAGTTTCAGGTTGAACTCGAGCATTATCCCGAACTTAAGGCGAATGAGAGCATTATGAATTTGCTTGAGCAGATAAGAGAATCGGAAAACGCTTTTGCTCAGTCCAAACTTCAATATAATGCCGATGTTGAAAATTACAACACAATGATTCACACATTTCCTAATAATCTTTTCAGTAAGATTTGCAGATTCAAGGACGCTGAGTTTTATGACGAGAGTAAGGAAAACGAAATCAGCGACGAAGAACTCGGAATATAAAATATTGATGATATATTTGTCTTAATCTTAATTTAGAGCATAAAAATAAAAAGCAGTGCTTCTCTTTTGAGTTGCACTGCTTTGTAAATTTAACGATAATTACTTAATAATTGTACCCATTGTGTTAGGCTTCATACCTGCTGCGTTAGCCTCGTCGGTATCAATGTGCATAGCAAGCGCATAACTGTCGCTTACTCTTACAACAACATCGCCGAAGGTAAGATTTCTGCCGTTAGCCGACGGAATCTCAACAGATACGATTTGACCGTTTGTAAGACCGAATTCTTCTGCGTCCTTAGTGGTTGCGTGGATATGACGCTTAGCAGCGATAACACCGCATGGAATTTCAATCTCACCGCAAGGACCTACAAGTTTGCAAGTGCCCGAACCTTCAATGTCGCCCGATTCTCTTACAGGAGCAACAACGCCGATTGAACGAGCATCGGTGAGAGAAAGTTCAACCTGTGTTGCTTTTCTGCACGGACCGAGAATTGATACAGCAGGGAACTCGCCCTTTGTGCCGACAACTCTTACTCTCTCCTCGCAAGCGAACTGACCCGGTTGAGAAAGTTCCTTTTTAACGGTAAGTTGATAATCCTTGCCGAAAAGGGTCTCCAAATCTTCTTTTGATACATGAACATGTCTTGCCGAAATTTCGACAACTACCTGATTTGCCATAAAAGTAATCTCCTTTTTATTCAAATTACGAATATATATTAAACCATTTTATCTTGTTTTTCAACCATAAATTTGCTAATATATAAATAAATAATTTTAGGGGATTACCTTATGTTCTTAGATGAATTGAAAAGTGAATGCGACTCTTGCCGCAGATGCGAACTTTGCGAGAGCAGAAATAACATAGTTTTCGGCGTGGGCAACGAGAATGCCGACATAATGCTTATCGGCGAAGCACCCGGAGAAAACGAGGATATGCAGGGTCAGCCGTTTGTCGGTCGTTCGGGAAAACTGCTTGACGAAATGATAGGCGAATACGGTCTTTCTAGAGATAAAAATATCTACATTGCAAATATGCTCAAATGCCGTCCGCCGAAGAATCGTGACCCTAAACCGTCAGAACAGAATTTATGTATTGAATGGCTTGACAGGCAGATAGAAATTATCGACCCGAAAATAATTGTTTGCGTAGGAAGAATTGCGGCACAGAAACTCATCGGCAAGGATTTTAAGGTGACTAAGCAGCACGGCGAATTTATTGAAATCGGCGGCAGACTTTATACCGGCACATATCACCCTGCGGCTATTTTGCGTAATATAAACAATAAGCCGTTTGCCCTTGACGATTGGAGAAAAATCAGAGAAACGGCTGAAAGAAACGGACTTGATTTATAATGCTGAAAAAATGGGATAACAAAACAAAAAAGAGATATTTAATCGGTGCGTTGCTTCTTTTTTCGGCGCTGTTTTTTGTGTCGATTGCCCTCGTTTTCGGCTTTTCGCATCTTGGAACGGGCGATTATACAGTGCCCCAAAAGTTTGGAATTGCGGCACTTTGTGCTCTTTTGCCCACAGGGTCATACACGGGATTTTGTCTTATATTTATAGGCAAGGGCGAACTCAGCACAAGGCAGTGCGTGTTTGCCGTCGTTTTTTGTTTGCCTCTTGTTTTGTATGCCTGCGTGTACGGAACTGTTATGCTGATACCGACTGTTTTTTGTGCGTTTAATAAAAATAAGTCTTGACAAATTAATATTATAATATATAATATAGATAATCGAATGTAAACAAAGTGAGGTGAGCCCAAGGGTTCGCTTCTTTTTATTGTAAGACGTTTTTATGTAATGTCTTTTGTTGGAGATGAAATTTTGGCAAAGTTGAATACTGTGCAGAGGGTTGAAGAAATTATTGCTCCCATAGCAAATGATATGGGCTTCGATTTGTGGAATGTTCAATTCTCTAAGGAGGGTACGGACTGGTACCTTAGAATTTTTATCGACAAGGACGGCGGAGTGGATATTAACGATTGCGTTGATTTTACTCACGCTGTTACAAAGCCGCTCGACGAGGCAGACCCCATAAGTCAAAGTTATATGCTGGAGGTCAGTTCACCCGGTGTTGAGCGAGAACTTGTAAAAGATGAGCATTTTGAAAAATATATAGGTTCGCCCGTTATGATGAGAACCATCAGAGCAATCGACGGCGTGCGTGATTTTAACGGAAAACTTGTCGGATACGAGAACAAGGAAATCACAGTTGAACTTAAAGACGGCGAAAATATCACCGTTAATAAGAAAGATACTTCTTATGTTAAGCTCGACGATTTTGATATAAATGATTTTAATCAGGAAATCTGAATTAATTACCGAAAGGATGATAGGAAGAAATGAATAAGGAATTTTTTGAAGCAGTAAAAATGCTTACGGCAGAAAAAGGCATTTCCGAGGAATACCTTTATGATAAGATTGCGGCTGCAATCGTTGTTGCGGCTAAGCATGATTATAACGGCAAGGACATAGTTCATTGCGACATTGACCCCGAGAAGATGACTATCAAGGTCTATGTTACAAAGAATGTTGTAGAGGAAATTGAGGACCCCGATACAGACCTTACTCTCGAGCAGGCACAGCTTATTCGTAAGAGTGCAAAGGTCGGCAAGACTATCAACATTCCTCTTAAAACAAAGGAGTTCGGCAGAATCGTTGCTCAGACTGCAAAGCATGTTATCCGTCAGGGTATTCGTGAGGCAGAAAGAGGAAAAATGCTTGAGGAATTCCAGAGCAAGAATCAGGAACTTATTACCGCAAAGGTTAATAAGGTTGACCCGGTTACAGGAAACGCAGTGCTCGAGATAGGTAAGAGTGAGGCTATTCTTCCTAAGGCAGAGCAGGTTCCGGGCGAGACTCTTGTTGAGGGACAGATGATTAAGATTTTTGTTGTTGATGTTAAGGATGTCGGCAAGGGACCTAAGGTTATGATAAGCCGTACGCACCCGGGTCTTGTAAGACGCCTGTTTGAAACGGAAGTTCCCGAAATTTTTGACGGAACTATCGAGATTATGAGCGTTTCCCGTGAGGCGGGCTCCCGCACAAAGATTGCCGTTATGTCAAAGGATGAGGACGTAGACGCAGTAGGCTCATGTATCGGACCGAGAGGACAGAGAGTATCGAATGTTGTTGACGCTCTCGGCGGTGAAAAGATTGATATTGTTAAGTACAGTACAGACCCGGCGGAATTTGTTTCTGCGGCTCTTGCTCCTGCCGATGTTCTCTCTGTTGAAATTCTTGACGAGGACGCTAAGTCATGCCGAGCAACCGTACCCGACGATCAACTCTCACTCGCTATCGGAAACAAAGGACAGAATGTTCGTCTCGCCGCTAAGCTTACATCTTGGAAGATAGATATTAAGCCTGAATCGGGATTCTATGAGGGTGAGTAATATGAAAGCAAAAAAAGTACCTATGAGAATGTGCACCGGTTGCGGTGAAATGTTTGATAAGCGTACTCTCGTAAGGGTGGTTAAAAGCCCTGACGGCGAGGTAAGTTTAGACTTGACCGGAAAGAAATCCGGCAGAGGTGCTTATGTATGCAAAAATGCCGAATGCCTCAAGAAAGCAAGGAAGAAAAGAGCTTTTGAAAGAGCCTTTTCCGTGCAGATTGAGGATGAGGTTTATGATAAAATGGAAGAAGAAATAGCAAATGCCTAAGAAGTATTTATCTATGCTGGGGCTTGCAAGGCGAGCAGGTAAGTTGTCGATGGGCCACGATATGGCAATGAATGCACTCAGAAATCACAGTGCACAGCTTATAATTTTTGCAGGCGATATATCCGAAAGACTCATTGAGGAATTTGAGTATGCGTCAGAGAAGTATTATCCCTCTCTTCAATGTGTGAAAATTGATGAGACGATAGATGAACTTCATCACGCTTTGGGTTACAGGGCAGGAGTTATAACTGTTGACGACAGCAATTTTTCCGGCAGAATTAAAGAATTAATTATTCAGGAGGAAAACGCGTATGGTAATAAAGATTAAGGTTTCCGAAATCGCAAAGGATTTAGGAAAGTCAAATAAAGACATTATCGAAATTCTCGACACATACTGCGACGGACCCGCAAAAAAGGCAGGCACGGCGCTCAGCGACGAGGAACTTAATGTAATTTTCGATAAGATTACACAGGACAGCAGTGTGAGCAATTTTGATTCATACTATGCAAAGAAGAAGGCAAAGCCCGTATCCGAAAAGAAGCCCGCAAAGAAGTCGGCTCCTAAGGATAAGAAAGACGACGCAAAGGCAAAGAAACATCAGAGCCAGGCTGCCATTCTTCAAATGGCGGAGCAGGCTGCAAAGAGAGCCGAAGAAAAGGCTAAGAAAAAAGCCGAGCAGGTACCGCAGGCAAGAACAAAGGGCGAGGCTCGTCATATTGACACAAGAGTTAATAATGTCGATCTCGAGAAGTATAACCAGAAGTACGAGGATATTTCGCCTGCAAACACCGTAGGTGATTACCAAAAGAAACAAAAACTTAACCAAAAGTCTAAGCAGTACAGAAAGAAGAGACCGCAGGGTATGCACGCCCGCTCAAAGAAAGAGACAGAGGCACAGCGTCTTGCTCGTATTGCGGAGCAGAGAAAGAACCAGAAGATTAAGATTACCGTTCCCGAGGAAATTACCGTCGGCGAACTTGCTTCTCTCCTTCGTATGTCCGCAAACGAGGTAATTAAGGCTCTTATGAAACTCGGTATGATGGTAACCGTTAATGAGGTTATTGACTACGATACTGCGGAAATCGTTGCAACCGAACTCGGCGCAAAGGTAGAAAAGGAAGTTGTCGTTTCTATCGAGGAGCAGATTATCGAGGCAGAGAACGAAAATGACGAAAACGCAGTAACCCGTCCTCCCGTTGTTTGTGTTATGGGTCACGTTGACCACGGTAAAACTTCAATTCTTGACGCTATTCGTAATACTTCCGTTACCTCGACCGAGGCAGGCGGAATTACTCAGGCTATCGGTGCATATCAGGTTACCACTCCGGACAATCAGACTATCACTTTCCTTGATACTCCGGGACACGCAGCATTTACCGCTATGCGTGCAAGAGGTGCAATGAGTACGGATATTGCCGTTCTTGTAGTCGCTGCGGATGACGGTATTATGCCGCAGACCGTTGAGGCTATTAACCATGCAAAAGCAGCAGGCGTTGAAATTATCGTTGCTATCAATAAGATGGATAAAGAGGGCGCAAATCCCGACAGGGTTATGCAGCAACTTACAGAGCACGAACTTGTTCCCGAGGAATGGGGCGGCGATGTTATCTGTGTTCCTGTTTCGGCAAAGACCAAGATGGGTATAGATAAGCTACTTGAAACCATTAATCTTGTTGCTGAGATGTGCGAACTCAAGGCAAATCCCGACAGAAGCGCAAAGGGCGTTGTTATTGAGGCTAAACTCGATAAGGGCAGAGGTCCTATTGCTACTCTTCTCGTTCAAAACGGTACGCTTCATTCGGGCGATGTTATTGTAGCAGGCACTGCCGTAGGTAAGGTTAGGGCTATGACCGATTATAAGGGCAAGAAGATTAATTCGGCAGGTCCGTCGGTTCCTGTTGAAATTATGGGTCTTGACCAGGCACCGATGAGCGGTGATTTGTTCAATGCCGTATCGGACGAAAAACTTGCACGTCAGCTTGTTGAGCAGAGAAGAGAAGAGGCTAAGGAGGAAGAATTTAAGGCATTCCAGAAAGTTACTCTCGATACTCTCTTTGATACTCTTCAGGACGGCGAGATGAAAGAACTTAACATTATCGTTAAGGCTGATGTTCAGGGCTCTGTTGAGGCTGTTAAGCAGTCGCTTCTTAAGATTGAAAACGATGAGGTTCGTGTTAAGATTATCCACGGCGGTGTAGGTATAATTAACGAGAGCGATGTAATGCTTGCAAATGCGTCAAACGCTATTATCGTAGGCTTTGCAATCGGCGTTGACCCGGTCGCTCAGGAGAGTGCAAACCGTGACGGAATCGAAATTAAAACCTATGACATTATTTATGACGCTATTGAAGATATTGAAAATGCTATGCGTGGTATGAGAGCACCTAAGTACAGAGATGTACCTACCGGCTCGGCAGAGGTTCGTGAGGTTTACAAAATCTCGTCGGCTGGTACTATTGCAGGATGTGTTGTTACATCGGGTAATATCAAGCGTGGCGGTAAAGTTAAGGTTATGCGAAACAATAAGGAAATTGCCGATGTTGAAATCGCAAACCTTAAGAGATTTAAGGATGAGGTTAAAGAGGTATCCTCGGGATACGAATGCGGCATAAGCCTTACAGGCTTTGACGATATTCAGACCGGTGATGTCTTTGAGGCTTATATTGTTGAGGAATACAGAGATTAATCTATGGCAGGATACAGAATAGACAGAATTACAGAGGATATAAAAAGAGAACTTATCGCCGTTCTCAGAGACGTAAAAGACCCGAGGGTCGGCGGTAAGATGCTCAGTATTGTAAAGGTAGATGTCAGCAGCGATTTAAGTTACTGTAAGGTTTATGTCAGTGCACTTGAGGGCACCGACGCCGCAAAGGAGGCTGTTAAGGGCTTAAAGGCGGCGCAGGGCTTCATAAGGGGCAGACTTTCATCTGCACTGCACCTTCGTAAAACTCCGGAACTTAAATTTGTTGCGGACGATTCTATCGAAAAAGGTATGGAACTGTTTGATAAGTTAAAGGGTATAGAAATTAACGATGAAAATTAATGTTGAAAAGTGTGCCGGACTGCTTAAAGACAGAGATAACATTCTTATTTTGTGCCATGCACATCCGGACGGAGATACACTCGGTTGCGGATACGCTCTGCTCAGAGCTTTGCAAAAGCAGGGAAAAACCGTAAGACTCGAATGTGCGGACGAAATACCGAAAAAGTACAGTTATTTGTACGATGATATTACCGTCTCCGACTTTAATGAGGAGTATGTTATCGCCGTAGATGTCGCAACGGAAAATTTGCTCGGCTCACTTGAGGAGAAATATGCAGGTAGGGTGGACCTGTGCATAGACCACCACGGAACAAATACCGATTACGCAAAATATCTGCTTCTTAATGCCGATGCGGCGGCAGCCTGTGAGGTTGTGCTTAAAGTCATTAAGGCTATGGGAGTTGAGATTGATAAGAAAATGGCTGACTGCCTTTATACGGGAATTACCACGGATTCGGGCTGTTTCAGATATTCGAGCGTTACCTCGAACACTCACAGAAGTGCGGCGGAACTTATTGACCTCGGTGCGGATAACGGATATATCAACCGTCTTATGTTTGAAACAAAGACTAAGAAATTTGCCGCTTTGGAGCGTCTTGCAACTCAGGGAATGGAGTTTTTCCTGAACGAACGTGTTTGCGTTATTACCGTTACAAATGAGATGTACGAGCAAACGGGAACAGATGAGCAGGACACGGAGGCTCTTCCTCCGCTTACCAGGCAGATTGAGGGCGTAGAGATAGGTCTTACCATTCGTGAAAAAAAGGACAAGACCTGCAAATGCTCAATCAGAACTTTTGAGAGCGTAAATGCGGCTGAACTTGCCGGAGCATTCGGCGGCGGCGGACATAAGCAGGCGGCGGCTTGTCGTTTTGACTGCGATGTTCAAACGGCAAAGAAGATGCTTGTTGAAAAATCCAAGGAATTGCTGAAATAATATGACAGGCATTATTTGTATTAATAAGAAAAAAGACATAACCTCGTTTGGCGTTGTGGCTAAGGTGCGTGGCGTTACCCGAGAGAAAAAGGCGGGACATACCGGTACTCTTGACCCGATGGCGACAGGGGTTCTGCCTGTTATGCTCGGCGGAGCGACACGCTTTTTGAATTTTATTCCCGACAGCGATAAGCGTTATACTGCCTCTTTTCGCCTCGGCCAAACCACCGATACGCTCGATATTACGGGCGAGGTGCTTTCTGAGTGTGAAGTGAATTGCACCGTTGACGAGGTGATAAACGCCTTGTCGCATTTTCGTGGTGTTATTGAGCAAGTTCCTCCTATGTACAGTGCGAAGAGCATTGACGGTGTGAGGCTTTACGAACTTGCAAGACAGGGTAAAACCGTTGAGCGTAAGCCGTGCACGGTTGAGATAAAAAGCCTTCAACTTTTGTCATATAATGAAAAAACGAACGAGTATACGGTTGATGTGCTTTGCAGTAAAGGCACTTATATTCGCTCGCTGATTGATGATATTGGCAGAGAACTCGGCGTAGGTGCCGTTATGACGGAACTCGAGCGTACTCAGGCTATGGGTTTTACGCTTGATGATTGCGTTACGTTTGACGAATTGCAAAAAATGAGAGATTCAGGCGGTGATTTTTCATCCGCTCTTTTAGAGATTGAAAAGGTGTTTTCGTGCTATAAAAGGGTGAATGTTACAGCCGCTCAGGCAAAGCGATTTTTTAACGGCGGCGCACTTGATATTAACAGAATCAGAATTAAAACAGAGCCGAATGAGATATGCTCTGTTTATGACGACAAAGATGAATTTCTCGGTTTGGGTCAAAATTCAAACGGAGAACTGAAAGTGCTCAGAGTGCTTTCAAAAAGAGACTGACTATTATGAACGATATAAAAGACAATGAAAGAATCGCTGTTGCTCTAGGTGATTTTGACGGTATGCATTTGGCACACAAAACCGTTATTACAGGTGCAAGCAAGGTAATTATTTATTGTGTTAATAACCGTTTTTCACTGCTTCAAAAAAGTATATTTGAAAAGAGATACCCAAACGTCGTGTTTGCTTCATTTGACGAGATAAAAAATTGCAGCGGCGAGGAATTTATAAATAATATTCTGCTTGGGCGTTTTCACGCAGGTATTGTTTTGTGCGGTTTTAATTTCAAATTCGGCAAAAACGCTTCGTGGAGCGCACTCGATATGAGAAATTACCTTGAAAAAAAAGATGTTTGGGTTCGTATTCTTGACCATCAGGATTATAAGGGGCTTCCCATCAGTTCGACCCGTATTAGGGAATGCGTTAAATTGGGCGAGATAGAGGAGGCAAACACAATGCTCGGTTATAATTTCACTTTTGAGAGTGAGGTTATGTCGGGTGATAAAAGAGGCAGAACAATAGGCTATCCCACAATAAATCAGCATTTGCCCGAGGGACTTACAGTGCCGAAGTACGGAGTGTACGAGTCTCGTGCATTTGTAGGCGAGAAAGAATATAAAGCGTTTACAAATATAGGAATTCGTCCGAGTTGGAGAGTGGACAAAACTCTCTCTGAAACGCATATTTTTGGCTTTGACGGCGACCTATATGGTAAGACGGTCAGAATAGAACTCGTAAGATATATGCGGCAGGAAAAGGTTTTCGCTTCTGTGGAGGAATTAAAGGAACAGCTTAATTATGATAAAAGCAGTATTGTTTGATTTTGACGAGACGCTTCAGGACAGGACAAAAGCGTTTGAGGGCTATATGGACGCTTTTCTGAAAAAGTATCTGCCCGACCTCGACGAAGAAACAAAGAAAAAATATAAAGAAGATATGGTAATTACGGGCAAGGGCGGATATGTAAACCGTGTCGAATGGTATTCGTCACTTATAAAAAAGTGGAATTGGAAGAATGCACCGTCGCCCGAGGAACTTGCAAATCATTACGACACCACTTTCGGCGACCATAATGTCATATTTGATAATTCGCCAAAACTTTTAGCCGAACTGAAAAGGCGAGGCTATATTGTCGGTGTGATTACCAACGGTCCGTCTGTTTTGCAAAATCATAAGATGGATATGAGCGGACTGAGAAAGTATTGCGATTTGGTGCTTGTGAGCGGTGATGTCGGAGTGCATAAACCCGACCCCCGTATTTTTGAAATTGCAGCCGAAAAACTCGGACTGAAGACCGAGGAGTGCGTTTATGTCGGAGACCATCCGATTAACGATATTCAAGGCGCACTCGATTCGGGTATGAGCGCAATAAGAATGAATTGGGGTTGGTTTAAGGACAAGGAACTCAGAGCCGATGTCCCTGTTATAGTTGATATAATTGATGTTTTAAGGTATGTGTAGGCAAGATATGGACAGATTTTCAAAGATGCACCCCGTGCTTGAATTTACATTTTTCATATGTGTTTTTTTGCTCAGCGTGTCACTGTCCAATCCTGTTTTTGTTTTGCCTGCGCTCGTTTTCGGAGTTATATATGAATTTATACTTAGGGGCAGAGAGGCTCTCTCCTGTCTCAAACTGACGCTGGCAATAATATTTGTTGTCAGCCTTTTTAATTTTGTTTTTGCACATTACGGCGTGACCTTGCTGTTTCAAATAAAGGACACAAGATTTACATTTGAAGCGCTGTTTTACGGAATTTATCAGGGCACTATGCTATCCGCCACGCTGATATGGTTCGGCATTTTTTCAAGAAATATTGACAGCGAAAAGGTGATATATGTCTTTCGTTTTGCCCCGAAATGTGCGCTGATTTTCTCTATGGTTTTGGGCTTTATTCCGAGATTTAATGCTAAACTTGAGGATATAAGAAATGCACGCCTCGGCTTAAACGGCGGCAGGAGGGCGAGCGGCAAAAAGGAACGGTTCAAAAACGGCATAAATGACCTTTCCGCTCTTATTACCTATTCACTCGAGAGCAGTATAATCACATCGGATTCCATGCAGGCGAGGGGGTATAATCCGCACGCAGTGAGATATTCGAGATATAAAATGACGGCGAGCGATATTATCTTGACGGCGTTTACTTTGTTCGTTTTTATTTATGTTATGTATGCTAAAATCAGCGGAAGAATAACCTTTGTTATGAATCCCGAGATTTATTCCAAAACCTTTGACATATCGGCGATGGTGCTGTGTTGTGCACTCTTTTTTCTGCCGACAGCAGTTGATTTATTTGAGGAGATAAAATGGAAAATATCTGCTTTGAAAAAGTGAATTTCACCTACGCTCTCGGCGACAGACCTGCATTGAATGATGTTTCGTTTTCCGTAAAAGAGGGCGAGATGTGCCTTGTTATAGGAAAATCGGCGGCAGGCAAATCGACTCTGCTCAGGCTTATAAAAAAAGAGATTGCCCCTGCGGGTAAACTCGGCGGTAAAATCACCGTGCCCGACGGTATAGGATTTGTCTCCCAAAATGTGGAGGAGTCCATAGTTTGCGACAGAGTAAGAAGCGAACTTTCCTTCGGTTTGACAAATTTGGGACTGCCCAAGGAATATATCGAACTAAAGGTAAACGAGACGGCAGGCTATTTTAATCTTTCGTCAAAACTCGACAGCGAGATTTCGTCGCTTTCGGGCGGTGAAAAGCAGATACTTAATCTTGCCTCGGTTATGATTACAAAGCCGCAGGTACTCGTTTTGGATGAACCTACCTGCCAACTTGACCCCGTGTGGGCAGAGCGTTTTATTAATGTTATAAAAAAACTTCACCGTGATTTCGGCACAACAGTAATTATAGCGGAGCATCTGCTCGGCGAACTGTATGACTGCGCCGACAGTGTTATGCTTGTTGAAAACGGAACGGTTGAGGCTAAGACCTCAAGCGAAAAAATGATTGAATATCTGAAAAAAAGCCGCAATCCTTTGCTTGAATCAGTTCCGCTTTCTTTCAGACTTTTTGACGCAATGGGCGATATATCTCTCTGCCGAAAAAAACTGACTCAAAAAAATCTGCCTGCGCTTACGGATAAAAACGAAAAATGCAAGGCGGCAATAAAGGCAAAATCACTCATCTTTTCTTATAAGAAAAATACGCAGGTTATAAAAAATCTCTCTTTTACAGCATATAAAAACAAAATAAATGTAATTTTAGGAGCAAATTCGTCGGGCAAGTCCACTCTTTTGAAATTAATGTCGGGTGTGCTTAAACAGCAGTACGGCAAAATAAAAAAAGACAAAGCCGTGTCCATGCTCTGTCAAAATCCGAGGGATTTGTTTACAAAGGAAAAATGTTCAGACGAGGTTCAATTCGGTGAACTTACCGCCTTTCTCGAAATAGATGAAATAAAAGACAGCCACCCTTATGATATTTCGGAAGGTCAGGCACAAAGGCTGGCACTTGCCAAGGTGCTTCAAACCGGAGCGGATATTATTCTTCTTGACGAGCCTACCAAGGCACTCGATTCTGCTTTTAAGCAAAAACTTGCAAGTAAACTCGAGTCGCTTTGCGATATGGGCAAAACGATAGTAATCACAACTCACGATGTCAATTTTGCCGCAGAATACGGAGAATATATTTCCTTTCTCTCAAACGGTGAGATTATCACAACTCAGCCTAAGCGTGCGTTCTTTTCCTCGCTTGATTTCTTTACATCGTCCGCTTTTAAGATTACGCACGGAATACTTGATGGCTATGTCTGTGAGAAAGATTTGGAGGGCGTGGAATGAAAAAGAACAGAACAGCCCTGTCCGTGGTGTGCGCTGTTTTTGCGCTGATGCTTTTGGTGATAAAAGAACTGTTTTTCAGTGACAGCGTAAACTTTTATGTCACGAGCATTGCAATACTTTTGCTGTCGCTGCTGCCGTTTTTCATTTCCTTTGAGCATAAAAAAATAAGTGCAAGAGAGATAACACTTACGGCTACGTTGATTGCTCTTGCGGTAGTCGGCAGAGCGGCGTTTTATCTGATTCCGCAGGTTAAGCCGATAGCGGCGGCGGTTATCGTTTCCTCCGTGTGCCTCGGTGCACAGCGGGGATTTATAATCGGTGCGTTTTCCGCATTTGTTTCTAATTTCATTTTCGGTCAGGGTTTTTGGACTCCGTTTCAGATGGTCGCTCTCGGTGCTGTCGGGCTCGTGTCCGGAATTATCTTTAAGTATATAGAGGCGAACAGAATAACCCTTTCACTTGTCGGATTTATACTGGCTTTTGCACTTTACGGAATTATTGTTGATTTTTCCACCGTGATAAGCACTTACGGAAATAATATCGACCTTAACGCAATAATTTCGGTCTATGCCTCGGGTGCGCCGTTCAGCGCAGCGTTCGGTCTTTCGACAGCCGTATTTCTGTTTATCTTCGGCGAGGGATTTATTAAGAAAATAAATCGTGTTAATATAAAATATAATCTTTTGGGTGATGAAAATGAAAACTAAAATTTTGGTCTCTGCCTGCCTTTTGGGAGAAAACTGTAAGTACAGCGGCGGAAATAATAAGAATGATGAGGTTATTGCTCTGAGCGAGGAATATGACCTTGTGCCTATCTGCCCCGAGTGCTTTGCGGGACTTCCAATTCCAAGAGTTCCGTCCGAGATAAAAGACGGCAGGGTGTATTCAAAAAACGGCGAGGATTTAACCGATAAATTTCTCGATGGTGCACAGCAGGCTTTATATATAGCAAAGGAATGCAACGCTCCGTGTGCCGTACTGAAGGAAAATTCTCCGTCTTGCGGCTTCGGAAAAATTTATGACGGCAGTTTCAGCGGCAAAAAAATCGACGGCAACGGAATAGCCGCTCAACTCCTTTTCGATAATGAAATTCAAATTTTCGGCGAAAGCCAAATCAGATGCCTGAAAAACTTATATTGAGGTGATAAAATGAAGCGGATACTCCTGTTACTTTTATGCGTTGGCGTTATGTTCGGTGCGTTTTCTGCGTGTGCAAAATCAGGCGGTGAGGATTGCACCGCTGTTTCTGACGGTACGGAGGTTTCGACCGATGAAGCACAGATTAAGGATAACGAAGCAATAGATTTAGTTAAAGCTTTTTCAAACGAAAAACTCGGTCTTGATGACGAGACAGCCGACAAATGCTCGTTTTTGGTGCAGAAAAACGGCGAGGTTATCGACGGTGAAAATTATGTAAAAGTCATTGCCGCAGAGAAGAAAGAGACGGATGACGGCACATATACCTTTGATATAAAAGGTGAATACTATATTTCCTTTGACGGCGATACCGTGCTGAAAAAGGTAAACGATAATTATGAAAAATTAGAGAGGTAAATAAAATGACAGAAAGAGAAAGAATGGACAAGGGACTCGTTTATGACTGCTCTTCTGCGGAAATTATGACCGAGCAGACTAAGCATGTGGGATATATGAAAGAATATAACAACCTCGGCTTGGGGGATGAAAAGCGAATGGAGGAACTTTTGCATATCATGATTGCAGAGGTAGGTGAGAATACTTACATTCAGCCGCCGTTTTATGCTAATTGGGGCGGTCATCATGTGCATCTGGGCAAATGGGTTTATGTTAATTTTAACGGCACATTCGTTGATGACGGAAATATTTATGTAGGCGATTATACTATGATAGGACCCAATGTTACCATAGCTACCGCAGGTCATCCGATTTATCCGCCGCTAAGAGAAAAACAACTTCAGTATAACGCCGATGTTCATATAGGCAAAAATGTATGGCTCGGAGCAGGTGTTGTTGTTTGCCCCGGTGTTACGATAGGGGATAACAGCGTAATCGGAGCAGGTTCCGTGGTTACAAAGGATATACCCGATAATGTTGTTGCTTACGGTAATCCGTGCAGGGTTGCCCGTGAGATAAACGAACATGATAAAGAATATTATTTTAAGGATAAAAAGATAGATTTATCGCTCGAATAAAATAAAAGAACCGACCGAGGAATTGTGATTTTTTCAACGGTCGGTTTTATTTTTATGCTTTTATTTTATAAACGCCTTGCCCTGTTCGAGATAAATTCTTTGCTGTTCATACCTCACATTCATGGTCAGTCATCTTGATAAATTATTTTGAATTTCTTTTACAGTCAAAATATATTTTAATTCTTTGCTTTTTTTCGTCCGGTAAATATCGAAACTCCGAAAATTACCAAAAGCAGAAGTACGGCGAATGCCATCCACGCTACTCTTGTGCCGATTGGCTGAACGGCGAAGAAATCGTAGTAGCCCTTTAGATAAACTATCGTGACTATTATGGGCAGGATATACTGCATATAAACTCTTGCCCATTTCGGGAACATAACGCCGTCGCCGGTGTTTGCTTCCTTTAGGAAGTTTTCAAATCCCCATCCGTTTTTGCGAACGCAGAACATAACAAACAGCAGACTGCCCAGCGGCAGGAGGTTGTAGGAAACTATGAAGTCTTCCAAATCCATTATAGTGGTTCCGCTGCCGAGGAGTTGAATTTTTGACAGCAGGTTAAATCCGAGAATTGCAGGGATTGAAATTAAAGTTATAATGATGAAGTTTACGCCTACGGATTTCTTTCTTGACCAGCCGTTCATATCCATAAATGCGGCGATAAGATTTTCAAATACCGCAATAATGGTTGAAAGAGCGGCAAATGACATAAAGATAAAGAACATCGTGCCCCAAATTCTTCCGCCTGCCATTTGGTTAAACAGATTGGGCAGTGTGATGAAAAGAAGCGACGGACCGCTGTCGGGCTGAACCCCGAAAGCAAAGCAAGCCGGAATGATTATAAAGCCTGCCATAAGTGCAACAAAGGTGTCGAGTACCATTACGCTGATTGCTTCCCCACCCAGACGCTTTTCTTTGGTGAGATAACTGCCGAAAATTTCCATAGCGCCTATGCCGAGACTCAGCGTAAAGAATGCGTGACTCATTGCGGCAAATACAGCCGTACCGAAGCCCTGCTTTTTTACATTGTTGAAATCGGGAACGAGATAAAACTTAAAGCCCTCTCCCGCATTCGGAAGCGTTGCCGAATGAATTGCCAGCACTATCATAAGTATTACAAGAAGTGACATCATAACTTTTGTTATTTTTTCCACTCCGTTTTTAAGACCGAGACCGCAAACGCAAAACGACAGCACTATTGCTATAAATGCCCAAATTCCCATCGTTACGGGCTGATTGAGCATAGCGGAAAATGCCGCACCCACTTCGTCTACCGATAATCCCGACAGTTTTCCCGTGGCTTCGAGGTATGCATAATACAGCATCCATCCGCCTACCATAGTGTAAAAGGACATCAGCAGAAAACTGCCTATAATGCTTATCCATTTAAGTCTGTGCCATTTTGTGCCTTTTGGTTCGAGCTTTTCAAAAGCTCTGCCCATACCGTATCCGCTTCCTCTGCCGACAGCGAATTCCGATACCAAAATCGGAAAGCCGAGCAGAATAAGAAATACAAGATACATTACGATAAATGCCGCACCGCCGTATTGACCGCAGATGTAAGGAAATTTCCATACGTTTCCTATACCCACCGCACAGCCGGCGGCAACCAGAATAAAGCCCAATCGTGAGGCAAAAGTTTCTCTTTCTCTCATAAAACCCTCTCTTTTTCAACGGATATTGTAAATATATTTTTAATTACAGTGTATTATATATAATAGCAAACACTTTAATTCGGGTCAAGGGTGATTTGAAACTCTTGATTTTTCGGCTTAATGTGGTAATATTAAAATACAGTTATTTTCTTTCGGAGGTCGATATGAATATTAATGATGTAATCGGCGGATTTAAGGTAGTAAATAAACGCTCGTTTGATGAACTTAAAGGCACTGCCGTGGAGATGCTTCACGAAAAATCGGGAGCAAGGCTCCTTTGGCTTGACAGAAACGATGTCAATAAAACATTCTCTATTTCTTTCAGAACCGTGCCGAGTGACGATACGGGTATTTTCCATATTTTGGAGCACAGCGTTTTATGCGGCTCAAAAAAATATCCCGTTAAAGAGCCGTTTGTCGAACTGATAAAAAACAGTATGAACACCTTTTTGAACGCTCTTACTTTCAGTGATAAGACAATGTATCCTATTTCGTCAAAGAACGATAAGGATTTCTTTAACCTTATGGATGTGTATTTGGACGCCGTGTTTAATCCGGCTATTTATACCAAACCAGAGATTTTTTATCAGGAGGGCTGGCATTACGAATTTGACGAAAACGGCAAGGTAAGTTATAAGGGCGTTGTGTTTAACGAGATGAAGGGCGTTTATGCCGACGCCGATTCCGTTAAGGAAATTGAACTTTGTCGCAGACTGTTTCCAAATACTTGTTACGGCTTCGAGTCGGGCGGCTATCCGGCGTCTATTCCAACTCTTTCTTATGAGCAATTTATTAACGGACATAAAAAATATTATCACCCGTCAAATTCTTATATCATTCTCGACGGCGCACTTGATATAGAAAAGGTGTGCGAGCATATCGACAGCGAATATTTGGGTAAATTCAACAGAATCGAGCCGTGCAAAATGCCCGATTGGCAGTCTCCCGTTATCAACGAGGGCGACACCGTTTATTTTGAACAGTCAAAAGATATGCCGCTGGAAAATCAGTCGTCTGTCGTAAGAGGTTTCGCACTCGGTAAATTTGACGAAAAAGAAAAAATTTACGCCGCAAACATAATCGCTTCCGTTCTTGCAAAGAATAATCAGTCTTATCTTACAAAGGCACTTATGGCTGAGGGATTTTGTGAAGATGTGAGCGTTAGGGTGGTTGACGGAATTTATCAGCCGTATGTTGTTCTTGATGTAAAAAATGTTGACGGCAAAAGGGCAGATGAAATTGCAAAGAAAACCGATGCCCTCTTGTCAAAACTTTGTGACGAGGGCATAGACAAAAAGGAACTTGAAGCGGCGATTTCAAATCTTGAATTTCAAATTAAGGAAAAGGACTTCGGTTATCCCAGAGGTCTTTATTATGCAATGACTTCGCTTGAAACATGGCTTTATGACGGTGACGCAGTGGCTAATGTTATAACCGGCGATGTCTTTGACGTTCTTCGCAGTAAGGCAAAGGACGGATATTTTGAAAAACTTATTTTTGAGATTTTCTTAAATAACAACCACAGAGCGAGCGTTGTTATGATGCCGTCATATACCGTCGGCGATGACGAGAGAGCGGCGGAGCAGGAGAGAATAGACTCCGCAGTTTCAAAATGGAGCGATAATGAAAAACAGTCCTATAAGGACAGACAAAAGAAACTTTTGGAGTGGCAGTCATCGGTAGATTCTCCCGAGAATTTGGCAAAAATTCCGATGATTTCCGTCAGCGATATTGATGTTGAACCCGAGCATATTCCGTTTGAATTAAATGACGGAATAATTAAGCATAATATCCAAACAGACGGCATCGTTTACGCAGATATGTTTTTTGATATTACGGGAGTGAGTGTTGATGACTTGCCTTGTATTGCTTTGCTCACTTCTCTTTTGGGTGAACTTGATACCGAAAAGCACAGTGCAAAGGAACTTAAAACCGAACTGCTTTCAAAGTGCGGCGGCTTGAATTTTAATGTTTTGCCTGTTTGCTTTTACAATTCGCCCGACAGCGGCGTTATTAAACTTCAGGTATCCTTTGCTTGCCTTAACAGATATTTTGACGATATGCTGGTACTTGTTCGTGAAATTATTACTTCCACTTCGTTTGATGATACCGATGCTGTTATGGATATTGTTAAGCAGACGAGCAGATATTTATATCAGTCGATAGTTTCCTACGGCTCTCTTATCGCTAAGCAAAGAGCACTTATGAGTGCCTCGTTTGATATGGTATGCCTCGAAAACACAACGGGTTATTCCTATTATAAATGGCTCAAGGAGCAGGAAAAGACTCCGATTGATTTTACCTCTCTTTCGCATTGGTGCAAAAAAATATTCGGCTTTGATAATCTTATTTTCAGCATTGCAAACGATAATACCGATTTGCTTTTAAGCGGCGTAAAAGAATTTGTTTCCTCGCTCGGCAGTTCGGATATTTCCCATAATCTTAAAATTAAGCCGACGGAAAAGAAAAATGACGCAATCATTATTCCCGGCGACATTGCTTTTTCTGGAATGGGCGCAAAACTCGATAACGCATACAGCGGCGTTTCCTGCCTGGCTTGCCATATCGCAACATATGATTATCTGTGGAACGAGGTCAGAGTAAAAGGCGGCGCATACGGTTGCGGAGTAAGAGTAAATACTAACGGTACATTCGGTGCAAATTCTTTTCGTGACCCTAACGCAGTTCAGTCGGTAAAGACTTTTCACGGTATGGGCGAATATTTGACGGAACTCTCAAAGAGCGACAAATCGCTCAGCGGTTTCATCATCGGAGCAATGTCCGGTCAAAATCCGCTTTTGACTCCCAAGAGTGCCGCAGATGTCTCGAATATGAATTATTTCAGAAAAATCACCGAGGAACAAAGACGTCAAATTCGCTGTGATATTGTCAACGCCACGAAACAAGATATAGCGGACTTTGCAGAGAAACTTACCGATGCAAGCAAAGACGCTCCGTTTTGTATTATCGGCAGTGAAAATCAGGTAAAGAAAGCCGAGAGCGAACTTGATGAGATTTATTCACTGTAAAATTTTATAATTTATAAGTTCCGTGAGGTCGGCGAGAAAGCATCTTAATTTCGTTTTCTTGCGAAGGAAGATGTATGTTTATACCTCGACTGAACAAAAAACGAAAAATGCCAAAAGCGCTGAGAATTCGATGTTCTCGGCGCTTTTATAATGCTTGCTGTTAAGAAAACGGTTTTAGTTTTTACGCATTGTGGCAAATTGTACATATTTTATTTGCACTCGTTAGCGTGTTTAGGATGCTTTATCGTCAGCCTGCTATTGACTTATTTGTTAAAATTTATTATAATATTGCTCATAGGTTTTTCAATCTATCGACTTTAATTATAGGAAGGACAATGAAAATGAAAAAATCAATTAAAAGAGTTCTTGCTCTTGTACTTGCCGTTTTGACAGTTGCCGTTGCATTTGCAGGTTGTTCGTCAAACGGTAAAAAGGACGAAGGCAAAACTAAGTATGTAATTGCTACGGATACTGTGTTTAAGCCGTTCGAGTACACCGACGCTTCGGGTAACTTCGTGGGTATCGATGTTGATATTCTTGCAGCTATCGCAGAGGATCAGGGCTTTGAGTATGAACTTAAGTCACTCGGCTGGGACGCATCAATCGCAGCATGTAAGTCGGGTCAGGCAGATGCTATGATTGCAGGTGCATCTATTACTGACCAGCGCAAGAACGAGGGTTGGATTTTCTCCGACTCGTACTATACAGCAACTCAGTGCGTAGCAGTTGCAACAAACAGCACCGTTAATTCCCTTGATGGTATTAAGGGCGCCAACATAGCTGTTAAGACAGGTACACAGGGTGCAACTTATGCAGAGTCTCTTAAGGACGAATACAACCTCAATCTTACATATTTTGAGGACAGTCCGACAATGTATCAGGCTGTTACAGGCGGTCAGTGCGCCGCTTGCTTTGAGGACACTCCGATTATGGCTGCTTCCATTAAGGACGGCGGTCTCGACATGAGAATCGTTGACGGTTCTGAGAATGACGGTTCGGGTTACGGCATGGCTGTATTCAGTTCTGATAAGCAGGAACTTCTTGACAAATTTAACGCAGGTCTTAAGAATATTAAGGCTAACGGTAAATATGACGAGATTATTGCTAAGTATCTCGGCTGATATACCTTAAAAAATTTCTGATTAGTTCGCCACCGCCGATAAGCTGGTGGCGTTCTTGTTGAGTTAATGTGATGTAATTCAACGACGAGAGGAGCTTTATCCAATGCAACAAATTATCGAAACATACGGAAATTTACTGCTTGCGGCAATGGGTAAAACGCTTACTTTGGCATTGTGCGGTCTGTTTTTTGCGTGCATAATCGGTCTTATCTTCGGTATTTTATCCGTGCTTAAAAGTAAGATTTGTAATGCAATTTACAGAATATTTGTCGATGTAATTCGTGGCGTACCTATGATTGTCCTCGCTTTCTTTGTTTATTTCGGCGTTCCGTATATTATCAATAAATCATCACCGTCGGCTTCGTTTACGCTTACCGCTCTTCAGGCGGGTACCATATGCTTGTCTCTTAATTGCGGTGCCTATATGGCAGAGATAATCCGTGCGGGTATCCAGTCTGTTGATGTCGGACAGATGGAGGCTGCAAGAAGTCTCGGTATGTCTTATGGCAAGGCTATGCGAAAGGTTGTTTTGCCCCAAGCCATCAGAACGATGATTCCTTCTATTATCAATCAGTTTATCATTACTCTTAAGGATACTTCCATTCTTTCCGTTATCGGATTTCCGGAACTCGTTAATACGGCGAAGAACGCTGTTGCCATTACAGGTAAGGTATTCGAGGTTTGGATTGTTGTAGCCGTTATGTATTTGATTATTATAACTCTGCTTTCCTATGCAGCAAAAATTCTTGAAAGGAGATTGAATCGTGGCCGTAAATTATGATAATGTAAAAATTCATGTTTCTCACCTTCAAAAATCCTTTGGTAAGCAGGAAGTATTAAAGGATATTACCACCGATATTTATGAGGGCGAAGTTGTTGTTGTCCTTGGTCCGTCGGGTTGCGGTAAGTCCACATTTCTCAGATGTATAAATCGTCTTGAGGATATTACGGGCGGCGAAGTTGTTGTCGACGGCCACCATATGGACGATAAAAAGATAGATATTAATAAGGCAAGAGAAAATGTAGGAATGGTGTTCCAACACTTTAACCTTTTTAATAATCTTAATGTAATAGATAACCTTACTCTTGCACCTATTCAGGTAAAGAAGATGAAAAAGGACGAGGCTGAGAAACTTGCTATGGAAATGCTTGCAAAGGTAGGCTTGCAGGAAAAGGCTCACGAGTATCCGGCCATGCTTTCGGGCGGTCAAAAACAGCGTGTGGCTATTGCAAGAGCACTTTGTATGAACCCCGATATTATGCTCTTTGACGAGCCGACCTCTGCACTTGACCCCGAAATGGTAGGCGAGGTTCTCGGCGTTATGCGTGAACTTGCCGCAGAGGGTATGACTATGGTTATAGTTACTCACGAAATCGGTTTTGCCCGTGAGGTTGCAAACAGAGTTTTGTTTGTTTATGACGGCAAAATTCTTGAGGAGGGTACTCCGCAGGAGGTTATTTACAACCCTCAGCAGAGCAGAGCAAAGGACTTTTTCGATAAGGTATTGTAATTAATATTTTTAATGCCGAGATTATGTCTCGGCATTTTTTAGAGTCGATTATAAATTCTTCGGTGTTTTATATATGAGATTAAAAAAGATTGTATCGTCGCTGTTGCTTGTGATTATTTCTGCCGCATGGGGCGGCTCGTTCGTTGCCCAAACTAAGGGCGGAAATATTGTCGGACCGTTTTCTTTTGGATTTTTAAGGTTTTTCGTTGCAGGAATAGCAATACTGCCGCTCATAAATTTAATTGATAAAAAAAGTACAATTACACAGGTAAAAGTAACCCGCAGAAAAAAAGACTTAGTATCCGGCGGTCTGCTTTGCGGAGTGTTTCTTGCAGGTACTTCGGCTTTTCAACAGCTCGGTCTTGCTATGGGAACTTCATCGGGCAAGGCAGGATTTTTGACTTCTTGCAATGTTATTTTTGTTGCGCTGATCGGTTTGCTTTTTAATGAGAAAGTAAGAGCAAATGTTTGGCTGGGGGTGAGCATAACCGTTTTCGGTTTGTATTTTCTTTGCATTAACGGAGATTTTAATGTTATGCTCAGCGATTTGCTTGTGCTTATTTGCTCCGTTATGAATGCAGCCAGAATAATTGCGGTGGACAGGTATATGAACAAAACAGACACCGCAAAACTTGCGTGCGTTCAGTTTTTTTCTGCATCTGCTATACTCGCCGTTTTGGCGGCGTTGTTCGAGATTGACAGCCTCTCTTCGTGGTGGCACACGGTTAATCAAAGCACGGTATGGCTTTCTGTTCTTTATGCCGGAGTGATTGCCGGAGCATTCGCCTTTACTGTTCAAATCGTTGCTCAAAAAAATGTAAATGCCACCGTTTCATCTATTCTTATGAGCACCGAGTCGGTGTTTTCTGTAATTGCAGGATGCCTTATTATGCACGAGGTTTTGACTTTCAGGGAGATTATCGGTTGTGTTGCGATATTTATTGCGATAATCGTAGCCCAATTACCCTCAAAGGATAAGAAAACTGCCGCAAAATCTTATTAAATAATTGTAAAATGACTGCTTTTTGTGATAATCAAGAGACAGTCATTTTTTGTTGTTTTACATACTTTACACGCCAATGTGAAAAAAATTCACATTTTTTTGTTAAAAACTCTTGCACTTTGGTTTTCTTTATGGTGATATGTGGATGAAATGTGAAGAATATTCACATATTATTACACAAAAGGAGAACATTTGCTATGAACAATCAAATGACAGTATTAATTGCGGACGAATCTGCAGATTTCGGAAAAGCATGTCAAAGAGAACTGAAACAGGTCGGTTTTGATGTTGTTGCTGTTAAAAAGGACGGCAGAAGAGTTATTGACGCTCTGGAAACAAAACATTTTGACGCTGTGCTTATGGACGTTTTTATGAGCGGACTTGACGGTATCGAGGTTCTTGAGTACATAAAAGACAGCCTTAGCGAGCCGCCAATAGTTATGGTGTTTTCATCGGTTGACAGCGCAGAGTTTGAAAGCCGTATTATTTCTGCCGGTGCGGATTATTATTTTCTCAAACCGATTGAACCTAAAACGGTTGCAAAGAGACTGGAGAACCTCTCGAACTGGAAAAGAGAAAGGTCAAAGACTCTCAGCGTTGCCAGAGATACCGAACTGGTTATATCCGATATTATGCGCCAAATCGGAGTTCCTGCTCATATTAAGGGCTATCAGTATCTGAGAACTGCTATTGATTTGTGCATTAACGACAGCGAAATGCTCGAGTCGGTTACAAAATTGCTTTATCCGACAGTTGCAAAGATGTATTCCACCACTTCCTCGAGAGTCGAAAGAGCAATTCGCCATGCCATCGAGGTTGCGTGGGACAGAGGGGATGTTGATGTTTTGTCCTCGTACTTTGGCTACACTATTCAGTCCGACAGAGGCAAGCCGACAAACAGCGAGTTTATCGCTATGATAAGCGACAGAATCAAACTTTCCATGACTAACGGTCAGGTAATTTAACTGTTGCAAAATTTTTGATTTATAGTATAATTGTCAGCGAAAGAGGTAGTATATATGAAACTGATAATTATACGCCACGGCGATCCCGATTACTCCATTGATTCTCTCACCGAAAAGGGGTGGAGAGAGGCGGAACTTTTGTCCGAAAGAATCAGCCGTCTTGATGTAAAGGCTTTTTACTGTTCACCGCTCGGCAGAGCAAAGGATACGGCGTCCTTGACGCTTAAAAAGATGAACCGAAAAGCAAAAACCTTAAATTGGCTCAGAGAATTTGAGGGCAGAGTATCAATTAACGGCGAGATGAAGCGTGCTTGGGACAGACTTCCCCGTGAGTGGACGGATAACGATGATTATTATTGCCCCGATAAATGGCTCAAAACCGATTTGATGCAAAGCGGTACGGTCGAAAAGGAATATAAAAAACTTTGCAGGGGTGTTGATAAATTGCTCGAAAGATACGGTTATGTTCACGAGGGCAGAATATTCAAAGCCGTAGAGCCTAATCACGATACCGTTGTGTTGTTTTGCCATTACGGCGTCGAGTGTGCGATACTCAGTCATATTTTCGGCTGTTCGCCTATGGTGATGTGGCATAACTTTGTTGCACTGCCCACTTCCGTTACAACCCTTGTGACCGAGGAACGTGAAAAGGGAATTGCGATATTTCGTATGCAGCAGTTCGCAGACATAAGCCATCTTTATGCCGCAGGAGAGGAACCGTCCTTTGCCGCCAGATTTTGCGAATGCTATACAGACGATACCCGACATGATTGATTTGGTGTTAATTTAAGTTAAGTTTATTGAATTATGGTATGTGCATATGCTATAATGTAAAAAGTCAATTTTGAAAGAGGGTATTTTATGTCGTTTATAGAAATGATTAAAGCGATAATTTTGGGCATTGTCGAGGGTGTTACCGAGTGGCTTCCGATAAGTTCGACCGGTCATATGATTTTGGTAAATGAGTTTTTGAAACTGAATGTGACCGATGAATTCAGGGAAATGTTTCTTGTTGTTATTCAGCTTGGCGCAATACTTGCGGTAGTTGTTTTGTATTGGAAAAGTCTCTGGCCGTTCGGTATAAAAGAGCATAAAGTATACGCAAAAAAAGATATTTGGTCGATGTGGTTTAAGGTAATTGTTTCGTGCATACCTGCCGGAATAGTGGGCATTCTTGATGAAAAGGAATGGTTTTGCGGAAAAACCATAGACAGCGTTTTTTATAATTGGCAGACCGTTTCGATTATGCTCATCATTTTCGGTATTCTGTTTATAATTATCGAAAACGCAAATAAAAACAAAAATCCTAAGATTAATACAATCGGCGAACTTACATACAATGCGGCGTTTATTATCGGTATTTTTCAGTGCATAGCCGCCGTTTTCCCCGGCACCTCGAGAAGCGGTGCTACCATCGTCGGTGCTATTTTAATCGGCGTTTCCCGTACGGTCGCCGCAGAATATACCTTCTTCCTTGCTGTTCCCGTTATGGTGGGTGCGAGCGGACTTAAACTTATAAAGTATATTAAGGACTTCGGCATTGACCTGAGCGGTGAGTTTATGTATCTTATCGTTGGTATGGTTGTATCTTTTGTTGTTTCGATATTTGCCATTAAGTTTCTTATGTCATATATTAAAAAGCATGACTTTAAGGCGTTCGGCTGGTATAGAATAGTGCTCGGTGCGCTTGTAATTGCTTATTTTGCTTTGATAGGTTAATAAAATATATCACTCCCGTTTGTGAATTTTCACAAACGGGACTTTGTTTTCTTTGGCTAAAATGCATATATTCGGGGGCGATTGACTTTTTAATAAAAAATATAACATTATTTAACAAAATGCTTGACATTGCCGTAAAATTCTTATATAATCTTTGCGATAAAGAAATTATCAAATAACCCCCGAAGGTCGGAGGGAGGGAATACAGTGAGTCAGGTAAAAGTTAAGGAAAATGAATCTCTTGACAGCGCTCTCAGAAGATTTAAGCGTCAAACTTCTCGTGATGGTATCATTCAGGAAGTAAGAAAGAGAGAACATTACGAAAAGCCTTCAGTAGCTCGTAAAAAGAAGAGTGAAGCTGCTCGTAAGAGAAAGTACAAGTAAGGTACATAAGGGAACGAGTTGTCGTTCCCTTATTTTTTTAGAAATTTTTGGTGATGTATATGAAAATTCTTATATTAAACGGACCAAACCTTAATATGACGGGCGTAAGAAAAAAGAATGTCTACGGTGCACAAACGCTGGATGATATTAACGCCGAACTTAAAGCCTACGGCGAGGAAAAGGGCGCTTCAATGTCTTTCTTTCAGTCAAATCATGAGGGTGATATTATAGATATCATTCATAAGAGCAAGGACGATTTTGACGGCGTGGTAATTAACGCCGGAGCATATACCCATTATTCCTATGCCATTCGTGACGCCATTGAGGCGGTTTCGGATTATACGCCGTTTGTCGAGGTGCATATGAGCGATATTCATAACAGAGAGGATTTTCGCAAGATTTCGGTTATTACCGATGTGTGTCTTAAACAAATATCCGGCTACGGCAAAGATAGTTATAAAATGGGTATTGATTTATTATGTAAAATATTATAAAATAAATAGGTAACAATAAAAATACGGAGGTACTGTATATGATTAGTGCAGGTGATTTCAGAAACGGCGTAACCTTTGAAGAGGACGGCAATGTTTTGCAGGTTATTGAGTTCCAGCATGTTAAGCCGGGCAAGGGCGCTGCTTTTGTAAGAACAAAAACAAAGAATGTAATTACCGGTTCGGTAGTTGAAAAGTCATATAACCCGTCGGCAAAGTTCCCGACTGCTTATATCGAGAGAAAGGATATGGCTTATTCATATAACGACGACGGACTTTATTATTTTATGGATAACGAAACATTCGATATGATTCCAGTATCGGAGGCTGATCTTCCGGATTCATTCCGTTTCGTTAAGGAAAATGATGTTTGTAAAATTCTTTCCTACAAGGGTAAGGTATTCGGCGTTGAGCCGCCTACATTCGTTACTCTTGAGGTTACCGCAACAGAGCCGGGCGTAAAGGGCAACACCGCTACAAATACGCTTAAACCTGCTACGGTTGAAACAGGTGCAGAGATTCGTGTACCGCTTTTCATTAATGAGGGCGATATGATCAGAATTGATACACGTACCTGTGAATATATGGAGCGTGCATAATCTGTAAGGGATTAAAGCATTTTTTCTAATTTTAATTTACGAAAGGAAAATACTATGGAAACATCAGAAAGCTTAGGCTACTTAAAGGGACTCATTGACGGTCTTGACCTTGATGCAAACAAAAAGGAAACTAAGGTTATTAAGGCTATTGTTGATGTTCTTGAAAATCTTGCAACCGATGTCGATGATATGACAGAGGGCTTGGAACTCGTCGGTGAGCAGATTGACGCCGTTGATGAGGATTTGGCTGATCTCGAGGAATTCGTATATGATGACGATGATTGCGATTGCGATTGTTGTGATGACGAGTGCGAGGAGTACGAGGTTGAATGCCCTAATTGCGGCGAGACTATTACAGTTGATGAGGATACCGTTATGCAGGGCAAGTTTGAGTGTCCTAATTGCGGCGAAGTGCTTGAATTTGAAGTAGAGTACGATGACGATTGCGACTGTGACGATTGCGATTGCGACGATTGCAAGTAAATTGAATATTTTTTGACACGAAGGTGTGCTGTTTTAGTACACCTTTTCGTATTATAATGAAGGTTATCGGCATAATATAAATTGTGATTATTATTTTTGTCAGGATAATCGAAAGGAATTTTTATGGAGTTTTTATCAACATTTTTTGAAACGGCAAACATAGGGGTAGTTGTTTTGCTGTTTATCGTCGGTCTTGTTTTCATCATTAAGGGCGGCGACTGGTTCGTTGACAGTGCGAGTTGGATTGCAGAAGTGCTCGGTGTTCCTAAGTTTGTTATCGGTGCCACAATAGTTTCCATTGCCACAACGTTGCCGGAAATGATAGTGTCTGTCGTTGCTTCCGTTGACGGCAAAGTGGATATGGCAGCAGGCAATGCCGTCGGTTCGGTTACAGCCAATACGGCTATGATTATGGGTATATTTATAGTATGTATGCCTTTTGCTCAAAAAAGGAAAGAGTTTGCGCCTAAGGCTCTTATGATGCTCGGCGCAGCCGTTGCACTTACTCTGGGTTCTGCTTTAACCGGCATTGTTACCGTTCCGGGTCTTGAGGGTCAGTATCATACGCTTTCAAATATCGGTGTTATTGTACTTTTTGCAATTTTCATTGCTTTCTTTATCGAGAACTTTATTTCTATGAAAAACAGTTCGACTCAGATTGAGCCGAGCCCGACAAATATCGGACTTCAGGAAGAGGACGATGTAGTTCCCACAAAGCAGACGGCGACTCCCGGCGAATGGATTAAAAATGTGGCTATGTTTATCGTAGGCGCTCTTTTGGTGGTTGCCGGTGCTCAGCTTCTCATTAACGGCGGTACAAGAATCGCAGAGGAAATGGGCATAAGCGAAAGAGTAATCGCAGTAATAGCAGTTGCTATCGGAACATCGCTTCCCGAACTTGTTACCACCATTACCGCTCTTCGCAAGAAAGAGGGCGCTTTGTCGGTAGGTAATATCCTCGGCGCAAATATTATAGACCTTACACTTATACTTCCCATCTGTTCTTTCGTTTCTATGGGTAAGGGTCAGGGTTCGCTTCTTGTTTCTACCGGCTCTGTCTTTGATATGTATATCTGTATTGCGGCTGTTGCGTTGGCTGTTATTCCTACAATCATCACAAAGAAATTTCAACGCTGGCAGGGTATCGTATCCCTTTTGGGCTATCTTGCTTATGTTGTTTACACATTTGCCGCAGCATAAGATATATTGCTCGGTGATGACTCGTATTCGTGCGAATTAAAATAAGAGGATACTGTTATGTCAGAAAACAGAAAATCAAAAAAGAATTTGCTCTCTGTCATTATTCCGATAGCTTTAGCCGTAGCGGTTATTCTCGGATTGGCAGTAAGCGGTAATATTACTAAAAAAAGAGACCTTGATACTCCTACTGCGAGCGTGTCTCAGGCGGTGACGCAGACAACGGTTGCACCCGACACAAAGGTTAATATCGTTGCCGTGGGAGATAATCTTATTCACAATACTCTCATCGCCGCAGGTGAGCAGGAGGACGGCACAAGGGATTATTCCTCTTTTTATGAGAATATGAAACCGTATATCTCTGCCGCCGATATGGCTGTGATAGACCAGGAAACTTTGCTCGGCGGCTCTGCTTTTGAGTATTCGGGCTATCCTTGTTTTAATACTCCGTGGGAAGTCGGAGAGGCTGAGATTAACGCAGGTTTTAATGTGTTTACCTGCGCAACGAATCATGTGCTGGATATGCAAAAGTTTGCCGGTGTTTCAAAGGAACTGGAGTTCTTCGCCAATCATCCCGAGGTTACCTATGTCGGCATTAACGGCAGTGAGGAGGAGTATAATACTGTTAAGTATAAGGAGATAAACGGAATAAAGTTTGCACTTCTTAATTATACTTACGGAACAAACGGCATTACATTGCCCGATGATAAGCCTTGGTGCGTTGATATGCTTAATGAAGATAAGGTTGTCAGCGATATTAAAACGGCTCGTGAAAATGCCGATGTGGTTATTTTCTTCCCTCATTGGGGAACAGAAAACAGCCACGAGATTAACGACGAGCAGAGGCATTATGTTGAGCTCTGTTCCGAACTCGGCGTAGATATAGTAATAGGCGGTCATCCCCATGTTCTTCAGCCTGTTGAATGGGTTACGAATGAGGAAACGGGTAAGAAGATGATTGTTTACTATTCGCTTGGTAATTTTATTTCGCACCAGATTAATCTTAATCAGATGTGCGGCGGTATGGCAGAGATTACCGTTGAGAGAGTGAACGGAGAAATTCAAATTACTTCGGCTAAACTTGCTCCGGTTATTGACTTTTATCAACGCTCGGGTGACGGCTTTAGATTTTCTGTATACAGACTTTCGGATTATACGGACGAACTTGCCGCAAAACAGGCACAAAGCGGCGCAACCGTGGAATATTTTACCGACCTGTCAAAGAAAGTTGTGTCCGAGGAATTTCTCGACTTAAACTGATTTAATATTTTTAATAAAAGCAATGTTCGATTTGTGAACATTGCTTTTTGATTGCTTAAAAACCCTGCTTCGGCTTTTGCCGAAACAGGGTTTTCTGCTTTTGACTTATTTATTAAATCTGTATCCTTTGCCCCAAACGGTGTTTATCAGTTCCATGTTGTTATCAACCGCAAAAAGTTTTTCACGCACTCGGTTAATGTGCACGGTTACGGTCGAGGTATCGCCGTTTGAATCGTATTTCCATATTTTATTCAGCAACTCGTTTTTGCTAAATACCGTATCCGGACTTTGTGCAAGCATTGCAAGCAGGTCGAATTCTTTGTTTGTGAATGTTATCTCCTGATTTTCAAAGAAAACTCTGCGTGATTGTTTGTCTATTTTCAGCGAATCTATCTCGATTATGTTGGATTTTTGTCCTGCGGCGAGCGTGGTCAGCCGCTCGTATCTGTTTATGTGTGCTATGACTCTTGCTACCAGTTCGGACGGACTGAACGGTTTTACTATATAATCATCCGCACCGAATCCGAGTCCTTTTATCTTGTCCAAATCGTCACGCTTTGCACTGACGAAAATAATCGGAATGTCGCTGAATTTTCTTATTCTTTGGCATATTTCCATTCCGTCAATTCCGGGGAGCATTATGTCGAGGATTATCAAATTGTAGTTGTTTGCTTTTGCCATTTCAAGGCCGATAAGCCCGTCGCTCGCCGTGCTTATGTTAAAGCCGTTAGCTTCGAGATAATCCTTTTCAAGCCTGGTTATATTTTCATCGTCCTCTACTATAAGAATTCTTTTTTTACTGTCAATCATCGTTGTTGACCTCCTTCATCACTTTGTTTAGTGATATAAGTATCGTTGTGTTTTTGCCCTCGTTGCTCGTTGCCCAAATGTGTCCGCCGTGCTGTTCAACTATTTCTTTGCACACCGCAAGACCTATTCCGCTTCCGTCGCTCACCCTTGTTCTTGCTTGGTCGGCTCTGTAAAAGGTTTCAAAAATGTGCGAAATGTTCTTGTCGCTTATGCCGATACCGTTGTCCTCAAGGGCTATTATGACCGATTTGTCATAGCCTGTCAAAGTTATTGTCAGTTTTCCGTCACGAGCCTTTGAGGCATATTTAATCGAATTTGATATGATGTTCATCAAAACTCTTGAGAACCTTGGAGCGTCAAGGTTTACGATTATGTGTTTGTCTTCTTCTTTTGGCTCTTTGTATTCGATTGTATAGTTGTTTTTCTTAGCCGTATATTTTGCTTCGCTGACATAATCGCTTAAGAATTCGTGAAGATTTATCTCCTGTTTGTTGAGTTCTATGCTTCTTCGTTCCAAAAGTGAAATTGTTTGAAGTTCATTCAGCAGTCGCTCTATATCGTTTGCGGAGTTATATATGGTTTGGATATATTCCTTTTGTTTTTCGGGGGTGTTTGCTATTCCGTCTCGCAGACCTTCGACATAGCCCTTGATTGAGGTTAAAGGCGTTCTTAAATCATGGGCTATTCCCGCCGTCATCTGCTTTCGGGATTTCTCCATTTCCTCTCTTTGCTTTATTGACTCTTTGAGTCTTGCCGCCATCTCGTTTACCGCTTTTACGGTAATGCCTATTTCATTGGTTGAATCGTAGTCGATGCGATAGTCGAGATTGCCGCTTGATATTTCTTCGATTCCGTCGGTGAGCTTTTTCATAGGCTTTGTGATTGTCTGTGCGGTTATAAGCGACATTATTATGATTGACAGAATGAGGATTAATATTATCACCAGCATTATGATTGAAGTTCGTGTCGAAATCAGTCGTGATGATTTTGAATTATTGGAGGCGAGATTGCCTACCGTGTAATCGGTGCTTGTGATAAATATTGTGTAAGAAGTGTTGTCGTTTTTTGCGTGAGTGATGATGAGCAGTCCGTCATCGCCGAAATAATTCAGATTCTCGTCTTGGTCGAAGGTGGTTATGCTCTGTGCCTTTTGCAGTATTTCTTTCTTGGGCTTTCTCGAAAAATATTCGCCGTTGTCTTTTTGTATAAAAATATCGGCGCCTACCGTTTCTATATCATCGTATATTTCGCTTAATTTTTCCTCTTTTACGTCTGCCGTGTCATCGCTCGTAAGTTCCATGGTTATCGCCGATACGGTTTGGGACCATTGCACTTGATTTAGCAGCGAATAGTTTTTTGTGTTGACGCTGGAGAAGTTGTAAAAATTCGGCAGAAAAATATCGAGCAGTAACGCCAGTACACCGGTCATAATTATCGCCGCCGCTATGCCCGATATGGCGGCAACCGCAACTCTTGTTTTGATTTTTAGATTTTTTGATTTATGCTTTTTAACTTTCATCTTTTTACCCGTTAAATTTAAGTAAACCCCTTGGGCTTATATTATAATCATTTTAACCTTTTTTCGCTCATTATTCAAGATGTATTTGTTGAACGATTTTCTATATTACAAATTGTAATATATATCTTTTTGCAAGGTATTGAAAACGCCGAAAATTGGGGATTTGGTAAAAAATGAATTACTACATTTCGTATTAAATTTTAATCATAGCAAATTTTATCACAATATATTGTGTTTTTTTGCCAAAATCTATTGACTTAATCACAAGCATTTGGTATTATGTTAAAGGTTTCGTTGATAAGAGTTACAAATTTGTAACAGACACAACTCGGCTTACGCATCCGAGAAATTTAAGGCAAAGGGGAATGGACATGAATATTATTAAGCGTAACGGCTCCGAAGCGGTATTTGATTTGAATAAGATTATTGTTGCCGTTTCAAAGGCTAACCAGGCGTGCGAAAAGAAAGAACTTTCACAGGGACAGATTAACGACATCGCAGAGTATGTAGAGTTCAAAATCGGAAAGGCAAACCGTGCACTTTCGGTAGAGGAAATTCAGGATATTGTCGAGGATCAGATTATGGCGCAGGGCGCATTTGAGGTAGCAAAGCGTTATGTTAAGTACCGTTATACCCGTTCGCTCGTTCGTAAGGCAAATACAACCGATAATCAGATTCTCTCTCTTATAGAGTGCAATAACGAGGAAGTTAAGCAGGAGAACTCTAATAAAAATCCTACGGTAAATTCCGTTCAGCGTGATTATATGGCAGGCGAAGTGTCAAAGGATATTACAAAGAGAATTCTTCTTCCGCAGGATATTGTCGAGGCTCACGAGAACGGCATTATTCACTTCCATGATGCCGATTATTTCGCACAGCATATGCATAACTGCGATCTCGTAAATCTTGAGGATATGCTCCAAAACGGTACGGTTATTTCCGATACAATGATTGAAAAACCGCACAGTTTTTCAACCGCTTGCAATATCGCCACTCAGATTATCGCACAGGTTGCGTCGTCTCAGTACGGCGGTCAGTCTATCTCTCTTACTCATCTTGCACCGTTTGTTCAGATTAGCAGGGAGAAGATTCGTAAGCAGGTAATCGATGAGGCTGTGGATTTCGGCAGTGAGCTTACGGAAGAAAAGATTGATAAGATTACCGAGCGCAGACTTCGTGACGAGGTGTCAAGAGGCGTTCAGACCATTCAGTATCAGGTTGTTACACTTCTTACAACAAACGGTCAGGCTCCGTTCGTTACAGTGTTTATGTACCTTAACGAGGCAAAGAACGAGCAGGAGAAGAAGGACCTTGCTCTTATTATTGAGGAAACGCTCAAGCAGAGAATTCAGGGCGTTAAAAATGAGAGCGGAGTATGGGTTACTCCCGCATTTCCTAAACTTATTTATGTTCTTGAAAACGATAATGTTGACGAGGATTCGGAATATTTCTATCTTACCGAACTTGCCGCTAAGTGCACCGCAAAGAGAATGGTACCCGATTATGTCAGCGAAAAGGTTATGCTCGACCTTAAAGGCGATGTGTATACTCCGATGGGTTGCCGTTCGTTCCTTACTCCCGACAGATTTACCGAGGCGGGAGTCGGCAATATCGCAAGAGCAAAGAATTATGTCGAGGGCAAGAAAAAGTATTACGGCAGATTCAATCAGGGCGTTGTTACCATTAACCTTGTTGATGTCGCATGCACAAGCGGCGGCGATATGACAAAATTCTGGCAGATTTTTGACGAGAGACTTAATCTGTGCTACCGTGCTTTGATGTGCCGCCATAACAGATTAAAGGGCACATTGTCAGACGCCGCACCGATTTTGTGGCAGCACGGAGCGCTTGCAAGACTCGATAAGGGCGAGCCGATAGACCGACTTCTTTATGACGGATATTCGACCATTTCGCTCGGCTATGCCGGACTTTACGAGTGCACAAAGTACATGACCGGCAAATCGCATACCGACGAAAACGGCGGAAAAGAATTTGCTCTTTCCGTAATGAGGCATATGAACGAGGCTTGTGATAAGTGGAAGGAAGAGACAAATATTGACTTCTCTATCTACGGCACACCGCTTGAATCCACAACATATAAGTTTGCAAAATGCCTGCAAAAGAGATTTGGCATCATTAAGGGCGTAACCGATAAGAATTATATCACCAATTCATACCATGTTCATGTTACTGAAAAGATTGACGCATTTACAAAACTTAAGTTTGAGAGCGAATTTCAGGCTCTCTCACCGGGCGGCGCAATCTCTTATGTCGAGGTTCCCAATATGCAGGATAATATCCCTGCCGTGCTTCAGGTAATGCGCTTTATATATGATAATATTATGTACGCAGAACTTAATACAAAGAGCGATTACTGCCAGTGCTGCGGATATGACGGCGAGATAAAAATCGTTGAGGACGAGCACGGAAAACTTATCTGGAGATGCCCTAACTGCGGCAATGAGGATCAGGATAAGATGAATGTTGCACGCCGTACCTGCGGCTATATCGGCACTCAGTTCTGGAATCAGGGCAGAACGCAGGAAATTAAGGACAGAGTTTTGCACCTGTAATTTAATAACAAATACAAAACGGCTTGAGCATTGCACCCAAGCCGTTTTTTTTTTGCGAAAATTTATAATAAAAAGCACAATTTTTTTAATCGTCACATTTTGATGTCAAGGGATAAAATTAAATTTTTTGCATAGATTTTGACATTTTTTGTCGTTTTTATAGCACATTTTTACATTTCGCTTGATTTGGGATATAAAATTTTGATATTATAAAAATAAATATTATAGTGAAAAATGTAGCATAAGGGCAACACAACAGAGCCGTTTCGTTGTATCTTGAAAGGAAAAATAAAATGAACCCAATTAACAAAGAAATTGCAAACAAAATTTTTAGAATTTTTGGTACAAAACCAAAAGTTGTCAGATATACAAACGATGACAACAATAAGTCAATTGATATAGTTATATGTAATAACAGTCCGTGCGACGGAGTATCTTCATTTGCAACAATAGGATTGTTTAATACAGATATTAATTTGAGAAGCAATGATAAAGTTTTAAGAACTGAAATTCTCGCTGCGTGTGCGTCTGATGTTGCAGAGTTCAGTAATATAATTTCAACTGCTGCATTTGAAATTATGGATAGCAATACCGCTTACCCGGGATTCATATTAAATGATATTGTTTCCTTATATAACGGCAACACTGATATGAAACACATATTGTTGACTTATCCTTTTTTATGGAAAAATATTAACACTGTGGATTTTGACAAATTTATCCTTGCCTTTTTAATGGCAATTCCTATTTCGGATGCCGAAAGAGATTTTTGCAATGAACACGGACTTGACGCATTAGAAACCATTTTTGAAGAAAAACAAATTGATATATTTGATATATATCGAAAAAGCACAATATAATAAGATTTTACTGATTTGAGGAGAATTTATTATGAAAAAATTTTTGGAAAAGATAAAAAATGAAATATTATAAACTAATAGCGAACGCTTATTCATGTGAAAATCCATTAGTACTAAAAATAAATTCTGAAGAAAATCATTTTGATGAAAAGAACATTTACAAAGATATTGATTTAAATTGCAATTTGATTAAAGCCTATTCATATTCAGAAAAAAATGACACTATCATTGAGGATTTTATTGTAAGCAATATTGGATTACCCATTGTTACTGAAAGAGCAAAAGAAGTAATAGAAAAATTATCAATTGGTAATACAGAGTTTATACCTATAAAAGTTACTAATGTGAACAATATAAGCACAAAATTATATGCATTACATATAAGAAATCATATAAGTGACGATGCTGTAAACTTAGATATATGCAAATGCATTGGTAATTCAATTGCTGTTTATGGCTTTTTTGAAGAAAAAATTAATGGAAATGATTTATTCAGATTGCAAAAAAACAATTTATCAATATTTGTTTCACAAAAATTTGTTCAAGCAATAAGGAAAAACAAATTAACAGGATTTTCATTTACAGATGTTCGAATTGTCTGAGTTAATGTATATTTGTTAAAAATACACTTCATAATTTTAATAGTACAAGATATAACTAATTAAATAAAAAAGAGATTTATGAAAAAGTTTTAGTCTTAATCAGCATTGGTAACACAAGGGACAGTTCCTCAGTGTTCAACGGTTAAATGATTTTTGTAAACACAAGGGGACGGTTCCTTTGTGTTAATGAAAAAACGCCTTAACCTAGAAACCGTCCGAGTATAAAATTTATAATAAAACAAAATTTAAGTTAGGATTGTTATTATGAATCTGCATTTAATTCCAATAAAAGCTTCTAGAAAAAAGCCTAAAACAGGAGATGTTTTTCTTGTCCAGCCTATTAAGGGCGTATATTATTATGGAAAGGTAATTAGTGAAAAGAGCAACAGCAAATATGAATTAATTAAAGATTTTCCACTAATATATATATATAATCAAACAACAACTAACTTTGAATTACCAAATTTTTTATCGAATATTCTTATTGCCCCACTTATTACTAATTATAGTCCTTGGACCAGAGGATATTTTTATACCATCGGCAACATACCTGTTACAGATGAAGAAAAAACTTAGATTGCGGATTCAAAGATTTTCCTATTACAGATTTTAATAATGAATGCCCATTTTTTAGAAATATACATGGGGAAAGAATTGATTATAAACCACAATTTAACACATCTTTTGGCTTATGCTCATACAAGGGTGTTAATTTTGAGATTTGTAAAATATTAGGAATAGATGATTAACTTTTAAATGCTTTGCTTTCATTCCTTATGACACAAGGTGACGGTTCCTCTGTGTTCAACGGTTAAATGATTTTTGAAAAGGGAGTCGATTTTTGTATAAATCCGAAATGTGAAAAATATTCACATCCTATTTTCGACAGATTTTTTTAATTGTATAATATTACTTTACGAACAGCAAAACGGCTCGGGGAATATCCCTGAGCCGTTTTTGTTTATGCTTATTTAAGCAGTTTTCTTGCTATTCGTCTGAGAAGTGACGGTTTTTTGTAGGAGGTTTGGTTTGCCTTGAGTTTAACCGTTACAGCTTTTCGCTTTGGAGCAGGCTTGCGGTCATTGTCGGTCGGTTTCATAACATAGTTGACAATTTGCTCACATGAATTTCCAACCTCGTAGGTAAGGTATTTTTGCTTAAATGCTTCGATTCTGTCCTTATTATCGGTTAAAACGGAATCAATGTTATTTATGCAGTCGATGATTTCGTCGGTATTAAATACGAGCGGACCGGGAACTTCTTTTTCTATATCGACATAAAGTCCTCTTAAATTATCACGGTAATCTTCAAGGTCATAGGTGAAGAAAAGCATAGGCTTATTAAGAAGCGCATAGTCGAACATAACCGAAGAATAGTCGGTGATAAGAATGTCGGATATTAAATACAAGTCCTCAACGCATCTGTAAGAGTGCAAATCAAAGGCAAATTTATTATCAACCTCAACGGCATCGCCGGGAGCGCAAAGATGGTGGAGTCTGACAAGCAGAATGTACTCGTCGGAGAGAGCCTCTCTCATTTTTTCGATATCCATCTCCATATCGAATGCACCCATTTTACGCCATGTCGGGGTGTAAAGAATAACCTTTTTATCAAGCGGTAAGCCGAGTTCACGCTTAATTGCTTCTACCTTATTTCGGTCTACGTTAAACAGTTCGTCGGTTCTCGGATAGCCGAATTTAAGAATTTCTTTGGTAAAGCGGTAGCAGTCGTATGCCTTGCCTTCCATAAATTTGCCCTGAACGAGGAGATAGTTCCAGCGAGAATTTTTGGCAACATATTTTTCTATTGCGTTGTCGCTGGCAAAATCGGCTGTTACATCGAGACCGAGAGTTTTCAGCGGAGTGCCGTGCATGGTTTGAATTTCTATCTGACCGTCACGCTTAACATAGGCGTCCTCGAAGTTTACATTGTTTACCAAATACTTTGCCGTTGCGAGGTAGTGAAAATATTCTACGGAGCCTCGTCTTACCTTAACGGCGTTACCTTTAATCGGTGTAAATTCGTCACGGAGTACCCATATGCACTCGTACTGCGGATAGTTTTTATCAATATATTCGTAAAGGTGCTGCGGGTTGCAGGAATATTTTGAGCCCCACATGGATTCAAATATAATCTGCTTTTCGTTGAGCGGTTCTTCACGGAATTTGGGATATAATTCGTTGGCTAGCGATTTACGCTTTGCCACGGTGTTTTCCTCGTCACGCCACAGCAGACGGGATTTGAACATAATGCTTGCATCGACGGAACGGTAGAGTGAAAGTTGAAGCGTTTCGTATTCTACCACAAGGCGGCAGTAGGTGTTGCTGTAAATCTTTGTTGTAGAAATGATTTTTCCGCCTTTTATATAATCGACAAAAACATCTCTTGTGCTTGCATAAAGATTTTCAATAACATCTTCGTTGCCGAAATTAATGTCAAATTTGCATACTGCATCTTTAGTGCCGTTGCATTCGGCGGTTGCAAATACGGTTTTTCCGCCCGCAATCTCATTTGGCACATAGAGAACGGCACTGTCCGCACCGAGTGCCGAACGGCTCTTTGTTGAGGTGGTAAAGCTGATCATTGCACCGTTTTGCGCAATTTTCTTTATAACGGTCAGCGATGAGTCAAGAATAAATCGTACACGGTGATTCTTGTTTGTCATAAATACGCATGAGGAATCCTCACCGTTTGATACGATAACAGATCTCTTGGGATAGTACAGTGCCTGACTGCCTTTTGCGTTTTCGTAGGAAAGAAAATAGATTTCTTTCTCGCTAAATCTCGAGCAAGGGCAGGTAAATAAAGCATGTTCCTTTTTATCGAATGCGATTTTGTTGCCTTTTTCGTCAACGGCAAGAAGAGCCTTTGCATCATTCTCGAGTTTTACTGTAACAGTCGAGCCTTTTTGTTCGAGATGAGCAGCGAAGTTATCGCAGTTCTTGAGGTAAATTCTTACGCCCTTGAGCGGATTGTGCTCGACGCTGGCAAAGAGATTGCCGCTTACCGTGCCGTCGCCGTCACCGATAAGGTTGGACGCAGTGAGCAGAAAATGCGAATTGATGATTCTATTCTTTACATAGATGAGAATACGGTTGTTGCCCTCGTTTTCGCTCTTTACGCTGAGCGAATTGAATTTGAGCGAGATTTTATATCCTGTACCCGTATAATCGTATTTGGTGGTGATTTCGGTATTTGGGTCAAAGGTGGAGCCGAATTTTGTCGTTGTTTCCTCTATGACCGTCGGGGTTACATCAAGCTTTATCAGCGCACCGGTAAGTTCATTTTGAAGATAAGCCTCAACGCTTTGGTCGGCTGCGCTCGGGATATTGATTCTCGGAATGAAAACGCCGGTAACGATTTCTATTCCGTCATTTTCGACTTTAACGCTCTTTACCGATTGTTTGGGCGTAAACTGCTTAATCTCCTCGGTGACGTCGTAACGGTCTTTGTCAAAGAGGGGAGTCGGTGCAGTCATTATCAGTCTGTCGTCGTTTTCCTTGAGTTCTGCGCTGTAATAGCCCTGTAATTGGTATTCATATACATCAAGCAGACGCTTCAGGTCATTTGCCATAACAGCCTTGTATTTCTCACGGAAGATAACGGGGATTAAGTCAAATGCCTTCGGATTAATGTGCTCTTTAATGAATGCGTTGATTACATCAAAGATTGCGTAAGCCTGTTCACTTGTAACGGATTTGCAGGCGTTTACGAATATCATCAAATCTATGATGAGATTTTTTCTCTCCGACTGAATGACTATGTCTTCGGGCACATTGTGCTCCTTGTAGAATTTTTCGAGGCGCTCTAAAACGCTCAGGCGGTCGTTGAGATTTTTAAGACTGCCTGTATTTTGGGTTATCGACTTGCTTGCGCCGTCACGCATACGCCACCAATAGTATGAGGTTTCCACAACCGAAACATTGTTGGCTAGGAAGTGTGCCGGAATCATAACCGGAATGTCCTCGTATAAAATGCCGGTGGGAAATTCGAGTCCGTTTTCGATAAAAAACGAGCGGCGGAACAGTTTATTGCACGAAATGGTGTCGAAGAACAAATTCGGATTTTTTGTAATATGAGTGTTGTTCTCAATGTTTTTGAATACGTACTGGTGCAGACCCGACGGTATGGTCATTTTGGAATTAAAACGCAAAACATTGCAGATAGCCATATCGCTGTTGTCCTTGTTTGCACGATAGTACATTTTTTCGTACAGGTCATCATCGACAATATCGTCGGAATCAACAAAGGTTATGTACTCTCCACGTGCTTGCTTAACGCCGAAGTTACGGGCAGAGCCGAGACCTCCGTTTTCCTTGTAATAATATACGAAGTTGGCATATTTTTCTGCATATTTCTTTGCTATAACGGCGCTGTTGTCGGGCGAGCCGTCATCTACCATAACCACTTCTATACTGTCTATGGTTTGGTGCAAAAGGGAATCGAGGCATTCTGCCAAATACTCCTCAACATTATAAATCGGCACAATAACGCTTACCTTAAAGGATTGCGCCTTATCAACTGCTTGTGACATATAAAATACTCCATATTATAAATAATAAGTTAAATACATTATATAACAGCAAAAATATTTTGTAAAGTGTCAAAATTCGGTATATTTTTCAAAGTAAAATTTTTAATTGCTTTTTTGTAAAATGTGCATATTGTTATATTTGGGCATATATGATAAATTATAGTTAAAGTAATAAAAGGATGTTGGTAATATGAAAAAAATTTTGTCCGTGCTTGTCAGCCTCGTTATGCTTATGAGTGCACTTCCGTTTTCCGCTTATGCCGAGGAGCAGGCAGAACATACGCATTCTCTTGTTGAAAGCAAAACGGAGGATGAGAGCGCAAGCTATACGTATTGCGACGCCGAGTCGACCGATAAAAACGATATAAGTATTGATGAGAAAAATACTTATGCCACGGTTAACGTTTCAAGGGAACTCTATCCCGAATCGGAACATCCTTACCAAAATAATGCAAGGCATAACTTTGCTTTTGAATATCCGTCTGCCGTATCACTCAGCGTGACTTTTTCCGATAAAACGCAGACAGAGGACACTTACGATTTGATTTATGTTTATAACAGCGAAAACAGAATTGTAGGAAAATATTCAGGCAACGAACTTGCGGGAAAAACCGTTAATATAGACGGTGCATCCTTTAGGGTTAGGTTTTATTCAGACCATTCAAAGACATTTTACGGTTTCAGTATCGATAATATTGAGGCAAAGGTTATAGTTAATTCATACGATACCGACTGCGACAGACAGGAGAACAGAAGTGCCGCTGTCAATCCCTATACCGAGCACGATTACAGAAATAATGCCGATGAGACATATTACTATACAAACGCCGAGGCAAGTTCGCTCGAACTTTATTTTTCAAAGGAAACAAAGACCGAAAAGGATTATGATATTATCACTATTTATGACGGCTGCGGAGATGAAGTCGGCTCTTATTCGGGTGACGAACTTGCAGGTGCAAAGGTAGTTGTTGACGGTCCGTCATTTTCCGTCAGGCTGAAAACCGATCATTCAAAAACCTTTTACGGCTACTCCTTTAAGTGCATAACAGCTCAAACGGAGCGTGATGTTCAGGAAGATTTTACCTATCCACGCTCACCTCATCCGTACGAAAATAATTATAATAAAACCCAAAGTTATACTTGTCCCGACAAAAATACAAAGGCTATGGAAGTTACTTTTTCCGATTCGTGCAGAACGGAGGAAAAGTATGACGTGGTAAGTATATACGACGGCGATTCAAAACTTGTCGGCTCATATTCGGGCAGAGAACTTGCAGGCAGGACGATGATAATTGACGGCAATTCGTTCAGTGTTAATCTTAAATCCGACCGCTCAAAGAATTATTACGGCTATGCCGTTACAAAGGTTACTCCGCTGACGGGCGATTCTGCTGTTTGTCCCGAGTCAACACATCCGTACAATAATTACGAAAACAGTGAATATACCTATACTTCTCCCGATAAAAACGCAAAAGCTCTCAGAGTTAAATTCTCGTCGAAATGTATGACTGAGGAAAAATACGATGTTATAGAAATTTATGCCTCAAACGGCGAAAAGGTAGGCTCATATTCCGGCTCACAACTTCAAAATAAATTGCTCACTATACCGGGCAATTCTTTTAAGATTAAGTTTACTTCCGACCACTCAAAGACGTTTTACGGATTTAAGGTAATAAGCGTTGTACCGATAAGCGACAGCGTGTACGATTCACAGACTCTCGCTTTTCCCGAGAGCAATCACCCTTACGAAAATTCCGCAAACGAGATGTACCGATACAAGAGCCCCAATCCTCTTTGCCGCTCGCTTAAAGTTAAATTTTCCGATAAAACTTTTACCGAAAAGGATTATGACATTATCACGATTTATGACGGCAACGAAAACAAGGTCGGCTCTTACTCCGGCGATGAGCTCGCAGGGAGAACGCTGGATATAGACGGCAACGAGTTCAGAATTGTTTTTTCAACCGACCATTCAAAAACGCTTTATGGTTTCAGCATAGATTCTGTTCAGTCCGTGCTGTTTACGGATTATTATGAAAAAACGGAGACCAAGCACAGTTATGCACTCGTAAAGGACGAGAACGTCGGACTTTATCGCAACGGCGTTAAAGTTTATGTTTGTCGAAATTGCGGTGACACATATACCGAGGAGGAACCGTCATATGTTTTTGACGGCGAATTGAGATATGCTCTTTCTTACTGTAACACAGTATATGACGGTAATGAGCATTATCCCGATTTGACCGTGACAAAGAAAGACGGCACAGTGCTCGAACAGGGTACGGATTATGATATATCTTACTCCGGTGACGGAAAACAGGTGGGCAGGTACTACGTATCGGTTAAACTTAAAAACGGTTATATCGGAGAAAAATCGATAGAATTCACCGTTAAGCCTAAAGGTGTTTCCTCTGTCAGTGTGTCGGCTCTGCTCGGAGGCTTCAGTGCATCTTGGGACAAACAGACGGACAATACTGCAGGTTATGAACTTCAGTACTCGCAAAACAGTAATTTTTCTTCCGCAAAGACTGTTTCCGTAGGCAAGAATACCACTAACAGCCAAAAGGTGACCGGTCTTTCAAGAAATAAAACGTACTATGTCAGAGTGCGTACATATCGCTTTGCCTCTGACGGAATGAAGATATGTTCGGATTACACGTCGGCAAAATCCGTTACGACAGGAGACTGTCTGTCGCTCAATGAACGTGCCGCAGAAATTGCCTACACCTATTCCAATGTGAGAAAAGAGGTCTTCGGTTACAGTTACCAGGGCAGACCGCTCGAGGCTTATATTATCACCCCGACAAACGGCAGGTATAACAAAACGTATTACTGTAATTTTGCAATTCACGGCTTTGAGGGCGAGTCATACCGTGACGGAAAATATCTTGTTGCCGAGGGCAACCGTGTTGTGGAATATTATGCAAATCATCCGTCCGAACTTAAAAATATGAGGCTTATCGTAATTCCGTGCCTTAATCCCGACGGTGTAATTGCAGGCACAAACGAACTTTATACGGGCAGCAGTTCATTCGGCAGAAATACTGCAAACCACGTTGACCTTAACAGGGACTTTAATACCTTTAACGGTTATGAATCCCGTGCGATAAGGTCGCTTATGCAAAAGTATCGTCCGAATATTCTCTGCGATTTCCACGGCTGGCTCGATACTTCCATAGGTAATCCGAATATGGTTAATATTTTCTCCGACACTCTCGGACTCAGCAGAAAGCAACCTAACCGCTACGGTGAAAGTTACGGTTATCTTATGGGATATTCCTATAAAACCTACGGTGCCGCAAGCCTTTTGGTTGAGTACAGAAACAGCAATATCAGTCATACAAATACTGTCAGGGCTATTTCAAAAACAATCGCTTATTACAATTAAAAAGATTGAATCGGTAAACAAAAAATTGTATAATCGTATAAATTGATTTTGGAAAAGAGGATATTATGAAAAAGATTTATAACACAACAGGCACTTGCGCAAGGCAGATTCTTCTTGATATTAATGATGATAAAACCGTTAACAGTGTTGAATTTGTCGGCGGTTGCAACGGAAACCTTCAGGGCATTGCGGCTCTCGTAAAGGGAAAAAAGATTGACGATGTTATTTCTTCCCTTAAAGGTATCGATTGCAATTTTAAGGGCACTTCGTGTCCCGACCAGTTGGCAAAGGCGCTTGAGGAAGTAAAAGAGGAATTATAATGATTTGAGGCACAGGCATTTATGTCTGTGCCTCGTTTAATACGGCAGCCTGTTTACGGAGAATGCACCGCCTGATTGAGCGGAGAAACTTATGAAAAAATTTCAAAGAATGTTATCATCGCTTTTAATTTTTGTAATACTTACGCCCGGTAACAGTTACTGTCTTCTATATTATAATTAAAAATACGGTTGAATTAGTTGTGATTTGTATGTATAATAGAGAGGTAAGTTGAATTGAGCAGGAGGACTGTATGTTCAGATTAGAAAGCAAAAGATTAAAAAGAGAGTTTAAGAATAACGACGGTAATTTTTATGCTTCTCAAATTGTAAACAGTTATTCAAATATGAATTTTATCCCCGACGGAAACGGAAGCGAATTTGTTATTAAATTTGCAGACGGCAGCGAGGTTACCTCGAAGGGACTTCCTGTGGAAAATGCAGGATACGAGGGAGACAAGCTCGTTTTTGATTTTACCGAGGATATGGGAGTTAAGGTAACTCTTAAGTATTGGGTTCATAAGGACGGTAATACTGTCTGTAAGCAAATCATAATTAACCAAAGCACAAACGCCGTAATTGATTATGTTGACCTTGAATGCGTCGGAATAATTAATTCAAAGACTCATTTTTGCGTTGATGTTGTTGAGGGCGGAGAAATACCTGCGTTTTGGTCTATGCTCGGTCAGCCTGTTTATGTTGACAGCCTTTTCTTCGGCTGTGAATTTCCTGCTACGGAAAACAGAATTATTCACGGTAACGCAACCGTAAGATATTATATCGGCAGCAGTGTCGGCTCAAACTTTGTTTGCCCGGTAACCGTTATGGGCGCAGGCCCCGACAATACTCTTGCCGGAGTACGAAATGCTTTTTATGAATACATTGATTTTATCAGTGTTCCCGCACCGCTCAGATTCCAATATAACAGTTGGTATGACTATATGAAAGATATTACAGAGGATAACATTATGGTATCCTTTGCAGAGGTGCATAAGCAACTCACTGCCTATGGTGCGCCTAAACTTGATGCTTATGTTGTTGACGATGGGTGGCCGGATACAAAGGCAGGCTTTTGGTCATTTAATAAGAAGTTCCCGAATAAACTTACTAAAGTCACCGCACTTTGCAACAGCATGGACTCACACTTCGGTTTGTGGCTCGGTCCGCGTGGAGGTTATACTCGTCCCGACAAAATAGCAAAGCGTATGCAAAGAGCAGGCAACGGCTATCTCAATAAGCAGGCAAAGGATATATGCGTTGCTTCTTCTAAGTATGTGGAGAAACTCGGCGATTTTCTTGTTGATACAACAAACGAGTTTGACATCGATTACTGGAAACTTGACGGCTTTTGCCTGGCACCTTGCGAAAACAGCAAGCATGATCACGCTGTCGGCGGTTATGAGAATATGTATTTCGTAACCGATATGTGGCAAAAGTGGATTAGGCTTTACGAAAGACTCAGAGCTGCTAATCCAAAGCTTTGGATAAATATAACATGCTATGTAAATGTTTCTCCGTGGTGGCTTCAATGGGTCAATTCTCTTTGGGTGCAAAACAGCGGCGACATCGGTTTTGCAAAGAATATCGAAAATCAGGCTCAGGTGGATAAGGAAATTACCTACCGTGACGCAAGATATTATGACTGCCTTTGCAAGAGAGCACTCCAAATTCCGCTTAAAAACCTTTATAACCATGAGCCGATTTACGGCAATACCGCTCATGTAAACTATACCGATGAGGAATTTGAAAAGTATATTTACTGGTGCACGGTAAGAGGTCAGGCTCTCAACGAACTTCATCTGAGCGTTAATATGATGAATGAGAGCAAGTGGACATCACTTTCTGAGGCGATGAATTGGCAAAAGGATAATTTCCATATTCTTAAAAACGCACAGTTCATCGGGGGAAATCCGGAGGAGAATAATATCTACGGATATATTTCGTGGACGCCGGAGGGTGAGGGCATCATTGCGATGCGTAACCCAAATAACGAGGAGACATCGCTCACCCTTACATTCAATAAGCTTATGGGTACTCCGCAGTCGCTCAAGGGTGCAAAATGCTTTAATGTTTACTGCAAGTCGATGTCCGAAACTGACGAAACATACGATTATAACAGCAAAATGGATTTAACAATGAAACCGTTTGAGGTTATGATTTTCAAAATTGCTAAGGAAAGATAATTGATATGAAAGATAAAAAAGAAGTTGTCGCCGAAGAGTCGGAACTCGAACCGCAGGAGCAGAAAAAATCTAAACTCAGAGATTTTCTCGAATTTATCGCTCCTATTGTGATAGCACTGATTATCGCAATGATTCTTAAAACCTTTATTTTCGCAAACGCCGTAATTCCAACCGGCTCAATGCTTAATACAATTCAGGAGGGCGACAGAGTATTCGCAAGCAAAATTTCTTATACTCTGCACGATCCCGAAAGATACGATATTGCCATCTTTAAGTATCCCGATAACGAAAACGAGTATTTCGTTAAGAGAGTTATCGGATTGCCCGGCGAGACCGTTAATATCAAAAACGGCGATGTGTATGTAACCGACAAAAACGGCAATACCGAAAAATTGAGAGATGACTTTGTATCTCCCGAGAACAAGGACCGTTATAACGGCACATTCGTTGTTCCCGAAGATTCGTATTTTATGATGGGAGATAATCGTGACAGTTCGGTGGATTCGAGATATTGGACTACAACCCATTATGTAAAGAGGGATAAATTCATAGGCAAGGTAATGCTGAGATATTATCCGATCAGTTCTTTCGGCAAGGTCGAATAAACTTAATATTCCGTAAATAAGGACGCCTCGGGGATAATTCCTCGGGGCGTTTTTTGCGTGAAGTTTTGAATTTGTGTATCTTTACTATGAAATCTATATAAAATTTGTGAATAATTCCATAAGGCTATTTGTTGAAAATGTATAGTCCCCGTGATAAAATGAAAATGTATATTATATATAAATATAAAGGGGTATTATTATGAAAAAATTGAATGTGGGCATTATCGGTGCCGGAAGAATCGGACAGGTACATGCAAAGTCAATCACTTATCACATTCCGCAGGCTAAGATAGTTGCCATATCGGATATATATTATGAGGGTGCGAAAAGGGTTGCCGAAAGTCTCGGTATACCGAACGCTTATGAAGATTACCACGAAATTTTGAACAATCCCGAAATTGATGCAGTTCTCATCTGCTCTTCTACGGATACGCATGCGGATATTGCCGTTGAGGCGGCAGAGGCAGGAAAACATATTTTTTGCGAAAAGCCCGTTGATTTAACCGTTGCTAAGATTAAAAAGGTTATAGCCGCAGTCGAAAAAGCAGGGGTAAAACTTCAAATCGGATTTAACAGAAGATATGACCATAATTTTGCCGAGATTAAGCGCCTTGCAAATGACGGAAAACTCGGTAAACTCCAAACGATTAAGATTACTTCCCGTGACCCGGAGCCGCCGTCAATAGACTATGTTAAGGTGTCGGGCGGAATTTTCCTCGATATGACCGTGCATGATTTTGATATGGCTCGCTTTATCGGCGGAGAGGTAGAAGAAGTTTACGCCAATGCCGCAGTTACAGTTGATGAGGCTATTGGAGAGGCGGGAGATGTGGACACCGCTTTGATTGCGTTAAAGTTCAAAAACGGTGCAATCGGTGTTATCGATAATTGCCGCAAGGCTTGTTATGGCTATGACCAAAGGCTTGAAGTATTCGGTACGGGCGGTCAGGCGAGTGCCGCAAACGATACGCCTACCAATGTTTCTTACATAAACGAAAAAGGAAATATGACAGACAAGCCGCTTTATTTCTTCCTGGAGAGATATATGCAATCGTTTACCGACGAAATGACGGAGTTCATAAATGCAGTGCAGAATGATGAGCTGACGAAAACAACAGTCAATGACGGTCTTGAAGCACTTAGACTCGGTCTTGCCGCAAAACTTTCCGTTAAGGAACACAGACCGGTTAAATTGTCGGAAATCGAGGCGTAGGATATGAAAAGAGAAAGGTTAACAATGTCGCAGGCTCTCGTCAAATTCCTTGATAATCAGTACATTGAATTTGACGGCGTTGAGTCAAAGTTCGTGAACGGTATATTCGGAATTTTCGGACACGGTTGCGTTGTCGGAGTCGGTCAGGCTTTGGAACAGGGCGGCCACAATCTTAAATTCTATCAGGGCAAAAACGAGCAGAATATGGCTCTTGCCGCAGTCGCTTACGCAAAACAGAAGGACAGAAAAGCCATCATTCCCTGCGTTTCGTCCATAGGACCCGGTGCCACAAATATGGTTACCGCTTGCGGTTGTGCCACGGCTAACAGAATACCGCTTTTGGTTTTACCGGGCGACACTTTTGCGTGCCGTCAGCCCGACCCTGTTTTGCAGCAGGCAGAGTTTTTTGATAATTACGGCAGAACGGTTACCGATGCTTTTAAGGGTGTGTGCCATTATTTTGACAGGATAAATCGCCCCGAGCAACTTATGACGGCGTGTCTTAATGCTATGCGAGTGCTCACCGACCCTGCCGATACCGGTGCAGTGTGCCTTGCAATGCCGCAGGATGTTGAGGGTGAGGCTTATGATTATCCCGAGCATTTTCTTAAAAAAAGAGTTTGGCACATAGACAGGCGACCTATTGCTAAATCTCAACTTGACAGAGCCGTACGAATGATTAAGGAGTCGAAAAAACCTATTATAATCTGCGGCGGCGGAGTAAGATATTCCGGTGCGGAAAATCAACTTTTGGCTTTTGCGGAAAAATATAACATTCCGATTGCCGAAACGCAGGCGGGTAAGGGAATTATCCCTTGGCAGAATCCGCTTAATCTCGGCGGTATCGGAGTTACGGGCGGCAAGGCGGCTAATGTTATAGGCAGAGACGCCGATTTGGTTATAGGTGTCGGCACAAGATTTTCCGATTTTACCACTTCGTCTAAGTGGCTGTTTAACGAAAATCGAAAGGTGCTTGCAATAAATATATGCCCGTTTGACGCATATAAGATGGACGCCGAGGCTGTTGTTGCCGACGCAAGGGAAGCACTTAACGCTTTGGCTGACGCACTCAACGGATATAAAACTAAGTATACCGATGAAATCTCAAAGGCAAAAGCCGAATGGGACGCAATCGTTGACGATTATTATACCAAGGAACTTGACGGCGGGCTTAATCAAACGCTTGCTCTCGGTATAATTAACGAATTTATGGGCGACGAGGACATCGCACTCGGCTCGGCAGGCTCTCTTCCCGGAGATATGCAAAGACTCTTCAGACCTAAGGGCAGAGGCACATATCATATGGAGTACGGCTTTTCAAATATGGGCTACGAGGTCAACGGTGCTCTCGGCGCAAAACTCGCAAAGCCCGAGGCAGAGGTTTATACTTTCTGCGGAGACGGTTCGTTCCTTATGGGACACAGCGAACTTTATACTGCTGTTCAGGAGGGACTTAAAATTAATGTTTGCCTTTTTGACAATCTCGGTTGGGGCTGTATAGAAAATCTGCAAAACAATCAGGGAACGGATACTTTCGGTACCGTGTTCAGGGCAAGAAATCCAAAAACCGGTATGCTCGACGGAGCGGAGATTGCCGTTGATTTTGCAAAGATAGCGGAAGGTTACGGAGCAAAGGGTTATTCGATACATAATTCCGCAGAGCTTCGTGCCGCACTCGAGGACGCAAAAAATCAGACTGCACCTGTTTTGTTTGACATTAAGGTTTTGCCAAAGACTATGACTCCCGGCTTTGAGTCTTGGTGGAGAGTGGGCGTTGCCGAAGTGTCAAAGAGCGAGAGTGTTCGGGCGGCATATGACGATATGCAAAAAAATATAAAAAAGACATTTGATTATTAATCTTTTAATTTAGGTGAAAAATATGCTTGATAAAAATAAGGTTAGGCTTGCCATAGCGCCTATCGGCTGGACTAACGACGATATGCCCGATTTGGGTGCGGAAAATACCTTTGAGCAGTGCATAAGCGAAATGGCACTTGCAGGCTTTCAGGGAAGTGAGATAGGTAATAAATATCCGTCTGATACGGCGGAACTTAAACATTATCTTGATGTCAGAGGACTTCAAATCTGCAACGCTTGGTTCTCGTCATATCTTACCTCTAAGCCATATGAGGAGACCATAGAGGCGTTTAAGGCTCACTGCGATAAGTTATATGACCTCGGAGCGAAAGTAATAGGTGCGTCTGAGCAGGGAAATTCCATTCAGGGCGATTTGACAAAATCTATTTTGGACGAAAAGCCGTATTATACCGAGGAACAGTGGCAGACCGTTGCAAAAGGCTTTAATGAAATGGGAGCCTATGCAAGAAGCAAGGGTATGTATTTTACTGTTCATCATCATATGGGTACGGGAGTACAGACCGTGGAGGAAATAGATAAACTGATGGAACTTACGGACCCCGAACTGGTTTATCTTCTGTTTGACAGCGGTCATTTGACTTTTGCGGGAATTGACCCTGTGCCTGTGCTTGAAAAATATATCGACCGTATTAAGCATATTCATCTAAAGGATGTAAGGCTCGGCGTGTATAATAACGAGGTTGTGCCAAAGCATATGTCGTTTCTCGATGCGGTTAGAGAAGGAGTGTTTACCGTTCCAGGCGACGGCGATGTGGACTTTAAGCCGATTTTTGATATTATAGAAAAATCGGGTTATGAGGGCTGGATTGTGGTCGAGGCAGAGCAAGACCCGGCAAAAGCTAATCCCTTTGAATATGCGCTTAAAGCCAGAAAATACATTAAAGAAAATACAGGACTGTAAACATTCAACTTGAAAGGAGAACAATATGGAAAATATGGACAACAATCAATATTATCAACCTACTCAGCCTGTCGATACACCGCCGCAGAATAACGGCTATTATCAGCAGCCGCCGTATCAGCAGCCGTATCAGCCGATGCCGGTTTATGACGATACCCGTGAAGTTATGAGCATAGGCTCATATATTGGAATGTTTATTCTTTCTGCCATTCCGATAGTAAATATTATTTGCTGGATAGTATGGCTCGTAAGCCCTAATACAAATAAGAATAAAAAGAATTTTATTCTTGCTCAAATTATTATCATTGCCGTTTCTTATGCGATTGCAATTTTTGCTTGCATAGTTGCCGCCGGAGCAGGCGTAAGTATGCTCGACAGTTTCGCCGCTTTAGGCTTATTGATGTAAAACATAAAATAAAATCGGCTCGGGGTAATTCCCGAGCCGGTTAGTGATTATGTGAGGTATAAAATTTATCAATTAAAATATCTTGACAAGTTGTCGATATTATGTTATATTATTTGCACAACAAAGCAGAGCGTTCGTTCTCCCCTTCAGCAAGTAGGCAAAAAGGGCAATAATTTTTAGTGATTATTGAAAGTACAGGCGTTTTGCGTTTGTGCTTATTTATTTTTTATGAAGAGGTGTTTTTTATCAGCAAGGACGCTCCGCAGTTAAACGGCGAAATCAGAGATAAGGAATTGCGTGTCATTTCGGATACGGGCGAGCAGCTTGGTATTATGAGCGCAAAAGAGGCACAGGCATTGGCAGATTCAAAGGGCGTGGATTTGGTTAAGATTGCTCCTATGGCAAAGCCGCCGGTTGCAAAGATTATGGATTACTCTAAGTATCGCTATGAGCAAACTAAGCGTGAAAAAGAAAATCGCAAAAAGCAAAAGACGATTGAGACTAAAGAGATCAGATTATCACTTAATATCGACATCGGCGATTTTAACACAAAGGTAAATCAGGCAAGAAAGTTTTTGTCAAAGGGCGATAAGCTAAAGGTTTCTATCCGTCTTAGAGGTAGAGAAATGGCTCATCCCGAACTTGGTGAAACTAATATGCAGAGATTTGCCGATGAACTAAGCGAAGAAGCAATAATTGATAAAAAGCCTAAGCTTGAGGGACGCCAAATACTTATGTTTATGTCCCCAAAAACTAAGTAATTTAATTTTACGGAGGAATAATTATGCCAAAAATTAAGACACACAGCGGCGCTAAAAAGCGTTTCAAGACCACAAAAAGCGGTAAAGTAAAGAGAGCGCACGCTTACACATCACACATTCTTACTAAGAAGACAACAAAGCGTAAGAGAAATCTTCGCAAGACTGCAGTTGCCGATGTTACAAACCAGAAGCAGTGCAAGAGACTTGTTCCTTATAAATAAGAAGAACGATTAAAACTTACGGAGGTATTTTACAATGGCTAGAATTAAAGGCGCTATGGCGACTCGCAAAAGAAGAAAAAAGGTATTAAAGGCAGCTAAGGGTTACTACGGCTCAAAGCACACATTATTCAAGACAGCTAAGCAGGCTGTTATGAAGAGCGGTCAGTATGCATATATCGGCAGAAAGCAGAAGAAGAGAGATTTCAGAAGAATTTGGATTACTCGTATTTCGGCAGCTGCTAAGATGAACGGAATGAACTACTCAACCTTCATGAACGGACTCAAGAAGGCAGGCATCGACCTTAACAGAAAGATGCTCTCAGAGATTGCTATTTCCGACCCTATGGGCTTTGCTACTCTCGTTGAGGCTGCAAAGGCTGCTCTCTGATTTAATTATACAGATTTGCACTACGGCTTTTGTCGTGGTGCTTTTTTTGTTGCAATAAGATATTAAATATACTATAATAACATTTATGGAATATAATTATGAAAGATTATCTGATGATATAAGCATTGCTGTAAGCGATGAGCACACATTTGGTACGGATGCGGTTTTGCTCTCTTATTTTGCAAAGCCGAAATATAAGGATAAGGCTCTCGATATGGGCACGGGTTGCGGCATAATTCCGCTCTTGTGGCTCAGAGACAGCAGGCAGACAGGTATTCATTGCCTTGATATTCAGCAAAATGCCTTTGAACAGGTTAAAAATTCAATAGAGCATAATTCGCTGGGCGACAGACTGACTCCTCATTTGTGCGATTTGAGAAATATTCAGGAGGAGTTTTCGGCGGAATGTTTTACGCTCGTTACTATGAATCCTCCGTACAAGCCGATTAATACAGACATTGAATCGTTGGGCGAAAGTGCCAGAATTGCTCGTCACGAGGTCTGCTGTAACATAGAGGACGCCGTAAAAGCGGCGGCTTATCTGCTCACTTATTCGGGCAGATTTTGTATGTGCCATCGCCCAGAGCGTCTTGTTGACGCCCTTGATATGATGAGAAAATATAAACTTGAGCCGAAGAGGTTGAGATTTGTTGTTGATAAAACGGGCGAGGAGCCGTTTTTGTTTCTCGTTGAGGGCAAAAAGGGGGCAAAACCGTTTTTGAGAGTAGAGCCGACACTTGTTATAAAGAACGAAGAAAGTCGCTTTACAAAGGAAATGCTTGAAATTTACGGCTCGTATGCCGACGGATATGAGGACAAGGTGAGATAATGAGCGGAAAATTATATGTAGTCGGTACGCCGATAGGTAATTTGGGCGACTTTTCTCCTCGTGCGGTCGAAACGCTGGGCGCAGTCGATTTCATTGCGGCAGAGGATACGAGAGTTACGCTGAAACTGCTTAATCATTTCGGCATAAAAAAAGAGATGATAAGCTACTTTGAACATAATAAGAATTCTAAGGGCGATGTGATTGTTTCACGCTTGCTCGGCGGCGAAAATTGTGCGATTTGTACCGACGCAGGTATGCCTGCCATCAGCGACCCGGGTGAAGATTTGGTCAGAGAATGTATCGAAAACGGCATAGATGTCGAGAGTATTCCCGGACCCACAGCATTTGCAACGGCGCTTGCTATTTCGGGTATGCCGTCAAGACGATTTACATTTGAGGGCTTTTTGAGCGCAGACAAAAAGGAGCGCAAGGCTCAACTTGCGGAGCTTACAAACGAAAAAAGAACAATGGTCTTTTATGAAGCACCGCATAAACTGTCTGCGACTCTTGACGATATGTGTACTGCTTTTGGCGACAGAGAAGTTGCGGTGGTTAAGGAAATAACGAAACTTCACGAGAGCGTTATGAAAACTACTCTTTTTAAGGCGTCGGAGCATTATAAAACGGAAAAACCCAAGGGCGAATTTGTAATTATTGTCGGCGGCAAGAGTGAGCAAGAAGAGGAAATTACCTTTGAAAAGGCAGTCGAAATGGCTCGCTCGCTTATGCAAAGCGGTATGAGTGTCAGTTTTGCCGCAAAAGAAATCGCAAATTCAACCCCTTACAAAAAGGGTGATATATATAAGGCACTGCTATGATATGTAACCAATGTCCGAGAAAATGTAATGTTGACAGAATAAGAACAACAGGTTATTGCAAAAGTCCCGAAGAATTCAGACTGTCCCGTGCGGCACTCCATTTTTGGGAAGAACCTTGCATAAGCGGAAAGAACGGCAGCGGAGCGGTTTTCTTTTCGGGGTGTAATCTCGGCTGTCTGTTTTGCCAAAACTATGAAATCAGCCATGAAAATAAGGGTATGACCGTCAGTGACGACGGACTTATAAAGATATTTGAAAATCTGATTGAGCAGGGCGCAAATAATATCAATCTTGTAAATCCTACGCATTATGCCGTGCAGCTTGCAACACTGCTGAAAAAGTATAAGCCGTCCGTGCCGGTGGTGTATAATTCCTCGGGTTATGAGAGTACCGAAACGCTTAAAATGCTTGACGGTTTAGTGGATATATACCTGCCCGACTTTAAGTATATAAGAAGCGATAAGGCGCTTAAATACAGCAGGGCAGAGGATTATCCCGAGGTTGCAATGCGTGCTTTGGAAGAAATGTACCTCCAAAGGGGAAAGACGGAATTTGACGAAAACGGCATTATGAAAAAGGGTATGATAATTCGTCATCTTATTTTGCCGTCAAATACAAATTCGTCGCTTAAAATACTAGATTTCATAAACGAAAAATTTCCAAATGCATATGTTTCTTTAATGGCGCAGTATACTCCGTGCAACGATTTATCTGCTGTACCCGAATTGGACAGAAAAATTACCGAGAGGGAATATAATAAGGTTGTTGATTATGCCTTAAACCTCGGTATGGATAAAATCTTTATTCAGTCCGGTGAATCGGCTGATGAAAAATTTATTCCCGATTTTGATTTTACCGGAATAATAAAATAAATGTTTTAGAGAAGAGGATGTATGATGAAAAAGTTTTTTAGGGAATTCAGACAGTTTATTTCTAAGGGCAATGTGCTGGATTTGGCTGTCGGTGTTATCATAGGCGGTGCGTTCAGTTCTGTTGTAAAAGGTCTTACCGATAACATTATTCAGCCGTTGCTTAACTGTATCGGAGGTGCGGAGGTTCAGGGCAAAATTCGCCTTTTCGGCACGGATAACTATATTGATTACGGTGCGTTCATTTCCTCCGTTATCAACTTTTTGATTATGGCATTCGTTATATTTGTTATCATTAAGTTTGTAAATAAGGCTGAGGAAGCCGCAATGAAACTTGCAAATAAAAACAAGCCGGAGGAAACTCCCGCTGTGACAACAAAGATTTGTCCGTTTTGCAAGAGTGAAATCGCAATAGAAGCAACAAGATGTCCGCATTGCACTTCAATGCTCGACGAAAAGGAAAAAGATGTACAGTAATATATTTGATACTCATTCGCATTATGACGATGATAAATTTGATAAGGACAGGTTTTCACTTCTTTCCGGATTAAAGGAAAAGGGCGTGTGTGCCGTAGTCAGTTGCGGCTGTGATATTCAAAGCAGTAAGTTTAATAAACTCTTGTCTGAAAAATTTGATGACTTTTATTTTGCCGCAGGCTTTCATCCCGAAAATTTAGAGGGTGCCGCTCTTGATGATTTGGGCGGTATCCGTGAACTTTTGGCTGATGAAAAATGCGTTGCCGTGGGCGAAATCGGGCTTGATTATCACTGGATGGCATCAACTAAGCAAAAGCAAAAAGATTTTTTTGCTTCGCAAATTGAAATTGCAAAAGAACTTGATATGCCTGTCATAGTGCACGACAGAGAGGCACACGGCGATACTCTGGATATTCTCAAAAAGACTGCTCCTAAGGGCGTTGTTCACTGCTTTTCGGGCTCTAAGGAGATGGCAAAAGAGATAATAAAACTCGGTATGTATATCGGTCTTAACGGAGTTGCCACCTTTAAGAATGCAAGAAAGAGCCTTGAGGTTGTGCGTGAAATTCCGCTTGAGCGGCTTTTGCTCGAAACCGACTGTCCGTATCTTGCGCCCGAACCGCATAGGGGAGAACGCAACGATTCGTCGTATATTCCGTTTATTGCAGAAAAAATCGGCGAGGTGCTCGGCGAATCGACACAGACGATTTTGGACATCACCTGCGAGAACGCACACAGAATGTATAATATATGAATATGTAAAAGATATAATGAAAAACTCCTACCGCTTTTGGTTCAGCCTTAGCGATAGGAGTCTTTTTATTTTTCGTCATTTTTGTAATTAATGCAGGAAAGAGTTTTATAAAGTGCACCGGTTACTGTTATCGGGTTAAACAGCGGTATGCTGTCCTCAACGGTCACCAAGCCGTCTTTGAGATTGCATTCCTGCGCTATGCTCTCGGTGGTAAAAATAAGTGTGCTCGAATAAAGCGATTTTATTTTATTTACCTGCATATTTATCAATGCGGCGTTTGCGTTGTTTGTAATAATCGGCACGATTAGGGTGCTCTGTTCGTTTACGGAATTTTCTCTGATGTCGTATATGGGCAGTGAATATGCTTTTATACCGCCGTAAATTCTAAAGCATTCGCTGATTTCTCTTGCAGATGCTTCATCGCTTGCGTAGCCACAAAAGATAATGTCCGAAAACGAGGTCATATAATCGGCTGCCTCCTCGAGTGCTTTTTTGCCATGAGAGGAAAAGGAGAGTTTCCCCGACAGCATTTCGGCGAGTTTCAGTGTAACGCTTATGTTCAGTTTCGGCATGGTTCCGAGTTTGCCGCCAAAGTAGACCGACAGCAGAGAAAGCAGAAAATACTCTTCGCAAAAGCCGCAAATACTGTCTGCGTATTCGCTCAGCGGAATAACGCTTTTGCACATTTTGTAAAGCGTGCTTTCCTCGGGTGCTACGGCGATAACCTTTGCACCGTTTTTTATCGCTCTTTTTGCCGCAAAAACAGTGTCTGTATCCTCACCGCTTTTTGAACAGGCTATTACCAGAGTGTCCTTTGCGGGTATGCCTCTTGTATTCATCAAAAGTTGAGAATGAACGGATACGGTCGGTATGTCGCAAAGAAGTTCGGTGTTATATGCCGCCGCCTCCGACGCACAGTACGACGAGGAGTCACCTGTGAGTATTATCATTTTTAACCCCTGCAAATAACTTTTGCCGATTTTAATTTGGGAGAATTTCAACTTTTCCTTTTGGGTTGAATTTTCCAGAGCGGCTTTTATCATCAACGGCAGATCGTCTATGTCCTGATTCAAAATTTCATTTTGATTAAAAACTTCGTTCATTTTGGTTCCTTTCAAGTTTTGCATATATTACACTCATATCGTCACGCTTAATGCCCTCTGTCGCTTTAAGTGCACTTTTGAGTATGTAGTCGGCAGTATTTTGAATACCGTACGGCGATTCGGCAAAAACTCTGTTCAGCCACTCTTCGCCGAGGTCGGTAATGCCGTCGCTCATCATTATTATGCTGTCGTTCGGGCTGAGCACCGCAGTTCGTTTTGCAAACTCAATACCTCTGAGTATTCCTGCCGGCATAGAGGATAATTCGCATTTGTTGAGCACTCCGTTTTTTACTATGTAACTTGACGGTGCTCCTGCCTTAAACAGTTCGCATTTTCCTGTAAAAAGGTCTATGTTTGCTATGTCAAGAGTTGCAAGACTTTCGTCGTTTGATTTAATGAGCAGGGCTGAATTCACTATTTTGAGTGCCGAATCAAATCCGAAACCTGCGTTAATCAGCCGTGATATAAGACCTGCGCCCATTGCTCCGTCAAGTGCCGCTCGTGAGCCTTTTCCCATCCCGTCGCTTATTATGAGAATGGAATGACCCTTGCCGTCATTCAGTGTCTTTACCGTATCGCCGCACAGTTTTCCCTCGGCGCTGTATTGAGCAAATCCGATTTGCAGCGAGTAGTTTGGCTTTTCCGTAAATGAGAGCATTGTGCCCGTTTTGAAGTTTGTTATTCTGCCCGAGTCGAAATATCTGTTGCAGATTTTTCCTATGCCGTCTTGTATGGCGGTGCTCGATAAATTTTTGCTTTCTCCGTTTAGCAGTATTTCAACCCTCATTCTTGAATACTTGTCTACTATTGCGGAAATATCGGTGGGGTATATTTCGTACTGAGCGAGCAGTCTGCGTATTTTTTCTCCTGCTTCGGAGTCGAACATTTCAGCATCGTTGAATTCGTTTGCAAGGTCACATAGCATTCCCGATATTGAATAAAATTGGTCGGAGGCGACCATTCGTATCTGGTTCGTCTTTTCGAGCACAATCTCGTTTCGTATATATTCTTCCTCACTCATTGTGTCCTTTTTTGCCTCGTTGTTTTTGCGGCTGACTTCGTTTATTTTTTCTCTCACCTGGTCTACGCTTTCGCTCACAGCCGCCATGGCAGAGGAGGCAAATCTCAGTTTCAGCACGAGATTTTGCCTCAGCGTTCCGTCGGGTGCTGTGTTTCTTCCGCTGTCAAAGAAATCTTCGAGTCTGTTGCACACAATGCTAGGCATCAGCAAAAATATGCCCACTCCGATAAGACTGTTTACAAAAAGCGGCAACCCTGTTTCTTCACCTGCCAAAACCGATAAAAATGCGATTGCCGCTGTGTAAATCAGGGAACAGCCGAGAGAAGCAAAAGACGAAAACACACAGCATATAAGCACCCCTATGCTCATTGCGCCGCATAAGATAAAGGCGTCACCGCTCCCTGCGCCGAGCATAAATCCCGTGCATATCGAGAGAATCAGTCCCCATCTCATTCCGCCGAAGCGTGCGGCCAATAAGACCGCTCCCACAGTCAAAGCACGAAACGGATATATTATTCCTATATTCAATCTTCCTGCCGTGATTAAGAGTGTCGAGAGCGAAATCATCATACATACCATTGTATCAAACGGTAACGCTCTGAATCTGAGATTGCGAAAATCGGCGTTCATACTCTTAAAGTAGAAATACGAAAACGCCGCACAAGCCGTCATTTGTGCGATTATTATAAGCAGTCTTTCGCCGAGCATGCCCGCTCTTGCGCTGACAAATAAATCGGCAGCCGTGATTGAAGCACCGGATATGCACATTAAACCCACGGCTTTTTCCGATATGTCGAGCATATCGAATATAAATGCGCCTATTCCGGTTATCACCACGGCGGCAAAATATCCTCCGCTTTGTGCCGTTAAACCGTCCGTCATATAGCCGAGTATTGCCCCTGCCGATGAAAAAATAATGTTCTGCTTTTTTGATACCGAAACGAAAGCAACGCCGAACGGCTTTATTCCGTCGGACACCTCGCTCATACCCAGAATAAATCCTGCCGCAAGGTGCAAAAGGCAGACGATTACATTTTTTATCGGTTTTTTCAGTTGGGCAAAACTGATTTTTTCTTTTTCTTTAACGCTCATTTTTCAGTCCTCTTGAGATTGATTTCAATTAATTATATTTCATATATACTGAAAAATATGTCGCATTATAGCCTATCTGAAGCGGCATACAATCACCGATTAAAAATAGGTTGAAATAATATACTTATTGTGTTAAAATACATTGAATTAAAAGAAAAGCATTAAATGTAATGAACAAATTTGAGGTGTTTGTATGATTTCTGCAAATAATGTTTCGGTGCAGTTCGGTGGACGCTCTCTTTTTGAAAGAGTTAATGTCGCATTTACACCGGGTAACTGCTACGGTATTATCGGTGCAAACGGTGCCGGAAAATCAACATTTCTCAAGGTGCTCAGCGGTGACTTGGAACCGTCAAAGGGCGACATAAGCATCACACCGGGAGAAAGACTTTCTGTATTAAAGCAGGACCACTTCGCTTATGACGAGTATGAGGTGGTTCGTACAGTTCTTATGGGTAACCCGAGACTGATTGAAATAATGGAAGAAAAGGACGCCCTCTATGCAAAAGAGGACTTTAGCGAAGAGGACGGAATTAAGGCGGGCGAACTTGAGGCTGAATTTGCCGATTTGGACGGCTGGAACGCCGAGAGCGACGCAGAGTTTATGCTCAATAAACTTGGAGTAGGCGACGAATACCATTATCTTAAAATGGCAGAACTTCCGTCTGACCTTAAAGTAAAGGTTCTTCTTGCACAGGCTCTTTACGGCAATCCCGATATTTTGCTTCTTGACGAGCCTACAAACCACCTTGACCTTACTGCTATAAGCTGGCTTGAAAACTTCCTTTTGGATTTTGAAAATACGGTAATTGTTGTATCGCATGACCGTCATTTCCTCAATAAGGTATGTACTCATATTTGCGATGTCGATTACGGCAAGATTACTCTTTACACCGGTAACTACGATTTCTGGTACGAATATACCCAGATGCGTCAAAGACAGGCAAGAGACCAAAATAAGAAGAACGAGCAAAAGATTAAAGAACTTCAGGACTTTATCAACCGTTTCTCCGCAAATGCCGCAAAGTCTAAGCAGGCAACTTCTCGTAAAAAGCAACTTGATGCTCTCGAGATGATTGAAATGCCCGTATCTTCACGCCGTTTTCCGTATGTTGACTTTAAGCCCGACAGAGAATGCGGAAATGATTTGCTCAGGGTTGACCACCTTACAAAGACAATAGGCGACCGCAAGGTGCTTGACGACATCAGCTTTGTTATTCACCCGAGAGAAAAGGTTGCGTTTGTAGGCAGTGATGTTGTTGCAAAGACTACGTTGTTTAAGATTATTATGGGCGAACTTGAACCCGACGAGGGAAGTTATAAGTGGGGCGTTACAACTTCACAGAGTTATTTTCCGTCCGATAACAGCAAGTATTTTGACGGCGTTGATTTAACGCTTGTGGATTGGCTCAGACAGTATACAACCGAACAACTTGAGGCAGATATAAGAGGTTGGCTCGGCAGAATGCTTTTCTCCGGCGATGAGGCACTTAAAAAGGCTAATGTTCTTTCGGGCGGCGAGCGAGTAAGATGTATGCTTTGCAAGATGATGCTCAGCGGTGCGAATGTGCTTATCTTTGATGAACCCACAAACCACCTTGACCTTGAATCCATTGCGGCGCTCAATAACGGACTTATACGCTATCCCGAAACCGTGCTTTTCACTTCTCACGACCATCAATTCGTTGAGACGGTTGCGGACAGAATTATCGAGATTTCCGGCAGTACCTATATCGACCGTAAGGGAACTTATGACGAATTCCTTTCCACTTTCGATGAGGAACAACTCAAACATATGTAATGAATAAAAAGACGCAGTTCATATTTTGAACTGCGCTTTTTGCTTTGTAAGATTATTTAATTTCTTGTTCTAAATTTCTGAATGTGTCGGTATCGAAAAAATCCGTAATACTGATTTCAAATCCGTCACAAAGCATTTTTATTGTGGCGATACTTGGGTTCTTGCTTTGACCGTAAATGATTGATTTAACGGTTGTGTACGGTACTCCCGAAATGTTGGCGAGCTTGCAAAAATTAAGATTTCTCTCATCACAAAGTTCTTCAATTCTTTTCTTTACAGCCTCTGCAATATTCATAATATCACTCCGTTTATTTAATTTCTTGTTCTAGATTTCTGAATGTGTCGGTGTCGAAAAAATCGTTTATTGTGATATTGAAGCCGTCGCATATCATTTTCAGCGTTATGATACCTGCATTTTTACTTTTGCCGTAAAGTATATTTTTAATTGTTGAGGCAGGAACAGCTGACTCAACAGACAGTTTATATATTGACATATTGTTTTGCTGTAACAACTCCTGTATTCTGTTTTTTACAGCGGTATACATATCCATATAAATCACTCCTTTATAATAATTGTAAAGGAATAATTTATTAAAATAGGGCTAAATATGATACTAATAGGCTATAAATAGACTAACCCTCTTTTTCAAGAGGGTTGTTCCTAATTTATTTGTTTTTTTACTCTTTGCATAATCATAAATATGAACTCTTTTGGTTCAAGGTCATATCCCGCTTTACTTATTGCTTTTCTTATTTGAGTGTCAACTTCGTTTGGTGTGGTGTTATGTATTGCGGCGATTTGTTTAATTAAATTTTTATAGTTCATATTATCGCTCCTTTCAACATTATGGTATCATATATAGCCGTAGTTTTTTGTCGAATTTTGCGATATATTAAAAATTTTAATGCAGGCGTTAGAATATGATGTATATACAAAAAAGAGCGTCCCGAAAGACGCTCAAAACTTAATAAGTAAAAATATTTTTATGAATGTAATTTATCTTGGAGCAGGGGAATGGAACTTTTAGTGCTGTCGCTTGTCTGTTGAGATTTGCTCTGAACATCCATCTTAGCGAGTGTAAACTGATTGTTGACATTCTTTGCTTCAATTTTTTCGGACTTGTAACCCTCGTTTTTTTCGTTGCTTGCAGTAAGCAATTTGTTTTCGAGTTCCTTGGTTACGCCGCCGTTGTAGGTGTAAATGTAACCGTAAAATCTTTGTCCGTAATGTGAGTAAACATTGGAGTAGGTTACAGTATTAAAATAGTTACCGTGCCAATGTGACTCCGAAAATGTAATGCTGCCGTCATCGTTAATTTTTTCAACGACTGCGACATGGTTACTCCAGCATGCGACAGCGCCGAGCTTCGGTGTCTGTCCGTAGTCGTAGTAGCCGCCTCTTTTGTTCATACCGTACCAATCACCGGCATTGCCGTGGGTCAATAGCGGTGCTTCACCGTTCATTTCATAAATTCTGCCGTATGCGTAGGCTACGCAGTTTGGCATACCTGTTCCTGTGCGGAAGTAATAGTTTAATTCACTGCTGTAATACGGAATACTTGAATTCGGAGCCGTGAGTCTCGGCTCGTAATTGCTGTCATCCGCCATAGCACTGATAGGTGTAAATATCGATATAAATAAACTAATCAATAATACAACCGGAACGATAAGCAGGGTTTTCTTCTTAGCCATAAATACCTTCCTTTTTCTTTGGCGACACACCCCTCTTTAATAATTGTGTCGCTTTGGGATGATTACGAAATCTTTAATGTTTTCGATTGAACTCTCGCTTATTAAGTTTTATGCGGCATCAGCCACAACGCTATATATTATATCAAAGTTAACATATTGTAATCTATGTTAAATATGACCAAGTATATTTGTAACCTTTTTGTAACCATTGTGTAACTTTTACAAAATATATATAAAAACCTTGACAAAAAAGCGTGAAAATTTTCCTTTTTTAAGTTTTTGTTGTAAATCTTTATGCAATGTGCTATAATTTACATTTGTCAAATGAGACATTTTATATATAATGATACTAAATATAAGAGGCGATTATATGAGCGAACATAATCACAATACCCATAATCATAATTATGAGCACTGCTGTGACGACCATACTCCCGATAATCACGGTTGCGGCTGCTGCGGAGAGGATAATTTTAACGAACATAAGAGACAAATGCTCACAAGCATTATTATCAGTGCGGTATTCTTCGTTTTGGGCTATGTGCTCAGCGAGTTTACATCACTGCCTTATCAGACTTATCTTGTGTGTTATGCCGTTTCTTATCTTGTTGTCGGCTTTAAGGTAATGTGCAATGCGGTTGACAGCATTATTCACGGCAAAATTTTTGACGAAAATTTTTTGATGAGCGTTGTCGGAATAGGCGCATTTGCCATCGGCGAATACAGTGAGGGCGTTGCCGTAATGCTGCTTTTCGCCGTAGGCGAATTTGTGCAGGGTTTGGCTGTATCAAGAAGCCGCCGCTCGATTGATAAAATCTATGACGAAAAAAAAGGAAGTATTTCGCTTCCTAAGCATTACGATAACAGAGAGAGCAAAACCGAACTTCTTATTACAAAATTTGCGAGAATATATACTCCTGTTGTTTGTATTATTTCCGTGCTTATAGTGGTTATTCCTCCGCTAATTTTCAGCGCCGAATGGCACGAGTGGCTTCACAGAGGACTTGCCGCACTCGTTATCAGTTGTCCGTGTGCGATTGTGATTTCCGTTCCGCTTTGTTACAGTGCAGGAATAGGCAGTTGCTCGACTGACGATATTTTTGTAAAGAATACAGGCACTCTTGACGAAATAGATAACTGTGATACCGTTTTGTCTTATAATGATGATAAGAGTCTTGACGATATAAAGGTGCTCCAAAATAACGGTCACAGAGTTGTTTATATCGGAAACGGCGAACACGATTTAACTATGATGGACGGGGCGGATGTGTCGTTGGCGGTTGCCGATAATTGTACGGCAGAGGCTGTCGGTTATGCCGATATGGTTGTTATGGACAGCACAAAGAACGCTGTTCAAATAACTAAGTCGGTGGCAAAAAAGGTGCACAGAGTCGCTATGGAAAACATTGTATTTTCCGTACTCGTAAAGGCTGTTATTCTCATTTGCGATGTGCTTCTTTCAAAGGAGTTGCCTATGTGGTTTGCGATTTTCGGAGATATTGGGATATGCCTTCTTGCAGTTGCAAATTCCGCACGAGTTATTAAGTTCAAAAAAAGATGATATAAAAGATGATATAATTAAAAGCAGACAGCTGATATTAAATCATAAGCTGTCTGCTTTTTTTATAAAAGGAGTTTCAAATTATTAATGGGAGCAGTTAGATTCTTGCTACGCTGTCCTTTCTTGCGGCGTCAGCCACTGCATTTGCCACAGTGTCTTTAATTCGCTCGTCAAAGGCGTAGGGGAGAATATAATCCTCATTCAACTTGTCATCGTCCACAAGAGATGCAATTGCGTATGCTGCGGCAATTTTCATATTCTCTGTGATTGCGCTTGCTCTTACATCGAGCGTGCCTCTGAAAATGCCGGGGAACGCAACTACATTATTAATCTGGTTAGGAAAGTCGGAGCGACCTGTTCCGACTATTTTTGCGCCTGCCGCCTTTGCCTCGTCGGGCATAATTTCGGGGGTCGGATTTGCCATGGCGAGAACTATCGGGTCTTTATGCATTGTCTTAATCATATCCTGTGTCAAAACGCCCGGAGCAGATACACCTATGAAAATGTCTGTGTCCTTAACTACGTCGGCAAGTGAACCTTTTTTCATGCCTCTGTTGGTTACCTTAGCGATAGCCTGCTTTGCATCATTGAGTTTTTCTCTGCCCTCGTATATTGCGCCTGTTCTGTCGCAAAGAATAACATCTTTAAGACCCAGCGTCATCAACAGTTTTGCAATAGCCGTGCCTGCCGCACCTGCGCCGTTAATTACGGCTTTGCAGTCGCTCAAATTTTTGCCGATAATCTTGGTTGCGTTAATCAGTGCCGCCGAAACTACCACAGCCGTACCGTGCTGGTCATCGTGAAAAATCGGAATGTCGCATCTTTCTTTCAGTTTTTCTTCTATTTCAAAGCATCTCGGAGCGGATATGTCCTCGAGGTTTATTCCGCCGAAAGAGCCCGAAATGTTATAAACCGTGTTTACGAATTCATCAACATCCTTTGTCCTTACGCAAAGAGGAAATGCGTCAACATCGCCGAATTCCTTAAACAGCACGCACTTGCCTTCCATAACGGGCATACCTGCCTCGGGTCCTATGTCTCCGAGACCAAGCACCGCACTGCCGTCGGTGATTACAGCCACGAGATTGTTTCTTCGGGTCAGTTCATAGCTTTTGTTATAATCCTTTTGGATTTCAAGGCACGGCTCGGCGACGCCCGGAGTATAGGCAAGAGAAAGAGCCTTGCTGTCGTTTACCTTTGTTTTGGCAATTACTTCGATTTTGCCGTTCCATTCGTAATGCTTTTTGAGTGATTCCTCTCTGATATTCATATTTGCCTCCTGAAAAATATATTGGTTCTTATTTTATTATTCGTCCTTATTGTGAAAATAATAACAAAAAGAGCAGCTCCCGCTCGGGCAGTCACCCGAGGGCAAGCTGCCCTAAATTTTTGCTATTTAATTAAACTGCGGCTTTACTTTCTCTCAATGTGAGAAGTAATCTTTTCTTCCTTTTCGTAAGGAACATAGTTGTCCTCCCATGGGAAAGTGTAGGAAAGGCCTAGCTTGTCTCTTACTTCGTTGATTTCCTTTTGAACAGCCTCGTTAATCGGAACACCGCTGTTCTCTCTTTCTTTCCAAATGAGGTATTCTTTCTCGCCTGCGGTGTAGATTCTCTCTGCACCCGGTGCTTTCTTTGAGGCTCTTATTTCACGGAGAATTTCACCCGTCTTTTTTCTTGTTTCTTCTTCGCCTACAAATTTTGAAACATCAATAGCAAGGAAGAAGTGACCGAGATGGTAGGGAACGAGATTTCCGTTTTCGTCTTTGCCGTTAAGGTCCTTACCGTAATTTCCGTCCTGAAGCACTGCGGAAAGGAGTTCGATTATCATAGCGTAGCCGTAACCCTTGTAGCCGCCGAGTGCCTCGCCGATACCGCCGAGTGCGGTAAGAGCGGCAGTGCCTTGACGAATTCTCTTAAGTGCTTCGCCTGCGTCGCCCTCAACAGGATTGCCGTCTAAACCGATTATTGTGCCCGGATGAACAGGCTCGCCGATTCTCGCATAATATTCGATTTTACCGTTTTGGGTAATAGATGTTGCACAGTCAAGAACGAAGTCGAATTTTTCATCCGACGGAATTCCTACGGTGAGCGGATTTGTACCGAACATACCCTCAACGCCGAAGGTCGGAGCAACCGACGGTCTTGCGTTTGTACCCGTAAAGCCTATGCAGCCCTGCTCGGTAGCTTGAGTTACATAGTAGCCTGCAATACCGTAGTGGCACGAATTACGAACCGCAACCATACCCAAGCCGTACTGTTTAGCTTTGTCGATAGCCATCTGCATTGCCTTGTGGCCTATAACCTGACCCATTCCGTCATGACCGTCAACAACTGCGGTGCACGGAGTTTCTTTTACTATTTCAAATTCGGTTACAGGGTTTTGAATTCCGGCAACGATTCTGTCAATATAAATCGGCTTAAATCTGTTACAGCCGTGGCTTTCGATTCCTCTCTTATCCGACTCTAAAAGCACATCGGTGCAAATTTCGGCGTCCTCTCTCGGAACACCGTAGCCGACAAACGCATCGGTTACAAAGTCGGTGATAAGATTCCAAGGACATATTACTTTTCCCATAAAAAAGTCTCCTTTACTTTTATATTTATAGTATGCCGCAAAGGGCAATTTTTAACTGAATAATTTATCTTTCCCAATTTCTGCTGCGCTCTACCGCACGCTTCCAATCGGAGTATCTCTGATTTCTTAAATCGGCAGGCATTGACGGAACAAAGATTTTATCAACCTGACGGTTAGCCTCAATCTCGTGAGTGTCTTTCCATACACCTGTTGCAAGACCTGCAAGATAAGCGGCACCGAGCGCCGTTGCTTCTCTGTTCTTCGGTCGGTTTACATTGCATCCCGTCATATCGGCTTGAATTTGCATCATAATATCCGATATACTCGCTCCGCCGTCAACTCTTAGGTCTTTGAGCAAAATATCGCTGTCGCTCATCATCGCCTCAAGCAGATCGGTCATCTGATAGGTTATGCTTTCCAGGACGGCACGGCAAACATGTTTTTTATTTATAGAGCGTGTTAAGCCTACCATTATTCCTCTTGCGTACATATCCCAGTATGGTGCGCCCAAGCCGGTAAACGCCGGCACAAGATACAAACCGTTACTGTCTTTAACTTGCATTGCAAGTTCGTCGCATTCAGCCGCTGTGTTTATTAATTCAAGGTCATCTCTCAGCCATTTAATTACCGAACCTGCGTTAAATGCGGAACCCTCAAGGTCGTAAGTAATCTTTCCGTTGAGTCCCCAGGCAATGCCGGTTAGAAGATTCGATTTGCTTTCGATTCTTTTTTCGCCGGTGTTCATAAGCAGGAAACAGCCTGTGCCGTAGGTGTTCTTTGCCTGACCTACATCAAAGCATCCCTGACCGAACAGTGCACCCGGCTGATCGCCGATTGCTCCTGCGATAGGCACTCCCTCAAGTTCTTCAAGACCTGTGATTTTAGCCACATGACCGTAGATACAACTCGACGGCTTAACCTCGGGGAGAATACACATCGGTATGTCCAGTTCCTTGCACAGATATTCGTCCCAGCAAAGTTTGTCAATGTCAAAGAGCATCGTTCTGCATGCGTTAGAGTAATCCGTTACATGCGCTTTGCCGCCCGTAAGGCTCCAAATAAGCCAGGTATCGACCGTACCGAAAAGCACTTCGCCTCGCTCCGCTTTTTCTCTTGCGCCCTCAACATTGTCCAAAATCCATTTGATTTTTGTTGCGCTGAAATATGCGTCTATCAAAAGTCCCGTTTTGCTCTTTATATAGTCACCGAGACCTTCGCTTTTGAGTTCTTCGCAGTATTCCGCAGTTCTTCTGCACTGCCAAACGATAGCGTTATACAGCGGTTTTCCCGTTTCTTTGTCCCATAAAATGGTGGTCTCTCTCTGATTTGTAATGCCTATTCCGGCAATCTGCTCGGGATTAATTCCTTTTTTGCGGATTACGGAAATCATTGCGCTTACAACCGAAAAGAGTATTTCGTTCGGGTCGTGCTCAACCCAGCCGTTTTGAGGATAAAACTGGTTAAATTCATTTTGACTCTTTGCTACGATTTCACCTTTTTTGTTGAAAATAATAGCACGGGAGCTGGTTGTTCCTTGGTCAAGTGCCATTACAAATTTTTCTGCCATAGTAAAATCCTTTCATCTTTATATAATATAAGTTTACTAATATTATCTTAAAAAGTCAACGAACTAAAGTAACGAAAAAAAGTATTTTCTTTTGGTAATTATCACAAAATAAAAATACAGTGAACAATATTTATTGTTCACTGCGCCGCAATTGTATATATTTTCAGTCTTCTACATTATTTTCGATAAAGCTGACAATATCTTCTACGCTTCTCATATTTTCAATTACGCTGTCGGGGACTTCTATTCCGTATTGATCCTCGATTGACATAACTATGTCGATTGCGTCGAGTGAGTCTGCTCCGAGGTCGGTTTGAAGATTTGAGGTCATCTCGATTGTTTCGGGGTCAATGTCCAGCTGCTCAGCCAAAATCTCTTTTACTTCGTCAAAAATCATATATCTTAGCTCCTTAAAATTGTTGTTGTTATATCTTTATTTATGTGTTATTATCATATTAGTTAGTTTGGATGAATTTGTCAATAATTTTTATAAACTTTTTTATCGAAACGGAAAGAGGCGGAATAAAATGAAAATCAGAGATACTAAAAGATATATATATGCTCTTACGGGCTATCCGCTCGGTCATTCTATGAGTCCGTTTATTCATAAGGCTTTGTTTGAAATAAGCAAAATCGACGCTTCTTACGGTTTGGTTGAGACTCCGCCCGAGGATTTGGGCGACAGTTTCAAAAATACGCTCAGTGCCCTAAGGGGTTTTAATGTTACTATTCCTCATAAGACGGCTGTTATTAAGTATCTCGACGAACTGTCCCCGAGAGCGGAACTTTTCGGAGCGGTAAATACGGTTGATGTAAGAGAAGATAAAATCGTAGGACATAATACGGACTGTGCGGGATTTTTGTCCGCTTTGCAGTCTGCCGATATAGAACTCGGCGGAGATATTCTTTTGCTCGGTTCGGGCGGCGTTGCGAGAATGATTGCTTTTGAATCGGTTCTTGCCGACGCAAATCTCACTATTGCCGTAAGGGAGTCGGGCGTTCCTAAGGCAGAGAAAATAAAAAAAGAGATTAAGCAGAAACTTTCAAAAGATTGCAAAATCATTCTTTTGGACGAGGCAGAGGGCAGCTATGATTTAATTATCAACGGAACTCCTGTCGGTATGTTCCCGAATGTTGACGCCTGTCCTGTAAAAAAAGAAGTTATACAGTCCTCAAAAGCCGCATTTGACGTTATTTATAATCCCTATGAAACTGTATTCATTAAGTATGCAAAGCAGGCAGGAATCAAATACAGCGGCGGACTGAGTATGCTCGTTTGGCAGGCGGCCGTTGCTCAGGAGATTTGGAATGGAGTTAAATTTTCAAACGAGGACATAGATAAGGTAATAGATTTAACTCAAAAGGAACTTGAAAAGAATGAATAATATAGTGCTGTGCGGCTTTATGGGCAGCGGAAAAACCGTTGTCGGAAAAGAACTCGCAAAGATAATGGGTGTAAAATTTGTCGATACCGACGAGATGATTGAAAAAGAGCAGGGCGTTGCCGTTAAGGCTATTTTTGCCGCTCACGGTGAAGATTATTTCAGAGAACTTGAGTACGAAATGTGCAAGAATGCGGCAAAAATGAACGGCGTTGTAATATCCACGGGCGGAGGCGCCATGACTTTTGAGCGTAATGTAAAGGCGATAAAGCGGGGCTCTAAGGTGGTTTTCCTTGATGCGGATTTTGATGTAATCTGCGCCAGAATAGGCAACTCCGGTAACAGACCTCTCTTTAAGGACAGGGAAAAAGCGTATGAACTTTTTGTTTCTCGCAGAGATAAGTATCTTGCCGCCGCCGATTATGTTATTGACGGAAATATGAGCGCCAGAAAAACGGCTATGCAGATAGCTCAAATGTTTAAGTAACGGTTACAACTCGGTATTATAATGGTTACGATATTGTAACTCTTTCATTAAAATGTTGAAAAAAATATTATCTTGTGCTATAATGGCTCATATTTGCACGATAATATAATAATCGAGGTGCTTTTTGAATGAGTGATAACTCTACGAAAACCGTTCTTGATCACGATGTAAAGATATTCCAAAAATACAAGGATTTGTTGACGGAACTTACGAGAAAGAATGTTAAACTGAAATACCGTAACTCATGGTTGGGCGTATTTTGGAGCTTTTTGCAGCCGCTTCTTAATATGATAGTATTGTCTGTTGTATTCGGCGCACTGTTTGGCAGAACTAATAAGAATGTTATTTGTTTTCCGATATTCCTTTTTACCGGCAGACTTATTTTTGATTTCTTTTCCACCGCCACAAGGCAGGCGATGATTTCATTTAGAAGAAATGCCGCCATCATAAAAAAGGTATATGTTCCTAAGTATATGTATCCGCTCTCGTCGATACTTTCTACCTTTGTTACATTTGCAATATCTCTTTTATGTTATGTATGCGTTTGGTTGTTCTTCAGAATTACAGGATTCGACGGAGGTTCAAACCTTACTATAACTTGGAGAATATTCCTTGTGTTCATTCCGATGCTTTATGTACTTGTATTCTCTACGGGCGTGGGTCTGATTTTGGCAGTACTTAATGTATTTTTCAGAGATATTGAATATATCTGGGATGTTCTTACAAAACTCTTGTTTTATATGGTGCCCGTTGTATATCCTCTTCAGAGAATTACCACGAAATGGATTGTTTTTGTAATTAAGATTAATCCGCTGTATACGATGATAGAACTGTTTCGACAATGCGTTTTGTACGGCGATTTGGTTTCCGCTCCGGTGCTCAGTTGGAAGTTGTTGCTTTATGCCGCAGTTACTTCCATAGCCACTTTGGCAGTCGGAATTTGGATATTTAATAAATATTCCGACAAAATTGTTTATCATCTTTAATAAGAACAAAACCTGTCGACTGTTAAAAGTCGGCAGGTTTTTTTATAGTTCGTTTTCTTCTTCGTATTCCTTTGAAAAATCAGTATTTTGCACAGACGGAACAGGCACTCCCATCTCTGTTTTGCTGTCGGGCTGAACGGTAGGATTGTAAACGCTTGCACAGTATTTGTTTGTAAGTTTGGGGTTTAATCGGTATTTCTTTTTGTAGTTGTTTTTTATTTTATCGTTGTTTTTATCGGTTTGCATAATATCACTCCTTTTGTTTATATTATGTGCAAATTATGAAAAATTATATTTTTGTTTGATAATTTGCAAAAGAAGTGATAAACTGCTTTTATGAAAGGAAGTTATACTATGGAAAAGTTTATTAAAAATATCGAGCACGAAAAGGTACAGAAACTTGCTGATTTGGTATCTGCCGAAAATGGTCAGGTCGTAAGTAAAACATTGGCACAGAATAAGGCAGTTTCGATTACAGTTTTCGCTTTTTCAAAAGGTGAGGAAATCGCAACTCATGATTCGACAGGCGACGCTATGGTCAGCGTTCTTGAGGGTGTCGGCGAATTTACCGTCGGCGGAGTTAAGCATACGGTTAAGGCAGGGGAGTCCCTCGTTATGCCTGCTGCGGTACCACACAGCGTTTATGCTCCCGAGAATTTTAAGTGGCTCTTAACCGTTGTGTTTCCAAATGGTTATGAGGCATAAAACTTTATAATTTATATAGAAAAGCGTCTGCGATTTGAAAGTCACAGACGCTTTTTTCGTTTCGGTCTATTCTGTCTTACCCATAATGTCCATAATGTTTACGCTCTTGCCGTCCAGCGTTGCCGACATATGAAGATGGCTTTCGTCGCCGCTTTCGCACGGAACTTTGCCGAGAGTACCCACCTCGTTGCCTATATCGACAAAATCTCCTTTTTTAAGCCCTGTTGAGTTAAGACCGCAGTATTTTACCACAAGCGTGCCTCCGTGGTCAATTTCAACGCATAAGCCGTACTTGCCGTCGGTGTAAACATTCGTTACGAGTCCGTCGTTAATGCATTGCACCTTGTCGCCCTCACTGCCTGCAAAGTCCACTGCGGTATGAGCCCTGTAATCGTTCATCGTTTTGTTATATACGAGCTCCTCGCTGTATCCTTTTACAACCGCTTCGGTGAGAGGATATTTGTAGTAACTTTTGTACGGCGTGTTGTTTTCGTTTTGCGGCATTGAGGTAGGAACCGTTGTTTGCTCAATCTCGCTGACACTCTCTGCTGTCGTTTCTTCGGTGGTCTCCTCGAGCGTCACGGCGTGCTGTACCTCCGTTGTTTCGATTATTGTGGTTGCTTCGTTCACGGCGTTGTTCTTTTCCTTATGAGAGGAGGAAAAATATACTATAAGACCCAGTGAAATGATGCAAAGACATATAACCGAAAACAGAGCCTTGATGTTTTTGTTTTCTTTGTTTTTGGAATTTGATGTAGACATATTAAGCACCTCGATTAAAGTATTAACCGAGGTGCCTTGAATTATTCATTTTCGCCTTTTGTTGACTCATCGAGAAGCATTAGCGTGTCTCTTACACAGCCGATTGTGTCGCCGCCGATTGTTTCAACGGAGATGAAGGTCTTTTTGCCTGAATTAAGTTTTGCTCTTCCACGCATTTTTTCGTTTAGAGCAATTAGATATTCGGGCTTTACGTCGTTTATGAAAAATCTTACAGCCGAGCCGATTTGTCTTATTTCATAAATTCCGAGTTTTTGCGCAACATTTCTCAAAAGTGCAATTTCAACAAGTCCGTAAACAGGGGCCGGCGGAACACCGAAACGGTCCGTCAACTCGTCATAGACATCGTTTGCCTGCGAGTCACTCCTGATATTTGCAATCATTTTGTAAATATCGAGTCTCTGCGGAGTAGATGAAATGTAATCGTTCGGTATGCTTGCATCAACAGGTAAATCAATAAGACAGTCTTGCTCCTTTTCGTCCGGAACGCTCTCGCCCTTTTCTTCGCTTACCGCCTGCTCAAGCAGTTTTATATACATATCGTAGCCGACGCTTTCCATATGACCGTGCTGTTTGTTTCCGAGCAGTGAGCCTGCACCCCTGATTTCCAAATCACGCATTGCAATCTTAAATCCTGCGCCGAACTCGGTGTACTCTCTGATTGCTTCAAGTCGCTTTTGCGCTATGTCGGTTAATTCCTTGCCGCCTGCAAAGGTGAAGTAAGCATATGCTCTCCTGCTGCTTCTGCCGACTCTGCCCCTGATTTGGTGCAACTGAGCAAGACCGAGTCTGTCTGCGTTTTCTATAATGAGCGTGTTTACATTCGGTACATCTATACCTGTTTCGATTATGGTTGTGCAGACTAAAATATCTATCTCTGCATTAAGCAGTTTTTGCCATACATCGGAGAGTTGTTCCTCCGTCATCTGTCCGTGAGCAACGCCGACCGTTGCATCGGGAATGGCTTTTTTTATCTGCATTGCCATATGGTCGATGGTGTTTATGTCATTGTGCAGGTAGTAGCATTGACCGCCTCGTGAAAGTTCTTTTTCCATTGCCTCGAGGAGAATGCCGAAATCGTATTCCATTACATATGTTTGTACCGGCTTTCTGTCGCCCGGCGCTTCCTCGAGCAGGCTCATATCTCTTATGCCGCTCATTGCCATATTAAGCGTTCTCGGTATAGGTGTTGCCGATAGGGTAAGAACATCCACTTTCGGAAAACGCTCCTTGATTTTTTCCTTTTGTGCCACGCCGAAACGTTGCTCCTCGTCTACTATCAGCAGACCCAAATCCTTAAATTTAATATCCGAACCGAAGATTCTGTGTGTTCCGACCAACAAGTCCACCTTGCCTAAGGCTAAGTCTTTGAGCACTTCTTTTTGCTTGGTGGGAGAGACAAAGCGGCTGAGCATTTCTATTCTTACCGGAAATGCCTCCATTCTGTTCTTTGCCGTTCTGAAATGTTGCATTGCAAGCACGGTGGTGGGGACAAGAATTGCACATTGCTTTCCGTCTCCTATGCACTTAAATGCCGCTCTGAGCGCAACCTCGGTTTTGCCGAAGCCGACATCGCCGCACAGCAGTCTGTCCATAGGTGCACTTCTTTGCATATCGCTTTTTATTTCGTCTATGGAGCGAAGTTGATCCTCTGTTTCGTCATATGCAAACCTGAGTTCAAAGTCTCTTTGCATATCTGTGTCTTCTGAGAAAGCAAAGCCTTTGGTGTTCATTCGCTTTGAGTACAGAGCAATAAGTTCTTTTGCCATATCCTGAAGCGAGGATTTAACCTTTGACTTGGCTTTAGTCCAGTCGCCGCTGCCGAGCCTGCTTACCTTGACTCTGCTGTCGTCTCTCGGACCTATGTATTTTGATACCAGGTCGAGTTGGGTTACGGGAATATAAAGGGTATCTCCTTTTGCGTAACTTATCTTAATATAATCTTTTTTTACATTATCGAGATTAAGTGCGTGAATGCCCTCAAATACGCCGATTCCGTGAATGTTGTGAACAATGTAGTCACCGACAGTCAATTCGTCGAGCGAATGGATAGCGTCCTTGGAACTGAAATGCTTGTGTTTTTTCTTTCCTTGATTAACCTTTCCGTAGGTGATAAGAGCAAATTTGCAGGCGCTGATTTGAAATCCCGCAGTAGCCGTTCCCGAAAGAACCGTTATCATTCCGTGCTGAAATTCCTCAGGCGGATTTTCGAGAAATATGGCATTGTAGCCCTGCTCGCTTAAATCATACGCAAGAGCCTTTGCCGAGCGAGAAGTGCCTGCCATAATGCAGACGGCGTAATTCGTTTTTATAAGAGGAAAAAGTTCGTCTTTGAGCTGGCTGAGCGTTCCGCTCCAAATGTTAAATGTCTGACACTTAAAAGTGGCAAGATGTCCTATCGGAGTGTCAAAACTGCCTCTCGGGAATGAGTCGAGATAAACAGCTTTTCTTTCTTCGTATTGGGCGCAAAGTTCCGTAAAATCAAGATTAAACTTGTCTATGCCTTTACATATTATGCCATCCTCGAGAAGCCATTTAATGTCTTCGAGCATAAGTCTGTTTTGGTTCTCCGTGCGTTCCTTGCATCTACCGCTTTCCAGCACAAAAAGCAAATCGGACGGATAGTCAAACAGTCCGTTGCTCTCGTATGCAAGGGGAAGATATTTATCATTGCATCTGAGTGACAAACCCTGCTTTAATCTGTCGGAGTCGGCATAAAGTTTTTCTCTCGCTTTAATCGCTTTGCCTTTGAGAGAGGATGCAAGAGCGTCGATTTTCTTTGCCTGCTCTTCCTTGCTTGAAAAGAGAACTTCTCCGGCAGGAATTATGTCTATGCTGTCTACCATATCGTTTCGTCTTTGAGTCGATATGTCAAATTTTGCGATTGAATCTACGGTGTCGCCCCATAATTCAATTCTTACGGGATCGTCCGCACCGGGCGGAAATATGTCGATAAGACCGCCTCTTATGCTGAACTGACTCGTTGAGTCAACTTGGTCAAAACGTGTGTAGCCGGCTCTTATCAGTTTATCCGTTATATTTTCAACATCTATTTCTTCACCCGCATGAATGGTAAAGGAATTTTCCGTCAGCTTTTCGGGAGGCATTGTCATTTGGCATGCTGCGGCAGTCGAAGCTACTATTACATCGTAGTCACCCTTTAGTATTTTTGACAGAACGCCGAGTCTTATGTGCTCAAATTCTCTGCTTATGCCCTCCACATCGAGAAATGTAAATTCTCTCCTCGGATACATAAGTGCCTTACTGCCGAACGCATTTAAGTCCTCGCACGCCTTGATTGCCGTTGCTTCATCGGGTACGAGAACTATTGCTTTCTTGTTCAATTTTTGGCACAGAGCGTGGACAATGTGTAATTTGTTTATATCTGCAAGTCCCGTTGCTCCGACGCATTTTGACGCCTCGTTTACCGCATTCGAGAGAGCGATAAATTCTGCGTCCTTATCGAGTATTTTTGTAAAACAATTCATATTATTACTTCTCAGCTGTTATATTTATTCATTGCCTCGTCGATTTTTCCGCTCACTATCAACTTTGCCGCCTCAATGCTGTTTTTCAGCGCAGAGGAAAGCTGCTCGCTTTTTTCTTTCGGAAATTCGCCGAGCACCCATGAGGCAAGGTCGTATTCGGGATTCGGCTTTTTGTCTACTCCTATTTTTACCCTCGGGAAATCTTCGCCCCCGAGGCAGGAGATGATGCTCTTTATTCCGTTGTGACCGCCTGCGCTGCCCTTGCGTCTTATCCTTGTTTTTCCTATGTCGAGGCTTATGTCGTCATATAATATTATGATATTTTCGTCGGGAATATTATAGTATTGCGCCGCTTGTAATATCGCTTCGCCGCTGAGATTCATCATAGTCTGCGGTTTCATTATAAGGCATCTTTTTCCTGCTATCATTTCGTCTGCAATCAGGGCGTGAAATTTTACCTTTTTTATTTCAAATCCTTCTTCTTCGGCGAGTAAATCCACCGCTTTAAAGCCGGCGTTATGTCTTGTGTTTGCATATCTTGAGCCTGGATTTCCCAGTCCTGCTATGATATATTCTATTTTTCCTCTTTTTAGATTAAACATAGTTATTCCTCTTTTTCGCAGTCGTTTGCAGCGACGGTGATTTTTACTTTTGCGGCTCTGCGCCCATCGGTTTCTGTAACCTCCAGGTGTAAATTTTCATAGTCGAAGTTGTCGCCCGTTTCGGGTATTTTGTCTGTCTTTTCCATAACCCAGCCGTTTACCGTGGTGACATCGGTTTTTTTGTCCTCAATTTTGAAAAATTTGAATAAATCGTCGAGATTCATCATGCCGTCCGCAACATAGGTGTCGTCGCCCGTCTTCTCTATATCGACTTCAACCTCGTCATGTTCGTCCCAAATTTCGCCTACAAGTTCTTCTATAATATCTTCCAGCGTAACTATGCCCTCGGTGCCGCCGAACTCGTCGATTACCACTGCAAGGTGAGTTTTGTTTTTTTGGAATATGGTTAAAAGTTTGCTGATTTTTGTATCGGGGCTGACCGTTGGTACGGGCTTGATTATCGTTCTGAGCGACTTTAAGCCTCTGCTTCTTATCTCTTCAAAATCTCTGTGGTGTATGATTCCGACTATATTGTCTATGTCATCTATATATACCGGCAGTCTGCTGTAACCCGACTCCTTAAATACCTTTTCTATGTCGCTGAGCTTTGCGTATTTGCTTACCGCTTCTACATCAATTCTCGGAGTGAGAATGTCACCTGCATACAGGTCATCGAATTCTATCGATGAACGGATAAGACGGCTTTCGTTGTCGTCAATTTCACCGCCTGTGTGTGCCTCGTCAACATAGGTTTTAAGTTCCTCCTCGGTTACTGTGCTTTCGCCTGCAAAGCCGAAGATTTTGTTAAGCAGCATCTTCCACCCTCTGAATAAAATATTAAGAGGATAAAAAATGAAAATAAATGCCTTTAGGACAGGTGATATGGCAACGGCATAGGACTCGGCTACTTCTTTTGCAATAGTTTTCGGGGTGATTTCGCCGAAGATTAAAACGACGATTGTCATAACCACAGTGCTTACCGTTGCGCCCAAATCGCTGTTGTCGCCGAGTAACCCCGTAAAAAACAGGGTGGCGATTGAGGTTGAGGCAATGTTTACTATGTTGTTTCCTATGAGAATCGTAGAGAGCACCATATCGTAATTTTCGCTCAGTTTCAGCGTTCTCTGTATTTTTTTGCTGTTCTTTTCATTTTCTCTCGCTTTCAGTCTTACTTTGTTCAGCGACGAAAAAGCCGTTTCCGCAGATGAAAAAAAGGCGGACAACAGTACCAGTATTACCATTACAACTAATAAGGGCGTGTTCATTTTATTTCCTTTCGATAAAAAATGGCTTAAAGGGCATATCGTTTTGATATGCCCTTGGTTGTGTTCGGTAAAGAATTACTCGGATTTTTCGAATTCCTCGAATTCTCTCTCCGAGTCGTCTTTTTCGTAATTATACATATTTTCGTCTTTAACATGCTTTGCAATGTATTCATCTCTGTCAAACAGTTCGTCTGCCTTAACCTTCCAAGCCTTAGCCGCTTTGATTGTTTTGTCAAACAGTTCGTTTGCACTCTCGGGATGCTGCATTTCCGTAGAATATGCACCGGTTTCGGCAACCATCTTGCTGATGGCACCCGGATTGTCAAGTACAGGGCACGGACGAAGCATATTGTTTGAGAACGGTTGATTTCTCTTGTATGCCATAAAGAGCGGACTTTGCAATGCTTCGAGTACAGAGCATTCCTTGATATTAACATTAGAGTAGTGAACGAATGCACAAGGCTCGCAGTCACCGTTTGAATTAATGTGGAAATAGTGTCTGCCGCCTGCGATACAACCCTGAACATATTCGCCGTCGTTCCAGAAATCAAGTGCGAATATCGACTTTGTTTTTCTCCACTCGTGCATTTTCTTATACATTAATGCTCTCTGCTCCGGAGAAACCATAAGGTCTGTTACCGCACCGTTTCCTGTCGGCATATATGTAAAGAACCAAGCGAATTTTACGCCCTGCTCAATGAGCCAATCCATATATTCGTCAGATGCCAATACATCTGTGTTCTTGCTTGTGTAGCAAAGTGAAGCACCGAACGGTACGCCTCTGTCCTTGAGACGCTTCATAGCGGCGGTGCATCTCTTGAATGTACCCTCTCCACGACGGAAATCGTTTTCATCCTCGTAGCCTTCGATTGAGAAAGCAGGATAGAAGTTACCTACCTCACGGATTTCATCCGCAAAACTGTCGTCGATGAGCGTTCCGTTTGTAAAGCTGAGGAATGCACAATCGGGGTTTTCACGGCAGATTCGCATAAGGTCTGCTCTTCTCATAGTCGGCTCGCCGCCGGTGTAAAGATACATATATGTGCCGAGTTCCTTGCCCTGTCTGATGATTCGAGATAAATCGTCATAGGACAGCGAACTTGTATGACCGTATTCGGCAGCCCAACAGCCTTTACATTTAAGGTTGCATGCAGCGGTCGGGTCCATAAGAATAGCCCACGGAACATTGCATCCGTATTTTTCGATTGCAGCCATACGCTTTGTATAGCTGTTGATTGCAACATTCATAAGCGGCGGAATGAGTTTGTTTACTACATTTTCGTCGGTGTTGCAGATGATGTCCTTTGCGAACTTCATCCAGTTATTATTTGGATCGTCCATAACCTTATGCAGTCCTGTATAGGTTGAACGGTTTACTCTTTTTACGTCAGCTTTTTCCACAAGTTTTAGGATTCTCGGAGCATTTCTGTCGAAATCCTTTCTTGCGTATCTTACTGCGTGTTTAACGGCAAAGTTTATTGCCGACTCCTTAAAAGACATATTTCTACCTCTCTTGTATGCTGGCTGTATTTTATATTTTTCCTGTCAGCATTTATAAAATATAATACTAAATTAAAAATTTGTCAAGATAATTTCTTATTACAATTATTGCATATTGCCCAACCGTTAAAATCTGAGTTGGAACTTAAGTCTGTAAGTTTTGTTGCTCTTATTCTTGTATTTTTCATTGCAGTGAGCGCCCCAACTGTCATAACCGCCGACACCCTGCTGTCTTGCGATTATTCTTACTACGGTTTTATTGTATTCCGGCATATCCTTCTGGTGCCAAACATTTTCTACCTCTTTTGGCGTATAGTGTGAAACGTTGAGTTCGCAAACGGGCTCTGCCACAATACCGAATGATTTTTTGTCGCCGATAATTGTTGCGTATCTTACGCCGGTGCGGTTGCCGCATTCTTGGGGCTTAAGATAGTTTACCCACATATCGTTGATTTTTGAGGTGTAAAGCCCTATTTTGCACGCATTTGCACGGTCTATATAGTTCTCCTCGGGTCCGTTTCCGAGATATGTTACCGTTTCAAAATCTTTAGGCAACTCAAACAAAAGGCTGACCTCGGGGATTTCGGGGAGAGTATCATTCGGTTTGAATTCCATGTCGATTTCCATACCGTTAGACGTGATAGTGTAGACCACAACAGCCTTTGATGTCGGCTGGGTGCAAACCTCGGCACTGCTTACAACGACAACCTTTTTGCCGCTTTCGAGTATTTGGTAATTTTCTATTCTCCACTTTGTGTTGTTGAAAATACCCGGCGTGTCGCCTGCGTCTCTCCAGCATCCCAAACGGCTGCCTGCTCTTGAACCTCTGTCATTATCGGTGAGAGCACGCCAGAAGTTGAGCCTCATCGGAGCACTCAGCATTTCTTCGCCGTTTGCCTTAATTGAGTAAAGCTGGTTTCTCTCTCTTTTTTCAAATCTGATGTTCAAATCATCGGCAATGATTCTGAGCGAGCCGTAGGTGTCGTCTACTAAAAGCTCTTCGCCGCTTTCAAGTTCATCGTATGTGCTGACAAATTCGTTTATTACAAATTGTTCCTCGGCAACGATGTGTCCCGCCTTGCAGTAAGGGGTGTCATTCTTTTCTCTCAGTTCAAGATTCAGGTAATATTCCGTTGACGATGCCTTTGTGAGTTCGAGGTTTACCGTGGTTTTTTCAAACGGCTCAAGGTCAATATGAACTATGCCGTCTGCAAAAATGCCCTTGTCACTCGACTGTGACCAGTATAAATCGTAGTGGTTGAGGTTTGTAAAGAGGAATTTGTTTTTAATCTCAATTATTCCTCTTTCCGCATCAATGGCATTGAAGTCAACATTTTGGTAAAGTTTCTTTATTTCGCAAAGTTTCGGGGTAACCGTTCTGTCGCCGAAAAGAAGTCCGTTTCCGCAGAAATGACCGTCGTGCGGGTTTTCGCCGAAGTCTCCGCCGTATGCAAGATACTCCTTGCCGTTTTCGTCTGTTGTCAAAATGCTCTGGTCAACCCAGTCCCAAACAAAGCCGCCCTGAAGACACGGGTACTTGTCCCACAGTCTTGTGTATTCGTCTGTCGAGCCGCAGGAGTTGCCCATAGCGTGGGTATATTCGCACAGAATGTACGGTCTGCCGTCTCTGCCTGTGAGAGCATATTCCTCGCATTCCCACGGTTTTGCGTACATTTTGCTTTGAACATCCGAAAGACTTGCCTCATCGGGTGCTCTGTCGCATTCAAAGTGCACGAATCTTGACTTATCGTTTTCTTTAAGCCACTTATACATTTTCTTGGGAGTTTCACCGCCGAGCGATTCATTTCCAAGGCTCCAGCAAACAACGCAGGAATAGTTTTTGTCACGTTGATAAAGAGCTTTTATTCTCTCCATGCACGCCTTTTCCCATTCGGGGCGTGAGCCCGGAAGTTGAGGACATCCGATGATGGTGGACCAGCCCGTGCCGTGAGTTTCCATATTGTTTTCGTCTATTACATAGAGTCCGTACTCATCGCAAAGTTCGTACCAGCGTGGAGTGTTCGGGTAGTGAGAGGTACGAACGGCATTGATGTTGTTCTTTTTCATCAATTCGATATCCGTTCTCATAACCTCTTCGGTTATATATCTTCCTGTATGACAGTCGAATTCGTGTCTGTTTGTGCCTTTGAATACCACTCTTCTGCCGTTTATTTTGATTATTCCGTCTTTTATTTCTACCGCTCTGAAACCGATTTTTTGCGAAATATATTCAATAGGCAGGGAATTGTTTTTAAGTGTGAGAATAACGGTGTAAAGGTGTGGCTCTTCTGCACTCCAAGGCTTAATGTTTGTTACGATGGCTTTCATCGGAGTTATATGGTCCTCGTTTGCATATTGGCTGTCGAGTGCGACCATATCGCCGTTTTCGTCAATGACGCTCATATCGAGGCTGAGTCCCTCGTATGCGCCGTTTGTTTTTACGGTGACATTAATGTATCCGTCGTGCAGTTGTGAATCGGGCTCTGCGTGAATTTCAAAATCACGGATATATTCTCTCTCCGTTGTGTAAATATAAACATCACGGAAAATTCCGCCGAGTCTCCACATATCCTGACACTCGAGCCAACTGCCTGTGCACCAGCGGTATACTTCGACTCCGATTACATTTGAACCCTCTTTGAGGTAACGGCTTATATCGAACTCCGCTCTGTTAAAGGTGGACTCGCTGTAACCTATTCTCTCGCCGTTAATGTAGAGATAAAATGCAGATTCAACGCCCTCAAAGCAGAGAACAACTCTCTTTGAAAGCGTAGCCTCGTTAATCTTGATTTTTTTGATGTAGCAACCTACGGGATTGTGCTTTACCGGTGCATTTGGCGGGGTGATGTCCTCGCTGCCCTCCCACGGATAGCGCACATTGCAGTACTGCGGCTGGTCATAGCCTTGCATCTGCCACGAGCATGGTACGGTTATCGTGTCCCAATTATGCGTGTCATAGTTCGGGTCGGCAAAATCCGTCGGTCTGTATGCGTAATTTTTGTAAAGTTTGAACTTCCACTTTCCGTTTAATAACTTGCACTTTGATGAGGCGTATCTGTCTGCTTTTTTTGCTTCTTCAAAATCCTCGTACGGCATAAGCGTTGCATGCTGCGGCAGTTTGTTTACCGCAACGATTTCGGGGTTTGATTGCCATTCCGTGTAGCCGTCTGTAAAGTTTCTTTCCATATGTTGTTCTCCGTCTTGGTTTGTTTGTTTTAGTATAAATTAAATTCTGTGAATTTTGCCCTCTTGGTATCCCTCTCGTTTAACGCATACCTTTATCGAGCGAAGCATAATTTTTATATCTAATCCGATGCTCCAGTTGTCGCAGTATTCTTTATCGTATTTCATTTTTTTGAGCAGTGAAATGTCGTCTCGTCCGTTAACCTGTGCCCAGCCTGTAAGTCCGGGGCGAAATCTGTAAACACCGTTTTCAAGTCTGAGCCTGTGCGCTCTGAGTTCGCTTGAAATAAGCGGCCTCGGACCGACAAAGCTCATATCTCCCTTTAGTATATTCCACAGCTGCGGAAGTTCGTCTATGCTTGTCTTACGCATAAATGCGCCGAATTTTGTTATATATTGCTCGGGGTTTTCGAGATCGCCCGTGGCACAATTCGGGGCATTGTTTTTCATGGTTTGGAATTTATAAATCTTAAACGGTTTTCCTCTTCTTCCACGGCGCTCGTGACTGAAAAATATTTTGCAGTCGGGCGTAAAAAAGTTGATTGTGATTATGATGAGAAAAAGCGGCGACAGCAGTATCAGCGAAAAAAAAGATACCACTATGTCAAAAAGTCGCTTCCATTTTGTTGCTCCGAAATAGGTATGCAGAAAGTTTTTCATATATCCGTTCTCACAGCCGTAATTTTACGGTGCGGCTCTTTCATCTTTTTTGCTCAGGTAAAAACCTGCGTTTATCTTTATGGCATAATAACCCAATATATAGTCTACTAACTAGAAGATTATAGCATATCGTGTAAAAAAATGCAATCTTTATTATTTTACGAAAAATTCATTTTTGTGCTATACATTTTTGGTGCGGTGTGTTAAAATGAATTTTGAGGTGATTGATTATGAAGAAAATACTTAACAATGTGTTGTGTGCGGTGCTTGCCGCAGCGATGATTTTTTCTTTTTCGTCTTGCTCAAAAGCCAACAGTATGACGGAAGAAAATATTAAAAACACGGTTGCAACGGTGGAAACCGCACTTAAAGAATTTGATACCGATACGCTTAACAAATATGTTTCGTCCACGACGTTGGATTATATTATCAAGTTTTCATCGTCACACGAGCAGTTTGCTCAACTCGGTAAGGCAATATTCGCCAACTTAGAAATGGAAGTTAAAAGCGTGGATTTGCAAAATCAAACGGTTACCATAACCGTATCAAACAGCAAACTTACGGAGATAGCAACCATATTCACAGAGGGTTTGAAAGCCAAATACAGCAATACGGAACTTCTCAGAAAACTCAATGACGATTCGTTTTTGACCCAATCGCTCAATGTACTTCTCGAGGGTATAAATAATACAAGTATCAGCACCGAGGCAGACATCACCGTTAAGGTGCAAAAAGGAAAGAAAAATTTGGTTCTCGCTCTTGACGAAACCGCAGAGGATGCCGTTTCGGGCGGAGCACTCGGAGCGATAAAGAAAATCTATTCGTAAAATTTAAGGCGTGCCCGAAATTTACTATTATATATTTATTATATAATTGACAACGGCACGCTTTTATGTTATTATGCTAAAGTATGTGAATGAAAATTCAAAAATTCCTATTTTGAGGTGAAATGAATGGCAAACAAATTCGTAACGGCTATTTTCGGAGATTATTCAAAAAAAGAGGTAAAGAAACTCCGCAAAACAGTCGACAAAATTCTTGACCTTGAGTCCAAGTATGAGGATATGGACGATAAGGAACTCGCAGCTCAGACTCCTATCCTTAAGGAAAGACTTGCAAACGGAGAAACTCTTGATGACATTCTTCCTGATGCTTTTGCCGTATGCCGTGAGGCAAGCTGGCGTGTACTCGGAATGAAACACTTTGAGGTACAGCTTATCGGCGGTATCGTTCTTCATCAGGGCAGAATTGCCGAGATGAAGACAGGTGAGGGTAAAACTCTCGTTGCTACTCTCCCTGCTTATCTTAATGCACTTACCGGTGAGGGTGTGCATATTGTCACCGTAAACGATTATCTTGCAAAGCGTGACTCCGAGTGGATGGGTAAGATTTACCGTTTTCTCGGTTTGAGCGTCGGACTTATCGTTCACGAAAAGAGCGATGCAGAGCGTCAGGAAGCATATAACGCAGATATTACTTACGGAACAAATAACGAGATGGGCTTTGACTATCTTCGTGATAATATGGTTCAGTACAAAGAGCGTAAGGTTCAAAGAGGCCATGCATTTGCTATCGTCGATGAGGTTGACTCTATTCTTATCGATGAGGCTCGTACTCCTCTTATCATCAGCGGTAAGGGCGACCAGTCAACCGACCTCTACCGTCAGGCAGATGCCTTTGCAAAAACTCTTGTCATGACCAAGGTTGCCAAGACCGATGACAAGCAGGACACAGAGGAAACTTATGACGGCGACTATGTAGTTGACGAAAAGGCAAAGACCGCAACACTCCTTAAGAGCGGTGTTGAAAAGGCTGAGAAGTTCTTTAAGGTAGAAAACCTTATGGATATAGATAATACAACTCTCCGCCATCATATCGACCAGGCTATCAAGGCTCACGGCGTTATGACCAGAGATGTTGACTATGTTGTTAAAGACGGTCAGGTTAAAATTGTTGACGAGTTCACCGGCCGTATTATGGAGGGTCGTAGATATAACGAAGGTCTCCATCAGGCACTCGAGGCTAAAGAGGGCGTAAAGGTAGAGCACGAAAGCAAGACTCTCGCTACCATCACATTCCAAAACTACTTCCGTCTTTATAAGAAACTTTCCGGTATGACCGGTACTGCCGCTACCGAGGCTAACGAATTTGACGAAATCTATAAGCTTGATGTAGTTGAAATTCCTACAAATAAGCCGCTTATCCGTGTAGACAAGCCGGATGTTATCTTCCAGACTGAAACCGGAAAATATCATAATGTTATTAAGCAGATTAAGGAGTGCCACGAAAAGGGACAGCCTGTTCTTGTAGGTACTATCAGCATCGAGAAGTCGGAGCATTTGTCACACCTCTTAAATAAAGAGGGAATCGAGCATAAGGTTCTTAACGCAAAGAACCACGAAAAGGAAGCAGAGATTGTTGCTCAGGCAGGTAAGTTCGGTGCAGTTACCATCGCTACAAATATGGCAGGCCGTGGTACCGATATTATGCTCGGCGGTAACGCAGAATTCCTCGCAAAGGCTCAGATGAAGAAGATGAAGTTCACAAATGAGCAGATTGCAGAGGCCACAGGTTTCGGCGATACCGACGATGAGGAAATCCTTAATGCCCGCAAGACCTTTATCGACCTTGAGGCTAAGTTCAAGGAAGAAATTAAGGATGAGGCTGAAAAGGTCAGAGAAGCAGGCGGTTTGTTCATTCTCGGCACAGAGCGTCACGATGCACGCCGTATCGATAACCAGCTCAGAGGCCGTTCCGGTCGTCAGGGCGACCCGGGTGCGAGCCAATTCTTCCTTTCTCTTGAAGATGACTTGATGCGTCTCTTCGGCGGCGATAAGATGCAGAAGATGATGAGCAGACTCACAGTTGATGAGGATATGCCTATCGAGTCAAAACTTATTTCAAAGACTATTGAATCTTCCCAGCAAAAGGTTGAGGGAAAGAACTTTGCTATTCGTAAGAACACTTTGCAGTATGACGATGTTATGAACCGTCAGAGAGAACTCATCTACAAGCAGCGTGATCAGGTTCTTGACGGACTTGACCTTACCGAGACTATCGGCAAGATGCTCGATACAAATATCGAAGAAACAGTTTCAAATTACTTTAACGGCGAGACAAAGGACGATTGGAATATCGACGGTCTTCGTGAAAAGTATAAGAGCTGGCTCATTGCAGATGATGATGATTTTAAGGATAAGGAAAATCTTACTGTTGCAGATACAATCGAACTTCTCCAGTCAAGAGGTCATAAGAGACTCGAGGAGAAGGCTAAGGTTCTCGGTGACGACTTCTTCCAGGAATTCGAGAGAATGGTTCTCCTCAGAAATGTTGATACCCACTGGATGGATCACATCGACGCTATGGAGGATTTGAAGAAAGGTATTCATCTTCGTTCCTATGCTCAGCGTGACCCGGTTGTTGCATTCCGTGTTGAGTCATATGATATGTTTGACGAAATGACAAGAGAAATCAGAGAAGATACAGCAAAGATGATGCTCACTCTTATGCCTGTTCATAAGTCGGATGTTCAGCGTAAGGCAGTGGCTCACGTTACATCAACTTCCGATGATAAGAACGAGAATGTTAAAGCAGTAACCGTTCGTAAGGAAAAGAAGATAGGTCCTAATGACCCATGTCCGTGCGGAAGCGGTCTTAAGTATAAGAAGTGCTGCGGATCACCCGCTAAACTTGCCGCCGAGGCTCTTAAGGCTGAGGAAGAGCACAAGCAGGAAAAGAAGCGCATCAGACCTAAAAAGTAAAAATGAATAATTTGAAAGCCGTGAACAATCAGGTTCACGGCTTTTTGTTTTATGTATTATATAATGTTTTTAATAATTAATTATTATCTTTTAATTCGGCAAATTTTTGTGCCATTGTGGGATTATTTTTTGTCAACTTTTTTATGCTCAATTCCTCTGCCTTGTTGTTTGCGAGGCGGAGGTTGTTTTCGCTGGAGAGAAGATTCTCCTTTGTTTTTTGCAAATGTTGAATTGTCTTGTCTATTTCCTCTACGGCGGTCTTGAACTTTCTGCTCGCTATATCATAATTGCGTGCGAACTTTTCCTTAAAATCGTTCATGTCGTCCTCAAAGTGGGAAATGTCAATGTTTTGCTCACGTATATCCATAAGCTGCCTTTTGTAGTCAACAGAGTTGAGTGCAGCATTACGCAGGAGTGTAATTATCGGAATGAAAAACTGCGGACGAATGACATACATCTTTTCATATTTGTGTGAAACATCAACTATGCCGCTGTTATAAAGTTCGTTGTCGCTTTCAAGCAGAGATACAAGAACGGCATATTCGCAAATTTTTTCTTTTCTGTCTTTGTCAAGTTCTTTGAAAAAGTCTTCGTTTTTGTGCTTTGTTGCAGTCGTGTCCATCTCGTTTTTCATCTCAAACATAATGGAAATGAACTCAACACCGTCGTCTGTTTTGTCACGGAAAATATAGTCTCCCTTTGAACCGGTGCGAGCATCGTTATCCTTTTCAAAATATGCGTTTTGAAAGCCTGTCGCACGAAGTTTGTTGAACTCGATTTCGCAGTGCTGTTCCAGCGTTTCGCCCACCATCTTTGTGGACATTCTCGTCTTTAAGTCCTTGTAGAACTCTATGGCCTCGTCCTTTGCCTTGAGCATTGCGTTGTATTCCGCTTTAAGCGTGTTCTCTTTTAGAACAATATCCTTTTTCGCCGACTCCACATTGCCTTTTAATTCAATGATTTCGGCGTTCTTTTCGGCGATTTCTCTGTCCTTTTTCGATACGGCGCTGTTTATTTCAAGTTGCTTGTCCTTTTGCGCCGAGTCAATAATCGCCTGAAGCCTTGCAATCTCCTGTTTTAATTCAAAAATGCTTTTTTCGTTTTCTTCTCTCAGTTGAGTTTTTACTAAAGCGAGAGCCGTGTCTTTTTCACTTTTGAACATTTTTTCTCTTTCGGCAAGTTCCGACTGAAATTCGCTGTCACGAATCTGCTTAACTATGCTTGCGTAGGCGTTTTCGTCAATCGTGAATACTTCGCCGCAATTTGGACATTTGATTTCGTTCATTCTAATTCCTTGTTTTCTTTTACTGATTAAGTGTCAGCCTGTCTGTGCGTTTTTTATTCCGCAGGCAGCTGAATTTGGGTTATACATGGTTTTGTCACAGCCGACTCTGAATACCATTACGCCTGCCGTACCGCTGAGCAGTGCGTATGCCGTAATGTCTGTGTTACGTATATTATATAACAGTTCGGAATATTATTCAATTAAATAAAAGCCGAATTAATTTGTAATTATTTGTATATATTACATAGTTTTTTATTGAAATTATATTATGTATTTGGTATAATCAATATATATTTTATCTTTACGGAGTACTGTTATGGCTAATGTGATGGATTATATTAAGAAATACGGAGACATTTCTTTTTGCGATATGCCTTTCGGTGAAGCTGATAATGTGGCACTTTGCGGCATGTATTATATGCCGTTTGATAAGGTTGTGAGCGACAGTTTCGAGGATGAGCCTGTTGATTATAAAACCGCAAGCGACGAGATTTTTGAACTTAGGGGAAGAAAGCATACGCCCGTTGGTTTGGTTCTTCTAAAAAATATCAGCGAGCAGATGGTATTGATGTCAAAGTATAAACGCTTTCAGGAAATGAAAGTGGTTGCGGCTGTCAGAGTTTATGAAAAAGCACCTGCGGTTCAGTTCGAGGCTGCCACATTTCTTTTGCCCGACGGAAAAATCGTTGTCCTTTTTAAGGGCACCGATGATACTCTTACCGGCTGGAAAGAGGATTTTGATATTCTCACAAAAAAGGGAATACCCTCTAACAGACTTTCTATCGAATATCTGGAAAAAACGGCGAAAAATTTTGACGGCAATATAATCGTCTGCGGTCATTCAAAGGGCGGATTTATCGCACAGTATGCTGCTCTCTATTCTAGCAAAGAGGTGCGTGACAGAATAGAAGTAGTTTATAATGACGACGGCCCCGGCTTTTGGGATTATTCTTATCTTGAGAGCGAGACCTATGCCGAAATGTTGCCTAAGTATCGCCATTTTGTTCCGCAGTCCTCGTTTATAGGTATGATGCTCGCTCACGATAATGACTACGAGATAATTAAAAGTAATCAGATTTTGGGACCCTTGCAGCATGACTTGAATTCGTGGCAGTTCAGCGGCAAAAAACTCGTGCGTGCCGAGGAACTTACCGATATGGGTAAGATGAATGACGGTGTTTTGCGTGACTTGGTAGGCGGATTGGATGACGAGAGCGAAAAGGTGCTTGATACCGTGCTGGATAAGGTACTTTCGGGCGTTAACCAAACCGGACTTTTGGATGTGAAAAAGAATTTTGTACCTGCACTAAAGGGCGGGGTTGAGGCTTGGCGTTCGCTTGACCGTGATACGCAGAAAAAGTTTCTTAAAATCTTTTCAGATACGCCTGAAATTGTTTTTAGAAACAGTAACAGAATACGCAAAGAACGTACCGAAAAAACATATGAAAAAGCAGTTTCTGCTTTTAAATACCTGAATGTTTTGTTCTGAAAAATAAACCTCGTTTAATGTGTTAATGGTGAGTACAATTTTTTCGGACATTAAAAGCAAATTTGCATATAAGAACCGCATTTGATAAAATATCAAATGCGGTTCTTTATTTTGTATTTGTTCTGCCGACCAGATAGTCGATGCTTGTATTATAGTAATCGGCTAGCTTCCAAAGAAGTTCTATAGGCATTTGCCTTTTTCCGTTTTCATATTGTGAATATGTGTTTTGTCTTATGTTCAGTACAGAGGCGATTTGGCTTTGCGTTATATCGTTATCCTCACGCAAATCTCGCAGTCGCATAATATCAAATCCTTAAGTATTTTTGCCTTATAATTTTACAACATCACAAAACGAGATATTGACAATTATCACAAAATGAGATATAATTATTTGCAGTCGAAGATATTTTGTCCGACTGCATATTTTATTATTACGGAAAAGGGGAGATAAGATGATAACAACAGCCGAGGAATATAATAAGGCACGAGAAGACTTCAAGAGCGTTTATGAGAATGAAAGTATTTCACTTGACGAAAAAATCGAGCGTTGCCGAGAACTCGTTTTGTGCGATTACGCAAAAGTAAAGCACTGCTTACCGTATACATATGATTTGGCTGAGATGTATGAAAAAGCAGGTCGTTATAACGATTTGATTAATTTTATAATGGTCGATATGAAAATGATTTTAGGCGAGGATGATTGGTGGATTATCGTTGCCGCCGCTGCGCCGTCATATATGTTTTTCGCAGTTGACGCGGCGATAGCATTGAAGGATTATAAAACAGCCAAAGGTTTTCTTGAAGCACTTAAGGTAAACAGAGCAGAAAACCTTAATATGCACCCGGACGATGAATTTACAGCACAATGTAAATCTTGGTATGCACAAGTAATGACAAAATTTGCACAGATTGCTATTCTTGAAAACGATGAGTCAACAGCTCTTGATTGTTTAGCTGACGATATATTCGGTGATGTTAAAACCATAGGCTATTTCTATTGTCTTGGAATTTATGCGAGTAAGCTAGATGAGGATAAAAATATATCTGTTGCAATAAACGCTTTTAATACAGTTTGCTCGGCTGACCCAACTTCCGACAGTTTTTCAGACGAGGAAAAACAGATGATTCCCGATGCGAGTTATCGTCTCGGTATGATTTATGCAACAGAACCAGATTACAAGAATAAGAGCAAGGCTGTTGAAGCACTCAAAAGGGCACAAGCCTTGGGTTACGATATAACGGATAAAGAAATAGATGAGATTACTGAGAATATAGTAGATGCTCCTGCTGTACAAGAGACTGTGAATAATGAAAAATCCAAGGGTGGCTGTTATGTTGCTACATGCGTTTACGGTTCCTATGACTGTCCGCCCGTATGGACGCTCAGAAGATTCAGGGATAACAACTTGTCAAAGTCTCTTTTGGGCAGAGCGTTTATAAGGATTTATTACAGCGTCAGTCCTACTATAGTAAAGCTGTTCGGTAATTATGCATGGTTTCATAAAATGTGGAAAAGGCCGCTCGATAGATTGGTAGAAAAATTACAAAATAATGGGGTGGAGAATACCCCTTATGATGATTAAAAAGGAGGTGCCAAGTTATGTCGAGATGTCCAAAACTTGATTATGAAAGCGTTTCGTTTTTCGGTAATTCGGATGATAAATATATTTGCAAGGTGACAGGTGTAAGAATGGACGCAGATTCCGCCAAGGTAGAACACTTATGCAAGGGTAGTTATGACGCATATTATGACTGTCCTATATATAAAAATTCTTAAACTTCAATAATAAAAACGCATTCGGTGAAATATCGGATGCGTTTTTGTTTGATTTCTGTCAGATTGTTTTGCTTAACAGCTTAGCGTGTAGGTGTCGCCGTCAACGGTGAGGGTGAGTTTTGTTTCTTCGAGCATAGCGTGCATAATTTCATGCCTGATTTTATAGTAAAGAGCGTCGTCTGCACCGAGTGAGGAGTAATACTTTTCGTGTATATCGGCAGTCAGTTTCCATGTGATTGAATTCACATCGCTGCGGACAACGGCGTTTATTCTGTCGCATGGCATACCATTTATAAAGAAATCTTCAAATGCTTTATATGCGCTCTCGGGCGTTGCATTGGGATTGATTTTGTTTTCTTCGCCGAACTTATGGGCACAACTTAAAATTTCCTTTTCCTTGCCTTTTCCGTTTATGATTATGAGCCGTGCAAATCTCTCCTCGGAATCGTTAATCATATTTTGCAGGGACGCATGAATATTGTTCTCGTCAATGATTTCTTCGAGCGGCGGACATTTTTTTGTGAGGTCTTGCCCCGAGACTATATATTCGCTCACGGCAGAGGTCAACTCCTCTTGCCGCTTTATTTTTTCATACAGCCAAAAATGAATAGGTCCTAAAAACATGCTCATCTTTTATCGCCCTCAAAGAATGCCATATCCTGGCACAGTTCAACCGTTCCCAGATATTCGCCTCTGCCGTCTCTCACCGGCAGATAGGTGACGCACATTTTGGTTCCGTTCTTGTTACTGTAAACCTGCACTTTGTTCTTTTTGCCCGATTTGAAATCGCCGATTATCGCTTTAACCATTGCTTCGATTTTCGGCGGATGGCAGGAGTAAACGCTTCTGCCGAGCGACATCATCGGTCGCTTAAAGAGTTTTTTGCCCTCGTTAAAATACTTGTTTTTGTCATTAATGTCAACAAAGGTAATCTCCATGGGCAGAGTGTTCAAAAGCCACCTTAATTCATTGAGCGACAATTCGCCCGTAGGCAGAATTATTTTTTCATCGTATGTTATTTCGGTCGGCTCTTCACTTGGTGCTTCGTCCCAAATTTCGCTTTTTATGCCGAATGCGTCATCATAGCATTTTTCGTCTCTGTAAATTGCATACCAATCATCATCGCTGAAATTAACGGCACAGATGGGATAGAGAATGTTATTCTCCTTGTTTGCCATACTTTCTATTTTAGTCAGCACTGCAAGAAGTTTTTCATCTGTATCGGCTTTTTTAATCTCGGTTCTGATTACATCGTCCTCTGTCCACATAACAGAGTTCGGACCCTCAATTTCATATTTGCTTTTGAGCAGGGGATAGATTATGTCGCCCTTTTCTGCATAGTGAATTGAAATGTCGCCGAGTGCTTTGAGTTTATTGCCACAGTCGCCGCCGCTCGAAATAAGGTCTCTTATCTCAGCCGTCAACTGTAATATCTTGTCGTTTTCTCTTTTGTAGGTTTGGAGCGGATGACCCTTTGTTTGCATCATTTTTTGAGTCAGCATATTTTTGTCGGAATAATCCGCTCTTATCATCTCGGAGTGCTTTTTTACCGCCTCATCGACTTCGCCTATATCGTTTGAAAATCTGTCTTTATACATATTTTTCCTTTCAAATGTTTTTCGCTTTTCGCTTTTAGATATTATACCACCGTTTCAGTCTAAGTCCAGCGTTTTTATTATTCCTTTTAGCATATCTGCGGAACTTTTGATTGCCTGTCTTTCTTCTTCACTCAGAGAAATTTCGACGCTTCTTTCCGCTCCGTGCTTGCCCACTATCATAGGCATACTCAGCACAACATTTTCTATTCCGTTTTTTCCGCTTTGCAGGCAGGAAATGGGAAGTATGCTCTTTTGGTCGAGGATTATCGCCTCGCATATCCTCCTTACCGACATCGCTATTCCGTAGTAGGTTGCGCCTTTTTTCTTTATTATTTCGTATGCGCTCAGTTTTACATCTTCTGCGATTTCTTTCATAGCCTCCTCGTGCTTGTCAGTCTTGCAAGCAAAATCGCAAAATTTTTTTAGTTCTATTCCCGATACATTCGCACTGCTGAATGCGGCTATTTCACTGTCTCCGTGCTCGCCCAAAATAAATGCGTGAACGCTTCTTGCGTCAACGCCCAAATGCTCACCCAACAGGTATTTGAGCCTTGCCGTGTCAAGTACCGTGCCCGAGCCGAATACCTGATTTGACGGCAGACCGCTCAATTTCAGCGCCGTGTATGTCATTATGTCTACGGGGTTGGATACAATCAGCAAAATGCCCTTGTAATTTCTTTTTGAAATTTCGGGAATAATAGATTTGAATATTTCAACATTTTTGTGCACAAGTTCGAGTCTGCTCTCACCCGGCTTTTGTCCCGCACCAGCCGTAATCGCTATTATGCCTGCATCTGTTATGTCGTCATATGTTCCCGAATATATCTGCATCGGCTTTGAAAACGGCAGACCGTGGCTTATGTCGAGTGCTTCTCCCTCGGCTCTCTGATTGTTTGAATCAATCAATACCATCTCGCTGAACAGTCCGCTTTGCATAAGCGCAAAGGCACACGCCGAGCCTACAAAGCCGCAGCCTATAATTGCGATTTTTCTGGAATTTATTTCGGTCATACCACCGACTCCTTTTACATTTTTTATTTATTGTAAACAGGTTTTGCCGTATAATACCCGAGCAAATAAATAAAGATTGCCAATGTGTTGATTCTGTGCTAAAATTTAATCGGATATGTAAAGGCAAAACTCTGAAGAAAGTCAATTACTTTCTCGTGCAGTATGCCTAAAGGGGGATTTTTTATGCTGTCCAGACTTGAAAACCTGCTCCGTATGAGCAAAAACGGCAACAACAATATGCAAGAGGAGTCTGCTGTTGACGATTCAAATTTTATTCCGTTTTCCTTTGAAGGAGAAGATTTCTATGTTGTATTAAGAAGCAACGTAATGGTCTTTGACTCCGAGAAAACACTTATTTATACCATTGATTTTAATGAACTTGCACTTAGCGATAACGAATTTATGAAGGCCGTCAATAAAGTGGTTAACGATAATTCAAACGAAAAAATCTGCCTTTATGTAAACAAGGTTTCGGGCGTTGAAAGCCTTACTTTTACCAGCCTTTTTGACGCAACATATATATTCAGAAAACTTGTCCGCCTTGCAAACCGTGACAGTGAGGGAATACTCTCCATAGTTATAGAAAAGGATGCAAAGGTTGTCCGCTCTTATAAAAACGATCGGCTCGGCTTTGAAAAATCAATAGGCAAGTCTGACTTGAATGAGGTTGAGGACAGAGAGGGCAGAAACAAAAATAAGACCGAGTATATAGCAACTCTTTCGAGAGTAGAGGATATGGTGGACGATATTATCGGAAATAATGTTTTGGTTGACGGCGTGCAGACCAATGACGAAAAGATTAAAAAGTGTATCGACCTTCTCTCAACTTTAATTGAGGACAGCGAAGACGCCGAATAAATAATAAAAACGCATTTAAGACGCACTGCATAAGAAAGCAATCGGTTTAAGCATTTATTTCTTATGCAGTGTGTCCTTTCATCGGAATTGTCTTTATGAACAGCGTTTTTCTTACAATATTACAATAATGTAATGCTTATTTTTTTACTGTTCATTTACAAAATGTTATTTTTGTGATATAATTTATTAAATTTGTAAGTTTATTTTGTGATCGGAGAAAAGATATGAAAAATGTTTTGGAATTTTTTGAGGCAACAGTCTCTCGTTTTCCCGAAAAGGTCGGATTTACCGACGAAAAAAGGAAAGCAACATTTGCCGAAGTAAGAAATAACGCAAAGGCGATAGGTTCGTTTCTCTGCGACTTAGGCAGACGCCGTCCCGTTGCAGTGCTGATTGATAAAACCGTTAACTGCATAGATGCCATGCTCGGAACTCTTTATGCGGATGACTTTTATGTAGTTGTGGATGTTCACTCTCCAAAGGACAGAATTGTAAATATTTTGGCTACTCTTGAACAACCGTTGGTTATCACCGATACTCAGAGCGAGGAACTTGCAAAGGAACTCGGTTGCGATTACTTCCTTTATGAAAATGCGGTTAAGACCGAAATTGACGAAAAGAAACTTTCAGATGCTTTTTCTGCTATGTGCGATATGGATACGGCATATATTCTTTTCACCTCGGGCTCTACCGGTATGCCTAAGGGTACCGTTATCAGCCACAGAGCGCTTATCAGTTATATTAACTGGGTAACGGCTGAATTCAAGTTTGACGAGAACACTTCGTTTGGCTCTCAGACTCCGCTTTATTTCAGTATGTCGGTTACGGATTTTTATTCTACCGTAAAGTGCGGCTGTACCTATCATATCATACCTAAGATTGATTTTACTTTCCCGGTTAATCTTGTTAAATTCCTTAACGACAATAAGGTTAATACGATTTATTGGGTGCCGACGGCAATTTCGCTTATGCCGAACTTTAAGGTGTTCGACGCCGTTAAACCGGAGTATATTAAGACCGTTTTGTTTGCAGGAGAGGTAATGCCGACAAAACAACTTAATTATTGGATTAAAAATTTGCCTGATGACATAACTTACGCAAATCTTTTCGGTCCTACCGAGACTACCGATATTTGCACTTTTTATGTTGTTGACAGAGAATTTGCGGACGATGCAAGTTTGCCTATCGGCAGACACTGCGATAACTGCGATGTCTTTATTGTCAATAATGACGGCAAACTTGCCGCCGAAGGCGAAGAGGGTGAACTTTACGCCCGTACAACCTTTATGGCAGACGGATATTATAAAAACCCCGAAAAGACCGCAGAAGCATTTGTTCAAAATCCGCTTAATTCATTTTATCCCGAAAGAGTTTATAAGACCGGCGATATAGTTAAGTATAACGAAAAAGGCGAGATTATTTATATCACCCGCAAGGATTTTCAGATTAAGCGTCAGGGTTACAGAATCGAACTGGGCGAAATTGAGGCGGGCGCAAACAGTGTGGAGAACGTTAAGGCCTGCGCTTGCATTTACGATAAGGATGCAGACTGTCTTGCGCTTATTTATGAGGGCAGAGTAAAAGACCCGAATGTCGTTCTTGCAGGAGTTAAGGCAAAGGTTCCGCCTTATATGTATCCCGATAAGGTGCTTCGCATTAAAGATATGCCGAAAAACGCCAATGGAAAACTTGACCGCAAAAAACTTCAGACTCTTTATAAAGAATTATAAATATTTTTACACCGCAGCGGATTTCTTTCGACTGCGGTGTTTTTTGTTGAAATTATTATTCTGTGATGATATAATCAATTTGTATTTTCGGAGGTGAGGTTTGTGACGGATATTAATAATGCATACGGATATTTTTTGCATTTAATGCGCTGTGCAATTAAGAACGAACAGCCGCAGGAAAAGCCGGAAAATGTCGCACTTGAGCAAGTGTACGATATAGCCGTGGCACAAAAGCTGTCAAATCTTTTGTGGTATTCCGTGATGAGACTGAAAAATAAGCCCGAGCCTGAACTTATGATGAAATGGCAGACCTCCTACGGAATGTATATTAATCAGACTGCAAGGCAGGATATCGAACTTGAATCGCTTTATTGCGTTTTCAAAGATAACGGCATAGATGTTATGCCGCTTAAAGGAGCACAGATAAGACGGTATTATCCCCAGCCCGATATGCGTACCATGGGAGATATAGACATTCTTGTTAAGGTTGAGGACACTGAGCAGGGCAGAGAGCGTGTGCGTAATATTATGTACGCCGAGGGTTATGAAGCCGATGTTCTCGATGACGGTCAGGTGGATGCTTTCAGAAAAAGTGATGATATCTATGTTGAGATTCACTATGAATTTATGGCAAAGCATCATAAACATTATGAGGATTTTATTGTCGATTGGAACGCTTTGGAGAAAACCGAAAGAGATAATGTTTATGCTATGTCTCTTTGCGATTTGTACTATTTTAACATTGGACATTTTGCAAAAAATATGTCTGCTAAAGGAAATGCCGTTCGCTCTGTCCTTGATACTTATGTTATGTGGAGCAGGATGAGCGATGAAGATAAAGAATCGGTTAATAAACGCCTTGATGCCATAGGCTTGAGAGTTCTTAATGACCGACTCGTTAAACTGAGCAGGGTTTGGTTTGATTGCGAAAAGGGTGATGATGACTCTGCGCTACTCGAAAAATATTTCCTTACAAATACGGCTTACGGTCATATGAAAAATACAGCCGTGCTCGATGTACTCAGAACAAAAGGAAACGACGGAGAGTATTCCGTTTTTCGCAAGTATCTAAAAAGAGTGTTTCCGACCCCGAGCGAGTTGTACGGCAGGTTTGACATTAAGCATAAATGCTTTTTGATTTTGCCGTTTTTGTGGTTGTGGAGAATTATTCTTTTGCCGTTTTCCTCAACTGAAAAGAAGAAAAAGATTAAAGCCGAAATAGATAATACAAGCAATGTTACAGATTCGGAGATAGAGTTTTTTGAAAGAATTTACGATACGCTGGGACTTGATTATACGGAATATTAACGTCTGTATATTTCATTGTAGCAATCTGCACAAAGCTGTCCGCAGCCGTTGACAAAGTATTTTCGCTCTTTTATATCGGTATAAAAATCAACTCCCGTGCCTTTATGACAGAGTATGCAATACTCTTCTTTTGCTGCATTTTTTTCTTTTTTGTTCATATGAGCATCTCTCCCTGAGAATCTTGTATTTTTTATTTTATGCATATTTAACAAAAAATAATAATACTCTTGACGAATATGTCAAAATTTAATATTATATTAACAGACGTTTTTTGATTATTCTAGTATGGTATTATGGTATGAGAGGAGAGAATGCCGTGCCCGATAAGAAATTGGAAATTAAGCGTTTTTTTACCGTTCGATGGAAACTTGTTATATATGACATTTTGCTTTATGTTTTTTCCGCTCTTGTGCTTGTCGTTATGTACAGAGAGTATCAGGCACTCAGTTGGAAAGATATTTTGATTAATTCCTCCCTTGCCTGCGTTTGTATTATATTCAGTAGGTTCATGGGTAATATATATCGCCAGGTTTGGCGTTACGGCGGCGTCGAGTGCTACATAAGATTGCTTTTATCCGATGCTTTCGGCGGAATGCTTTATTTGTGCCTGTCGCATATTTTGATATATGTTGTCGATTTTACACGGCTTACCTTTGCTCGTTCGGTCGCTTTAGTCTTGCTCAATACGGTTATGGCAGTAGGCATTCGTCTTGTATATCGCTACTGCTATAAGTGCGCCAATAACTATTCTTTAAGGGGCAAGATTTTACATGCTCTTCTTCGTGTCTTTGCTCCGGATGTTGAACTTCATCAACTTGATGAAACAAATAAAATCAAAGTTGCCATTATCGGCGCAGGCAGTTCGGGCGTAAGCCTTGCCGAGGAGCTTTTGAATAATAACAATACTTCATATGTTCCTAAGTGCTTTGTTGACCAGAGTGATGTGAAGTTCGGCAGAGATATTTACGGTATTCCCGTTTTCTCGGCGGAACAGGCAAGTGTCGAACTCTTTAAGAAATACGAAATTCAAGAGGTTATCATAGCACTGCCCAATACAGGCCCCGATAATAAAAAGCATCTTTATAATCGCTATCGTGCGATGGGCTGTAAGGTTAAACTTTATGATTATCCCACTATGCAGAGCATGGGCGGAAAAAGAAAACTTCGTGAATTTAATATCGAGGACTTGCTTTTCAGAGAGCCCATCGAGATTTCCGACGCAAAGACAAAAAATTATTATAAAGATAAGGTTGTACTCATCACGGGCGGAGGAGGCTCGATAGGCAGTGAACTTTGCCGCCAACTTGCAAAGATGAATCCACGCCAAATCATTGTTCTCGATGTCTACGAAAACGGTGTTTATGATGTTCAACAGGACTTAAAATTCCATTACGGAAAAGATTTTGATATCAGGGTTGAAATAGCCTCTATTACAAACAAAAACGCTATGGCAAGAGTGTTTGAAACGTATCATCCCGATATAGTTATAAACGCCGCCGCACATAAGCATGTTCCTCTTATGGAACATAATTGCGTTGAGGCTGTTGAAAATAATGTTTTCGGTACAAAGACAGTTTTGGATTTATGCCTTGAATACAACGTAAAGAGATTTATGATGGTCTCTACCGATAAGGCGGTAAATCCCACCAACGTTATGGGCGCCACAAAGAGAATGTGCGAAATGCTTGCTCTCAGTTATGCCGCAAATACGGATGTTAAGTGCAGTTGCACAAGATTCGGAAATGTTCTCGGCAGTGCAGGCTCTGTCATTCCGCTGTTCAAAAAGCAAATAGAGGCAGGCGGTCCGATTACAATTACAGATAAGCGTATTATTCGCTACTTTATGACAATACCCGAGGCGTCGCAACTCGTTTTGCAGAGCGGTGCTCTTGCAAGAGACGGCGAGTTGTTTGTTCTTGATATGGGACAGCAGGTGAAAATTCTTGAACTTGCGGAAAATATGATTGAACTTTCGGGAGCGAAGAATATCGAAATCGTCGAAACAGGTTTGCGCCCGGGCGAAAAACTTTATGAGGAACTTCTCATAAAGAGCGAGACTCTTACAAAAACCGAAAATGAATTGATTTTTGTGGAAAAGGACGAGCCTCTGTCGCTTGAAGAGGTTAATGCAAAACTCGATATATTGAGAGACGCTTGTGAAACCGGCAGTGACGATACCGTTAGGGAGGCGCTCAGAAAGGCAGTACCTACTTTCAAACGCCCCGAAGAAGTAAACAAAGAAGCATTAAAAGAGACTATGCAGTAATTTCTGCATAGCCTTTTTTATGTGTATTTAGGAAGTTCTTTTGGCGTGGTTCAGGAACTTTATCGACAGTTTCATACTATTCCGCCGTTTACTCCGAGAATTTGACCCGTAACATACGGATTTTCTGCAAAGAACAGCACGGCTTTCGCCACTTCGTTAGGCGTTCCCAGTCTGCCGAGCGGAACTTCGTCTTTCAGTTCGTCTTCGCTGAACATATCGTTCATTCTTGTGTCAATTATACCGGGGGCAACGCAGTTTACGGTAATGCCGCTCGGTGCAACTTCTTGTGCAAGTGCTTTAGTAAGTCCGATTATTCCTGCCTTTGTCATGCTGTACAGAGTTTCGCACGATGCGCCGCATTGACCCCACATTGATGATATGTTTATTATTGCTCCGCTCTTTTTATTTATCATATCTTTAAGCGCATATTTGCAAATAAAATATACGGCTCTCTCGTTCACTGCCGTGACAGCCTCGTAGTCGCTGTCTGTCACATCGTTTATCATTTTGATAAGCGAAACGCCTGCATTGTTTACGAGTATGTCAAAGCCATGCTCGGTGTCAAACAGAGTTTTGATTTCATCCGTGTTTTTAAGGTCGCATTTTATTTTTTTTACATCATAATCGGGCTCGGTTCGGTTGTAGGTAATATAAACATCATAGCCTTCTTTTTCAAAAAGCAGAGCACATGCCTTGCCTATTCCGGTTGCTCCGCCAGTAACGAGTACTTTTTTCATATCTTCACCGCTCTTTCAAAAAATAATATATCATTTATTGTTGAAATTTTCAATTCCTTATTATATAATTTTGCTATAATATAAAACGAGGTTTATTTTATGGACAGAGAATTTTATACGGCGTCCGTCTATGTTGATAAGGACGAAAATTTGATAGGTATTCCGTGCGGCGAAAGCGATAAGTACGGAATTGCCGATATTGATACGGTTTTGCTCCTTAAAGCGCCTTACACCGACGAGGCACTCGAGAAATATATTGATAAGGTTTTTGACGCTTGCTATACAAAAAAGCATAACGATAATGTCGAAACCTCAACTATTGAGCGTTATACAAAGAAAAAGGGCTTTGTAAACGCAACAAGTGATTATACTATGATTTCCATAGTTAAGACAAAGACAAATTATTCTCTTATGCCCACCTTTAACGATTTTGAAAAAGGCCCTCTCGTAATTGACGATGATGAGCATATTCTTCTTTTGAATTATCGTGACGGCGAGATGGCTGAGGTTATCAGAGGCTTTATAGAGATTTATCTTAAAGCCAATATGTTCTATAAGGAAAAGGCAGAACTCGAGGCTGAAAAAAACAAGAAAAATAACTGACGGAGTATTTTATGCATTTACTTAATATTGATAAAGAAAATTATATCGGACAGGCTGACCCGTTTATTTTTAAGTCAAAGGGCAGATATTATATCTATACCACCGGCCATGACGGAATTTACGCTTATTCCTCCGACAGCCTTTTTGACGGTTGGAAATTTGAGGGTATGGTGCTTACCGACGGACAGCATGATTCGTGGTGGGCTCCGAGTGTTATTGAACTTGACGGAAAATATTATATGTATAATTCTTTTGAAATTGAGGGCTACACTCCCGATAAGGGCGGTCACAGAGGCGCAATGCACGTCAGCGTTGCCGATAATCCGCTCGGTCCTTTTAAGGTTGTGAGACAGCTTTTGCAACCGTTTTCCATTGACTCCCATGTTGTGCAAAACGAGGAGGGACTTTGGATTTTTTATTCAACGAACCGATTTGAGGGCGAGAGAATAGGTACATATATTGTCGTTGACAAGTTGCTTGACCCGTTTACCGCAGAAGGTAATCCGGTAACCGTTGTCGAGCCGACTCTCGACGAGGATATTTATTGCCGTGACAGATATAAAAAGGGACAGCATTGGCATACCATAGAGGGCGCTTTCTATTTTAAGGAGGGCGATTGGCAGTATGTTATGTATTCCGGCAACTGCTTTGAACAGCCGACATATTATATCGGATACGCAAGAGCAAAGACGAATGAAACCGATTTGAGAAAAATTAAGTTTGAAAAATATCCCGACGATAAAACATATCACCCTGTGATTGCGGCAAATGATTTTGAGGAGGGAACCGGACATCACTCCATGATAAAGGAAAACGGACAGTGGTACGCAGTGTACCATGCCCGTGATTACGAGGACGGTCTGGGTGCTTCCGCCTTTGATGCAAGAAATGCCCGTATCTGTAAACTTAATGTAAATGACGGAATAATTACCGCCGAACGATATAAAGACCGTATTTAATACAGTTTGAATATATAGATTATCAGTCCGTACAGAAATGAACTTGCCGTGCCGTAAACTATTACAGGACCTGCTATTGAGAACATCTGCGCCGCCGTTCCGAGAATTAAGCCTTCGTGCTTAAATTCGAGAGCCGGGGATACTACGGAATTTGCAAATCCCGTTATCGGCACTATTGTTCCGGCGCCTGCGTGTTTTGCTATTTTGTCAAATACACCTATGCCCGTCAGGATTGCAGTAATTATGATGATTGTTGCGGGGGTTGCGAGTTTTATTTCGTCCTCTGACAGTTTCATCTTTTCAAATATTGTATTGAGCAACTGACCGAACAGGCATATTCCGCCGCCGAACAGGAATGCGTTTATGCAGTTTTTTATTACCGGTGAATTTGGACTTGCGGCTTCGGTCATCTTTGAATAATCGCTGTTTGATATACTCATTTTTGTTTCACCTTTTCCTTTCGCTCTTATTATTTGTGAAAGGTGTGTGAATATTCGGCTCTTTGCTTGACAATGACGATTAAGTTTTGTATAATCAATTTATACAATTTGTAAAGGAGTACATTTATGGGACACCTTATTGATGTAAGAAATGTATATAAAATATATAATCCGGGTGAAAATCAGGTAAACGCACTTGACGGTGTAAGCCTTACGATTGATGAGGGCGAGTTCGTTGCGATTATCGGTCAGTCGGGTTCGGGTAAATCCACATTTATGAATATGTTAGGTTTGCTTGATACTCCGACCGAGGGTGAATATTATATTAACGGAAAATTGGTTGACGATTTAACTGATGATGAAATGTCTGTAATCCGTAATGAGGAAATCGGCTTCATCTTCCAGGGATTTAATCTTATTTCTTCCCTGACGGCACTTGAGAATGTTGAACTTCCGCTTGTTTACAGAGGTATGCGTAAAGATGAGAGAAGAGAAAAATCAATTGCCGCTCTCGAAAAGGTAGGACTTAAAGAACGTATGGATCACCTTCCGCAGGCTTTGTCGGGCGGTCAGCAGCAGAGAGTTGCAGTGGCTCGTGCAATAGCGGCGGCACCTCCCGTTATTCTTGCCGATGAGCCGACAGGTAACCTTGACACACGCTCCACTAAAGATGTTATGAAAATTCTTCATCAGCTTAAGGACGAGGGCAGAACCGTTATCGTAATTACTCATGATAACGAGATTGCTATGGAGGCAGAGCGTGTTGTTCGTATCCGTGACGGTAGAATAGTTGAGGATTATATTAATCCCGGCTTTGAGGAAAAGTACGGCAGAAAGGCTAAGTACGATAACGCAAATCCGATTGATCTCGGCTGATTAATAACATATTTTTACGCCCGTTGGTAATAATATCAACGGGTGATTTTTTATGATTTTCTTAAAAGCGTTTATCGTCGGAGGTCTTATCTGCGTAATAGGACAGCTGCTTATTGATTTTACAAAACTGACTCCGGCAAGGATTTTGGTTCTTTTCGTGTGCCTAGGTGTTTTGTTGGGCGGTATCGGTATTTATGATAAACTTGTTGATTTTGCGGGTGCGGGTGCGACCGTTCCGCTCACCGGTTTCGGTAATTCACTGGCACAGGGAGTAAAGCAGGCTGTCAGAGAGAAAGGTTTTCTCGGCGTTGTTACCGGTTCGCTTTCCGCCTGCTCGGGAGGAATTACCGTGGCACTCCTTTCGGGGCTTATTGTGGCGTTTGTAACAAAGCCTAAGGATAAATAGTATAATATCTTAGGTGATATTTATGCTTAAAATTAAGTCTGTAAGAACAGTCGGGTTTGTCGGAGACGGCGATAGGATAGTAAAGGAACTTACCTCGCCTCTTAAAAAAAGCGGCAAATCCGATTGTTTTTATTATAAGTCCTCACTTTACAGGGTGGAAAATGTTGATGATGCGGCAGTCAGAGTTGTTGTGTTTTCGGCTGTCGATTTGTTTTGCAATATAAGTGATTTGCTCGATTTATGCGACTGCCAAAAAACAGTTGTCTATATTAAGGACTGTAAAAGAGCGAAACGCTCCGGATTTAAGATAGATAAGGCAAGACTTTCGTATATGCTCTCTTGTCCCGTAGTGTTTGACAGAGGTACGAGCGTTCGTGGGCTTAACAGACTTTTGTCGCTTATACATATTGTCTCCGACACCCCGAGTTATTATACCGCTCTGGAAAATCCGTCGCTCGCAAGACGCAGTGCAGTAATGCTTAAATGCGGAATTTTTACAAGATTCAGACTTTTGTTTTCAAAATTAATATTTACCAATTTATAAAAGTCCTTGTTATATTTGTCATAATATGTTATTATTATTAGGTATTAAAATAAAGGGGTGCAAAAATGAATAATTTAGCAAAAACCTATACCAAAAAAGAAGCCGCAGGCTTTTTAGTAGGTATGTTCGGTCAGAATCTTATCTACAACATCGTTGCAACAGGTCTTTACTTCTATTTCCAGAATGTAATTTGCTTGCCTGCAATGGCGCTCGGTTGGATTATGACCATCGCAAGAATTTGGGACGCAATTAACGACCCGATGATGGGAACAATCGTTGACAAAACTCATTCTAAATGGGGTAAATGTCGACCGTATCTTATTATTTTCCCTGCAATTATCGGTCTTGTAACAATTCTTGCGTTCCTCAACGGTAACTATGCTACCGCTGATACAACAACTCAAAAGGTTCTTATCGTTGCTTGGGCGGCTATATCCTATATTGCTTGGGGTATGTGCTTTACAGTTTGCGATATTCCGCTTTGGGGTATTACCTCTCTTATGACAGAGGATGAAAATGACCGCAGTAAGATTCTCGGTCTTGCTCGTATGGTTGCAGGCGTCGGCGGTATCGGCGTTCTTGTCGTTCAAATCGCTCAGGCTGCTGCCGGTGCGTTTGGCGGCGATATGCAAAAGGGCTTTATTGTAACGGTTATTATTATGACAGTCGTTGCAACAATACTCTTTGAGTTTGCAGGTCTCTTCACCAGAGAGCGTGTTGAGAAGTCGGAAAAGAGTTATACCTTTAAGGAGAACTTTAAGATTATGTTCGGTAACAAGCCGTTCAGACAAATCCTTATATCCGGTATTCTCAGAAGCCCAATTCAACTTCTTATGATTGTTGCCATGACTCTCGTAACATATTACTATGCTAACGGTAATATTATGAACATTCTCGTTTATAATGATGACGGAAGCCTTGCCGGAATTAACGTAAAAATACTTATCGGTTTGGGTTGTGTTGCCGCAGGTCTCTTTGTGGGTCAGTTTGTGGCAATGGGCGTTACTCCGCTTATTATTAAGAAAGTGGAGAAAAAGACTCTTTATAACATTTACTCAATCGCAGGTGCTGTTCCGTATGCTCTTATCTTTGTATTCTACAAAGTATCGGGCGGTGACTTGACCACAACATTCTGGTCAATTATTATCGGTATTTGTATGCTTTTCGGCAGTGCAGCATTCGGCGGTATCAATGTACTTCAGTCTGTAATGATTGCCGACTGTGTAGACTATGAGGAGTATTATAACGGTGTTCGTACCGATGGCGTATTCTTCTCAGGTCAGAGCTTTATCACAAAACTTGCAGCAGGTATCTCTACTATCGTTTCATCTGCCGTATATGCAATCGTGGGTTACAGCGGCGCTAATGTTGATAAACTTAATAAGGCTATCGAAAACGGTGCAAGTTTCCTCACCTATGACGGCGGTACGGGAGTAGGTAAATATGCGGAAGCTATGTTCTTCCTTATCTCTATTCCTCCGGCAATCGGTATGATTCTTTCAGCTATTCCTACTCTCAAATATGCTATGACAGATGCTGAGCATAAGGAAATACTTAGTGAACTTGTTTCTCGCAGAAAGGGTACAAAAGAGGATTGAAGTAATCGCAATGATGACTCGGCACAACAATCGGAACTCGAAAAAAATATGCTGAGCATTGTTGATGAAATAAATAAACTTTAACTAATTAACGGTTTTGCAGTGTGAATTATCTATCACATTGCAGAGCCGTTTTTCTTTTCTCTTGACAATAGTTCTAAAATGAACTATAATAATATTGTTCAAAATTGAACTATTTTGTGGAGTGGTGTTATGTTTATCAGTGATTTTTGGACGTTTATATTAGAAGCCGAAAACGAATATTCCGTCTATAAAAAGCGAATAATGGCAGAGTTTTCACTTACCAAAGCGGAAACGGATATTGTTATGTTTTTATATAATAATAGCGAATTCGACACCGCAGCGAAGGTTTCAAAAATCAGGAAGATTCCAAAGTCTCAGGTTTCCGTCAGTGTAAATAGTCTGAGCGATAAAGGCTTTTTGAAATGTAAAAAATGCGATGATAACAAAAAGAATATTCACCTCAGTTTAACCGAAAAGGGAATTGAGGCTGCACGCTTTGGCAAAGCGGTTCAGCAGGAATTCGGCGATTCACTGTTTTACGGCTTTAGCGACAGCGAGAAGAAAGCGTTTGAAACGCTGCATATGAAAATGCTCGATAATATAAAAAAAGGAAGGAATAAATAATTATGTCTGCTTTAATTACAGTGCTTGTATGTTTGTTTGCCGGAATGGGCGCAGGTCTCGGTACAGGCTTTGCAGGAATGAGTGCGGCGGCTGTTATTACGCCTATGCTTGTTACATTTTTGGGCATGGAGCCGTACACAGCCGTCGGCATTGCACTTGCATCGGATGTGCTTGCAAGTGCCGTCAGTGCCGTTACATACGGCAAGAATAAAAATCTCGATATAAAAAACGGACTCGTTATGATGATAAGCGTGCTTGTCTTTACCGTTGTCGGAAGTTTTGTTTCCAGCCTTGTTCCGTCAACGACCATGGGTAATTTTTCCGTTTTTATGACGATGATTTTGGGCGTTAAATTTATAGTAAAGCCCGTTATGACCACAAAGGACGATATGCTTGCTCGGTCGAAAAAATCAATGATAATCAAATCCGTTGTCTGCGGCAGTATAGTCGGCTTTATTTGCGGCTTTATCGGAGCCGGCGGCGGTATGATGATGTTGCTTCTCTTGACGAGTATTATGGGTTATGAACTTAAAACCGCAGTCGGCACAAGCGTCTTTATTATGACTTTTACCGCTCTTACGGGTTCGGTATCACATTTTGCTATCGGTGATAAACCCGAGGTTTTGCCTCTCGTTTTGTGCATAGTCTTTACTCTTATCTTTGCGAGAATTGCCGCTAAGATTGCAAATAAGGCGAGTGCAAAAACTCTAAACCGTGCAACCGGTGTAATTCTTTTAATTCTCGGTGTGGTTGTTCTCGGCTTTTCGTTTTTAAGTAAATAATTTTCTTATAGCAAAAGACAGTGCTTCGTATTGTATGAAACACTGTCTTTTTTTATGCTTTGAGTTTTTTCTTTTCAATGAGTTTGTATATTCCGAGTCCTATCATAAATCCTATGAAATTGGTTATGAGATCGTCTATATCCACATCGCCGCACTTAAATATATACTGATACCCCTCGACAAAGAGCGGCGTGAGTATGCCTATAAGGAGCATGCTTTTGTTTTTCAGCTTTGGAAAATAACCCTTGATGATTATAGGCAGGGGAGTGAATATAAATATGTTGCCGAAGAATAGAAGCGGTGCCTCAAAATCGCCGCTTGGATTTCTTAAAAACGCTTTGAGCATTTGGAATGTACCGGAGAGCGGAATAAAGTTTGTGCTCAGATTGTTTGCCGGGATGCGTAAAAAGCAAATAATAACGGTGATGGCATAAAGCGGAGTTATGCCGTAAACGAATCGCTTAAAAAGTAAGGGATACTCTTTCTTTTTTATGCTCAGCGCACAAGCAACAAAAACGCCCAGTGCACTCATCACTATTGCCGCAATCCACCATACGCTGTAAAGGAAGATTGTGCCGCTTATTTTAAGCGTGTAATAATCTATCCCAAAGAGTATTCCGACTCCTGCGGTGCAGAACATTATCGTCTTGCCTATGAAATCGGCGTATTCCTTTATGCACAGCGTAGCCGTAAACATAACGCAAAAGACAAGTATCAGCTTAAAATATATAAACAGCGTATATCCTGCCGTGCCCCAAAGGCTGTTTAGTTTGTTACTGCTCATCATGGAGCAGCAAAGCAGGTACAGAATAATATACGCTGCTTTGCCGAATTTTTCTAAAGATTTACTCATAGAATGTTTTGTCGGTTAAATAAATTATTTAATAAGGCTTTTGAGTTCTTCTCTGGAAAGAGCGGAATTTCTTGACACTTCGTCATTCGGAATTACTCTTATAATCTTTCCGTCATATCTTGAAACGAGCACCTCAGCCTGCTTGCCGTCTATTGTAACGGTTTCCTTGCTGTACTCCTCTTTGAGGGGAACCTGCTTTTTGAGAGCGGATTTTTCCGTGAGTGCTCCCGTCGGGCAAAGTTCTACGCAAAGACCGCAGTTTGTGCACTTCGTTTGGTCAAGCGGAAGATTAAACGCAGGTGCAACCTCTGTCTTAAAGCCTCTGCCCAGCAAGCCGATTGCGGAAATATTCATAACTTCCTTACAGCTTCTTACGCAAAGACCGCACAGTATACATTTTGCACTGTTGCGCTCAATAAATTCGTTTGAGTCAGCGGTGTATTTCTGCGGCATTTCGCCCTTGAATCTTTCGGGGTGAATGTCATATCTCTGAGCAACCGAGAGAAGTTTGCACTTGTAATATTCTTTGCATCCGCATTCGAGACAGCGGCTTGCTTCCGCTTTTGCATCTTCCTCCGTGTAGCCGAGACAAACCTCGTCAAAGTTGTTTTTACGTTCTGCGGCAGGGAGCACTTTCGGCTTTCTTGCAGGGCATTTTTCTTTTGATTGAAAGTCGATGAGTTCCTCGTCTCTTCTGCTGATATAAGGTACTCTCGTCTCAATATCTTCGCCGTTTAGGTATGCATCGATACTGAGAGCGCATCTGTTAGCTTCGCCGATAGCCTCAATGGCAATGGATGCGCCTCTGTTTGTTGCGTCTCCGATAGCAAAAACACCCTCTATGTTCGTCTTAAAGGTGTCGATGTCAGCCTCGATGTTTCCTCTGTCTGTAAGTTTAAGTTCACTTACATCTTCATTAACAAGTTTTTGACCGATAGCAATTATAACGCTGTCAACATCGAGTTCTTCTGTCTTGCCTTCGATTGCAACGGGACGGCGTCTGCCCGATGCGTCGGGTTCACCGAGTTCCATAAGTTGAAGTGTAACGCTCTTGACTTTTCCGTCCTTGCCGTTAAAGGAAATCGGGTTTGTGAGGAACTTGAACTGTACGCCTTCTTCCTCTGCTTCAGTGATTTCTATATCCTCGGCAGGCATTTCGTTTCTGGTTCTTCTGTATACGCAGTAAACTTCTTTTGCACCGAGTCTTACAGCTGTTCTGCAAGCGTCCATAGCGGTGTTGCCGCCGCCGCAGATAACCACCTTGTCGCCGATATTGATTTCCTGCTTTAGCGCAACCGCTCTGAGAAAATCAATGCCGCCGTATATTCCGTTAAGTTCTTCGCCCGGGGTTCTCATACTGTTGCTTTTCCATGCGCCTACGGCGACGATGACAGCGTCGTTTTGTGCCTTTAGTGAGGCAACGGTAAAGTCCTTGCCGAGTTTTACGCCGTTTATCATCTTAACGCCGAGTTTTTCTATAATTGCGATTTCCTTATCGAGCACTTCTTTCGGCAGTCTGTACTGCGGAATACCGTATCTGAGCATACCGCCCATTTTTTCCATCATATCATATACGGTTACCTCGTGACCCGATATTGCGAGTCTGTACGCCGCCGTTAAGCCTGCGGGTCCGCCGCCGATGATTGCGATTTTCTTGCCTGTGGGTGCGTCCTTTTCGGGAAGATAACTGTCGCTGTTTAAGTCCATATCTGCGGCAAATGCTTTAAGTTGAGCGATGTTGATTGCCTCGTCAACCTTGCCTCGTCTACACGCAGTTTCGCACGGGTGAGGGCAAACTCTGCCGATTGAAGCAGGGAGTGATACTTTGTTTTTTATCAGTTTTAATGCCGCTTCGTATTCGCCGTTTGCGATAAGACCGACATATCCCTGACAGTCTGTTCTTGCAGGGCAGTTGAGTTGGCACGGGGCAACGCAGTCACCGTCGTGTGCGCTCATAAGAAGTTCCATTGCGATTTTTCTCGACTGAACTACTCGCTTGCTCTCCGTGTTTACTACCATTCCCTCGCTGCATTTTGCGGAGCAGGAACGCAGAAGTTTCGGTATTCCCTCAGCCTCTACTACGCACAAACCGCACGCACCGTAAACCTTTACTGCGTCATCGTAGCAAAGAGTTGGAATATATATGCCGTTGTCTTTGGCAGCCTGAAGAATTGTCGTTCCTTCCTCTACCGTAATATTTTTACCGTTGATTGTTAAATTAAGCATTATTATTCCTCCTCTCTTACGCCTTTATGATTGCGCCGAATTTGCATGATGAATAGCATTTTCCGCATTTTATGCACTTTGTAATATCTATCTTGTGAGGAACTTTTACACTGCCCTCGATAGCGTTAACCAGACAGTTTCTTGCACAGAGCGTACAACCCTTGCACTTGTCCTCAATAATTTTGTATTCGATAAGGTCACTGCATTCGCCTGCGGGGCATTTCTTTTCGTTAATGTGTGCCTCATATTCGTTTCTGAAATATTTAATGGTTGTAAGTACCGGATTCGGTGCCGTCTGACCTAAGCCGCAGAGTGCGCCGTCTTTGATGGAGTAGCAAAGTTCTTCGAGAAGTTCAATATCTCCGTTTTTGCCTTGACCCTTTGTGATTCGCTCAAGAATTTCGAGCATTCTCTTTGTACCGATACGGCAGTGAATACATTTTCCGCAACTTTCCTTTGCCGTAAAGTCGAGGAAGAATTTAGCCATGCCCACCATACAGGTGTCCTCGTCCATAACTACCATACCGCCCGAGCCCATAATTGCTCCGGTTGCGCCGAGTGCCTTGTAGTCGATAACGGTGTCGATTAAATCAACGGGAATGCATCCGCCCGACGGACCGCCCATCTGAACAGCCTTAAATGCCTTGGTGCCTTTCATACCGCCGCCGATGTCAAAAATTACATCTTTGAGCGTTTTGCCCATAGGAATTTCAACAAGGCCGCTTCTCTTAACCTTGCCTGTTACGGCAAATACCTTTGTGCCTTTTGAACCCTCTGTGCCCATTGCGGCAAATGCCTCGCCGCCGTTGTTGATTATCCAAGATACATTTGCAAAGGTCTCAACATTGTTTATGTTAGACGGCTTTTGCCAATATCCGGAAGCGGCAGGGAACGGAGGTTTGAGCCTCGGCATTCCTCTGTGACCTTCAAGCGATTCTATAAGTGCCGTCTCCTCGCCGCATACAAATGCGCCTGCGCCTGCTTTAATGGTGAAGTCGCAGGAGAAACCGCTGTCGAAAATGTTATCTCCGATTAAGCCTCTTTCGCTTGCCTGTTCGATAGCCTTTTCAAGCCTCTTTATGGCGAGAGGATATTCCGCTCTTACATAAACAACCGCATGCTTTGCACCGATTGCATAAGCACCGATGAGCATACCCTCAATAAGAGTGTGCGGATCCGATTCAATAACCGCTCTGTCCATAAATGCACCCGGGTCGCCCTCGTCCGCATTACAGATGAGATACTTCTCGTCTCCGGCACTCTGTCTTGCGGCGTTCCACTTAAACCATGTGGGGAATCCTGCACCGCCTCTGCCTGCAAGTCCCGAGACTTTTATGATTTCGATAACCTGCTCCGGGGTCAGTTCGGTTAAGCATTTTTTGAGCGCAGTGTAGCCGTCGGCATTGATAAAAGCGTCAATCTCCTCCGGGTTGATAATGCCGCATCTTCTAAGCGCAATTCTCGTTTGCTTTGAGAGAAATTCGCTGTCCTCTGCGCTGACTTTTAATTTTTCTATTTTGCTCTCGTCACCGCTTACTGCATATTCTGCGATAGCCTGAGCGTCGCTCGGCTGAACCTTGACGAGGCGGTTAATAAGTTTATCGCCGTCATAAATATCCACAATCGGCTCAAGATAGCACATACCGATACAGCCCGCAATGTCGAGCGAAGCCGTGCCGAGGTTGTGCTTTAATAATTCCTGTCTTACCTTTTCTGCGCCTGCGGCGATTCCGCAGGAGCCCTCTCCTATTACAATTCTCATTCTTTCTCTGCCGCCTCCCTTAATTCTTTGAGTATCTGCTTTGTCTTATCGGGAGTGAGACTTCCGTACGTGTTGTCATTAATCATCATAACGGGCGACAGCGAGCAGCAGCCGAGGCACGCCACGCATTTTAGCGAAAACAGTCCGTCCTCGGTGGTTTCACCGTCGTTTATGTGAAGTTCGTCTTTTATCGTCTCGAGAATAAGTTGTGACGAATTTACGTGACAGGCAGTGCCTTGACACAGCATAATGAGATACTTGCCCACCGGTTGAAATCTGAATTGGGTGTAGAATGTGCCGACACCCATAATTTCACTCTCGGGTATATTCATTCTGTCGGATATTTTTTCTATTGCTTCTTTCGGCAGGTAGCCGTAAATATCCTGCGTTTTTTGCAAAACAGTAATTAAACTTCCGGGCACATCGGCATATTTACCGAGCACACCGTCAATAAGCGTTAAATCTGTTGACTGCATATTTTCCTCTCCATTCCAATACATATGATTATAATATATAAATATACTATACCGAATTTTTAATTGCAAGAATATTAAAAAAGTTTATTAAAACTGCACAAAATCTCACATATCGCATTATATCTCACCATAAAATATAGATAATGATTTTTCTTATTTCAATTTTACACAAAAAAATATATGCGTTTTTGTGAAATGTATGTAAAATAAACAAAACATATTGACATTATATAAATAATATTATACAATTTTAACAAATGATAAATTAAAAGGAGTGTTCTTTATGAGCATAGTTAAAAATGTAGCTGTTGTAGGTCACGCCTCAAAGGGCAAAACAACTCTTACAGAAGCAATGCTTAATGTTGCCGGTGTGACGGAGCGTATGGGCAGGACAACAGACGGAAATACGGTATCCGACAGCGATGTCGAAGAAAAGAAAAGAGGAGTCAGCATTTCCTCCTCACTTTTGCAGTTTACATATGATGATGCAAGAATTAACATAATCGACACTCCGGGATTGTTTGATTTTGCTATGGGTGCAGCGGAAGGACTCCGTGCCTCAGACAGTGCCATAGTAGTGGTTTCCGCTCGTTCGGGCTTGGCGGCAGGTGCCGAAAAAGCGTTCAGAAACGCAGGCAAAAAGGGAATGGCTCGTATTATCGTCACCTCAAAAATGGACGATGAGCGTGCCGATTTTTATAAGGCTTTTAACGGATTGGTTGCAAAGTTCGGCACAACTATGTGTCCCGTTGTCGTTCCGATTATTACCGCAGGCAAGGTTGCCGGTTACTATAATATGATTGACGATACAGCATATACCTATGACGGAGTTCATAAAAAGCCTTCGGATATTATCCACGATGACAAGGCTCGTTTTGAGGCGGTTAAGGAGGTATTCAGCGAGGCTGTCGCAGGTACCGACGATGAACTTATGGAAAAATATTTTGACGGTGAGCCGCTTACCAAAGAGGATAAGCTCAAGGGTTTGTCACTTGGCGTTGCTCAGGGCAGCGTTGTTCCTGTATTTGCTCTTTCGGGTCTTACCGGTCAGGGCGTTGATATGCTTCTCGATTTCATTAAGGATTGCTGTCCGGCTCCTAAGTCGGAATATGCCGTTGATGCCGAGGGCGAGCCTGTTGAAATTTCCGTTGACGAAAATGCTCCGCTTGCCGCAGTCTGCTTTAAGACCGTAGCCGACCCGTTTATCGGAAAACTGAATTATTTTAAGGCTGTTTCCGGCAAAATCGTTCAGGGTAAAACTGTTGTAAATTCGCGTACGGGCAAGAGCGAAAGAGTGGGAAAAATCGTCAATATGCTCGGCATTAAGCAGAATGAGGCAAAGGAAATATCGGCGGGTGAAATTGGCGCCGTTGTAAAACTTGACGGCTTTAAGACGGGCGACACTATGTGCGAGCAGAGCAGGGTTGTAACGCTTGACGGCGTTAACGTACCTACTCCGTGCTATTCTATGGCGATTAAGTCCGATAAGAAGGGCGAGGAGGAAAAAATTTCAAACGCTCTTCAAAAACTGATTGAGGAGGATCCGTCGCTTTCGTATAAAGTTAATAACGAAACGCATCAGTCGATTCTCTCGGGACTCGGTGAGCAACATCTTGATGTATGTTTGTCAAAACTCGGGGCAAAATATAATGTAAGTGCAACGCTCGAAAAACCCCGTGTTGCATATAGGGAAACCATCACACGTAAGGTGTCGGCTCAGGGCAGACACAAAAAGCAGTCCGGCGGTCACGGTCAGTTCGGTGATGTATTTATCGAATTTGAACCGTACGATACAGAAGAACTTATATTCGCAGAGAGAGTTGTCGGCGGTTCAGTGCCTAAAAACTTCTTCCCGGCGGTAGAAAAAGGACTTAGGGAATCTATGGAAAAGGGCGTACTGGCAGGCTATCCTATGGTGGGCGTTAAGGCTACTCTTTATGACGGCTCTTATCACCCGGTAGACTCGTCGGAAATGTCATTTAAGATGGCGGCGTCGCTTGCATTTAAGGCAGGTATTCCGGACGCAGGACCTATTCTTCTTGAGCCGATTGTTACGCTTAATGCAGTTTGCAATGATGAGGTAATGGGCGATGTCATCGGCGATATTAATAAGCGCAGAGGCAGAGTTCTCGGTATGACTCCGAGCGGTGACGGTATGCAGGAGATTGTTGCCGAAGTGCCCGAGTCGGAAATGACTACATTCTCAACCTCAATGAGGCAGATTACTCAGGGCAGAGGCTCGTTCACCACCGAGTTTGCGAGATATGACAGATGCCCCGAGCACATTGCTCAAAAGGTTATTGCAGAGAGTAAAAACGAGGAATAATTAAGGTATGACGGATTTTATAAAAGGACTGAAAAAATTTTCCATAGGTACCATTGCTGTTGCCGTTGTGCTGGGAATTGTGCTTATCGCATTTCCGTCGCAGTGTATAGATTATATATCGCTGATTGTCGGAATTTCCATGATAGCGATAGGCTTGATTGCCATAATCACCTATATAGCAGACAGGGCATCGTCTCTGCCGCTTGTGCTCGGTATTTTGGTGCTGATATGCGGCATAATAGTTTGTGCACGGTATCGGGCAATAATCTCGATTATCGTAGTGCTGTTCGGAATATTCATCACAACTTCGGGTCTTGTTAATATAGCGACTTCGATTCGCTCCCTCGTTTTTAACGGAGTGGCAGGCTGGCTGACTATGGCTCTTTCGGTTGTTACGGTGATTTTCGGTATAGTTGCGATAACAAAATCATCTCAACTCACCGAAGGAATAGTTCGTTTTATCGGCGTTTCGTTTATCGTGTATGCTGTTTTGGGAGTGGTTTCACTCATTCAGGTAAAGCATATGACCGACAGGGTAAAGGATGCGGTAGATTCTGTATCCGATATTGAGGTAGACGCAAAAGAGGTCGATGACGATAAATAGATAAATAAAGTAAAAAGGCGGCTCGTTCTTTACGAATGAGTCGCCTTTGCTTTTCAAAATACAAAATGTATTAGTAGCATATATGACACCGTGCCTATTGATATGCTCAGCAGTGTATTTTTCTTCCATAAATGCATTGCTGATGTAATCGCTATACCTATGAGTTGAGGAAGCAGGGAATTTATGTCAATCGAGAATGCCGCACCCGAGCCGCCGAGATAGGCACTCTTGATGCAATATATTATCAGTATTCCTATTATAGCAGGAGGCAGAATGTCGCCCAGATACTTTACGATTTTCGGTACTTCTCTGTTTGTGAATATAGCAAAGGGGATTACCCTTGTTGCAAAGGTGGAAAGCGATGCCACTAAAATAATAACTATAAGTTTGGAGGTAGGAATCATTTTATCTCCTCCTTACCTATGTATCCCATACGGCTTTTTCCGAGCAGGAGAATCGCAACCGTTACGATAAGGGACGGCAGTAAAAATTTGTCCGCACCGAAAATCAGAAGGCAGATTATTGCACAGAAAACTCCGATAATACCCGGAAGTTTTGATTTGCTCGCTCTCATTTGGTCTATGAAAATTACGGTAAAAAGAGCAGTCATGGAAAAGTCTATTCCCGTAAAATCAATCTTAATCAGTTGACCTGCAAGTGAGCCGATGACGGAGCCGATTATCCAATATATGTGGTCGAACAGTCCGATTAAAAATCTTGCGTCACCCTCGTTCACGCCCTTGGGGACATCGGAAAACGAGGAGTTTACTCCGTATGTTTCATCGGTAAGCGAAAAAATAAGGTACGGATAACGCCAAGAATAACTCCTGAATTTTTCAATAAAACTTATTCCGTAGAATATATGACGGGAATTTACAAAGAATGTCATTATCGCAATGTCCGACAGTGCTGCGTGCGATGTGAGCATCGAGACTAAAAGAAATTGACCGGAGCCGGCATAGACGAAAATAGAAATAATTATTGCCCAGATAAAATTGTAGCCTGCCTCGTACAGCATAATTCCGAACGCCGAACCTAAAAAGAGATATCCGAACAACACAGGTAGGGACATCTTGAATGCAAAGTATAAGGTTTTTGAGTTCATTTTTTTCATAGCAATGAAATTTTACATCATAGTTCGCCTTTTGTCAACAAAACAAAGCATAATTCGCTTTGTAAAAATATATATTGCCAAAACGGAGTAAATATGGTAGAATGTTGTTTTAAGACACATTTTTAATGCTATGTTAAAGGAGAGGAAAACATGGAAAACAAAAGAAGCAGTTTCAAGGGCTCGATAGGATTTGTCCTTGCAGCCGCAGGAAGTGCGGTCGGACTCGGTAATATTTGGCGATTTCCTTATTTGGCGGCTAAAGATAACGGAGGATTTTTCATCCTTTGCTATATTATTTTAGCTCTTACATTCGGATTTACCCTTCTCGTTACCGAAATCGCAATCGGAAGAAAAACAAAGCAGTCGCCTCTTACCGCTTACGGAAAGATTAACAAAAACTTCAGAGGTCTCGGCACGCTTGCAACTATCGTTCCGGTTATAATTTTGCCTTATTACTGTGTAATCGGCGGATGGGTGCTTAAGTATTTTATCACCTTTATCAGCGGACAGGGTGTTGCGTCAGCTGCGGATGATTATTTTACAAATCATATAACCTCGGTGTCGCAACCTATTATACTCTTGTTGGTATTTATAATTGCGACCGCCGCTGTTATTCTGGGCGGAGTAAATAAGGGAATAGAAAAAAGCAGTAAAATTTTGATGCCTATACTTTTCGTTCTTATCGTCGGCATTGCTATATTTGCTCTTACGATTAAGAATAGTGAAACCGGAATAACCGGAATTGACGGACTCAAGGTTTACATTCTTCCCGATTTTAAGTCGCTTACGCTAAAGACTGCGCTTACCACAATATTTGACGCACTCGGACAGTTGTTTTATTCAATCAGCGTGGCTATGGGTATTATGGTTGCCTACGGTTCATATGTTGACGATAAGACAAATCTTATGAAATCCGTAAATCAGATTGAAATATTTGACACTCTCGTTGCACTTCTTGCAGGTCTTATGATTGTTCCCGCAGTCTATGTGTTTATGGGCAAAGAGGGAATGACGGCAGGCCCCGGTTTGATGTTTATCGCCCTGCCTAAGGTATTTGACCAAATGGGAGCTGTCGGTAATGTTGTCGGCGTAATTTTCTTTGCGATGGTTCTTTTTGCCGCAATCACATCGTCTATTTCGATTATGGAGGCTATTGTGTCCTCACTTATGGACAGATTTAAGTGGAAGAGAAATCTTGCTACTATAATTGTTCTTGCTTACGGAATTATCGCAGGCGTTATCGTTTGCCTCGGATATAATAAGTTTTACTTTGAACTCAGTCTGCCTAACGGAGCAGTCGGTCAGATTCTCGACCTTATGGATTATGTCAGCAATAATATCTTTATGCCGATTGTTGCTCTTGCTACCTGCATTCTTATCGGTTGGGTTGCAAAGCCGAAAACCGTTATCGACGAAGTTACAAAGAACGGAGAAAAGTTTAACCGTAAGATTGTATACAACGTAACGATTAAATTTATTGCACCTATTTTGCTTTTGGTCATTTTGCTCCAAGCACTCGGTATTGTTAAATTCTGAATTTAATGCATTACAAAAAGGCTTAAATCCCGATAAGGGATTTAAGCCTTTCTTTGTTATATCTGTATTTTTTATCTTTTACGCTTGATTACTGCTGAGAGAACAGCAGGCTTTTTTTCGCCCGCCTTTACCATTTCGCTTATCAGCATTTCTTTGAGTTCGGCACGAATCTTGTCATAAGCCTTGTTTTTGATAAGGTTGTTAAGTTCGTATGGGTCTTTCTCCAAATCGTAGAGATAGTCCTCAAAGTATACATTTGATTTTGCGTGAGCATAGCCTGTCGGAGCAGCATCTCTTATGGCATATTTATATCTCTTTGTTCTTATTGCACGGGAGTTGCTCGCTTCGCTTACTTGGATAAATACGCATTTTCTGTCGCTGTTGTCCTTAGCCAAGTCACGACCCATGTAGTCCTTCGGTATTTCTATATTTGCCATGGAAAGCAGAGTCGGCGGCATGTCTATCAGTGATGATAATTCGTATACATTCTTGCCGCCCGTGAACTTTCCGCCCTTTATGATGAGCGGAGTGTGAACCGATGCCTCATGACAGGAACGCTTGTATTCCGGATTTCTCGTCTTAAAGTGGCTGCCGTGGTCGGCTGTATATATGATGATTGTGTCGTCGTAAATGCCAAGCTCTTTTAGCTTTTCAACAAGTCTGCCGACATTGTAGTCGAGACGGTTGATTGCAGAAAGGTAGTCGGGATAATTCTTTTTGTAGTCGCCCCTAAATGAGGTTAAGTCCTTTGGAATGGGATAGTTTTTGTAGTTATCTACCGTTTCCTTGTAGCCCTCGTAGCAATGGCGGTCGTTTTGGTGATGCGGTTCAAGTTGGCTGATGAACATAAAAAACGGCTTTGTTTTGTCATATTTGTCGAGATATTCCAGAGCAAAATCGTTTATGCAGTCTGCTCTGTATCCGGTAAAATCAATTTTGTTTCCGTTTTCGTCGAATATGTAGCCGTCGTAACCGTGCGAAGTAAACTCCAGCACATCGGCACCTCTGAAGTATTCGTACTCGCCGAGTCTGTCCTTGGGTATTGCGGTGCTCTCACAGTGGAATCCTATGTTAGGCAATCTGTTTGAGGCAAGGTGCCATTTTCCGATATAAGCGGTTTGATAGCCTGCGTTGTTAAAGTAATGCGCAAGTGTTTTGCTGTCGCTCGGAAGCGGTATTCCGTTGAAGTTGCAACCCAGTTGAGTTGCATATCTTCCGGTTTGCAGGCACGCTCTTGCCGGTCCGCATACAGGCTGACAGGTTATGTTGTTGTGGAATGTAACACCCTCTCTTGCGAGTTGCATAAGATTCGGTGTCAATTCTTCATTTACTGTGTCATAGCGCTGTTGGTCGCTGAAGTAAAAAATAATATTTTTCAAAATAATACCTCTCGTATTTGCATTATAATCTGTTTCTGATTATTAGTATAAGGTTGAAAGCGTGTTTTGTCAAATATATATTTGCATTTGTTCTTTCGTTGTGATAATATACCTTTAATAAATTGATTTGTAAAACCAAAAAAGAAAAGAGGAGAAAGATGACTTACATAATTTCTGTTATAGTTATATTTTTTGCCTGCACGGTGGGGGCTACGGTCGGACTTGGCGGCGGCGTAATCATTAAACCGGTGCTTGATTCGCTTAATTTTTGTACGGTTGATGTGGCGAATTTTATTTCGTCTTGTGCGGTGTTTGCAATGAGTATCAGTTCAATAGTGCGACACAAAATTCAAAAGACGAAGTTTGATAAAAAGATTGCTCTGCTCGTTTCGCTCGGAGCGGTAATCGGCGGCTATCTCGGCAACAGATTGTTTAATCTTGCTGTTACAAGTTTTAGTAATTCTCGCACAGTGGTAATCATTCAAGCGATTCTTATTATGCTTTTTGTCGGCTTTGCTGTTTTCTATATTAATAAGAAGAATGCAAAAACTTTTCATGTAAAAAACCCTGTCGGAGTTATTATGACAGGCTTGGCTCTCGGAGCACTTAATTCGTTTCTCGGAATAGGCGGCGGACCTATTAATATCACAATTTTGTTTTTGATGTTTTCTCTTATGGTTAAGGAGGGTGCTGTGTATTCTATTTGCGTTGTGTTCTTCTGCCAATTAAGCAATTTGATTACGCTTTTTGCAACTAATAAATTTGCACCGTATAAGGACTATGCGCTGATAGTAGTGCTTGGTTTGATTGCTGCCGTAATCGGCGGCTTGTGCGGAAGCACGCTTAATAAAAAACTGAGCGAAAAAACCGTTAAGGTTATTTTCACTTGCGTTATGGGACTTGTGTTTGCAATAAATGTTTATAATGTTGTCGGAGGACTCATTTGATGCCTCTGTCTATAATGGTTAAACCTGCCTCTTCGGCGTGCAATTTGAGATGTGAATATTGTTTTTATACTGCTGTCGCAAAAAAAAGAGAGGTTTTCGATAAGGGTATGCTCTCTTTGGAGACGAGTGAAAAAATGATTTCTTCCGCTTTTGAATGCTCAAAGGATTTTGTGGGATTTGTTTTTCAGGGCGGCGAGCCGCTTATCAGGGGAATAGATTTTTACAGAGAGTTTGTCTCTCTCGTTAAAAAATATAACACTTCGGGCGCCGAAGTTTCCTTTGCCGTACAGACAAACGGTACGCTCCTTAATGATGAGTGGTGCGAATTTTTCAGGGAGAATAATTTTCTCGTCGGCGTGTCGCTCGACGGAAACGAGGAACAAAATAAATACAGAGTTTATCCCGACGGCTCAGCTTCGTTTGGCGATATAATGGTAGGCATCGAATTGCTTAAAAAACATAATGTGCAATTCAATGTTCTTTCTGTTCTTACGAAGAACCTTGCAAATACTTTCAGAGACAGTTACAAATTCTTTAAGAGTATGGGCCTTTCTTATTTGCAGTACATACCTTGTCTCAGAGATTTTGACAGCGATGATGATGTATATGTTATGAATAATGAAGATTATCTGAACTATCTTAATTCTGCGTTTCGTATGTACTATAACGCAAGGCTTAGAGGTACCCCCTTCAGCATCAGACAATTTGACAATTATGTTCTTCTTGCTCACGGCTCGTGTCCCGAGCAGTGCGGAATGAAGGGCGGCTGTTCAGAACAGTTTGTCGTTGAGGGCGACGGAAGCGTTTATCCCTGCGATTTTTATTGCAATGATGAGCAATGCCTCGGAAATATAAACGATACCTCATTTGCCCAAATGAGAAAAAGCAAAAAAGCACTCGATTTCATATCATCGTCATTTGAAAAAAAAGATGAATGCAACGAGTGCAAATATTATTACCTTTGCCGTGGCGGTGGATGTAAACGAAATAACGCCTCTTTTAATTATTGTGAAACTTATAAAAAATTCTTTTCGCAAAACGAGGGAAAAATTTTGTCTTTGTAATTATTTGATTACGCTGTAAGACAGTGCATTTTTGTTTGTTTTGCCGTCAATTTGCAGCGCATGGGGTGAATCGAATTCAATCGAGATGTTGTGTCCTTTATATACGGATACGACATCTTTGTTTTTAATAGTTTTCGTGTACCAATTCGGGTGAGTAATTGTCACAGTATGCTATGTGAAAATTCACTCCTGTTGTTTTTGATAATTCAAAGAGCAGACTTGTAAAATCGTCCATATCCGTCGTTTTGTTCCAGATGATTTTCAGCGTTGTGTCTATGAAAATGTCTGTAATATCATAGTTGCCTGCGCATAAACCCGATATAAAGCCGTACAGCGTCTTTGCTCCGTGTATGCCAAAATCTTTTGCGTTTATCAGCCTTACGCCTTTTGGCAGAATATAATTCAGGCTGTCGGACGAGTCTATGAATACAACCGTGCCGTCGCTGTTTTTCAAAACTTCTTCGGTTCGTTTAATCATCAGCGAGGTTTTCCCGCTGCCGTTGGCACCCGTTATGCGCTCAACCATAATACACCACCCTTTGTTTATTTGATTAATAATATTAAAACATAATATCTCGCTGTTGAAAACTGTCAAAAAAATAAAATTATGCAATATTTGTGCATAAGAACGGTTTTGTAATAATATATATGCTTTGAAACGGTTGTAAATTACATGGGATGTATCTAATGTATTTACAAATTCTAAATTGTTTGATATAATTTTAACAAGGTACTTTGTGCCGATATTAATTTTTTCGGAGGGGTTTATGAAATACGAAATTAAGGGCGGAAATTTTCCCGTTGTGATTTGTCAACTTGAGCAAAATGAGTCTGTTCTTACTCAAAGCGGCGGTATGAGTTGGATGTCGCCGAATATGTCTATGCAAACCGCAGGCAACGGACTTGGCAAGATGATAGGCAGAATGTTCAGCAAAGAAAAAATGTTCCAAAACAAATATACCGCTGTCGGCGGCGCAGGCGAAATTGCATTTGCAAGCAGTTTTCCGGGCGATATTATGGCACTTGAGGTTTCGCCGCAAAACGAATATGTTATCCAAAAGAGCGCATATCTTGCATCGAGTCCGAGCGTTGAATTGTCCGTATTTTTTCAAAAGAAAATGGGTACCGGCTTTTTCGGCGGCGAGGGATTTATTATGCAAAAACTCAGCGGCAACGGCATTGCTTTCGTAGAGATTGACGGTTCGGCTGTTAAATATCAACTTCAGCCCGGACAGCAGATTATAGTTGATACGGGTTATGTAGTTATGATGAGCGCTACCTGTTCTATGGATATTCAGACAGTAAAGGGAGTTAAGAATGTTCTCTTCGGCGGTGAGGGACTCTTTAATACTGTGATAACCGGACCGGGTGAAGTTGTGCTTAATACCATGCCGACGATTAAACTTGCAGAGTCTCTTATTCCTTATCTTCCTATAAATAATTCGTCAAACGGTTGATTTGTGATTTTTTGATATACATTTTGCTCCGTGGGATTTTTTTCCTGCGGGGTTTTTTAGTTAAGTTGACAAAAATATGCGCTCCTTGTTGAACATATTTTTTCGCTGTGATATAATTACAGATGATAAGTTTGATGTGAGAGGGGATAAAAATGAAATCGTTTTTCAAAAACACTAAGATATCGCAAATGTCCGATTCTTTTTTGACGGCGATTTTTATTGTCTTTTCCGGCGGATTTCAGGATGCTTATACATATATGTGCCGAGGAGAAGTTTTTGCAAATGCGCAAACGGGCAACATCGTTTTGATGGCGGCAAATCTTTTTCAGCGTGAATTCTCCCACTGTTTGAGATATTTGATTCCCGTTGTTTCGTTTATGATAGGCACCTTTGTTGCGGAGCAGATTCATTCTGCGTTTAAGCATTATGAAAAAATCCATTGGCGTCAGATAATAATTTTGATAGAGATTGTTCTTTTGTTTGCTGTCGGATTTATTACGCAGCGGCACAATGCTCTTGCAAATGCCGTGGTTTCTTTTGTCTGTGCCATGCAGGTGCAAACATTCAGAAAGGTCAGGGGACATGTTTATGCTTCGACTATGTGCATAGGAAATATGAGAAGCGCCATAGTTTCGCTCTTTGCTTTCTTTGAATTCAAAGACAAAAAGATTTTGCAAAAGTCATTTGTCTACTTCGGCGTTATCCTTATTTTTGCTATCGGTGCAGGATTCGGAAGTGTGGTTACAAGAGCCCTCGGAGAAAAGGCAATTTGGGTTTGCTGTGCATTTCTTGCGATAAGTTTTGCCATTATGTTCATTGATTTGGAACTTAATGAAAGAGTAGCTCAAAGACAAAAGGATAAGAAGGATAAGAAGTAATATAATAGGTATAGTAAAAAAGCATTGTCTGATTTAACCGACAATGCTTTTATTTTTTATGTATTTTTATAATACCATAACGAGTGTTCCGACTGTAATAAGTACTGCTCCGATGATGCTTTTTGCATTAAAGTCCTCATGGAGAAATACTACTGCGAGAATGAGCGTTATTACCACGCTCATCTTGTCTATCGGAACGACCTTTGATACCTCGCCCATTTGGATTGCTTTATAATAACAAAGCCAAGACGCACCCGTTGCCAATCCGGAGAGTATGAGAAATATCCAACTTTTCTTGCTTATATTCGTCAGCCCCGATTGTGCGTTTGTGATGAATACCATAAGCCATGACATTGCAACAACAACTACTGTCCTTACGGCGGTTGCAAGGTTCGAGTCAACATTTTCAATACCTATCTTTGCAAGTATTGAGGTCAAAGCGGCAAATACTGCAGATAAAACCGCAAATAAAGCCCACAAAATAAACATCTCTTTTCTTTAGATTGACTGCCGATTGCCGGTAAAACCGTTTAACCGTGTCTGCGGTGTTTTCGGCTTTCAGGCAACCTATAATTTTTTTAATCGGTATTATTATTATGAATTGTTTATTATTGTTCTTTTGAAAGTTCTTTTTTGCCCTCTTCGGTGTCACGGTAATACTGGGTGTAGGGGTGGAAGTGCTCCTCGTTTTCCCAAATTTCCTTTGCCTTTGGTGCCCATGCTTTAGCGTAGCAGTCGCACTTTGCACAAAGTTCTTCCGCACTTTCGGGGCAGTTGAGATTTGTTGATTTCGCACCCGTTTTTGATATGATTTTTCTGAGTGCCTGCGGATTTTCGAGCATTGGACAGGGTCTGAGCATATTGTTATTAAACGGCTGACCCTTGTAATATTCCTTAAACAGAGGAGATCTGAGACATTCGAGAATGCTCTTTTCCCTTATGTTGCTGTCGCTGTAATGAATGAATACGCACGGTTCGGCATCGCCTTCGCTGTTGATGTGGAAATAGTTTCTTCCGCCTGCGATACAGCCGCCGACAAATTCGCCGTCATTTTGAAAGTCCATGGTGAATATCGGTTTGCCACCGTTTGATGAACGCTTTGCTCTGATTGTTCGCATAACATGCTCTCTCTGTTCGGGAGTTAGGAGCAACTCTGTATCGGCGTCCGAGCCGACAGGCATATAGTGGAAATACAGTGCGAATTTTGCGCCTGCGTTAATCTCCATATCGTAGAACTCGTCGCTCGTTACGGCATCGCAGTTTTTTGAGGTGTAGCATATTGATGTGCCGAACAGGCACTTGTGCTTTTTGAGCAGAGCCATTGCGTTCGTTACTTTTTGATATACTCCGTCTCCTCTTCTTGCATCGGTTGTCTCTTCTGTGCCCTCAACGGAAAGCGCAAGGGCAAGGTTTCCGGCTTTCTTCATCTCCTCGCAGAATTCATCGTCAACCAGTGTGCCGTTTGTAAATGCAAGGAAGATGCAGTCGGAGTTTTCTTTTACCAAGGTTAATATGTCTTTTTTGCGTACAAGCGGCTCGCCGCCTGTAAACATAAAGAAGTGCGTGCCGAGAGCTTTTGCTTCGGTTACGATTTTTCTCATTTCGTTAAGCGACAGGTTTGACTTGTGCCCGTACTCGGCAGCCCAACAGCCTTTGCATTTTAGGTTGCAGGCAGAGGTCGGGTCCATAAGAATTATCCACGGAATGTTGCATTTGAGCTTATCTCTGTTTTCACGCAGGGTTGATGTTCCGATGTATCCTGCGTCAACGGCAAAGGTGAGCAGCATTTTTGACAGACAGTCTCTGTCTATATCGTTTAATATATTGTAGACATAGTCGTGCCATGTGTTATCGGGGTTTGTGATAATATCCAGCGGAGCAGTCCATGTGCTCTCGGGAAACAGATTTCCCGTGATCGCTTTTCCTACCTTCAGCGCTTTGGGAATATTTCTTTTTGGATTTTTATACACATATTTTACAAGAAGCCTTCCTGCTTTGTGAAGGGTGCTTGGCTTGAATTTCATAGGTACTCTCTTTCTGTCTGTCGTACTTTTGCTTAATTACATTGATTCCGGAACGCTTACTTTGAGCATTACCAAAATATTTTTGATTGTGTTCTTAACTGCAGTGCAAAGATAAAGTCTTGCTTTCGTGAGTCCCTCGTCCTCGGATACAACCCTGTGTGCATTGTAGAACTTGTGGAATAAGGTCGCAAGTTCGATAACGTAATGCGTAATTCTCGCCGGGTCGTAATTCTTTGCGGCTGTTATTATTTCGTCCGTAAGACCCGACATAAAACTGATGAGTTCTCTCTCCTCATTTGAACTCAACTTTGAAAGAGTTTCATCCGTAGGCTCACCGATTTCAATACCCTCTGCCTGTGCTTTTTTGATAATGGAACAGATTCTTGCGTGAGCGTACTGAACATAGTAAACCGGATTCTCGCTGCTGTTCTTTATTGCCAGATCGAGGTCAAAGTCGCAATGCGAATTCGGCTCACGAAGATTGAATAAAAATCTCGCCGCATCAATCGGAACCTCGTCAAGCAGAGTGTTAAGTGTGATTGCTTTGCCCGAACGCTTTGAAAGTTTAACGGTTTCGCCGTCTCTTACGAGCCTTACCATCTGCATAATTACAGGGTCGAGCCTGTCTGCGTCAACGCCGAGTGCCGTCAAAGCCGCTTTCATTCTCGGAATATAGCCGTGGTGGTCTGCACCGAGCACATCTATGGCTTTGTCGTAGCCTCTCGTGACAAGTTTGTTGTAGTGGTATGCAATGTCGGGCACAATGTAGGTAGGAATACCGTTTGCACGAATAAGAACAATGTCTTTGTCGTTTCCGTATTCGCTCGCCTTAAACCAAAGTGCACCGTCCTGCTCGTAGGTAACGCCCTTTTCTTTAAGTGTATCGATTACCTTTTTAACGCTTCCGTCATTGTGAAGAGTGGACTCTTTGAACCATTTATCATAAACGATTCTGTACTTTTTAAGGTCGTCTTCCAAGCCCTGAATATTAAGCGGAAGTGCATAGTCAACAAGTGCTTTTCTGCGTTCCTCTGAGGAAGTATTTGCATACTTGTCGCCGTGTATGTCATAAAAATTCTTTGCGTGAACGGTAATGTCCTCGCCGTGATAAGCGTCCTCCGGCATTTCAACATCCTTACCGCAAAGGTTTAAGTATCTTACTTCAAGTGAGGTTGCAAACTTTTCTATTTGGTTGCCTGCGTCGTTTACATAAAATTCTCTTTGAACATCATAGCCTGCCGCATCAAGAACGCTTGCAAGGCAGTCGCCGATGGCTCCGCCTCTTGCGTTTCCTATATGCATAGGCCCTGTCGGGTTTGCGCTGACGAATTCAACAAGGATTTTCTTTCCCTCGCCGAAGTCCGAACGGCCGTAGTTTTCGCCGCTTTTTACTATGTCTCTCAGTATTTCGTTGTAGTATTTGTCCGAAAAATAAAAGTTTATAAAGCCCGGACCTGCAATTTCTGTTTTTTCTATAAATGTGTTTTTGAGGTCTAAATTCTTTACTATTGCCTCCGCTATGGCTCTTGGTGCCATATGATATGCTCTTGCGCCCGCCATTGCTATGTTTGATGAAAAGTCGCCGTTTTTCTTGTCCGACGGTTTTTCTATTATGAACTGAGGCGCATCTGCCTCGGGCAGTTCTCCGCTTTTTACTGCGGCGTTTACGGCGTCGATTACCGTCTGCTTGAGCTGTTCCTCGGCTTTTTTTACTATCTGTGACATTTTTAACTCCCTGTTATTCGGTTATTTTATATTTTATGGTTACATCGTTTATTGATGATACGGCTCCGTTTACATCTATCTCGTATGCAAAATCGAATCTGCCTTCGTTTTCGTCATAGTGATTTTCTACATTCTTTCCGAATATGCCCATGAGCATATCGCCGTATTCCGTGCCGTAATTGCAAAGATGCCGCTTTGATTTTTCTATAATCAGCAGAGAAGAGTATGGTCCCGACTTCATCATCTCGACCTTGCTCTCGTCCTTTGCTATGGTCAGTTTTGATTTCAGTGAGGCATTGCTGTTTTCTATTGCCTCGGTGTAGCGGATAATGTAACTGTCATCCTTGTGCTCTATGGTTCCCACGGTTTTCATTTCTATTTTGTCTTTGTCACCGTTATAATCCTGAGAGCCCGTTATGGTGAGTAATGCTTTTCTCTGCATCAGATTATGCCCCCTCGCTCGAGTGCAAGATCTATCAGTCTGTCAATCAGTTGCGTATACGGTACGCCGACAGCTTCAAAAAGTTTCGGGTACATACTGATAGAGGTTTGACCCGGGATAGTGTTTATTTCGTTGAGCAGTACTTCCTGAGTGTCGTTCGTTACAAAGAAGTCGCATCTGCTCATTCCCTCACAGCCGAGAGCCTTGTATGCGCTTAGTGCGGCGGCTCTTACCTCGTTTCGTTTTTCTTCGCTTAAAAGAGCCGGAATGTGAAGCTCGGATTCGGGATTATTGTATTTTGCGTCAAAATCATAAAATTCTGCGGCTGCAACTATTTGACCCACCTCTGCGGCAATCGGCTCGTCGTTTCCGAGAACGGCACATTCAACTTCTGCACCCTTGATGAATTCCTCGAGGATAGCCTTTTTGTCCTGCTCATATGCGACTTGCATGCCGTGTCTCAGTTCTTCCTCGTTATGAGCCTTTGTGATTCCGACCGATGAACCTGCGTTGGCAGGTTTGATGAAAATAGGAAATCCTAATTTTTTAACCGCCGTATCTATGCATCTTCGGCTGTCTTTGTCATATTCATATTTTGTAAATGAACACCACTTTGCCTGCTTTATTCCGAATGCGTCGGCAACGGCATTTGTTACCGCTTTGTCCATACAACTTCCCGATGAGGTTGCGTCACAACCTACAAACGGAATTTGTGCCAGTTGAAGAAGACCCTGTACCGTTCCGTCTTCTCCGTTCTTTCCGTGCAAAACAGGGAAGACGACATCAACTTTAATTTTACTTCCGTCCTCGCATACTATTCCGTGAACAGAGGTGTCCGGGGTTATGTATGCCTTTTTGAGTGACTTTGATGTCAGCCATTTATCGTTCGGCAAAAGTTCAAGGTCGTCATCAAACAAAAACCATTCGCCTTTTTTTGTGATGCCCAGCATTATGATGTCATATTTGCTCTTGTCGATATTTTCGAGTATGCTTTTTGCACTTATGCAACTGATGTCATGCTCCGATGACGCACCGCCGAAAAGCACACAACAAGTAATTTTATCCATAAAAACCATCCTAAAATAAAAAAATTGTTATCTTTGTCAATATTCTACTTATTTTACCATATCACAGGTGTAATATCAATATTATAATACTGATAAAGTGAAAAAATAATTCATTCATTTTATAATAAATTAGTGACAAATTGCACAGTTTATGCTATAATGCTTATGTCGATTTTTCAAAACTGCGGGCATTGTGCATATGTGCCGAATAAGGAGGGGCAGTTGTGACAGATAAGAACAGTAAAGATTCTCTGAGCCGTAATCTCAAAACAAAAGGGATTGTTATTCCATTGATATTTGCGGTTGTGGTTGTACTTATTTGTATGCTTTTAAGTAATTTTGATCTCGGATTTTTGCCGAGCGGAACGCACGATGATGCATTGACTACTACAGCCACTACGGAAAAAACGGAGTTTGATGAAAATGAATTCTCACAAATTGTACAGGATTAAGGGTACGGTCTGTGACCTGCTTCTCGCTGTCATGATACTTGTGTTTACCTTGAGCGTGGCTATGTCCGCCACAGTGGGAAATGTCGGCTTTTATTCTCATTTTTTGGATAATAAGCAGATAACAGCCGAACTTAAAACAGCTCTCGACTGCGAAACCGAGAAAATTGCACAAAAGACCGGTATCGAGCAAAAGGCATTTGAATTTGCCGTAGGTCAAAATAAAATAAGCACCGTGCAAAAGGAAATTGTTAAATCTGCGTTCAGCGGTTCGGATTATAATTATACCGACAGCGCAAAGATAAAAAGTTGCTATCGTGACGGCATTACCGAGTTTTACCGATATAACGGAATGGAACTTGACGAGGATGCTCTCGAAGATGCCGTACCGCTTGCGTGTAAGGCATTTAATAAAGTTATGGGAATACAGAATAATATTGAGTTTGCAAACTTTGCTCATTTTCTTTCCAGAACCTCTGTGTTTATTGCGGTTGCTTCGCTGATATTTGTTCTTGCACTTTGTCTGAGAGTGTTTACGCATTCCGGCGGCAGAACAAAAATGCACAGTCACTATGCTTGTGCGTTCCTTTCGGCAGGCTATACGCTCGTGCTTTTATTTGTGCTTAACATTGTTACCGGCTATTCCTCAAAACTTTATCTTACAAATAATAAGGCACTTAACATAGCACTTTCGGGCGGATTTAATGCATACTTTTTTATAGAAGCGTGCTTTGGCGCAGCGTTTATTATCGCCGGTATATCTATGATGCTTTATGTCGGCAGATATTACAGACATAAAGCGGCTAAGATTAAGCAGGAACAGGAAATTAACAACGGAGTCTATGTTGCGTCGCAGTACGGCGATGTGACGATAGGAGATATTGCCAAAGGCAGTAATAAAGAAATAACGGATGAAGAACAGGAGATACATAAATGACAGAACTTACCGAGGCTTATAAAGAAATTGCCAAGAGTCTTGAGCAGCTTAACAGCGAGCTCGGCTTTAAGAAAAGCGGCGAGGACGATAAAAGCATTACATTCGCCTCAGATAAAGGCGTTTACAGATTGACCCACAACAGTGAAAGCAATATTCTTCAACTTGAGGTGTCCTACGAGGATAACGGGGCAAATACGGAATTTAGTATTATTTCAAAGAATTTGTTTGACCTTTCCGAGATTGATTCAAGGGATATTAAATCAATTTCCAATGAAGTAATTGATGAACTTGAAAGGCTTTTTAAGGTTCGCAAGCAGGTTAATCTCGATAAGGTTAAGATGCCGAAGGCTGTTTCAAGAACAAAGGCAAAAAACGGTATTATCAGTTATGATACCGACAGCCTTGCAAATCGTTTCGGTACTCTTTATCCTGAGTATAAGGAGCAGATTAAAGCAAACATTGCCGCATACGGCGAGTTTTTGCCCGAAGATTTCTTTATGAATTACGGAACTGCGAAGGTGCTTGACGTAATAAAGAACGGCACAAAGGCAGAGCAGAAGAAACTGTTTAAGATGCTCGGCGAAGTTTATGAGGACGGAACCAATGATGTGCAGGATGTCATCGCCGTTACGATTCTCGGAGAAATGAAAAATGATAAAGAAATGATGAAAGTTGCCGATGAGTATATGACCGAGTATATGGCGGGTGCCGTGCATGAGGTAAATAAACTTACGGCAAAGAAAAATCGTTTTACCAAGAGGCTTAACAATCCTCCGGCTTATAAGCCGAAAAAGAAAAAGAGCTTTTCGGCAATGAATCAGCTCGGCCAGCAATAATAAAATTCGGGAGAAAGCAACGATGAAGAGAAACTTATTAATTAAAGGTTTTGTTTTGCCTTTAGCATTGGGTCTCGTCTTTGGCGTGGCTTTCTTTTTCTTTGTTTCATCATCTTTGACGAATTACGCAGAGAAAGCCGTCGGAGAGATTGCGTATTTTGATTCCGACGAGAATGCAAAAAATAACGAGACTGTCGGCAGTATGACTTTCGGTGAGTCCGCTCTTGATATAAGGCTTGACTGCGATTATTCTTTTTTGATTAATTCGGCGTCTTTAACGCACGGCTCTCTGCCGGATAAGTCGGCAGTCGGATATTATTATGTGCTCGAAAAGGATGTTGACGGGATAAAATTTCAGCCGATTAATATGTCATACGACAGCGGGAATTATGCATATAAATATGTTGCCTCACTTGAATTTGAAAACGAGAGCAAACTTTTTTCTGCTTTGCTTCCCATAAGCCGTGGAGCGGTAGTCTATTATCAAAATACAGCCGATTACGGGCTTAAAGGCGGATATACGGCACTTGTTTTCGAGGAGGCGGAGTAATGGGACTTAAAAGCACAAGAAAGATTATTACCGCCTTGTTGACGTCACTCATTATTTTTTCTCTTGAGGCGGCTGTTATAGGTTTTATGGGTACTGCCGTTGCAGGGAATAAAAAACTTTATGTTAATGCAATAGCAAACCAAACGCTCGCTTCGGAGTGCGAAAAGCAACTTGATAATAAATATACCGTCCTTTCTCACCAAACGGGAATACCTAAGGACGTGTTCACCAGCGTTTCCGTTAAGTACGATACGCTCACATCGCTTTCTCAGGCTGCCGAATATCTCTTTGACGAGAATGACGCAGAACTTAAAAACGATGCCAGAAAACAGTATTTTACCGATACCTGTAAGGAATATTTGAACGCTAACGGCATTAAATATAATGAGGCAGATATAGAAAAAACGGCGCAGGCGGCTTCCGATATTTACAGCGATACCGTCGGTATTCATAATCTTGAATTTCTTAAAAATACCGTAAATCGAATAAGGGAAAATTCCGCCAAGGCTATGTCGTTTTTCATTGTATTTGCCGCAATGGGAATAGGCTGTGTCTGTCTTATGTACAAGAAAAAGGAGCAAAGACTGCTTTACTCCTCGTACGGAATAATCGCAGGCGGAGTCGCAACGGTTCTCACTTCGCTTATTGCTCTTATTTTCAGAGAACATAAGACCTTTGGCGTTTATTATGAAGTTTTTTACGATATGCAAAAAACTCAACTTTTATTTCTTCTTTTTGGAGGAGCGGTTTTGTTTGCAATCGGCGGCGTCATTTTTGCCGTTTCGATAAAAACCGCAAAAACAGAGGAACGCAGAAAGAATACCAGATTTTCCAAGATAGTTGATAAATTGTGATTTTGGGGTTGATGTTATGCAGGATATGCAGGGCATTACTGAATATATAGAAAATTACGGCTCGCTCGGCTTTGACGAAAAGCCGTTTTGCGAGATTGACGCTTTGATTTTCAGCCAACTTTCGTATGTCGATTTCGGCGGTATTGCCGACGGCGAGGACGGAGCGTTTTTGTCCGATGCGGCTGTGAAATATTATTCACGCCACAGCGACGAGGAAAACGAAAAACTTATAGGCATTAATGCAAAAGCACTTAAAATTTTAACTCTTTGTGCAAAGACAAATCGCTTCGGTTTTGTCAGAATATGCAGATATGTAAATTATATAAACGGTGAGATTGATAAGCAGTTTTCAGGCGTGTGCTTTGCCTTTTTTGATAATGTAACGGTTGCGTTCAGGGGTACGGATGTTACGATAACGGGCATTAAGGAATCGGCAATGCTCAGTTATATGTTCCCTGTGCCGGCACAGATTGAGGCACTGCATTATTTTCAGGAAAGTGCCATGGTCTTTGAGGGCAATGTCTATGCCTGCGGTCATTCAAAGGGCGGTAATCTTGCCGTATTCGCAGCGGTTAATTGCTCCAATTCGCTTAAAAAACAGATTGTCGGTGTGTATGAATTTGATGCTCCGGGCTTTCCAGATTGGTTTTTTGAAAGGTATGATTATAAGCAGATTGCTCCGTTCATTCATTGCTTTGCACCGCAGGGCAGTATAGTAGGCAGGATGCTGAGTCATAATGTAAAACCCATTGTGGTTAAGAGCATTAATAACGGCTTAAAGGAGCATCAGGTTTCCTCGTGGGTTATCGATGGCGATACTTTTGAAACCGAGGAAAAATTTGATTATTCAAGCGATTTTATTTCAGATTATGTAAACGATTTAATCGATTATATAGGCGAGGATGATTTGGAGATGTTTTACGATACTCTCGAATATGTCCTTGAAAAAATGAATATTAACAGTTTCTATGATTTTAAGTCGATGGATATTCGTAAGGTGTCGGGTTTGATTGATACCTTTATGTCCGCCGACGAAGACAGGAAAGAACGCTTTAAGAATATAATCAAAAAGATTGTTTCCGATTTTACAAAGGAATATTTCACCTCTTTTGCAAAATCATATCTAGAAAAAATCAAACCCAAAGAAGAAAAGCGACTCGATTAATTTTCGAGTCGCTTTTTTTGTGCTGTCTGTTATGAGAAAAATTGTATATTTTTAATAAACGGATAACTCCTGCTTTGAGTAAATATAATTTTTATTTCGTCGGTCTTTCTGACATCCTTGCCGCTGAGTCGAACTATTTTTTTGCTTCCGACGGTTGTGCCGGAATATACTTTTTTGTATCCGCCCGGAACCTTTGCCCAAATCTCAAACGCCTCAATTCTTTGCGACTGACTTATATCTTCTTGCAAAACAACTGTCTTTACCTTTTCCTTTGAGTCAAACTTAAAGGTGAGCGTGCTTTCGAATTGGGTCAACTGAACTCCCTCATCTGCATTTTTTATGTTGTCGAGCAGTTCTTGATTGTTGCGGTTGTATACCTTGTAGTCGATTTCGTTTTCAAATCTTTTGTCGACTTCTTGTTTGAATTTTTGCAGCGTTTCCTCCTCGTCGCTCTCGATTATTCCGTTCTTTGACGGCGGAACATTGAGAAGCAGCGATGCGTTGCCGCCAACCGTGTTGAAGTAAATGTCTGCCAAATCTTTTGCTTTTCTGAGTTTCGATTTGCCGTTGTAGAACCAGGCATCTTCATATATGCTTACATCCGCCTCGGCAGGATACCATACAAGATTTTTGTAATTTTTCAGTGCCTCTCGTGAGCCTAAATCCTCAGCCGTAGAGTCGATTGCCTCAATTTCCGTGCCGTCAAGTGATTCGTTGCCTTTTGATACAACGCTCCATTCGGACTGCCTTGTTGTGCCCGTTTCGTTTCCTATCCATCTTACATCTTCTCCGCAGACGGAAATAACCGCATTCGGTTGTAGTTTGTGGATGACCTCAAAGTATCTGTTAAAATCGTAGTTGAAATCTTCAACATCGTCACCTTTTGCACCGTCAAGCCAGAAGCAGAAAATATCGCCGTAATTTGTGCAAAGTTCTGTAAGCTGGTTTATGTAGTATTCGTTGTATGCGTCGGTACCGTAGTCTTTGCTGTTTCTGTCCCAGGGGGATAGATATATGCCGAATTTAAGACCGTATTTTTTACAACTTTCTGCAACCTGTTTTACTATGTCACCTTTACCGTCCATATACGGGCTGTTTTTTATTGAGTAATCGGTGTATGCTGTCTGCCAGAGACAAAATCCGTCATGGTGCTTTGCCGTAAAAATTATTCCTTTGCTGCCGTTTTCTTTAAGTACTCTTGCCCATTGGTCGGTGTCGACTGTTTCGGGATTGAATACCGACGGGTCGTCCGTTCCGTCGCCCCATTCGTTACCCGTAAAGGTGTTCATTCCGTAGTGGATAAAGCTGTAATATTCCATATCGCTGAACGCAAGCTGGTTTTTGTTCGGCTTTACGGCAATCAACCTGTTAACCTCGTCGCCGTTGAGAGCATAGGCGTTATTCTTCATGTCAAAGCCTCTCGACTCGTCGAACTTTCCGCCGAAATAAAATACCGACGAAACCGTAACGGCGGCAATTAACGCTATGCACAGCAGTGAGAGCATTATTTTTTTGAAGATTTTTTTGTTGAATTTTAAGCGTAGCTTTTTCATTGCGTTACCTCGCATAATGTGTTATATTGATTATATCAAATACGGTCTTAATAATCAACATTTTTGCAAAAGGAAAACGGCTTGAAAAATTCAAGCCGTTTAGACTGTCGATAAAACTCCTGAAGCACGTCAATAAAATTAATTAACCGCTTAATGCCTCCCTTGTGTAAAGGGAGGTGGCAACACGAAGTGTTGACGGAGGGATTGTAAAAGTACCGCAAACATCGAGTTTACGGCACTTTTGGCGTTTTTCGTTTTTTGCTCACAAGCGGTACCATCGTACAGCAAAGTTCGCAAGAAAACGAAATTCAGAACCTTTCTTAACAGCATACAGCGTGTCGAAAACACTTTTTCGACACGCTGAACGGCTTGAAAAACTCAAGCCGTTAATTTTTTTGTTTAATTATTCGCCGAAGTATCTCTTAAGAAGTCCCTCGAATGCTTTGCCGTGGCGTGCTTCGTCTCTTGCCATCTCGTGAACCGTGTCGTGGATAGCGTCAAGGTTTGCCTTCTTTGCAAGAATTGCAAGCTGAGTCTTGCCCTCTGTTGCGCCTCTCTCTGCGGCAACTCTCATCTCAAGGTTCTTCTTTGTCGAATCTGTTACAACCTCACCGAGCATTTCTGCAAATTTAGCGGCATGCTCTGCCTCCTCATATGCAGCCTTTTCCCAGTAGAGACCGATTTCGGGATAGCCCTCTCTGTGAGCTACTCTTGCCATTGCAAGGTACATACCTACTTCTGAGCATTCGCCGTTGAAGTTGTCACGAAGACCCTGTACGATTTCTTCGCTTACGCCGTCGATGATTCCTACCTTGTGCTCTGCTGCCCAAGCCTCGGATGAATTGTCCTCTCTTACAGCCATTTTTGCTCCGCAGATGGGGCATACATCGATTGGTTCGTCACTTTCGTATCCGCATACCGGACAGTAATACTTTTTTGCCATTTTAATAATCTCCTTTAATATTCATTATTTTTTATTTATTGCAATCGGCACATAAGCCGCTGTAATATACTTCTTTGTATCTTACATCAAATCCGTCGATTCCTTGACATTCTATGCCGTCAATTTTGAAATCGTAGATTTTTTTGCATTTATCACATTTGAAATGACCGTGCAAACTTATGTCTGCGTCATAATGAACTCTGTCGCTGTCTATATTTATACTTATTATAAAGCCTTCTTTTTCGAGCGACTGTAATGCGTTGTAAATCGTTGTATAAGAGAGATTGGGAAACTGTTTCTTCATCTCCTTATATATCGACTCGGCGTCAGGGTGGGTGGGGTGCTCGCATAAATACTTATATATGCTGATTCTTTGCGGCGTAGCCCTGAATTTTCTTTCTTGAAACAGCTTTTGTATTTCTTGTTCTGTCATTTCCTCACCACCCAGATTGTAATGATTACAATTTAATTATACTTAAACCGAGAAAAAAGTCAATACCTTTTTTCAAAATAATATAAAAAATCCACAGTTGTTGCGTTATTTTAACGATATTGTGAAAAATATATCAATATTTAGTCATTTTTCATAAACTTTTGCTGTAAACATTGACAAAATAATTCATAAGTATATAATAGAACTTGTATTTCAAACTTAAATTAAGACAGAGAGGTATTTATTATGTCCAGAGTATTTAATTTCAGCGCAGGTCCGTCAACCTTGCCGGAGAGCGTATTAAAGATTGCAGCCGATGAAATGATGGATTATCACGGCTCGGGTCAGTCCGTTATGGAAATGAGCCACCGTTCAAAGTGGTTTGACGATATTATCAAAGAGGCAGAGGCTCTTATGAGAGAACTCTATAAGGTGCCGGATAATTATAAGGTACTGTTTTTGCAGGGCGGCGCTTCCGCTCAGTTCAGTGCAATTCCGCTTAATTTTATGAACGGCAGCGGCAAGGCAGATTATATTATCACCGGTCAGTGGGCGAAAAAGGCATTTCAGGAGGCGCAAAAGTACGGCGATGTTAAGGCTGTTGCTTCTTCCGCTGATAAGACTTTCACTTATATTCCAAAGACTAAGCCCGAAGATTTCAGAGATGACGCCGATTATGTTTATATTTGTATGAATAATACTATTTACGGTACCGTATATAAAGAACTTCCTCCGGTAGGGGATAAGGTGCTTATCGCCGATGTTTCGTCTTGTGCTCTCTCCGAGCCTCTTGACATCAGCAAATTCGGTGTGGTTTACTTCGGCGCTCAAAAGAATGTTGCACCGGCAGGTTTGGTTGTTGCTATTATTCGTGAGGATTTGCTCGGCAACGCAAGAGACATTACTCCGGTTATGATGAACTATAAGGTTCAAGCCGACGCCGATTCGCTTTATAACACCCCTCCGTGCTGGACTATTTATATTTGCAAACTTGTGCTTGAGTGGATTAAAAGAGAATTTGGTTCGCTTGATGCGATGAAAGAGCATAACGAAAAGAAAGCCGCAATTCTTTATAATTTCCTTGATAAATCCGAAATGTTCCACGGAACCGTTGTTCCCGAGGACAGAAGCCTTATGAATGTTCCTTTCGTAACAGACAGCGAGGAACTTAACGCAAAGTTCATTAAAGAAGCTACCGAGGCAGGCTTTGTTAATTTGAAAGGTCACAGAACCGTCGGCGGTATGAGAGCATCTATCTATAATGCTATGCCGATTGAGGGAGTAGAAAAACTTGTTGAATTTATGGCAGACTTTGAGGCAAAAAACAAATAAGGAGTATAATATATAATGTATAATATTAAATTACTGAATAAGATTTCAAATGTCGGACTCAAAAAGTACGATACTTCAAAATATGTTTACGGCGATGATGTTCAAAACCCCGATGCCGTTATGGTGCGTTCGGCATCAATGCACGATATGCAGATGCCCGAGTCTCTTCTTGCAATAGCAAGAGCAGGTGCAGGAACAAATAATATTCCCGTTTCGGACTGTGCGGATAACGGTATAGTTGTATTCAATACTCCGGGTGCAAACGCAAATGCGGTTAAGGAACTCGTTATTCTCGGACTTTTGCTCTCCTCCCGTAAGGTGACTAAGGCTGTTGATTGGTGCAAAACTATCAAAGGCGAAGGCGATAATGTAGGCAAAACCGTGGAAAAGGGTAAGTCGGCATTTGCAGGACCCGAGATTAAGGGCAAAACACTCGGCGTTATCGGACTCGGCGCAATCGGCAGATTGGTTGCCGAGGCGGCGGTTGATTTGGGTATGAGCGTTATCGGCTATGATCCGTATCTTCCTGAAAATGCTGAGCTTAAGCCTGGTATTACCGTAAACAATAACCTTGACGAGATTTTTCCTGTTGCTGATTATATTACCGTTCATGTTCCTCTTACTCCCGATACAAAGCATATGATTAATGCCGAGAGTATTGCCAAGATGAAGAACACTGTTCGCATTATGAATTTCGCAAGAGGCGACCTTGCAGACAGCGACGCCGTTATCAATGCACTTGATGAGGGTGAGATGGCTTGTTATGTTACCGATTTCCCCGATGCTAAACTTATCGGAGTTGACGGCGTTATCGCTATTCCGCACCTCGGTGCTTCTACACCGGAGAGCGAGGAAAACTGCGCCGAGATGGCTGCTCAGGAATTGATAGATTACCTCGAGGACGGTAATATTAAAAACAGCGTTAATATGCCTAATGTATTTATGCACAGAACTGGCAAGGTTCGTGTTACCGTTATTCATAAAAACCAGCCTAATATGATTGCCACAATTACAGATACAATTTCTAAGGACGGGGTTAATATCGCTTCCTTTGAGGATAAGAACCGTGGAGAAATTGCTTATTCTATTATCGACTGCGACAATGCTGTTTCCGACAGGATTGCAAACGATATTAATTCTATCGAAGGCGTAATCAGAGTAAGAGTTATCTGATAATTTAACAGCGTACAAAAAAGACTTTCGGGTTCGTTTGCCTGAAAGTCTTTTTTCGTGCTTATTTTTGTGTCTATTTACAGCCTTGCTTCAAGTCTGTAAATCGGATAGCCCTGAGCGGAAAACCTTGCCTCATATTCCGTTACGATATTTCCCTCAAAATCGCTGTTATGCAGGTCGAGCGAAATATTTGAAAGTTTGAATCCGTTTTGGCTGAAACTTTCAATCGAATATTCAAAGAAATGCATATTGTCCGTCTTTTGATAAATTGCGGCGTTATCGGTCATAATGCTACGGTAGATGTTGAGAAATCTCTCACTTGTCAGTCTGTGGGCGGCATATCTCTTTTTCGGATAAGGGCAGGAAAAATTAAGAAATACAGTCGAAATGCTTTTCTCTTTTATGTATGACGGCAGATATTCGGCAGAACAGTCAAGAAATTTAATGTTCTTTAGATTCTTGTCCTTTGCCTTTTCGCAGGCGGTGCATATTACATCTCTTACCTTTTCAACGCACAGCATATTGATGTTTGGATTTTGCTCGGCGTAAGTTGTGCCGAAGGTGCCCATTCCGCATCCCACTTCGAGATATATGGGATTGTCATTGCCGAAAAGTTCGCCAAAATCAAGATAGTGCTTTTCGTTTTCTGTATCGTTAAAATTCAGACTTTCGTTTCTGAGCGTTATAAGATAATCGGATACCGCTTCAAGCCTCGAATCTAAATTCTTTTTGTGTCTCATTCTCATAGTGTTTTCCTCTTAAATATACTTAATTCTTATATATAGTTCAATGATGTAAAATACCAAATATAATATTGCATACAGTACAACCTGATGCCCGAGATAAAACCACAGGCTGTTTCTTCCCACAAAGGCGAAAAGTTTTGAATGTTTTTTATAGCAGAATTCGGGAAATTTTCCGTCTTTTGCATATTTTCCTATAAATGCGCCGAGTATGAACATAAAAATCCACGGTATAATCGAAAAATAATCTGCCGAATGAAAGTTGCCGTTGTAAATTCCGAGCGGCATAAGTATGTTGCTTTTAGGCTCGTTGAGCGTAACCAGACCGAAAAAGAGTTTTTTGTTGTTTATTCCGTAGGTTAAAACAAACAAAACGGTTGACAGCACAATTCCGATTCCGGTCGGTATTTTTTCTATGACGGGCATAATCAGCCCCGTTATTATCATACAGCAACCGAGGCAGTGGAGTATGCCAAAATAAATCTCTGCGTTTTCTATTCCCATAAGCGGCATAATCACTGCTGTAACAAAGGTGATGAGCATACCCGAGAGAAAAACCGTAACTCCTCTTTTTACCGTGTTTCTTGAAAGGCGGGAGCATATTCCCGATATTACTATGAATATCGCCCAAAATATCGGCTGAACGGTGCACAGTTTGTCGAATATTTCATATCCCCAATCGAGCGAGAGAACATCTCCAGCATCGAGAAAGAAGTGGTGCACAATCATAGCAAGAATTGCAAAACCCCTCAACTCGTCGAGAAGCTCAATTCGCCGAGCGCCCTTTTTCATTGAAAAACCTCACTTGTTATAATGTATTAATAATATATCATTTATAAAAGGCATTGTAAATATATTTTTTATATGGTATCATAGAAGTTATTAAACGCATTGTTAAGAGGTAGTCTTATGAAAATATATAACGTTCTTCAGTACGGAGCAAAGGGCGACGGTGTAACAAATGACGCTTTTGCCATTCAACACGCAATAGACGATTGTGCAAAAAACGGCGGAGGTCGGGTAGTTCTGCCGTCGGGTAAAGTGTATTACAGCGACTCGGTACGCCTGAGAGCAAATGTCGATTTGCATATCCAAAAGGGCGCAAAACTTAAGGCTACGGGTAATATCGATGGTTATATCAGACCGAATAAACTCATCAACGACCCAAAGACTGCATTGATAGGTAATCCTGTTACAGGTAAGCCGAGTTTCGTCTTTATCTATGCTTATGAGGCGGACAACTGTACGATAAGCGGCGAGGGCGTAATAGATGCAAACGGTCACGCTTTCGTTCAGCGAAAGGACAGATATTATGTAACCGGTGATTTTTATCCCCGCCCGACGGTAATGTATGTGGAAAAGAGTAATCATATCACCTTTAAGGAATTCACCGTTGTGGATGCACCGTTTTGGACTCTCCATCCGGCAGGCTGTGACGATGTGCTTATAGACAGAATCAGAATACTCAATGACCTCGATGTGGCGAACTCGGACGGTATCGACCCTGACCATTGCAGTAATGTAAGGATTTTGGGCTGTCACGTTACCTGTGCCGATGATTGTATCTGCCTTAAAGCGAGCAAGGGCAATGCCGAGTACGGAGCGTGCGAAAATATTATTATCGACGGGTGTACTCTCGTTTCCACCTCTGCCGCAATTAAGATAGGCACCGAGGGCGTGGGCGATTTCAGAAATGTGATTGTCTCTAACTGCGTTATTTCAAAATCCAACAGAGGTATTTCAATCCAAATTCGTGACGGCGGAAATGTTGAGAATGTTACATATTCTAATATTATTATCGAAACCCGCCGCTTTTGCCCCGATTGGTGGGGAACGGCAGAGCCGATAGTCCTCACAACATTTAACAGAGACGAGAATACAAAAAGCGGTCATATAAAAAATATTCGTTTCTTTAATGTTACCGCAAAAGGCGAAAACGGAGTTCTTATTCACGGCAATGCCGAAAATTATATTGAGGATGTCACCTTTGAGAATTGCAGAATCGAGCTCACAAAAACTTCAAAATGGGATTGCGGCCTTTATGATTTGCGTCCGTGCCTTGATTGGGGAGTTGAAAAGTACGATAACTCTGCATTCTTTATCAGGTACGCAAAAAATGTTTTGATAGAAAAAACAAAAACCTCTTGGGGCAATCTCTGCGACAACTATAAACACGCAGTTGACGCCGAGAATACCGAAAACCTCGAACTTGTGAGATTCAGCGGCAAGGCGGCAAAGGACGATTACGAGGATATTAAAATTTCGTAGGAGAAAAGTATGGTACAACTTAAAGGATATAAACTCAATTCGGTTTATTTTGAAAATAAGGTTGCAGGCAATACAAAACTTGCGCTTCAAAATCAGGTTAAATATAATGTTAATTATATAGAGGACGAGAACAGATGTATCGGCACTCTTAATTTCAGGGTTTTCGATACCGATATGCAGCCGTTTGAAATTAAGATAGAGGCAGTTGCCGAGTTTACCTATACGGCAGATGACGAAAAATCCGATATTCATATCGGTTCGTTTGACCAACTTTTTCCGTTTGTGCGTCAGTGCGTGGCAACATTGACCTCTATGAGCTCAATGCCGTCGCTCATTTTGCCGATAGTTCGCCTTGAGCGTTCGTCGGTGGAAATGCAGTCGAATGAAAAGAATAATGATGAAGGAATGTTAAACTGATGGCTGATTTATGCGATACCTGCTGGTATAACAATTATGACGAAAATGATGATATGTATTATTGCGATTTGCAACTTGACCAGGACGAGTACGGCAAAATGATTGAGCGTGAGCGTCAGGGCAAGCCGTGTAAGTATTATCGCAGAGACATCGGTGAATACGGTATCGTCAGAAAGCAGAATTGAATATTGAACAAACGGTCTTTCCTGTTAATTGCAAAACGGGAAAGGCTTTTTTTAACTTTTATATTGACATTTGCATACAATGTGATATAATACAGTTGAACATATGAATAGTTGTTCATATATTGAAGAAATGAATTGTTGTTTTAGGAGATATTATTATGAAAAAGACTTATGCCATCGATGTAGATTGTGCAAACTGTGCAAATAAAATGGAAATTGCCGCAAATAATGTTGACGGAGTTGCAAATGCAACGGTTAATTTTATGATGCTTAAAATGATTGTTGATTTTGAAGAAGGCGCAGAGGAAAAGAAAGTTATGAAACAGGTGCTCAAGGCTTGTCGTAAGATTGAGGATGACTGCGATATTATCTTTTAACGGGGTGATTTTATGAGCAGAAAGCAAAAAAATGTATTGATAAGAATTATTGTATCTGCCGTTTTGCTTATAGGGCTTTTGATTACGGAAAGATTTGTGGATATAAGTAATGCTTATTTGAGACTTGTGCTTTATCTTGTTCCGTATCTTATTATCGGTTACGATATTTTGAAAAAAGCCTTTAAGGGAATTATTCACGGACAGGTGTTTGACGAAAACTTTTTGATGGCTGTCGCTTCTGTCGGCGCCATTGCCATTGCGGTTTACGAAAACGGCTCTTACAGCGAGGCTTGCGCCGTAATCCTCTTTTATCAGATAGGTGAACTGTTCCAAAGTTATGCAGTCGGAAAAAGCAGACGAAACATTGCTCAGCTTATGGACATTCGTCCCGATTATGCGAATATTGAAAAAGACGGAGAAATAGTGCAGGTGTCTCCCGATGAGGTTTCGGTCGGCTCCGTTATTGTGGTTTGTCCGGGCGAGAAAATACCGATTGACGGCGTTGTTATCGACGGCAACACCACTTTAGACACCGCCGCTCTTACCGGCGAAAGCGTGCCCAGGAGTGTAAAGGTCGGCGATGATGTTATCAGCGGATGTATTAACCTTTCGGGAACGGTTCGCATTCGCACCGTTAAGGAATTCGGTGAGTCCACAGTTTCAAAAATTCTTAATTTGGTTGAAAACTCCTCGTCGAAGAAATCAAAGAGTGAGCAGTTCATATCAAAATTTGCAAGATATTATACTCCTGTTGTTTGCGGCGGTGCGTTTGCACTTGCTCTCATTCCGCCGATTGTAAGACTAATCTCGGGTGTCGACGCAATGTGGGGCGACTGGATTTACAGAGCGTTGACTTTTCTTGTTATAAGTTGTCCTTGTGCGCTTGTTATTTCGATTCCGCTCAGTTTCTTTGCCGGTATAGGCGGTGCGTCTAAAGAGGGCGTGCTCGTTAAAGGCTCTAATTATCTTGAAACTCTTTCCAAGACAAAAATTATTGTTTTTGACAAAACGGGAACTATGACAAAGGGCGTTTTTGAGGTTGTTGACACAGAACCTGCAAACGGTTTTACAAAGGATGAACTTATAGAATATGCCGCACTTGCCGAAAGTTATTCATCTCACCCTATCAGCAAATCGCTGAAGAATGCTTACGGAAAAGATATTGACGCATCACTCGTTAAGAACGTAAAGGAAATCAGCGGCAAGGGTGTTTTGGCGGATGTAAGAGGCGACTCGGTAGCAGTCGGAAACGCAAAACTTATGACCCTTCAAGGCGTTGAATTTACTCCGTGCGAAAAAGGCGGTACGGTTGTTTATGTAGCCGTTAATAGTAAATATGCGGGTTGTATCGTTATCGCCGATTCGCTTAAACCTACCTCTGTTCAGGCAGTTAAGGCTCTCAGAAATTGCGGCGTCAGAAAAGCTGTTATGCTTACCGGCGACAGTAAAAAAGTTGCCGATGCGGTCGCAAAGCAACTCGGTACAGACGAGGTTTACAGCGAACTTCTGCCCGAAAATAAGGTGGAGCAGGTTGAAAGATTGCTCGGTGAAAAAGGCGAAAATGAAAAACTTGCTTTTGTCGGTGACGGAATAAATGACGCTCCGGTTCTCTCCAGAGCCGATATAGGTATAGCCATGGGTGCGCTGGGCTCGGATGCCGCTATTGAGGCTGCCGACGTTGTTCTTATGGATGATGATCCGCTTAAAATCAGTAAGGCTCTTAAAATTTCACGAAAGTGCATCAGAATAGTTTATGAAAATATCGGTTTCGCTCTCGGTATTAAGGCTCTATGCCTTATCCTCGGTGCACTCGGTATAGCAAATATGTGGATGGCTATTTTTGCCGATGTCGGCGTTATGGTCATTGCCGTTCTTAATGCAATCAGAGCGTTGTCTGTTAAAAATTTATAATGTAAAAGGCGTTTTGATATGCCACGGATTAACTAAAGGCTTTTTCGGCGGAAGTCTTTAGTTAATTTTTTGTAACTAAGCATTAATAATGCTTGAATATATGAGGGCTTTGGGTTATCATAAATATAGTTATTATGTTAATTTCTTTGTGATACGGAGGGATATTGTGGATAAGGTTGAAAAAAGACGAGCCTTTTTAATCAATTTCGCTTTTACGGCTGTGATATTGGCTCTTGCCTTTGTGGGACTGAAATATTTTTTCTGGGTGGCGGCACCGTTTTTGTTATCGTTTTTCTTTGCCGTTTTGCTTCAAAAACCGCTCAGATTTCTCGATAAGAAGACAAAACATAAGGCTCACGGATTACTGTCCGTTGTGCTGGTAATTCTGTCTATTTGCGTTATTATAGTTCCGCTTTCATTTTTGATTTCGGCTTTGATTAATAAAATTTCGGAATTTTTGAAATTCCTTTTGGAACAGCTCAACGATCTGCCTTCGTTTTTGGCAACTTTGGAAAATTGGCTGCTTAATTTTTGCGGCTTTTTGCCCGAACATCTTTATAAATCCGTTTCTGCCAGCATAACCGAATGGTTTACAAAACTTCAGCCGAATGCTCCCGAGGAGGCAGGTGCTGTGTCGGGTCTGCTTTCGGGCATTGATTTGAGCAGCGTATCGGATAAAATAACCTCCGGAGTCAGCAATGTTTATTCCGTATTAAAGGGCGTTCCTTCTATTCTTATCGGAGTAGTCATCGGCATTGTTGCTTGGATTTTGTTTACCAAGGATTATGATATAGTTGTAAAATTTATTCAAAATCAACTTCCCGAGGGTAAGAAAAATATTCTTGTTGATCTAAAGCAGGTGTTTTCAAAGACTATCTTGACTATGTTCAAGGCATACGGATTTATTATGCTTATCACATTCAGCGAGATTTGCTTAGGTTTCGGCATTATGAGAATGTGCGGTATTATGAACAATAATTTCTTTGTTCTTATCGCTGCCGCTATTGCAATATTTGACATTCTCCCTGTTGCAGGCTCGGGTGGTATTTTGATACCGTGGGCGCTTTTTTCCGTTGTAAACGGAAATTATAAACAGGCTGTCGGATTAATTGTTATGTATGTTATAATCACCGTAATTCGTCAGTATATCGAGCCTAAGATTGTAGGTTCATCTCTCGGAGTAAATCCGATAGTAACTCTCATGGGACTCTATTTCGGACTTAAACTTTTCGGCTTTATCGGAATGTTCCTTGTTCCGCTGTGCATAATGACACTTAAAGCGTTTAACGATACCGGCAGAATTAGTATTTGGAAAACTTCTCCCGAAAATAAAATAGATGTTGAGAAAAAATAAACAATAATGTAAAAGCCCTACCGGCACGCCTTAATCAGCGTGTTTGGCAGGGCTTTGATTTATGCCGTTATTTATTTGTTGCTGTTTGCAATAGCTTGTTCAATAAGGCTGTTGAGCGTCTTTGACTGCTCGGCACTTGTGATTGCGCCGACGATTGGCTGACCGACAATATTGCCGTTTCTGTCTACTACATAGGTTGTCGGGAATGAATAAAGTCCCGAGGTAAATTTGCCGGCATCGGATTTTGAATCAAACCAAATGTTTTTGTAGGTGATACCTTTTTGCGAAAGAATATCCTTTGCTTCGGCGATTGCTGTTTTGTCTCCGTCAAGCGTGAAAGAGTTTACACCGACAACCGCACCGCCTTTTGAAGCAAGTTCTTTGTTGAGAGCCTCTAATTCTCCGAGTTCGCCGACACAAGGCTTGCAGGTTGTAAACCAGAAGTTAACAACTGTTACGCTGTTTGACGAGAAAAGGTCGTTGCTGTTTACATCGTTGCCGTCTAAATCTTTTCCCTGAAAGGTAGGAAATTTTGTGGCTTCACTATCATTTGAAATCTTGCCTGCACTGTCTGCCGCAACGCTTTCGCCCGAACTTGGTTTGCTTCCGCAGCCCGGATACTTTTGTTCCAGAATTGTAAGTTTTCCTTCAATTTCCTTGATTTGTTCAGCGCCCTCATTGAGGATTTTCAGTTCATCTGCCGAGAATTGGTCCTTTGCACCATCAATTGTCTTAAGCAGAAAATCGCCGTAATTAGAGCCGTCCTCAATCATCGGCGTTTCTTTGTTTGCCGACATAAATACCTTTTCCCAAAGGCTTGAATTGTTTGAAAGAATATCGTTTTCCTTTTTCATAAGTTTTTGATACAGGTCTGCCGCCTCTTCTGCGTTGTTCGGTTCTACCGACATCAGGGTTGCAATATCGGTGTCTGAGTTTGATGAAGAGTTGTCATTCTTGTCCTTTTTTGCGGAACAGGCAGCAAGGCTGAATGTAAGCACTGCCACAAGCAGTACAGCTAAGATTTTTTTGATTGATTTTTTCATATTCATTCCTCCGTTTTTTTATTTATTGAATTTTCTTTGTTTATTGATTTATTTACCTTTGCATTGTCGCAAAGATTTTTTTCGGGTAATCCAAAGCCGTAGTTGAAACTAATAGCCTCGGTCGGGCAGGCGGTGATGCACTTGCCGCAGCGTATACATTCGGTATGATTAGGCGCTTTTGTTACATCAACATCCATTTTGCACACCTTTGCACATTTTCCGCAGGATACGCATTTGTGTCCGTCTACCTTTATTCCAAAAAGCGATACCTTGTTCATCAGTCCGTAAAATGCGCCGAGCGGGCATATCCATTTACAAAACGGACGGTAAAACAGCACACTCAAAACCACAACGGCGATTAATATTATCAGTTTTCGTGTAAATAATGCGCCCAGAGCCGAGCGTATTCCCTCGTTTACGATTGACAGAGGAATAGCCCCTTCAAGCACTCCTTGCGGACATATATATTTGCAGAAAAAAGGGTCGCCCATTCCTAAATCATTTACCGCAAATGCAGGCAAAATAATTACGCTCAGCAGTAACACCGCATATTTTAAATATGTAAGCGGTTTCAGCTTTTTTGTTGACAATTTTTTAGTAGGTATTTTGTGTAATAAATCCTGAAACCAACCGAACGGACACAGAAATCCGCAAATGAAGCGACCGAGCAGTACGCCGAGCAAAATCAAAAATCCTGTTATATAATAGGAAAACTTAAATTTCGACGAGCCTACTACCGATTGAAATGCCCCTATCGGACAAGCACCCGACGCCGCCGGACAGGAGTAGCAGTTTAAGCCGGGAACGCATACTGCCTTGCCGTTGCCCTGATATATTCCGCCCTTAAAAAAGTTTGGCAGATGGATATTTGTAAGCAGTGTCGCTCCCGCCTGAATCCAACCGCGAAATTTGCTCAGCGGCTTTGATATGTTTTTCTTCTTTTTGTTCTTATCCAATACCAACACACTCCAAGCACAGCCTTATCGCCTTACTTAATACAGTTTCAGCTTCGCCTCGCATTGCTCCGTAGCACAACATAACCATTCCTGCAATCAGTAAAAAGCCTTGTGATACAGCCTTTTTTGCTTTGAACAAAATTACCACTCCTTTCATTTTCGTTCCGATTATAGCACAGAGGATATAAAATTTCTGTTAAGTAAACGAATTAATTAAAATTTTTTCTTGCTCTGTTGATGAAAAAATTAACAAAAACTTTATTCGTTTGTGTTATAATACCTTTATATATCGGTTTGATGAATAAAAAAGTGTCGGAGGATATTTATGCATATTTTAGTTGTTGAGGACGAGAAAACTCTGTGCGATACCATTGTACGCAGTCTTAAACATTTGGCTTACAGCGTGGATTATTGCTATGACGGAAAGACGGCTATGGAGATGCTTTGCATAGAACGCTTCGACCTTGTTGTGCTTGATTTGAATTTGCCGGATGCAGACGGTATGAGCGTTCTTAAAGAACTCAGAAAAAACGACAGCGATACAAAGGTGCTTATTTTGTCTGCTCGCTGTGAGGTTGCCGATAAAGTTGAGGGACTGGATGCAGGTGCAAACGATTATCTTACTAAGCCGTTTCATCTTGATGAACTTGCCGCAAGAATACGCAACCTGACACTCAGACGATTTACTCAAAACGATGTTGTTTTGACTTGCGGCGAACTATCGTTTGATACTAAATCACGCAAAGCGTATGTTTCGTCCGAACCGTTGTCCCTTACGAGAAAGGAAACGGGTATTCTTGAATATCTTATGCTCAATCAAGGACGACCTATAAGCCAAGAGGAATTTCTCGAGCATGTTTGGGACAGCAGTGTTGATAATTTCAGTAATTCCATAAGAGTGCATATTTCGGCACTCAGAAAGAAACTTCGCTCTGCTATGGGCTATGACCCTATACATAATCGTATAGGCGAGGGATATGTTATGGAGGAAAAGGAATGAAAAGACTTTCTTTGCAGTGGAGAATTACGCTGATGAGCGTTGCTTTGATAGGCTTGACCTGTGTGCTTATGAATTGCTTAATCGGTTATTCCGGTAAGCATTATATGGATTCGATAGGTAACGGAATTTCTGCTTACAGCGAAATCGAAAACAGCGAGCCCGATTCCTTTGACCCGGAAAGTAATAGCCTTGACCATGACGAACTTACCATTATAGTAAACGGTGCTCAGCATTCCTTCGGTACAACTAATTGGTATATCACTGTGGCTGTTACTCTGCTCGGCGGTGTGCTGGCTTATTTTGTCAGCGGTCGAGCATTGAAACCGTTAAAGAGTTTCGCCTCTCAGGTGGAAAATGTTCAGCCCGATAATTTGGCAGATATGAAAATAAGCGAGGATGTTCTTCCTGAATTTAAGCAGTTCAGTAAATCGTTTAACGGTATGCTTGACCGTCTTGATGAGGGCTTTTCTGCCCAACGGCAGTTTACGGGTAATGCCGCACACGAGTTGAGAACACCGCTTGCACTTATGCAGGCGCAGATTGAACTGTTTTCTGTTGAACATTCGGATATTCAGCACGATACGGCAGAGCTGTTAAAACTTTTGCAGGAACAGACGGAAAGAATGTCACAGATGACAAAAACATTGCTTGAAATGAGCGAACTTCGCACCGTGCCTTGTAATGATGTGATTGAACTTGCGCCTATGTTTGAAGAGGTTTTTGCCGACCTTGCACCGCTTGCCGAAAAAAGAGGAATCATTCTCGAATGCGACGGAGACGGAACAATTATCGGAAGCGATACACTGATTTATCGTATGCTCTTTAATCTTACGGAAAATGCCATACGCTACAATCGACCGAATGAGAGCGTGAGGGCTTGTGTCAGTGAACGAAACGGACAGATTTTTATCAGAGTGCGTGATAACGGCAACGGAATACCCGAGCAGTACAGAGAAAGTATCTTTCAGCCGTTTTTTCGTGTTGATAAATCACGCAGCAGGGAATACGGCGGCGTCGGATTGGGACTTGCGCTTGTTCGGGAAATTGCTTTACTTCACGGCGGCAGAGTCCTTGCCGAGGAAAGCACAGAAAACGGAACGGTTATGCTTGTTATCTTGCCAAAGGGCAAAACAAGCGAGAATTAAACATTATTTATATAAGAAAAAACGGCTTGAATACTGTATTCGAGCCGCTTTTTTATGTAATTTTGACAAATTGAAAAATAACTCTTGATTATGTAAAGGTTTTGTGTTAATATATGAAAAGTGTTTTTCACAGTAATACAGTTGTCCACGGGTGGTGTACATATGGGAAAAGTAAAATATCTGCTTGTAGATATGTCGATATTGCCCGAAATATACGCCAAGGTTGTTGAGGCAAACGGCTATTTGCAGTCGGGCGAGGCGACCAGTGCATCGCAGGCGGCAAAGATGGCGGGGATATCCCGTTCGGCATATTATAAATATAAGGATAAAATATTTGAATATAACGAGCAGGGAGACGATGTCACCGCAATTAATGCAAAACTTATAGATAATGCAGGCGTGTTGAGTTCGGTTATGAACGAACTTTATCTTGCAGGAGCGAATATTTTGGCTGTAAATCAAAGCATTCCGGTAAATAATATAGCCGATGTATCCATTACGGTCAGACTTTCGCAGACTGATGTGTCTACTGAGGATTTAATATCAAAGATTAAAAATATCGGCGGAGTAAAATCAGCCGAGATTGTTTAGGAGGAATAATATGAAGGTAGCAGTTATGGGTTACGGAACGGTAGGTTCCGGCGTTGCAGAGGTTATTGAGACCCACGAAAAGAGTATATCGAATCGTACCGGCGGTGAAGTTCTCGAGGTCGCAAGAATTCTTGATTTGCGTGACTTCAAGGGTGACCCTCATGAGGCTTTGTTCACTAAAGATTTTAACGATATTTTGAATGACGATGAAATTAAAGTTGTTGCAGAAACCATGGGCGGGGTTAATCCGGCATTTGATTTTACAATGAAACTTCTCGAATCGGGAAAGAGTGTTGTAACATCTAATAAAGAACTTGTTGCCCAAAAGGGACTTGAACTTCTTCAGGCTGCCGAAAAGCATGGCGTTAACTATCTCTTTGAGGCAAGCGTCGGCGGCGGTATTCCGATTATCCGTCCTATGGCTCAGTGCCTTGCCGCCAATAATATCGAGGGCATTGCGGGTATTCTTAACGGTACTACCAACTTTATCCTCACAAAGATGATTGAGGACGGTATGACCTTTGAGGATGCGCTTAAACTTGCACAGGATAACGGTTTTGCCGAGAAAGACCCAACAGCGGATATTGAGGGCTTTGACGCCTGCCGCAAGGTTTGTATTCTTGCTTCCCTTGCTTTCGGAAAGCATGTTTATCCTAATCAGGTCAAGGCTGAGGGCATTACAAAAATCACTCTCGAGGATGTATCGTATATCTCTTCGGCTAACGGCGTGATTAAACTTCTCGGTCAAATTAAAAAAATCAATGATGATAAAATTACCGCTTTCGTAAGTCCTGCCGTTGTATTTAACGGTTCACAACTTGCAAGCGTAAACGGAGTGTTTAATGCCATCCTTGTCAGAGGAGATGCCGTAGGCGATGTGTGCTTCTACGGTCAGGGAGCAGGTAAACTTCCTACAGCCAGTGCTGTTGTTGCGGATATGGTAGACTGCGCCGTTCATGTTGAAAGAAGAAAGAATTTTGGCTGGGGTGCAGGCAGCGAGGACTATGTTGCAGACGAAAAAGCTGTGCTTGAGATGCCGTTTTATGTTCGTGCAAAGGCTAGTGAGAATGCCGTTATGTCCGCATTCAGCGATGTTAAATTCCTCAGCCGCAAGGGACAGCCTTCGGACGAGGTAGCGTTTATCACAGATTCGATGACCGAAAATCAGCTTGTTAAAAAGCTTGAAGGCATTGACGTAATCAATACAATTAAGGTAACAAACTATTAATTCATACAGGAGGAAAATATGGCACTTATTGTCCAGAAATTCGGAGGCTCTTCGGTAGCTAATGCCGAAAGAGTTATGAATGTCGCAAGGATAGTAACCGATACCTATAAGGCAGGCAACGATGTTGTCGTAGTCGTATCGGCTCAGGGCGACACAACAGATGATCTTATCGAAAAGGCTAAGGAGATTAATCCGACGGCTAAAAACAGAGAACTTGACCAGCTTTTGGCAGCAGGTGAGCAGATTTCCATTTCACTTCTCGCAATGGCTATCGAATCACTCGGCTTTCCGGTTATCAGCCTTTTGGGCTGGCAGGCAGGATTTAACACAAACAGTGTTTATGGCTCTGCCAGAATAAAGAATATCAGACCCAATAGATTGCAGGCTGAACTCGCAAGACATAATATCTGCGTTGTTGCAGGTTTCCAGGGAATTAACAGATACGATGACCTTACAACACTCGGCAGAGGCGGTTCGGACACCTCGGCAGTTGCTATCGCCGCTGCACTTCATGCCGATAAATGCCAGATATTTACCGATGTAGAGGGCGTATATACGGCAGACCCACGAAAAGTGGAAAATGCCCGCAAACTTAAGGAAATCACATATGACGAAATGCTTGAGCTTGCAACCCTCGGCGCACAGGTTCTTAATAACCGTTCCGTCGAGATGGCAAAAAAATATTCTGTGGAACTTGAAGTTCTTTCATCACTTAACCCGGTACCGGGTACAATCGTTAAGGAGGTAGCAAAAATGGAAAAAATGTTAATCAGAGGCGTAACTAAGGATAAGGATGTGGCTCTTGTATCCGTACTCGGTGTTGAGGATAACCCCGGCGTTGCGTTCAATATATTCTCAAAACTTTCGCAAAAGAATATTAATGTCGATATTATTCTTCAGTCATTCGGCAGAGACGGCACAAAGGATATAGTATTTACCGTAAGTAAGGATAACGGTCCCGTTGCTGTTGAACTTCTTAAAGAGTCTTCACATCTTCAAAATGCAAAGATTGTTTGCGATACCAATGTAGCAAAGGTTTCTATCGTAGGCGCAGGTATGGAGTCGCATCCGGGCACCGCAACCGCTATGTTTGAGGCTCTCTATGAGAGAAATATCAACATCAGAATGATTTCAACCTCCGAGATTAAGATTTCCGTTATCATCGATGCAGACGATGCAGACAGAGCAGTTTCGGCAGTTCACGCAAAGTTCATTCCAAACGACTGATTTTAATTCGTAAAGTAAAGCAGTTGACTCGTCAAAAATGGGTCAACTGTTTTTGTTTTATAAAATTTTTAATTTTATTACAATATGGTAATGCAGAGTTCACCTCTTTGTAATAATTTTATATTATATTATTATTAAAGTTAATGTTATTTATTGACTTTTTATAACGGTTGCTGTTAATATGTGATTAAAGGATTATATAAATAATTATTAAAATAAAAACTATGTATATCGTTCATATTAAGGAGGGAAAGATATGAATAAAACCAAAGGTATTCTTTGGGGCTTCGTGATTATAGCACTAGGTTTGTTGTGGGGTCTTAAGGAAGCAAACATAATTGACCGCACGATTTTCTTTGACGGCTGGTGGACGCTGTTTATTATCGTTCCGTGTTTTATCGGTCTGTTTAAGGATAAAAATAAAACATTTTCCGCTGTGGGACTTGTTGTGGGCGTGCTGCTGCTGATTAACTGTTATTATGATATTTGGATGTATAAAGCGTTTATTTTGCCTGCCGTTGTTGTACTTGTCGGCGTTTCTGTGGTGATTAATAATCTCACTTCCGATAAAGAGCAGGAATATATACCGCAGGGCAATACCGTTTATGATGCTTCCGCTCCCGTTACTCAGTCCAACGCAGTATACAATGCTTTGTTTGCAGGCGAAAATTATCGCTTTGATAACGGCTTTGCAGGCGGCAGATTTTGTGCCACTTTCGGCGGAATTAAGGTTGATGTGCGTAATGCGGATATAGTTAATAACTGCGTTGTGAATGTAAATGCAGTGTTTGGCGGAGTCGATATTTATGTTCCGCAGGATGTAAGAGTTATAGTTAAATCAAACAGTGCATTCGGTGGTACTTCGGATAAGAGCAATAAAAATCTTCCGCCCGATGCAAAGACGATTTTTATAAACGCAACCAATATTTTCGGCGGTACGGATATAAAATCCGTTTGACGGAAAAGGCAATTTTTAAGGAGAGAATATGGAAAAGAAATTGTATAAATCAGTAACTGACAGAAAAATTTGCGGCGTCTGCGCAGGGCTTGCAAAGTATCTTAATATGGACCCGACGGTCGTCCGCCTTTTGTGGGCTCTCGTGGTTCTCTTCGGCGGTGCGGGAGTTTGGGCATATATAATCTGTGCTATTGTAATTCCCGACGAACCGTCTCAACCTTTTAATCAGGAGCAGGACCCGTATTATTCACCGACCAATGTCGATAACGATTAAGAAGAAAAAGGTTATCTCGTAAATGAGATAACCTTTTTTGTTCCCTTAAATATTTCTTCAAATGTTTTGTTCAAATACTTAAAATGTTCTTTCGATAACAGTGAATTTTGTGCAAATGTCAACGAGCCTCTCGCCGTCAATTTCATAATTCATAAGTTCTTCTATTGTATTTACTATAACCTCCGTGTCATCTGTTACATTGAAAAACCACCAGCGTTTTCCGTCCATAGAACATATTTCGTACGATTTGTCTTTCCATTCAAAAACAATTTCTGAATGACGCTCTACGGAATCGTAAAATTCTTCCTTGCTTTTGTAATCTCCGTCATAATCGTTATTTATATAATTATTATTCATTTCACTAACTCCTGTAATCTTAAAATGCTTAAAGTCGGGTGCGCCTTCACCAAAGTAATTAATTTCTTTGTTCCAATTTGGTTCGCCATTTTCTTTCCATCCGATTGGCATAATCCACTTCGATTATATCGCCCTGCATTTCGCCAAAGGGTTTGCCATAGCAAATAATTTTGCTTGGTTTAATTCTGCTTAACATCTCATTATAGCCGAGCAAAATCACAACAATTCTTCTTTTTATATCAAAATTGTATATGAATATCGCTAAAATACAGATATATCTACTACATTTTCCCAAATGTCTTTTAGCAACTCATTATCAATTTTTGCATTATTTATAAAATCTTCAATCGTATAAAACTCAACAGGTTCTTTGTAAAACTCACAAAATGAAATTTCTTCTTTATTTGACTCGTTAACAAAATATGTTACGGAATAGTTTTTACCTTTATATGAAAACTCAATTTCATTTCCTGTTTCTATCCATTTTTCAAAATCTTTAAAATTGTTCATCTGTTTTCATTCTCCTTCCATTTACCCACCTATGCCTGTGTGGTACATTAGGATGCCGTTTAGGGTTACCGTGATTTGTATAATCAATATCCATTTTTGCTATGCCATTTTCATCATAATATCTTTCTTGAATCTTTTTGCCATTGCAATAACGAACTAATTTAGAGTTAGGTTTCGATTTAATCGGTAAATTGTTTGTCGGTTCGGGATTGCCCGAGCTTTGTCCGTTTGCAGACCCGCCGCCTTTTCTATATGTATTATCAACATAACCGTAAAAGGTTTTGATATATAAACCGCTGTTCGATTTTTGCAAATTATTCGTTTTGGCATAATCCACTTCGATTATATCGCCCTTCATTTCGTCAAAGGGCTTGCCATAGCAAATAATTTTACTTGGTTTAATTCTGCTTAACATCTCATTATAGCCGAGCATAAAATGGGATTTTTGCTTTTTAACTCCTATTGTCGAAACGGCAACTATACTGCCTTTTTCAATTCCGTCAAAGCAGAAATTAAAGCTTGTCAAATCTCCACACCGAACAGTCGGAATCACCTTTATGCCCTGCTCTTGTAAATAAGCACCGACCCACCTGTTTTTAATGTGGCAAAAAGCTGCAATGCGATAGGCATTTCAACAAACATACTGAAATCGGGTGTAAGCACCGCCTTAAACTTCCTAAGCACTTCTATTTTCTTTTCGGGATTGTTGTATATGCTCTCAAACTTATAATCGTCAAGAAAGAAATGTACTATACTTTTGTAATCATTACTTTGATTAACTTTATCATAACCTATTAGGCTTACATCTTCAAGACTGATTTCTTGTTTTTTAACAAGCGGCAGTTTGAACATACCGACACTTTTGAATTGATTTCTCAAAAACATTGTATCGTTTCTGAATTCATAGCTTGTAATAAAAATTCCTCCTTTTTTGTTTTGTGATTTTTATATTAGATAACAAGTTCGGTTGTTGCAACCGTAAACAAATGACAGTACGGTTAATCGGTCACGGCGTATATATTTTATGCAGTATAATCTGCATACAAATCGGTTGAAATTAAAAAATTTTCAAATCATTAATTTGCAACTGTATTTTTTGCTGTTGACATTGAAGTTATTATAATATATAATTATTTAGTTAAATTGTATATTAATGTTAAGGAGATATAATCATGGCAGCAAAAACATTTACTATGACAGCCGCAGGTAAAGCCGAGTTAGAGGCAGAACTTGAACAGCTTAAAACCGAAGGAAGAGTTGACATTGCAGAAAAACTTAAGGTTGCACGCTCCTACGGTGACCTTAGTGAAAACAGCGAATATGACGAGGCTAAGAGCGAGCAGGCTAAAATCGAGGCTCGTATTCAGGAACTCGAATATCAACTTAAAAACGCAGTGATTATTGATAATACGGCAAGCGATAAGGTATCTATGGGCTCAAAGGTTACCGTTTTGCGTGACGGTCAGAAGTTCGTTTACGAAATCGTCGGTTTCTCGCAGAGTAATCCGTCGCAGGGCAAAATTTCAGACGAAAGCCCGGTAGGTAAGGCTCTTATCGGCGCTGCCGTAGGCGAAAAGGTAGTTGTTGAGGCACCTATCGGAAATTTAGAGTTTGAGATTAAGTCTATTGACTAATCCGAAATAAAGATTCAGAGGTAGAAATGTATGGCAGGAAAGTTTGAAATCACTAAGCACGGTGACGGCACTTTCACATTTGAATTATTGATTGACGGTCAGAGCGTCGGCTCATCACCTGTTTTTGAAAAGGAAGATGAGTGCAAGAGAGGCGTTAAGGCTGTAAAGAAAAACAGTCGTATGAAGGTACAAAACGCACTTCAAAACGATGAGGAAAAAACAAATCCGAAATATGTCGTTGAGGCTGACGGCGATAAAGTTAAATATACTCTTTATCTTCAAACCGGTGCAATCGCATTCGGCGGCAGTGCAGACGATGAGGCACAGGCTCTTGAAATTATCGAAAAAATCGGCAATAACGCAAATGCCGCTCAGATGACGATGGCTGAGGTTGTTCTTAGCGAAAATGAGCAAAAGCAAATCAGAATAGATAAGCTCAAGGCTCTTCAGGATGCCGACAAGGACCCGTTTGAAATTACCGTTGCAGAGCAGACTCATCATTCAGATGAAATCAAGGCTGATTTTGAAAATCTTGAAAATAAAGATGTTATCATAGCAGGCAGAATAATGACCTGGCGTGATATGGGTAAGGCTAACTTTATCGATATTCAGGACAGAAACGGCAGAATTCAGGCTTATGTAAGAATGAACGATGTCGGCGAAGAGACTTTTGCCGAGTTTAAGACTTGGGATATCGGAGATATAGTTGAAGTAAAGGGCTTTGTGTTTAAGACCAGAACGGGCGAAATTTCCGTTCATGCAAAGCAAATCAGACTCCTTTCAAAGTCGCTTCTTCCGCTTCCCGAAAAGTTCCACGGCCTTACGGATACAGATACAAGATATCGCAGAAGATACCTTGATATGATTATGAATCCCGATGTAAAGGATACATTTATCAAGCGTTCAAAGATTATTTCTTCCATTCGCTCGTATCTTGACAATCTCGGATTTATCGAGGTTGAAACCCCGATTCTTAACACTATCCCGGGCGGTGCTGCGGCAAGACCGTTTATCACCCACCATAACACTCTTGATATGGATATGTATCTTCGTATCGCAACAGAACTTTACTTAAAGCGTCTTATTGTAGGCGGTATGGAAAGAGTTTACGAAATCGGCAGAAACTTCCGTAACGAGGGTATGGATGTTCGCCATAATCCCGAGTTTACCTGTATTGAACTTTATCAGGCATTTACCGATTATCACGGTATGATGGATATTGCCGAAGCACTTATCCGTAATGCGGCAAACGAGGTTTGCGACAGCCTCCATATTGTATTTAACGGTACTGAAATTGACCTTGAAAGCCCATTCAAAAGGCTCACTATGGTTGACGCCGTTAAGGAATACAGCGGCGTTGATTTTGCTTCCTTTATGAGTGACGATGAAAAGGCAGTAGCCGTTGCTAAGGAAAAGGGTATAGAGATTGCACCGGGTAAGGCTACTTGGGGCGATGTTCTAAATTCGTTCTTTGAGGAGTTCGTTGAGGAAAATCTTACTCAGCCTACATTCATTATGGACTATCCTGTTGAGGTAAGTCCGCTTACTAAGAGAAAGCCGGATTGTCCTGCTCTTACAGAGAGATTTGAGTTGTTCATTCTCGGCGGAGAGTATGGCAACGCTTACAGTGAACTTAACGACCCAATCGACCAGATGAAGCGTTTTGAGGCTCAGATGAAACTTCGTGAAGCAGGTGATGACGAGGCTAATATGATTGATAACGATTTCGTTATGGCTCTCGAGTACGGTATGCCTCCGACGGGCGGTCTCGGTATCGGTATCGACAGACTTGTAATGCTTCTTACAGACAGTTATTCTATTCGTGATGTATTGCTCTTCCCGACAATGAAACCGATTAACGAATAATTTTATATTTATATCAGTGGGCAATTCCAATCGGGATTGCCCATTTTCTAAAATGAATGGAATACGAAGCTGAATTTTATGCGAGGTATATATTATGAAATATTTATTTATGGTGGGAATGGCGCTTGTAATATTTGGGATCTGTTTTTTGATTACTTTTAGCAAAGAAAAAGCAAAAAAATATGCACTTGTTCAAGGAAAAGTAATTGAAGTTATAAAAAGCGTCGGTGTAAACGGAACAGGAGTTACCTATACTCCTGTATTTGAGTATCAATATAACAATAAGACATATAGAGTTGAACATAGGATTTCATCGCCTACGCCTAATTTTACATATAAAGTTAACGATATTGTTGAGCTAAGAGTATATGAAGATAAACCAGATAAAGCTATTGTTAACAGCAAGAAGAATTTGATAATGCCACTTGTTTCGGGTATAATTTCCATAATTCTTGGCATTGTATTCGTTATTATATATGCTTTATTTAAGTAATTCACAAATTCCGGTTTATCAACTTGCCCTTTGAGAGAGGAGAAATCCTTTTTCAAAGGTTTTTTTATTTTACTTACATTCACAAACTATAAGAAAAAGCCAAAGCCTCATATACTTTAAGCAGAATAAAGTTGAAGTTTTTATTCTGAATTGAATTAAATAAGCAGAGTAAGAGAATTTATTTACAATTTTGTTTTTGCCTTGTAAAATTTATGAAATAGTGCTATAATTTTAACTGTCTCATCGATGATTTTTTTATAAAATAACGAAAAAGGGTGGTTACGTGTCAGTAAAGGTAAAAAAGGTACTAAAAATCATTTTGATTATTCTTCTTGTGGCGGTTTTGATTGTAGGCGGATATGTCGCTTATGTCATGATTGACTATCACAGAATTGAGGACAATCAAGCATTGCAGATAAACGATGTTACGAGCGAGTCTGCTCTTGTTGACCAAGAGTATAAGGCCGTTTCGTACAATATCGGTTTTGCGGCTTATACTCCCGACTTCGGCTTCTTTATGGACGGCGGTACAAAGAGCCGTGCTAATTCCGAGGAGTCGGTTAAGAGCGTAATTGACGGAATAGGAGATTTCCTTAAATCCGAAAATCCCGATATTATCCTTGTCGAGGAAGTTGATAAGAATGCAACACGCAGTTATCACTATGACCAAGAGGTGGCGCTCAGAGGTAAGCTTGACGGATATGATTCAATGTTCACGGTAAACTTTGACAGTCCGTATTTGTTCTATCCTATTACCAAGCCTCACGGCAAATCCTATGCCGGTATGTTGACCTTGTCAAAGTTCAATATTGAAAGCGGTTTAAGACGCAGCTTGCCGATTGAAAACGGTTTTATGAAATTCGTTGACCTTGACCGTTGCTATTCTGTTTCGAGAATTACTGTTGAAAACGGCAAAGAACTTGTGCTTTATACGCTTCATCTCTCGGCATATACCTCTGACGGAACAATCGCAACCGATCAGCTTAAAATGCTTATAAGTGATATGCAGGCGGAATATGAAAAGGGGAATTATTGTATCGCAGGCGGTGATTTCAACAAGGACTTGCTTGGCGATTCGGGCAAGATTTTCGGAATTGACGGCACAAATTATACTTGGGCGCAACCTGTTGATTCAAAATTGTTTGATGGAACAAATCTCAAAATTGTTGCTCCTTACAATGAGAAAAATCCGATCCCCTCATGCAGAAATGCCGACGGTCCGTATAACTACAAGCAGTTTGTACTTACGGTTGACGGATTTATAGTTTCCGACAATGTTACAGTTACAAACAGCGATGTTTATGACCTTCAGTTTAAGTATTCTGATCACAACCCCGTATATATGACCTTTAAGCTTAACAAATAATTTAACTAAAGCGGACAGCTCATTTGGATTGTCCGCTTAACTTTTGCTTGCAATGTTACTTATTGTTGACTTTAATCCGTTAAAAGTATAAAATATAGTATAATGAGTGGGCAATTCCAATCGGAGTTGCCCATTTTCTGAAACAAACAGAAATACAAATCGGAATTGACCGAACTGAAAGTGAAGAATGCTTCTTGTCTAAAGGGCAAGAATGTGGGAATTAGAAAGTGTTTTTTACAAGGAGGTGATTAGGTGAATGATCAATTCATACAAGGAGTAATATT